>Ga0114931_10000216_pt1 | contig 66235 bp, 60 predicted proteins | sample 2SBtaG_FD_89579 | JGI IMG/M metagenome (GOLD analysis project Ga0114931, IMG submission 89579) | Deep subsurface microbial communities from Kolumbo volcano to uncover new lineages of life (NeLLi) - 2SBTROV14_V59a metaG | ecosystem: Environmental > Aquatic > Marine > Volcanic | place: Kolumbo... | reverse complement strand
ACGGTGGCGGTGGTGGTGCCGTCGCCGGCGACGTCGGAAGTCTTGGAAGCGACCTCCTTCACCATCTGCGCGCCCATGTTCTCGAACTTGTCCTCGAACTCGACCTCCTTCGCGACGGTAACACCGTCCTTGGTCACGGTCGGAGAACCCCAGCTCTTCTCGATGATCACGTTGCGGCCCTTCGGCCCCAGCGTCACGCGAACGGCATTCGCGAGACCGTTCACGCCCGTGAGCAGCTTGTCGCGGGCCGTCTGATCGAACTTGACTTCCTTGGCCATCGGCCGGTCCTCCTAGGAAAGGATGGCCAGGACGTCGTCCTGGCGGATGATGGAATGCTCTTCGCCGTCGAGCGTCACGTCGGTCCCGGCGTACTTGCTCATCAGCACGCGCTCGCCCTGAGCGACCTCCATCGGGATGGTGCTGCCGTCGTCGGCGATCTTCCCGGTGCCGACGGCGACCACGATGGCCTCCTGCGGCTTTTCCTTCGCGGTGTCGGGAATGATGATCCCGCCAGCCGTGGTCGACTCCTCGTCCACGCGCTTGACCAGGATCCGGTCGTGAAGGGGTCGGATCTTCATGGTGGGGAATTCCTCCAGTGCGGCCCGGCTCCGCCCATTGGAGGCAGGCGGGGTCCAGGCGCGGGGCTTCTTTTCACGGTCCGGCCAAGCGTGTGCACCGGGTGCGCCGGGTCAACCGCGGACGAGAAATTTTCTGATCCGCCAACTCTCGGGATTCATTGGAGAATCAGCGCCGACTCCGGAACATGGGCCAGATCCGGGCGTGCTCGTCGGCCACGATCTCGCCCATCACCTCGAAGCCGAAGCGCTGGTAGAGCGGGAGGTTCGCCGCGTTCGAGGACTCGAGGTAGGCGGGGAGGCCGTCCGCGTCGACCCGGGCCAGGGTCTGGCGCAGGAGCGCGGAGCCGCAGCCCTCCCCCTGGCACCGGGGGTCCACACCGATGACGGCCAGGTACCAGTGCGGCTCCTGGGGATGGAAGCCGCCGATCTCGACCAGGTTCGGGAGCGCGGCCGCGATCTCGCCTTCGGACAGTGCGTCCCGGAGGCCGGCGAAGACGGCGTCCGGATCGGGCGCGACGCCGGGCGGCATCCAGATCGAGGCGGCCTGCACCACGCCGCCTCGCGCCACGACGCTGGCACATTCGACGGCCCAGGCGGCGTCCAGGAAGGCCCCGGCGAAGACCGGGAACGCGGAGACGAAGGCCTCCGGGCGCCGCAGCATCCAGCGGAGGAAGGGATCGGCTGCGAAGGCCAACATCAGCACGCCGAGGACCGCGGATCGCTCGGTCTCGGTCCGGGCGGGGGTGACGGTGGGCGGCATCGGGACTCCAGTCGCGGATGCCCATGGTGCATCGGATCCGGCCGTGCGCAAGACGGGCACCGGACGTCCCGCGGCGACCGGGAGTGCGCGGACTACCGCATCATGTGCTTCGCGATGCGGCGCGCGGCCTCGACCGCGTCGTCCGGCGGGACCGCCGTGTAGCACAGACGGACCCAGCCCTCGTACGCGTGGCCCGCGGCCGCGCCGGGAGCGACGAGCACCCCGTCGTCGGCACAATCCTCGAGGAAACCCTGAACGCCCCGGGGCCCGAGTGCGGCCCGGACGTCCACGAACAGGAAGCACGACCCCTCGGGCGCCGGAGCCCCGAGCACGCCTGCGACCGAGCGCCCGGTCTCCGCGCACTGCGTGGCGGCCCGGGCCACCCATCCCGCGCCGCCTTCGAGGGCTCGCAGCGCGGCCCACTGCGACGCGACCGGCGCATGATAGGCCGAGTGAACCGAGGCCTTGTGGATCGCTTCGCGGATCGGGGCCGGGGCGACCAGGTAGCCGCAGCGGTTTCCGGCCATGCCATAGGCCTTCGAGAACGAATAGACCGAGATCGTCCGCTCGGGCGCATGGCGCGCCGTCGAGACGAACGCGCCGGCGTGGACGTAGTCCTCGTACACCTCGTCCGAGAGGACCCAGAGGTCGTGCTCCGCGGCCCAGGCCACGAGCGCGGCGACGATCTCCGGCGCGAGAACGCGGCCCGACGGATTCGACGGGTTCGAGAAGTAGAGCGCGACCGTCCGCTCCGTGCGCGCGGACTCGACGGCGGTCACCGCTGCGCCCGATGTGAAGGCGCGATCGAAGAAGGGGACCTCGACCGGGACGGCGCCGTGCGACGCCACGATGCCGCGGATCAGCGGCCAGAAGGGCGCCAGGACGAGCACTTCCTCCCCCGGGTCCGCGAGCGCGGCGACCGTGCACGAGAGCCCCGAGGTCGCGCCCGCGGTCACCAGCACCTGCCCGGGTTCGCAGGGATGGTTTCGCGCGCGGACCTTGGCCGTGATCGCGTCGCACAGCTCCGGCAGGCCGTCCGTCGGGCCGTAGCGGTGGAGCCCGGCGAGATCGGCCTCGCGCAGGTCCTCCATCCGGGCGCCGTCGAACGGCGGCAGCCAGGTATCGCCCACGTGGAGCGGGTAGACCGGGCCCGTCACCCCGGCGAGCCGGTCCGCGACCGGCGAGTACACGGCGCTCGGGAGGACCTCGGTCCCCCGGGACGAACGTTGGTCGGTGGGTCTGGGCAAGCGCTCCAGCGTAGCGCTTTCGTGAGGGCCCCGGCTCCGGGTTCCGGATCGGGGTGGCCACCTGTTATGCTCGAAGCTCCCCACGAGCGGAGGCCCGAGATGGCGGCCGAGAGCGACTTCCAGCTGGACATGACGCGCCTGCTACCCGATTTCTTCGAGCGCTACTTCGCGTTCTTCAAGCCCGGACACACCGCGGGCGTGGTGCCCGCGCGGGTCAAGGAGCTTGCGCGGCTCAAGATCGCGGCGTTGAACGGCTGCGACACCTGACTGTTCGCCCGCTACGCGTCGGCGACGCGTCAAGGACTCGACGAGGACACGGTGGCGCAGATCCATCTGCCGGAAGCCCAGCGGAAGCTCGAGCCGCGGGAGGCGCTGGCGGTGCGCTTCGCCGAGAAGCTGGCGCACGACTTCCGCTCCGTGGACGCGGCCTTCAAGGCCGAACTCCGCGTGTCCTTCGAAGACGCCGAGATCGCCGAACTGGGCCTGATGATCGGGCAGTACATGGCTCTCGGCCGCATGCTCGTGCTCTCGGGCGGCGACAAGATGGCGTGCGAGATCTACGACCCCGAAGGGAGCTACTGAGGCCGGCCGGGCCCGCGGCGCGTCGGCGCACGACGGGCCGCTCGGATACGATCCCGCCGTCGCTCGCCCCGCTCTCCGGTGCGGGTCTGCCGTGTCCGGACGCTTCCGGGACATCGGGCTCCACGCGGAGTCGTCCGTCCCGTCGGTGTGGTTTTGCTGGATCCGCCTGGATCGAGGAAGGAGAAGCATGTCGGCGTGGCACTTGTTGGTCGGCCTGGTCATCTGCGCGATCCTGGCGGTCGCGTATCCGACCTGCCTGGGTCGCACCACGCACCTCGGGAGCGACGGGGAGACGGCGTCGGTCCCGGTGGCGGACGGCGCGGCCGGGGGCCCGGGCGACCCAGCGCCGGGGCCGCGCGCGGAGGGATCGGGCCCGACCGGTGCCACCGGGACGCGCCCGGCCGGCACGGTCCCCTCGCGCTTCGGTTCGGTCCTGGGCTTCGAGGCGCTGCGCCGCGTGCCCTCGGTCGATCCCGACGGATGGACCGGGAAGGAGGCGGCCCTCCCGCTGACGATCCCGTGGTTCCGCGGCACGCTCCGGATCGACGCCCACCTTCCGGAGGGATTCGACAGCGCGAAGACGTGGCTCGAGGTCCTGCTCGGCGACCGGAGACTCGGCACGTACCGGATCGTCCCGGGCGAGGTCACGACGATCCGGATCCCGCTGGAGGGCCGGGTCGAAGCGCGCGGCGACCAGTGGATCACGCTGCGCCCGGGGCACACCTTCCGCGCGCGCGAGGTGGACCTTGCCTCGGTCGACGAGCGCGATCTCGGTGTGATCCTGCTGCGGGCAGAAGTCGTCCCGCCGGCGCCCGACGACGAGAGGCGCCGCATCCTCGACATCGACGCGTCCGGGGACGGGAACGGGGTCGGAGTCGTCGTGGACGTCGTCGATGCGGACGGGCGCCCGCGCGCCGGCGCACGGGTCTCGGCCTATCGTCCGGACGGCCCGGCCCAGGAGCGGCGCTCGGACGCACAGGGCCGGGTCGTCTTCGACTTCGATGGGAACCCGCCCGGCCCCGGGGACGGGGACCGCGTGGTCTTCGTCGAACTCCTCGACGGCGACGCGCGGCTCGGGTCGGTGCGTCAGCGCCAGGCCGCGCGCCCGGGCCAGGCGCCTTCGTGGGCGAGCAGCCAACGCTTGCGTTCGAGGCCCCCGGCATGGCCGGCGAGCGAACCGTCGGCCGCGATCACGCGGTGGCACGGCACGATGATCGCGAGGGGATTGTGGTGGTTCGCCTGGCCGACCGCGCGCGCTGCGCGCGGGCTTCCGGCGGCGCAGGCCAGTTCGCGGTACGAGGCCGTCGTCCCGTGCGGGATCCCTCGCAGCGCGTTCCAGACGCGGCGTTGGAACGGGGTTCCGCGGGGTCGGAGGGGCAGCGCGTCCCAGGGGTCCTTCTCTCCATCGAAGTAGGCCACGAGGGCGGCCTCGGCGAGCGCCAGATGCGCGAGCGCCGGGGCATCTGTCGCCGCGGCCGCCGCGGGGAGGGACGGCGTGCCCTCCGGGAGGCAATGGGTGAGGCCGTCCGGGACGGCCGCCAGCGTGAAGGCGCCGAGGGGGGTTTCCATCCGGCGCAGGGTCGCGCACAGGTCGGAGGGCTCGGGATTCATCGTGGGTTCCTCGGGGCGCGCGGTGTTCGAGCCGGTCGGGGGGTGTCGCCGAGCGACGACCAGAGCCAGAGCGCGGCGTAGCTGCGCCAGGGCCGCCACGCCTCGGCCGTAGCCCGGACGTCGCGTTCACGCGCGGGTTCGGCACCGGACGCGAGCGCCTTGCGCAGGCCGAGATCGCCGGACGGGAAGGCGTCCGGTTCGCCGAGCGCGCGCATCGCCACGTACTGGGCGGTCCAGTCGCCGAAGCCGGGCAGGGCCCGCATCGCGGCAATGCTCTCTTCGAGGGGCGCCGCGCCATCGAAGGCGAGCGTCTCCCGATCGACCGCGCGCGCGAACGTGCGGATCGCTTCCGCACGCGCGCGCGGGAGTCCGAGCGGCTCGATGGCGGCGTCGCATAGCATCCGCGCGCGCGGAAACAGGTGCGTCAGCGCCGCGTCGCCCGGGATCCCGGAAGGCGTGCCGAAGGCCGCCACCAGGCGGCCCGCGAGCGTCGTGGCGCCGGCGACCGAGACCTGTTGCCCCAGGATCGCGCGCACCCCCACCTCGAAGGGGTCCCACGCCCCGGGCAGCCGCAGACCCGGCCGGCGCCGGATCAGCGGGCGGAGACGCAGGTCGCGGCCCAGGTCCTTGGCGATCCGGGCCGGATCGGCGGACAGGTCGAAGAGGCGACGGGCCCGCGCCGCGACGCCGATCAGGTCGGAGGGGGGAGGCGCCGACACGCGAACCTCGAGCGCGTCGGCGTCCGGCACGGGCGCGATCGCGACCTGGCGTCCGGACCCGATCGCGCGGCGGTAGACGCCGTCGCGGATCTGTTCGAGGCCCGGCATCGCTCTCGGCGCGAGGAAGGCGAGCAGGCCGTCCCAGTCGAAGGGCCGCCGATAGGCCAGGTGGAGCGTCAGCCCAGGGGCCGCGGTGCGCTTCCCGATCGCGGCGGCGCGTCGCAGCTCGCGGGGCGAGCGGCCGAAGGTGCGCCGCACCGCCTCGTTGAACTGGCGCACGCTGCCGAAGCCGGCCGCGAGGGCGACCCGGGCCATCGGCAGTTCCGACTCGTCGATGAGCCGGCGGGCGAAGTGGACGCGGCGGGTCCGGGCCACCGCCAGCGGAGCCGCTCCGACGTGCTCGATGAACAGGCGCCGCAGGTGCCGCGGCCCGACCCCCAGACGGGCCGCCATCGCCCCGACGGTTCCGTCGCCGTCGAGCGCGCCCTCTTCGATCATGCGCAGGCCGCGGGCCACCGTGGCGGAACTGCCGAGCCACGCGGGCGTACCCGGCGCCGTCTCCGGCCGGCAGCGCTTACAGGGACGGAGCCCGGCCTCCTCGGCTGCGGCCGCGGTCGGATGGAAGTCGATGTTGCGGCGCAGCGGCGGCCGCACGCGGCAGATCGGGCGGCAATAGATCCCGGTGGTCCGGACGCCGATGAAGAAGCGCCCGTCGAAGCGGGGATCCCGCGCCAGACGGGCCTTCTCACAGGTCTCCGGGTCGAGCCGCATGGCCGGATCATCGCCTCTCCGGGGCGGGAACTCCGGCGGAAATCGGACATCGCATTCCGGAGCGCGCGCGGGCTACTCCACTCCCCACGCAAACTCGATCTGCACGCCGTAGATCCGGGGCGAGAGCGGGATGCTGAGGCCGATCGGGAGCCCGCCCGAGATCTCGGGCCCCACCAGCGTGTTCGCGAACGTGAAGTCCCCCTCGAGGTTCTCGGCATAGAGGTGCACCGACCAGTGTCCGCCCGGGGCCTGCCAGATGACGCGAAGGTCCGTCCGCGTGAACGAGTCGACCCGGTCGATCTCGTCGACGTTGAAGTGCCGGAGGAAGTAGTGGTCGCGGAACGACGATTTCACCATGAACCGCAGGCTCCCCCACTCGCCAATCTCGCGGTTCAGCACCAGGAAGACCGAGGCGCTGAAACGCGGAGAATCCGGCAGCCGGTTGCCGTCGACGTTGGTCTGGGCGTCGAACGCGGTCGTCGCCGCCGGACAACCCGGGTCGGACGCCGCCTGGAACTGGAACGAGTCGTCCGAGCAGAACTTCCCGTAGACCGCGTGCAGGTAGCCGAAACTCGCAGCGAAGAGCCCTCCGTCGAGCAGCGGGACGGGCAGGCGCATGTCCATCTCGATGCCGCGGATGTCGGCCGATCCGGCGTTGGTGGTGAAGATGCCCTCGAGCGAGACCGTCGGGACCTGGATGCTCGCGTAGTCGTAGAGGAAGGCCGCGAGGTTCACTTCGAGGAGCCCCCCGAAGAAGCGGTTCTTCGAACCGACTTCCCAGCCCTTCACGAACTCGGGGTCGAACGACTGGAAGCGGGCGCGCTCTTCCGGCGTCAACGTCGAGTCCGGCGCTGCGACCCCGTCGCCCGAGTTGATGCCGCCGGGGCGATAGCCCTTCACCCACTTCAGGTAGACATTGCGGTCCGGGTGCCAACGCCAGGTCACGCTCACGTCGCCGGTGCGCTCGCGGAAGACCTCGCGCGCGTGGTAGCCGAAGCCCACCGGGCGGGCGATTCCGGCCGCGGGCCGGAAGAGGCTCGTCTCGACCACGTCCTTGCTCCACCGCACGCCGGCGTCGAGCGTCAGATCCGCGGTGACGTCCCAGAAGAAGTGGCCGAAGGGCGCGAGACCGCGTTCCCGGCTCCGGTTCCGCTCGGGCAGGAGGGCGAATGGCGTCGTCGTCAGTTGCGCGAACCGCGTGCGCTCCTCGAAGAAGAAGAAACCGACGACCCAGTTGAGGGCGTCCTCGTCGTTCTCCGATGCCAGCTGGAACTCCCCGGTCCAGCGCTGGCTGCGGTTGCCGCGCGTGATGTCGAGTACCTCGAGCTCCGTCCCGTCGAGGTCGATCAGCACGTCCGCCTTCGTGTCGAAGACTCCGCCCTTCAACGAGGCGTGGACGTCGCCCAGCACCGGGAGGTCGCGCAGCCGCCAGCCGATCTCGCCGTCGAAGTTCCAGCGCACGATCTCGGGCTCGCCCTTGCGGCCGACGCTGAGCCGGACCTTCGAACGATCCGAGGACAGCGGAAGGGCCGCCTGCCCCACGCTGGACGGGTCGCGGAAGATCAGCGGCAGGATCGGGGGGATCGGCCCGAACCCGTTCTGGAGGATCAGCGAGACCTGTTCGTCGAACGTCACGCCGTTGAGGCCGGCGACAAGGTTGATCGTGGGCACGCCGAGGGTCCCGATGACGCCATTGCCGAGGTCCTCGAGCAGCAGCGCGAAGCCCCCATACGGGTCGCTGCGCAGCGTGCCGAAGATCGGGGGCAACTGGCTCGTCGGCAGCACGCCGACCGGGTAGCGATCGATCAGCGGCCGGCTCGGCGTCGTGTCGTTGCGGAGCTTCTGGTAGCCCGCGCGCAGCCAGACATCGACGTCCTCGCTGGGCAGCCAGCGGATCGACCCCCCGAAGCCGTACTCGTTCGCGTTGGCCGGGTCCTCGTTCCGGGTCTCGAACGCGTTGTCGAGCCAGCCGTCGTAGCGGTTGAAGCCGCCGGTCAGCCGCAGCGCGAGCCGGTCGTCCCCCTCGCCCAGCAGCGGGATGTTCACCCCGGCCCGCAACCGGCGCTGGTCGTAGTTCGCGAGGTCGAACTCGCCGAAGAGCTCGTAGCGGTCCGTCGGTTTGTGGGTGCGGATGTTCACCGCTCCGCCCGTGGCGTTGCGCCCGTAGAGGCTGCCCGAGGGCCCGCGGACGATCTCGACGCCCTCGACGTCGAAGAAGCTGTTCGGACCCGAGAAGACCCCGTTGGTGTGGAGCGCGACCGCGCCCTGCGACGTCAATCCGGTGCCGAGACCGCGCACCGTGATCGAGTTGAAGCGCCCGCCCTTCGTCACGACGTTGGGGGTCAGGAAGACGAGGTCCTCCTGGTTGTCGACGTTGATCGAGCGCATCAGCTCGGCGTCGAAGACCGTCACCGACGCGGCGACGTCCTGCACGTCCATCGGCCGGCGCGTGATCGTGGTCGAGATCGCCTCGATGCCGGTCGGCGCGTCCGGCGAGGTCTCCGCGCCGTCCGGGGGCGGTTCGGACGGCCCGGTCTGGGCCTGCAGGGGAAGGGCAGCCACCAGGATCACGGCGGCGAGGAGCCAGGAACGTCGGGCGCGCATCGGGACCTCCGGCCCGTATTGTATTTCCGCTGGCAAAGAAGTGGCAGACTTTGTGCCGGTTTTGTCAGCGCAGGCCGATACCCTCGTGGGCACGTCGCCGGCGTGCGCGACGCGCGCCGGCCGACCCGAGATCGATTGGAGACCCGATGCCGTACGAAACCCTGGACGTGGAGCGGGAGGGCCCGGTCCTCTGGTGCACCCTCGATCGCCCCGCGGCGCTCAACGCGATGAACCCCACGCTGGTGACGGAATTCCGCGACTTCCTGACCGCCCTCGCCGCAGACCACGAGACCCGGGTGGTGGTCCTGCGCGGCGCGGGCCGCGCCTTCTGTGCCGGCCTCGACCTGAAGGAGGGCGGCGGTGGTGAAGCCACCGGCGGCACGATCTCGGCCGGGATGCGCGGGCAGCACCGCATCGCCGAGATCTCGTTGATGATGCGGCGGCTGCCCCAGGTCTTCGTGGCCTGCGTCCACGGCGCGGCCTGCGGCGGCGGCTTCATGCTGGCGCTGGCCTCCGACATCCGGATCGCGGGCGAGAGCGCGCGCATGAACGCGGCCTTCATCCGGATCGGGCTATCGGGGTGCGACGTCGGCGTCTCCTACCTGCTCCCGCGGCTGGTCGGTGCGTCCGTGGCGGCGGAACTGATCCTGACCGGGCGCTTCCTGCACGCGGAGCGCGCGCGAGAACTCGGGCTCGTCTCCGCCGTGGTTCCCGACGATGCGCTGGAAGCCGAAGCGCGCGCGCTGGTGGCGGACCTGCTGGCCACGACGCCCCTGGGCCTGCGCCTGAGCAAGGAGTGCCTGAACGCGAGTCTCGACATGAACAGCATGGACGCGGTCGTTGCGATGGAGGACCGCAACCAGGTGCTATGCGCGCGCACCCGGGACTTCCGCGAAGGCGTACGGGCGTTCCTGGAGAAGCGGCCCGCCAACTATCAGGACGCGTAGCGGAGGCGACGCGCGCCGCGGCCGTAACCCGAGCCGCCGACGGTCCGTATGGATGGCAGAGGCCGCGCCGAGCCGGCGCCGACCGGTCCTTGCCGGTCCGTTGCACCCGGGTTGCCGACCCGGGGCGAATTGAGTTCGTCGCCGGACCGGCCGATAGGGAGATCGGAAACGCCGCCCGCGCGCCCGTGCGGCCAACGACGGAGACCTCGGATGCGCACGCTCGCCCTGCTCGCCCTGTTCACCCTGATGGGGTTGGCCGGTGTCTTCATCCTCGGTGGCCCGGGCCTGGCGCCGGAAGCCGCCGACGCGGCCGTGGCCGGCGCCGCGCCGGCCGGTGGCGACGCCGGGGGAACCCGCGCCGGCCACCGTGGCCCGGCCCGCGGCAGCGGCCCCACTTTCTACACCTATACCGACGAGCACGGCGGCACCCACTACGTGCAGCACGCGGCCCGGGTCCCGGACCGCTACCGCCGCGGCGCCTCCACGATCGAGCTCGAGAGCCACGTCACCCGCCCGACCGCTTCCGCGCCTTCCGGTGCCCAGGCCCAGCCGGCCCGGCCGGCCTTCGCGTTCGATCCCGACCAGAAGCAGGTCCGACGCCAGGCCCGTGCCGATGTCGTGGTCTACACCGCCCCCTGGTGCGGTTGGTGCCGCAAGACCCTGGCCTGGCTCGACGAGCGCGGGGTCGACTACGAGAACCGCGACATCGAGTCCGACCCCGCGTACCGCGAGGAACTCATCCGCAAGACCGGCAACGCCTCGATCCCGATGGTCGAGGTCGATGGCGAGCAGATTCGCGGCTTCTCGCCGCGCCGGATGCGCGAGTTGCTCGAGATCTGACGCCCCGCTGGCGGGAACCCGGCGCCCGCGAAGACCGTCCATTCGACCGGATCCGCTACGTTCGTCTGCGGACGGGGGGAGGCGATGGGCGTGCGCGAGAATCTCACCGGCGACTGCTTCGTGGTCGAGGGCCGCCGGCCCCTGACGGGTCGACTGACACCGGCCGGCAACAAGAACGAGGCGCTGCCGGTGCTGGCGGCGACCCTGCTGGCTCCGGGTCCGAACACGATCCGCAACCTGCCGCAGATCAACGACGTCGCGACCCAGATCGAGCTGCTGACCGGGCTCGGCGCGAGCGCAGCCGTCGAGGGCGACGACCCACACCACCTGATCGTGGACACCGGCTCGCTGGGCGAGCAGACGCCGAGTTCGGAGCTCGGAAGCGCCATCCGGGGGTCCTTCCTGCTGGCCCCCGGGTTGCTCCACCGGACGGGGAAGGCCGTTCTCCCGCGGCCGGGCGGCGACCGGATCGGCCGCCGGAGGGTCGACACCCACCTCCACGCGCTCCGCCTGCTCGGTGCCGAGGTCGAGACGCGGGAACGCGCGTATGCGCTGCGCCTGCCGGACGGCTTCCAAGGCACCGACATCTTCCTGGACGAGGCCTCGGTCATGGCCACCGAGAACGCGGTGATGGCCGCATCCGTCGCCCGCGGCACCAGCCGCATCGCGAACGCGGCCACCGAACCGCACGTGCAGGGGCTCTGCCGGTACCTCAACGCGGCAGGCGCCCGGATCCGGGGCGTCGGTTCCAACATGCTCGAGATCGAGGGCGTCGCCGACCTCGCGCCCGCGACCCACGAGATCGGACCCGACCACATCGAGATCGGCTCGTTCCTGGCCGTCGCCGCGATGACGGGCGGAGAACTGACCCTCGAGGGCGTGAACCCGGACGACCTGCGGATGATCCTGATGGTGTTCGCGCGGCTCGGCGTCGAGACCCGCATCGAGGGACGCAACCTCGTGGTGCCCGGCAAGCAGGAACTCGTGATCCAGGACGATCTCGACGGCGCGATTCCCAAGGTCGACGACGCGCCGTGGCCCGGCTTCCCCACCGACCTGACGTCGGTGGCGCTGGTGCTCGCGACCCAGGCGCGCGGCACGGTCCTGATCCACGAGAAGATGTTCGAGAACCGGCTCTTCTTCGTGGACCGGCTGATCTCGATGGGCGCGCGCGCCATCGTCTGCGACCCGCACCGCGCGGTGGTCACGGGCCCCACGCGCCTGACCGGGCAGACGATCACGTCTCCGGACATCCGGGCGGGGATGGCACTGCTCGCCGCGGCGCTATGCGCCGACGGGCGGAGCGTGATCATGAACGCCCACCAGGTGGATCGCGGCTACGAACGGATCGACGAGCGCCTGCGCTCGATCGGCGCCGAGATCACGCGGACCTGACTCCGCGTCCGCCTAACGTTCGACGAGTGCAGCGCGAAGCGCGTCGCGAACCGACCCGTCGAGGCCCATTGCTCCCTCGGCGTAGCGGTCGATGCCGCCGTACCGGGCGTCGAGGTGGTCGAGGGCCGCGCCCATGCTCTCCGGTCGCGCGGCGAAGAGGTGCGCCGCCGCCTCCCCGTCGATGCCGATCTCGCCGAACCAGCGGCTGGCGGCCCGGATCCGGCCTCCGGTGTAGCGGGCGGTCAGCGCATAGTCGGCCACGACGTCTTCCCGCGAGACGCCGAGCCAGCGCAGGACGAGCATCGCCATCACGCCGGTGCGGTCCTTCCCCGCCGTGCAGTGGAAGACCGCCGGAAGCGCGCCCTCGGCCGCGAGGGTGCGGATGACGTCGGCAAAGACCTCGGGGCGGCCGTCGAGCATCCCGACGTAGGTGCGCGAGAGCCAGCCCGCGTCCAGGTCTCCGAGATCTCCGCCCTCGAAGCGCGCGCGCCACTGCGAAGGCGACGCGTTCTCGCCGATCGGCGCGTGGTGGACGTGCACGCCCGCCCGCGCCCGCAACGGCCCGGGTTCGAGTGCCACCTCTTCGTCGCCGCGAAAGTCGATGACGAGCCGCAGGCCGATCGCTTCGAGGTACGCGAGGTCACCGGACGTGAGCGTGGAGAGCGCGTCGGCGCGGTAGAGGCGTCCCCAACGGATGCGTCCACCGTCGGCCGTCGCATAGCCCCCGAGATCCCGGAAGTTCTGCGTGCCCTCGAGGGGAACGAGACGTTCGCGTGCTTGCGCAGAAGGGGACGCGTCCATGGCGCGGGAAGGTGCAGGCTGGACGGCCCTTGCGTCAAGGGCGCGTCGGTTACCCTCCCCGGCCCATGTCGAAGCTCGAGACCATCGTCGTCGTCGGCGCGTCCCTCGCCGGGTTGCGCACGCTGCAGGCGCTCCGGCGCCTCGGGTACGAGGGACGGCTCGTCGCCATCGGCGAAGAGGAGCATCCGCCCTACGACCGGCCGCCGCTCTCGAAGTCCGTCCTCGCCGGCAGCTGGGAGGCGGAGCGCACGAACCTGTTGCGCGAAGGCGACGCAGCGCTCGAAATCGACTGGCGGCTCGGGCGGCGCGCCACCGGCCTCGACCTGGCCGGACGCCGCGTGCGGTTGGCCGACGGATCCGAGGTCGCCTTCGACGCGTGCGCGATCACCACCGGAACCTTCGCGCGAACCATCCCGGGGACGCCGCCGCTCGCCGGGATCCACACGCTGCGAACCCTCGACGATTGCCTCGCGCTGCGCGGCGCGTTCGACCGGACCCCCCGGGTCGCCGTGATCGGGGGCGGATTCATCGGCGCCGAGGTGGCCGCGACCTGCCGCGGACGCGGACTCGACGTGACGATCGTGGAGGCGCTTCCGGCCATGCTCGAGCGCGGGCTCGGCCGCCGCATGGGCGACCTCGTGGCCGGGATCCACCGCGACCACGGCGTCGTCCTGCGCCTCGGCGTCGGCGTCGAGACCTTCCTCGGCGAGGACCGGGTCCGCGGGCTGCGGCTGGCCGACGGATCCGAGGTCGAAGCCGACGTCGTCGTGGTCGGCATCGGCGCGGCCCCCGCCACCGCCTGGCTCGAGGACTCGGGCCTCGAGATCGAGAACGGCGTCGTCTGCGATGCAGCCTGCCGGACGACGCGGGCGCCGTTCGTGGTGGCCGCGGGCGACGTGGCCCGCTGGCCGAACGCGCTCTTCGGCGAGACGATGCGGATCGAACACTGGACGAACGCCACCGAGCAGGCCGATCACGCGGCCGCGACGCTGCTGCACGGCGAGACCGGCGGCGAACCGTTCTCGCCGGTCCCCTTCGTCTGGTCCGACCAGTTCGACCGCAAGATCCAGTTCGCCGGACGCTTCTCGGAGGACGACGAGTCCCGCCTCGTCGACGGCTCGCTCGAAGAGCGGCGGTTCGTCATGCTCTACGGGCGCGGCGGAAGACTGCGGGGCGTGCTCGGAATGAACCGGCCGCGTCTCGTGATGAAGGTCCGGGGGATGATTCGCGACGGTGCGAGCTTCGACGAAGCACTCGAGGCCTAGCGGCCGCGTCGCTCACTCGAGCGCGTCCCGCGCCCGGTCGATCCAGCCAGGGAGGAGGGACGCATGATCCTGAGCAACACCGAGGACGTGCCGGGCAGCACGATCCGCGAGTTCTACGGCGTGGTCACCGGGAGCTCGGTCCGCGCCAAACACATCGGCCGCGACTTCATGGCGGGGTTGAAGAACCTCGTGGGCGGCGAACTGAAGGGCTACACCGAGCTCCTGCAGGAGGCACGTCAGGAAGCCATCGACCGGATGACCGAGCAGGCGCGAGCTGCCGGAGCCAACGCGGTGGTCAACGTGCGGTTCTCGACGAGTTCGGTCGCGCAGGGCGCCGCCGAGATCTTCGCCTACGGCACTGCGGTGCGCGTGGACTAGCCGTGGATCCCCTCGTCGAACTCGCGTTCCAGATCGGCCCGTTCCTGTTGCTGCTGCTCGTCGGTTACGTGAGCGGAACCGCGATCGAACGCGGCCACTACTCCGACATCCGAAAGCGCGAAGCCCGCACCCGCTCGATGCCCGTGATCAGCTTCCGACGTCCGCCCGCCAGCTGGCAGGTCTCGTCCGCGAGCCTGGTCTCCGGCAGCACGGTGGTCTCGATCGACTACTTCAAGCGCTTCCTGGCCGGACTGCGCGGCATGACCGGCGGACGAATCACCTCGTACGAGTCCCTGCTCGATCGCGCCCGGCGCGAGGCCGTGCTGCGGATGAAGGAAGAGGCGCAGGGGCTGGGCTACGACGCCGTCGTCAACATGCGCCTCGAAACGTCGCGCCTCGCGTCCTCCAACCGCAAGGGACAGGGGACCGCGGGCGTCGAGATCCTGGCCTTCGGCACCGCCGTGAAGCGCGGCGCCTGAAGCGGCTCCGGAGGGAGTCGCGATGGAATGGCAGCCGAGGGACCTCCCCGAGAACAACGTCACCCGGGTCCATCCGCTGAAGGAACTGGCGACCCTGGTCCTCGGCATCGCGCTCGCGACGGTGGCGCTGACCCTGGTCGTCGCGTTCACGCTCGATTCCGTCGTGCGCGTGCTCCCGCCCAGCTGGGAGGCCCGCATCTTCTCGGGAATGTGGACCGACCTGGAGCGGACCGACGACCCTCGCGCGGCCGCGGTCGGCGCACTGCTCGCGGAACTCGCCGCCGAATGGCCCGGGAACCCCTACGAGGTCCGGCTCTTCGTGATGGATTCGGCGGAGCCGAACGCGTTCGCGCTCCCGGGCGGCGCGGTGGGCGTGACGCGCGGGCTGCTCGACGCGGTCGGAAGCGAGAACGAGCTCGCCTTCGTCCTGGGCCACGAGCTCGGCCATTTCTCCGGTCGCCACCACCTGCGCGGCATCTCCCGGTCCCTGTCGGTGGCCCTGGTCCTCGGCGCCGCAACCGGCGGATCGTCGGGGACGCTGTTGACGCAGTGGGTCTCGGAGGTGACGCAGCTCGGCTTCGCGCGCGACCACGAGCGAGAAGCGGACCGCTTCGGTCTCGAACTCGTCGCGCGCCGCTACGGCCACATCGCCGGCGCGATGAACTTCTTCGAGAAGCTTCCGGGCGACGCCGGAGGCCCGACCGGCCGCATGGGCGCGTGGCTGGCCACGCATCCCGGAAGCCCGCGGCGCATCGCGGACCTCCGCGCGCTCGCGCGCGCGCACGGCTGGCCCGCCGACGGCGAACTCACCGCGCTGGACCCGGGCTTCGCGCCCCGATAGCGTCGCCCCCATGGCGGAATGGAAGAACTGGGCCGGAAACGTCGCGTGCACGCCCCGCTCCGTTCGGGCACCGAAGGACGAAGCCGAGATCGTCGAGACCCTGGCCGAGGCCGCTCGGCAGCAGTGGGCGGTCCGGGTCGCAGGGAGCGGCCACTCCTTCGTACCGCTCGTCGCGAGCGACGGGATCGTGCTGGATCTGTCGGGGCTCTCGGGCATCGCGCGCTTCGAAACGGAGCCGGCGCGCGCGTGGGTCCGCGCGGGCACGAAGCTCCACGACCTCGGCGAGCCGCTGCTCGAACGCGGGCTCGCGATGCAGAACCTGGGCGACATCGACGTGCAGGCGCTCGGAGGCGCGATCGGAACCGGAACCCACGGCACGGGCCCGACCCTCCAGAACCTCTCCGCCCGCGTGTCGGGCCTCCGGATCCTGTGCGCAGACGGGAGTCTCCGGGTGCTGCGCGAGGACACGGACCCGGATGCGCTGCGCGCCGCGCGCGTATCGATGGGCGCCCTCGGGGTCGTCACCGCGGCGCGGATCGATCTGGTTCCGGCCTACCGTCTCCACGAACGGATCGAGCGGCTGCCGATGGACGCGCTCCGGCCCGAACTGGGCGAACGCATCGCGGCGACCCGCCACTTCGAGTTCTTCTGGTACCCGGGGCGCGACCTGGCCGAGGCCAAGCACCTGCACCCGACCGACGAACCCGAAAGCGACCTCCCCGACCGCCGCGGCGAACGCATCGGCTGGAGCCACCGCATCCTGCCCTCGGTGCGCGACGACCGCTTCCTCGAGATGGAGTACTCGGTTCCGGCCGCGGACGGCCCCGCGTGCTTCGACGAGATCCGCGCGTGCATCCGCGCGCATCATCCCCAGGTCGAATGGCCGGTCGAGTACCGGACGCTCGCCGCGGACGACGCCTGGCTCTCGACCGCTCACGAGCGCGATAGCGTGACGATCAGCGTGCACCAGGGACAGGGCCTGCCCCACGAGGCCCTCTTCGCGGACGCGGAACGGATCTTCGCCGAGTACGCGGGAAGGCCGCATTGGGGAAAGATGCACACCCTCGGAGCCGAAGCGCTCGGGCGGCTCTATCCCCGCTTCGATGCGTTCACGGCGCTTCGCGACGAGTGGGACCCGGACCGGCGCTTCGCGAACGCGGCGCTCGAGCGGCTGTTCGGGCCGTGAGCGCGGCCGCTCCGCGCGCGTGGCGCCTTCAGGCCGGCGCGCGGGGGGCGCCCCAACGGTTCCAGTAGGTGACTTCCGCCGCGGGCTTGCGCGCTGCGGGCCTCATGCGGGCCTCCTTCATGTAGCCCACCGGAAGCAGCACGGTCTGCGTTACGCCTTCCGGGATTCCCAGCGCACGGGCCGTCTCCTGCTCGTGCAGCAGCAGCAGCGTGGTCCAGGTCGCGCCGATGCCGCGCGCGCGGAGCGCCACCATCAGGGACCACGCCGCCGGGAGCACGCTGCCGTAGAAGGCCACCTGCAGGGCGGGACTCGTGGCCTCGGCGCGTCCCTCGCTGCATACCAGGATCAGCGCCGGCATCTCGTGCAGCCGGGAGGCCTGCTCGACGACGGCCGGCTTCGGCCCGCTGCCTTCCGGCGCGCTCTCCCGGTAGGCCTCGATGGAGCGGCGGTAGAGCGCGGCGACGCGGTGTTTGGGCGCGTCCTCGGTCAGGACGAGGAAGCGCCACGCCTCCGCGTTGCGTCCGGTCGGTGCCTGGGTCGCGATGTCGATGCAGGCCTCGATCACCTCGGGCTCGACGGGGCGCTCCCAGTCGAGGCGGCGGCGCACCGAACGCGTGGTGGCGAGCGCCCAGTCGACGGAGGCCGCGTCGAAACCTTCCATGTCTTCCTCCGGAGCGGCCGAATCGCCGAACGGTCGGCGCTTCGCGCGGGAACCTCTAGCGATCCGCGAGGCGCCCGAGCGCGGCCGGCAGCCTCGCGGCCAGTTCCGGGATCGCGAGGCCGTGGGGACACGCGTCGGCGCACGGGCTGCCGTCGCATCCGGCGCACGCGTCGCTGGACAGGCCTTCGGCCCGGAGCGCGGCCGCGGCCAGCTCCGGCGCCTCGTAGTCCTCGGCGTACATCCGCGCGCGGAGCAGATCCGGAATCGGGTGCCCGCGCGGGCAGGCCCCCTCGCAGCCGAGGCAGCCATAGCGGCACTGCGAGGCCTGCGTCCGCTGCGCGTAGCGCCGGAGCAGACCGACGTCCGCGTGATGGGCGGTCGTCCACCCCGACGCACCGAGGTACTCGTCGACCTGTTCGGGCGTATTCATCGTCACGACGAGCGCGTCCACCAGCCCTCCCGCGAGCACCCAGCGGAAAGCGGCCTGCGCGAAGGTGGCGCCGGCCCCCTCGTAGGGACGCATGTCGTTGAGCCGCGCACCGCGCAGCGTCTTCATCGCGATCGCACCGATCCCCTTCGCGCGCGCCCTGCGCAGCAGCGGCGGAAGCCCGGGTTGCCGGGCCACCAGATCGGAGCTGCGGGTGAAGCGCTCGAAGAACGTCGGGTCCTGTCCGAAGTTGTGCGCCACCAGCACCACGTCGACGAGACCCTCGTCGATCGCCAGTTCGAGGCACTCGGCGAGGTGCCCCCCGTGCCCGGACAGCCCGGAGAAGCGGATCTTGCCCTGGGCCTTCGCGCGCGCCACGAACTCGAACCACTCGTCGTTGCGCAACCGCGCAACGTCGTTGACCGCGTGGTTCATGTAGATGTCGATGCGGTCGGTGCGCAGGCGACGCAGGCTGCCTTCCAACGCGTCGAAGAGATCGGCCCGGCGCGCGTCGGCGCGGGCCCCGGTCTTGCTGGTGAGCACGACCTCGTCGCGCCGGCCTTCGAGGGCGCGGCCCAGGGTCTCCTCCGACGCGCCGCGGGTGTAGTCCTCGGCGGTGTCGAAGTAGGTGATCCCGCGGTCGAGTGCGTGGTGGACCAGCGAGACATCGCCGGCCAACCGGCTCGTCCCGAACGCGATGTCGGGCACCGCGAGGCCGGTGCGCCCGAGCGGGACCCGGCGGCGGACGCGCGGTGGCGTTGCCGGCGCTGCCCCGGCCCGGAGAGGGAGCATCGCGGGGGCCAGCCCCAGGGCCATCGTGCGTCGCAGGAATTCGCGCCGATCGATCATCCGCGTCACCTCCGGGCCAGTCTACAGCGTACCACGAGCCGAGAAAGCCCATTGATTCCGTTTGGTTATGAAAATCGTAGATTTCGGGCTCCAGTTGCCGTGCCGCGCCGACGAAGCGGGGGGAGACCGCTGACCCGGGAGGCTCCCATGGAGGAGCGCGTTCTCGACCACGGCCCCCTCACACCGAGCCTCGCGGCTCGCGCGGCGGCGAACGATCTGCCGCGGGTCCGGCCGCGCCGCCTGGCCCTCGAGCGCGGCCGCCGCTTCGCGCCGTCCTCGGACTGGCGAGCGCTCGCGATCGTGACCGGCCTGGCCATGGTGCTGGGTTTCGCGCAGGGCGCGCGGGTGGCCCTTCCCGCGGCGGCCGCATCCGAAGCCGCGCTCCGGGCTCCGGAGCCCTCCCCTGCACCGGGCTCGGTGCGGCTTCCGGGCGCGCGCACCTTCTGGCGGCCTGCGGGTTCGACCGCCGTCCCGCCCGAGCCCGCGACGGACCCGAGTGTCTGGCTTCCGGAGGGGTCGGGTTTCGAACTCGACGCTCGCTAGGCGCCGCGGCGCGGGACCACCGGCCGCGGTTCCCTGCCTAACGTGCGGCGGCGCCCTCGCCTTCCAGGCCGGCGCCGCGGCCCGCCTCGGCATCGGCCGCCTCCTGGTCCGAGCGGGCGGATGCGATGCGCTCCGCGGCCCGGCGCCGCCGCTCCCCCCGGACCACCAGGTCCAGGTCTTCCAGCACGATGTAGGCGCAGGGAACGAAGAAGAGGGTCACCGCGCTCGAGAAGATCACGCCGAACGCGAGAGAGAGCGCCATCGGGATCATGAAGCGCGCGGACATGCTGGTCTCGAGCATCATCGGCGTCAGTCCTGCGAACGTGGTCAACGAGGTGAGCATGATCGCCCGGAAGCGTCCGCAGGCCGCATCGCGGATCGCATCGGCCAGGCGCTCACCCGCGGCGCGGAGCTGGTTGACGCGATCGACCAGGACCAGGCTCGAGTTGACCACGACGCCCGAGAGCGCGACCAGTCCGATGATCGAGTACATGCTGAAGTCGTAGCCGAGGAGCAGGTGCCCGATCGCGGCACCGACGATGCCGAACGGGATCGCGCTCATGATGATCAACGGCTGGCTGTAGGAGCGCAGCGGAACGGCCAGCAGCGCGTAGATAATCAGGAGCGCGATCGCCTGGCCTCGGACCATCGCCCCCATGAAATCGCGCTGCTCCGCCTGTTCGCCGGCGAAGTCGAAGCGGACACCCGGGTGTTCCGCCAGGATCATCGGCAGGGCCGTTCGCTGCAGGTCCGCCACGACCTCGTTGGCGTTGCCGAGCGCCACGTCGACGTCCGCGGTGACGGTGACGACGCGCTGGCGGTCGACGCGCTGGATCGACGCGAAGCCTTCCCCGATCTCGACGGCCGCGACCTCCGAGAACGGGACCGCCAGCCCCTCCGCGGTCCGGATCCGCATCGAGGCGACTTCGCTGATCGAGCGGCGCAGGGCTTCCGGGTAGCGCACGACCACGGCCACGTCGTCCCGCCCGCGCTGGATCCGCTGGACCTCCTCCCCCTGGAAGGCCTGGCGGACCTGACGGCCGAGGTCGCTCACGGTCAGACCCAGGGCCTCGGCCTGCGGCAACACCCGATAGGTCAATTCGCGCTTGCCGGTCCGGAACGAGTCGGCGACGTCGAAGACGCCGGGGTAGCGAAGGAGCGCCTCCTCGAGCGCGGCCGCGGCCCCCTGCAGCTGCCCGAGATCGTCGCCCCGCAGTTCGAGTTCCACCGGCTTCCCGGCCGAGATCATCGTGTTGTGGAACGCCAGCTCGGTGACGCCCGGAATCGCGCCGGTCGCTTCCCGCCAGCGCCGCTGCATCTCGTCGGTCCCGATGTCGCGGAAGCCGGAGCCGATCATCTCGACCTGGACCTCGCCGAGGTTTCCTCCGCCGTCGACGGACCGGCCCATCCTCCCGCCCGGCATCTGCGACTGCTGCTTGCGGAACGGTTGCTCGCCGATCGAAGAGAGGACGTGCCGGAAGATGCTCCCGTGCGTGGTGTCCCGGGTCGCATCGGCCTCTCCCTGCACGTGACGGGCGGCGGCCTCGAGCTGGTGCATCGCCCGGGCCGTGGTCTCGACCGGCGTCCCGGGCGCCATCGTCAGATCGGCGACGATCACGTCGCCCTCCACGGGCTCCTGGAACGTGAAGCGGAGCCACCCTCCGGCCAGCACCCCGGTGGTCGTCATCAGGATCGCGACCGACGCGGCCAACGTGAGGTAGCGCCACTCGATCGCCCACTCGAGCGCCCTCCGATAGCGATCGTGGATCAGCCGATCGAGGGCGCTCGCGATCCGGTTCTGGAGCTTCCGCCACCGGATCGAGATCGGGCGGACCGGCGGCGCATCGAAGCCGCGCCGCGTGTGCCCCAGGTGGCCCGGGAGCACGAACAACGCCTCGACGAGCGAGAACAGCAGGCACGCGATCACGATCATCGGCAGGACGCGCGTGAACCGTCCCATCGCCCCCGGGATGAACAGCATCGGCGCGAAGGCCGCGACCGTCGTGGCCACGCCGAAGAAGACCGGCACCGCCACGTCCCGGGTACCGCGGATGGCCCCCTCGAGGGGCTCTCCGCTCTGCTGGTGCTGGCTGTAGGTGCTCTCGCCCACGACGATCGCGTCATCGACCACGATGCCGAGCACGACGATGAACGCGAGGAGCGAGATCCAGTTGACCGTCATGCCCAGCGTCGGCATCACCGCGACCGCGCCCAGGAACGCGATCGGGATCCCGAGCGCGACCCAGAGGGCCAGCCGCAGCCGGAGGAAGAGCGCGAGCACGAGTACCACCAGCAGGAAGCCGCTGCGAGCGTTCCCGAGCATCGAGCCGAGGCGTTGTTCGAGATAGGTGGCGCCGTTCTGCCAGACCTCGACGTGAAGGCCCTCGGGAAGACCGGCCTGCAGCTCGTCGACATAGCGGATGGCTGCGTCCGCCACTTCGAGCAGCTTCTGGTCGCCGACGCGGAAGACGGTCACCAGGACCGCGGGCTCGCCGTCGAACGTGGCCCGCTCGTCGGACTCCGCGAAGGCGTCGGCGACGTGGGCCACGTCGCCCAGCGTGAGGCGCGTACCGTCGGGCCGGGTCACGACCGGAATGCGGCCGAACGCCTCGCCGTCGAAAGCCTGTCCGCGGGCGCGGAGCAGGATCTCGCCCCCGCGCGCGTGGACGACGCCGCCGGGAAGGTCGACCGAGGACCGACGCACGGCCTGGACGACGTGGTCGAAGGTCAGGGCGAAGCGCTCGAGGGCGGTCTCGGAGACCTCGATCGACACCTCGTACGGCCGCACGGAAGCGAGGGACACCTCGCTGATCTCGGGAAGCGCCGCGAGATCGTCGCGCACCCGCTCTCCAACGGACTTCAGCGTCCACTCGTCGGTGTCACCCGCGATCGCGATCGAGAGGACCTGCCTGCCGATCTCGGCCTGGCGCACGACCGGGCGTTCCGTATCGACCGGGAAGTTGTCGATCGCGTCGATGCGGGCGCGGATGTCCGCGAGGCGCCGGCTGACGTCCTCTCCCGCCAGGAGTTCGACGACCGCGCTTCCGACGCCTTCGGACGCGGTGGAGCGGATGCTCTCGAGCCCGGGTAGACCCGTCAGCGCATCTTCGATCCGCAGGCAGACCGATTGCTCGACTTCTTCGGGCGACGCGCCGGGATACGGCACCGAGACCGTGACGAGGTCGAGGTCCACGTCGGGCACCATCTCCTGGCCCAACGTCGGGATCGTCAGCAGCCCCCCGCAGATCAGCAGCGCCATCAACAGGTTCGACGCCACCGGGTTGCGGGCGAACCACTCGATCAAGCCGTTCACGGCGCGTCGGCCTCGGCGATCCGGACGCCCATCCCCTCGACGAAGACGGCCGGGGGCGTGGTGCACACCCGCTCACCGGCCGCGAGGCCGTCCGAGATCCAGGCCCGCTCCCCTTGCAGGCGCAGAACCTCCACGTGCCGGCGCCGCAGCCGCGAGTCCGCGTCGACCAGCAGGACCTCGCCGCCCGGCCGGAGCGATGCACGAGGGATCTCGACGATGTCCGCGATCGGGCGCCCCTCGATCCGGGCTTCGACGAAGAGCCCCATCGTGAGCGGCGGCCCGTCGGCCGGCGAGTCGGGCTGCGGCACGCGGGCAACGACGTGCAGCATCCGCGTCTGCTCGTCGAGCATGCCCTCGGTCCGCACGACGCGCCCGTGCCACTCGGCCGCGCGCCCGCCGCTGGTTCCGTGGAGGACGACCCGGGCGCCGGCGGGCGTCTGTGTGGAAGGTCCCGGGGTCTCGGGTTCGCGCGCGCCGGGGCCGCTGGTCGGACCGCGCCCCTGTGGACCGGGATCGAGGAAGGCGAGTTCGCCCGCCGGAACCGGGAGGCGGACCTCGGCCACGTCCGTCGTGAAGATGCGGGCGAGGGAATGGCCGGGGCTCACGAACTGCCCGGGCTCCGCGGTGCGCGCGCGCACGCGGCCCGCGAACGGTGCGGTCACCCGGGTCCGGGACAGGTCGAGATCGGCCTGCGAAAGCTGGGCGCGGGCGTCGCGGAGATTCGCCGCGGCGATGCGCGCGTTGCCGACGGCTTCTTCGAGGCGCGCCGGGCTCGATGCGCCGCGGGCGCGCAGGGCTTCCATGCGCGCTCGGGTGGCCGTCGCAAGGGCGAGCTGGCTCTCGGCCCGCTCGACCGCGGCGCGCGCGCGCTCCGCGGCAACCTCGTAGTCGCGCGGTTCGATCCGGAGGAGCTCCTCGTCCGCGTCGAAATAGGCACCGGCGTCGAGGTGGGGCGAGACCCAGACGACGCGCCCGGCGACCTCGGCGACGAGGTCGCTCTCGATCCGCGGGACGACGGTTCCGGATGCGGCCACCCATGGCTGGACCGTTCCCGGCCGGGCCACCACGATGTGGACCAGGGGAGCGCTCTCGTTCGCTTCCCGCGGCACCGGGGCCGGCCGGACCGCGACGAGCGCGGTCGTGAAGAGCAGACCGGCCAAAAGGGCGAGCAGCGGCGCAAGAGCCTTGGGCCCGAGCTTCATGGGGGGTTCCTTGCAGAGCGACGCGATCCGGGTCCTCGGGATCCCGGTCGATGGGGGATGGAGCGCACCGCGCTTTTCGGCACGACTGCGGCTTTCCTGAAGGCGGGCTGCCGGTGGAATGCCGGGAACACGGTGGCCGGGCGGCGCGGACGCGGCGAACCCGGCGGCTGGGGCCAGCCAGATCGGGTAGGCTCGCCTGCCCAGGAAGACCCGTGAGCCAGCAGCCCGAAGAAATCGACCGTCCGACCCAGCGGGAACGCCAGCGCGCGGAGACGCGAGAACGCCTGTTCCAGGCCGCGCTGACCGAATTCCGCCGAGCCGGCGTGGCGGGGGCCCGGATCGAGCGCATCGCCTCGGCCGTCGGTGTCGTCCGCGGCACCTTCTACTTCCACTTTCCAACCAAGGACCACGTGCTCCAGGAACTCCAGCTCCGCAGCCAGGAGCGGATCATGGACCACCTGCAGAAGCTCGATCCGGAGCGCGACGGCGTCGACGAGTTGCTCCAGGCGATCGTCGACGGTCTCGAGGACGGTGCCGAGGTCGTGAACGACGGCGCGCTGCTCCGCGATACGCTGGCGCTCTACGTGCGGCACCCGATCGAGCCCGGGATGGGAGACGACGAACCGCGCCCGCTGCTGGAGATGGCCGCGACGGTGCTTGCGGCGGCGCAGAAGCGCGGCGAGATGCGGGCCGATCTCTCGCCCGAGGGCGCGGTCGCGGTGATCTTCAGCGGCATCTTCGGGCTCTTCGCCACGCCGTCGGCCCCGGGGCGCGGCGGCCTGCTGCGAGACTGGGTCGAACTCGTCGCTCGCGGCCTCGCGCCCTCGTGAGCCGACTCACCGGGCTGAGCCGTTCGATCGCGGGCCGCGTCGCCATCGTGACCGGTGCCGCGAGCGGCATGGGCCGCGCCACGGCCCACCTCTTTGCGGACGAAGGCGCTCGGCTCGCGCTCGTGGACCTCGACGCCGAGGGTGTCGAGCGCGTCGCCGCAGAAGTCCGCGAAGCCGGCGGCGACGTCCTCGCGCTCGCGCTCGACGTCAGCGACGGCGCCGCGGTGGTCGACGCGGTGACGCGCACGGCCGCCCACTTCGGCGCCATCGACATCCTGGTGAACAACGCCGGCGTCTCGATCCCGGCCCCGCTGCACGCGGAAGACTTCGGGGCGCGCTGGGAACGGACGCTGGCGGTCAACCTCACCGCGCACGTCACCTGGGCGCGCGCCTGCCTGCCACACCTCGAGCGGAGCGACGCCGCGCGCATCGTGAACATCGCGTCGACGGAGGGGCTCGGAGCCACCGCGATGATCAGCCCCTACACCGCCAGCAAGCACGGCGTCGTCGGGCTGACGCGATCGCTCGCGATGGAACTCGGCCCCCGGCGCATCACCGTCAATTGCATCTGCCCGGGGCCGATCCACACCGGGATGACGCAGGAGATCCCGGACGAGGCGAAGCGCAAGTTCGCGCGGCGCCGCGTCCCGCTGCGCCGCTATGGCGACCCGGAGGAAGTGGCACACGGCACGCTCTCGCTGGTGCTGCCGGCATCCTCCTTCATCACCGGGGCGGTGCTGCCGGTCGACGGCGGATTGACGATCCAGAACACCTGACCGTCGCGGTCAGCGCCCGCGCGTACCCGCGCCGCTGTCGCGCAGGCGCACGACGTAGGGCCCCATCGCCAGCCAGTCCAGGTGGCTGCGCCGGAATGCGTTGATCGCCTCTTCCGGCGTCCGCACGATCGGTTCCTCGTGCATGTTGAAGCTCGTGTTGATCGTGCACGAGATCCCGGTCAGCTGCTTGTAGGCGCGGAGGATCGCGTACATGCCCGGGTTCTGGTCCTCACGCACGAGCTGCGGGCGGGCCGTCCCGTCGACGTGGACTGCGGCCGGGCACTTCTCCTTCATCTTCGCGGTGCAGTCGACGACCAGGGTCATGAACTCGCACGCGCGCTTCTCGCCCGGGCGCAACACGAAGTACTCGTCCGCGTCCTCGTAGAGGCACATCGGTGCGAACGGCATGAACTCGGTCCGATCGAGCTGCCGGTTGAGCCAGTCGTTCACCGACTTCTCGCCGCAGTGGTAGAGGATCGAGCGGTTGCCGAGCGCGCGTGGGCCGTACTCCATCCCCCCGTCGGCGCGCGCGACGATCTTGCGGTCCGCCAGCTGCTCCGCCACGAAGGTGGCGATGTCGTCGGGACGCCGGACCTCGAGTTCGGGGTGCCCGTCGAGAACGGACGCGATCGCGTCCGCGTCGAAGGCCGTGCCGAGGTAGGCGTTGGGCATCGGGGACGGCGTCGCGGCCGCGACCTCGAGCGCCGCGCCCGCGCACAGTCCCCCATCGCCCATCGCGGGAAAGACGTAGAGGGTCTCGGGCCGGAGCTCCTGGGAGAGCGCCATGTTCAACTTGACGTTCGCGAACACGCCGCCCGCGAGCGCGAGGTTGCGGACCGGTCCGGCGACCTCGGGGATCAATCGCACCATCTCGCGTTCGAGCAGGTGCTGGAAGGCCCAGGCGACGTCCTCGCGGGAGTACCCCCGGAGCAGCGACGCCAACGGCGCCTTGTAGTTGCGGTACTCGATCGCGTAGAGGAGGGGCTTGCCCTTCTTCATCTCGGCGAGCATGCCCTTGCGCGGCCGCGGAAAGCCCTCGGCGTAGAAGCGCTTCCCGAGGCGGAATCCGCCCTCGTCCGAGAACGTGGACGCGACCCTGCCGAGGAGTTCCTCGTCGCGCCGGCCGTACCCGGCCAGGCCCGTGATCTTGCCCTCGTGCCGCCCCGCCTTGAAGCCCAGGATCTGCGTACAGGCGGTGTAGAACTGTCCGAACGAGTTGGGATAGAAGAAGCGCCGGACGCTGCGGATCGTGCGGCCCCTCCCGTGCGAGACCGTGATGCAGACGTCGTCGCCCACGCCGTCGGCGGTGACGATCGTGGCCTCGTCGACCTCGCCGGTGCGGAAGGCGCTGGCCGCGTGGGCGGTGTGGTGCTCGACGAAGAAGACGCGCGGCCGGGTGCCGTACGCACGCTCGAAGGAATCCGCCACCTGTCCGTAGCCGGTCGAACGGAAGAAGTAGAAGAGGCGGTAGAGGAGGCGCACGAAGTGCGGGAAGTAGTCGTTCAGGCTCTGGTAGTCGCGGACGTCGTCGACCAGGCTCTTCCAGCTCTGCGGAAGCAGATTCTTCCAGTCGAGGCCGGCGATGGCGATCGCGTCGATCTCGCTCCCGTCGATCCCGGCAACCCGGATCGCCTCGCGGATCGAGTCCTCGGGCGGGTAGCGGTTGTCGAGCTTCTTTCGGCTCATCCGCTCTTCGTTGAGCGCGGAGAGGATGCGCCCGTCGCGGATGACTGCGGCGCCGGTCTCGTGCGTCGTCGAGATCCCCAGGATCGTTCGCGGACGGAGTCGGCGCGAAAGGTGCTTCCCGGCATCGAGGAAGGCCTCGATCGTACACGGCTCGTGGGTCTCGCGGACGTCGGCCACGAGCCGTTCCAGGAATCGCCGCTTCTGCGCCGCGCTGAAGAAATTGTTGGTGAAGATGGCGAGGCGGAGACCGTCGAGGTCCTCCTGGCGCTCCGCGAAGTCGGTGAAGTGGAACAGCAGCGTCAGGTGGTCGGCCTGCGCCTTGGCCTTCCGCAACGCCCAGCGGAAGTATGGGCGGCGCAGGTAGAAGGCGTAGGCCGGATGGAAGGCGGGAGCCCCGGGCCACGACACCGGCAGCGGGAACTCCATCAGCCCGCGCTCGGGGAGGATCTCGAAGGGGTCCGGGAAGAGCCGCTGCACGCCCAGGCGCTCGCGCATCGCGAAGGTGGGGAAGACCGAACTGTCGTAGTCGTACCCGGACTCGCCCAACAACTCGATGGATTCCCAGTCGATGGAGAAGCCCGGGGCCCGGAAGCCGCGGACCCGCGTTCCCAGCGCGTCTTCGATCCGCGCCTTCGCGTCGACGATCTCTTCGCGCTTCGACTCCGACGAGATCCGATCGAGATAGCGATGCCGGTAGCCATGGCACGCGATCTCGTGTCCGGCGTCCACCAGCCTCTGCAGCGCGCGCCGCTTCTCCTTGTCCTCGAGGTCCTCGGCGATGACCATGTAGGTCGCCTTCGCGCCCACGTCTTCGAAGAACGCGATCGACTCCTCGACTGCGGAGAGGAAGAAGGCGTCGCGGCCCTCGAAGACCCTTCCGTGGGCGCGATGGATGGCCGCGAGGCCGTCGGTATCGACCTGGAAGAAGACGTTTCGCTCGAGATCGCTCACGCGGAACCCTCGTCGTCGGCCAGTAGCACGAGCGCGGCCACGATCTTGCGGGCCGCGTAGCCGTCGCCGAATACATCGGGCTTGCGCGTCGGCTTCTCGAGGCCCTGGACCGCGGCCAGGATGCGCTCGGGATCCGAACCGGCGAGCACGTTCCAGCCGCTCTCCACGGTCTCGACCCACTCGGTCTCCGGCCGCAACGTGATACAGGGCGTCCCGACGAACAGCGCCTCCTTCTGCATGCCGCCGGAGTCCGTGAGGACCGCGCGGGCCTCGGCCTGAAGGACGAGCGTATCGAGGTACGAGGTCGGCTCGATCGCGCGGATGCGCGCCGCACCGTCGGCCGAATCCGCCTGGATGGCCAGGTTCTTGCGCGTGCGGGGGTGCACCGGAAAGACCACGGGCAGGTCGAGCGAGGCCAGCGCCTGCACCAGCCGCCCGAGAACCACGGGGTCGTCGGTGTTGTAGTTGCGGTGGATCGTCGCAAGGAAGTAGCCCCCGGGCTCGAGCCCCAGGTCGCCCAGGATGGGGCTCTGCGAACGCGCGGTCGGCAGGAACTGGCGAACCGCGTCGTGCATCGTGTCGCCGACGTGGAGCGCGCGTTCGGAGAGACCCTCGCGTTCGAGGTTCTCGACGGCCGTGGGCGTGGGACACAGGAGCAGATCGGAGGCGTGATCGGTGAGGACCCGGTTCTCCTCCTCGGGCATGCCCCGATTCCACGAGCGCAGCCCGGCCTCGACGTGGGCCAGCGGCCGGCCCGCCTTCCGCGCCGCGAGCGCGCCGCCCAGCGTCGAATTGGTGTCGCCGTAGACCACGACGACGTCGGACTGCTCTGCGAGCAGGACCGCCTCGGTGCGGCTCAGCACCTCGGCGACCTGGTTCCCGGGCAATCCCGAGCCGACCTCGAGGTTCACGTCCGGCTCGCGAATCGGGAGTTCGCGAAAGAAGACCTCGGACATCGACGCGTCGTAGTGCTGGCCCGTGTGGATCAGGAGCTCTTCGTGGCCGGCCTCCTCGAGGGCCGCCGAAAGGGGGGCCGCCTTGATGAACTGGGGCCGTGCACCGACGATGGTCGCCACCCTCACGACGTTCCTCCCAGCACGGACGGAAGTCCACCGCGCTCGAGCGAATCCTGACACGCGGAGAGCACCCGCAACACCTCGAGGCCGTTCTCGCCGTCCGTCCGCGCGTGCCGCCGCTCGCGACACGCGTCGAGGAACTCCTGGCACTCGCGCTTCAGCGGTTCGGTCTCGTCGAAGAACAGGGTCGTCTCTGCGGTCTGACGCGCGACCAGCGCTCCGTCGCGCGCCTCGATGCCCTTGTCGTACACCTTCAACTTCCCCTCCCGCACGGTGTCGTCGAAGACGACCATCTTCTCGTCCCCGACCACGACGAGGCGTTGCTCCTTGAAGGGGTGCAGCCAGCTGACGAAGATGTGGGCGCGCACGCCCCCGCGGAACGAGAGCTGGCTCACCGTCACGTCGGCGACCCCGTCCGTGATGTAGGTCCCGCCCGACGCGGCCACGTTCTCGGGCAGGCTCCCGACCAGGCCCAGGATGATCGAGATGTCGTGGGGCGCGAAGCTCCAGAGGATGTTCTCCTCCGTGCGCACCTTCCCCAGGTTCAGGCGGTTGGAATAGACGTAGCGGAGCTGGCCGATCCCGCCGCTCGCGACGAGCGCTCCCAGGGCCTCGACCGCGGGGTGGTAGTGCAGGACGTGGCCAACCATCAGGATGCGGCCGGTGTCCGCGGCGCGGCGCACCAGCTCTTCGCCCTGCGAGACCCGGAGCGCCAGCGGCTTCTCGACGAAGACGTCCTTGCCGGCGTCGAAGGCCTGCATCGCGTGCTCGAAGTGACGGGCGGCCGGCGTCGCGAGTGCGACGGCCCGGATCGACTCGTCAGCGAGGACGTCCCGGTAGCGCGCAGTCTGGCGGACGCCGGGATGGAGGCCCGCGATCCGCTCGCGTGTCGCGTCGTCGGCATCGCAGACGGTATGGAGCGCCTCGAGGTCGGCGAAGTTCCGCGCGAGGTTCTTCCCCCAGTATCCGACGCCGACCACGGCGACCGTGCGCTCAGTCATCGCGCGCACCGGGTTTCCGAGCCAGATCGGGTGCGTCGGCGGACGCCGGGCGCACGGTCCCGCGGAAGCCCCGCACGTAGAGGAGACCGCCCAGCAGCGCGGCCGCGATCACGCCGAGACGCCAGCCGACCGCGACCTCGGCGCCGCCTTCGAGCCCCACCGCCTGGAACAGCTGGTGGAAGGCCAGTTCGCCCACACCCAACCCTCCCGGCGTGATCGGCAGCGCGTTCGCGATGAAGCCGAGCGGAACGACCAGCGCGAGTTCTGCCCGCTGGCTGTCGGGCGCGACCGCACCGGCCACGAGGGCGGTGGTGGTGATGGCGGCCGAGTGTGCCGCGATCGAGATCACGAACGCCCGCGCGATGCTCGCGAGGGAGGTGCGGAACTCGCGGACCGCGCGCACGATGCGCCACGGGAGTTCCCACGCCAGCGCGCGGCGGCCACGGTCGAGCCAGGCCTCGGGCGCGAACAACACCCCGCCGAGCGCCACGGCACCGAGAACGAAGACCCCGCCGCAGAACCACAGGAGCAACTGGAAGACGTCGGCGGAAGAAACCGCGGTGCCGAAGAACGGCGCGGCGAGGAACGGCATCGCGAACATCGCCCACATCCCGACGGCCCGGTCGAACAGGACCACGGTCGCGAGTTCGGCCCGCGTCCCGCGCGCCTGCGACGACACCGCGTAGTAGATCTTGGCGGCGTCGCCGCTCGCGCTCCCGGGAAGGAAGAGGCCGAAGAACATGCCGATCAGCGAGAGCTGGATCGCGGGACCGGTCGCGAGATCGAAACCAGCCGCCCGCAACAGGACGGGCAATCGGACCGCGGTCAGGACGACCGTGGCCGCCAGCGTCGCCAGGGCCGCCATCACCAGCACGGGGTGACGCGCGAATCCCCCGAAGGCCGACCAGTCGATCGCGGCGGAACGCGCCAGGTAGGAGAGCAGCGCCGCGGCCACGCCGAAACGCAGCCATGCGGACCAGCTGGCGCGCGGGCCCCGGACGGGCGCGGATGCCTGGGCGGCGGCCATCACGCGCCCGATGCGGGCCGATCGCCATCGATGAACGCGCGGTGCCACAGTTCGAGATTGAGCAGGCCCCAGACCTGCCGCCCGAACGGACGCTCGGCCGTCATCAGGCCCTCGACCGCGGCCATGTCGTAGATGCCACGCTGCCGGGCGCGGTCCGAGAGCAGGTGATCGGCCACGAAGTCGCGCAACGGACCGCGGACCCATTCTGCCAACGGCACCGGGAAGCCCATCTTGTCCTTGCGCTCGAGGACGACCGCGGGCAGCAGGCGCCGCACGGCTTCGCGGAAGACGCGCTTGGTGTCGCCCCCCTGGAAGCGGATGCTCGGCGGCATCCGCGTGATGAGGTCGGCGATCCGGTGGTCGAGCAGCGGGACGCGGCTCTCGAGCGAGACGCTCATGCTCGTCCGATCCTCTACCTGGAGCAGCGCGGGCAGCAGCGTCTTGAGATCGAACTGCGTCATCTTGTTGAAGTAGGACTCGATGCCCGGGTGGTTCCACGTCTGCTGGAAGGCGCCGAAGATCCGCTCCTCGCTGTCGTCACTCCAGATCTCGGGTCGGTAGAGTCCTTTGGCATCCTCGACGCGCCCGATCAGGCGGAAATAACGTCGGTCCATGCTCTCGAACAGACCGTCCTTCCAGAAGGCCTGGAGCATCGGCTTGTAGTTCTTGAGCAGCCCCAGGTTGGGCTGGATGTTGTCCCAGCTCACCACGTAGTTTCCGGGCTCGACGTCGTCGAAGATCGCTCCGCGCAGCACCTGCTCCAGATACGCGACCAGGTACCGGGCGTAGCCGCCGAAGATCTCGTCGCCCCCCTGCCCGCCCAGCACGACCTTCACGTGCTCGCGCGCGAGCTTCGAGACGCAGTACTGGGGAAAGAGTCCGGGACCGGCCGCGGGTTCGTCCATCGCGTAGACGAGCTTGGGCATCGCGTCGGCGAACTCGAGCGCCGTCGGCCAGACCTCGTGGTGCATCGATCCGACGTGGTCGGCGACGGCGCGGGCGTAGGCCGTCTCGTCGTACTGGGGCCCCTCGCCGAAGCCGCCGGTGAAGGTGTGGAAGTCACCTCCGTACGGCTCGCTCGCCAGACAGACGACCGTCGAGCTGTCCATGCCGCCCGACAGGTGGGCGCCGACCGGAACGTCGCTACGCAGGCGGAGCCTCACCGAATCCTGAAGCAGCAGGATCAGCTGCTCGGTGTACCAGTCGGCCGTGTGGTGGGTATCGACGTCCCAACGATAGTCCCAGTACTGATCGACCTTGGGCGCGTCGTCGCGCCCCGGCCGGAAGGAAAGGAAGTGGCCGGGCTCGAGCTTCTTCACGTCCTCGAACAGCGTGCGGTCCTGCAGCGAGAACTGGAAGTAGAGGTACTGCTCGAGCCCTTCCGGATCGACGGTGGCCGAAGCGGTGCCCCCGGAGAACAGGGCCTTCGGCTCGCTCGCGAAGGAGAGGGTCTCGCCGCCGATGTGCCAGTAGAAGGGCTTGATCCCGATCCGGTCGCGCGCGGCGAAGAGGCGCCTCTCACGGGCGTCCCAGATCGCGAACGCGAACATGCCGTTCAGGCGCTCGAGCATCCCCTCGCCGAGCTCCTCGTAGAGGTGGACCAGGACCTCGGTGTCGGAGTGCGTCCGGAACCGATGGCGCTGCTGCAGCTCACGACGCAACTCGAGGTAGTTGTAGATCTCGCCGTTGAAGACGATCTGCACCGATCCGTCTTCGTTCCCCATCGGTTGTCGACCGGCTTCGATGTCGATGATCGACAGGCGCGCGTGGCCGAGCGCGGCCGGGCCGTCGAGCAGCACGCCACGGTCGTCGGGCCCGCGGTGGTTCAGTGCGTGGACCATCCGCTCGAGTGCCGCAGGGTCGGGGCGCCCGGACGGATCCCGATGCACGATTCCGGCGATGCCACACATCAGGGGTCGCCGGCCTCCGAGGCGCTTCCGGCGACGGCGCGCAGGGTGCCGTCCTCCGCGTACACGCGCGCTGCGCGCTCCGCCGCGAGGCGACGCCAGCGCTTTCCCTCGTCCCCCCACGCCACCGCGTACTTGGCGATCAGCACGAAGTAGCCGAGCGTCGTCACGGACGTGGCAACCTTGGAATCCGAAGGCTTGCGGTCGTAGCGCAGCACGAAGCCGATCTCGGCCACCCGCGCGCGCATCATCTTCAGCTTGATGATCTTCTCGACGGTCCCGGTGAAGCCGAGACCCTTCAGGTCGATGAACTTGTTCCCGTAGATCGCCAGCGCGTCCTGGATGAGACCGACCCGGTAGCCGCGAAAGCCCGAAGTGTACTCCCAGACGCCCGGAATCGGGAACACGAGCTTCATCAGCAGGTTTGCGCAGCGGCTGAGCGTGCGCCGATACCAGTCGACACCGACCTGGCCGCCGCCCGGCGCGTAGCGCGAAGCGATCACGGCCTCGTAGCCCGCGTCGAGCTTCTCCTTCATCGCGAGGATGTAGCGGGGATCGTGCGTGTCGTCACAGTCCATGCGCACCACGATGTCCTCGGGCGACCCGATCCCGGCGATGTATTCGAAGCCGTCGCGCGCGGTCTCCCCCAGCCCGCGATTGAACTTGTGGGTGAGGGTGTCGAGCGGATACTGCTGCTTCAGCTCGTCGGCGAGGCGCGCGGTGCCGTCCGAGCTTCCGTCGTTCACCATCACCACGCGGTAGGGAATCCCTGCTGCGCCGAGGACGCCGTCGATGCGTTCGAGGAGCGGCGGAAGCGCGAGCTCTTCGTTGTAGGCGGGGAGCAGGACGTAGATCATTTCTGGATCTCCGGAGGGGTCGCGGCCCGGTCCTGCCCGCGCGGGGCTTCGCCATCGCCACTCCCCGGGTCTCGGCCCGGAACGAGGCCGGGCCCGAAACGCGTCCGATGCGTGACCTCTCCATTCCGGACGAGTTCCAGGTGGAGAGTGCCAGCGTCTCCGGCCACGGTGACGTCGAGTTCGGAAGGATGGAAGTATCGAGCGGAACCCATGTGAATGGAAGTGAATTCGCGCACGAGTTGCGCGCTCGTGAGCGCCCGTGGGGAGGTGGAAACGACACGGTCGAGGATCTCCACTTCGGCTGGACCGAAGCGGAACTTTCGCTCCAGCCGGTGGGGACCCTTCTCCATGCGCGTGACGAGGCGCCCGACGATCCACGCCCGGATCGCGGCGGCGGCCCGGGGCCAGCGGAAGACCGTCAGGTTCGCGAGCCGGAGCAGCAGGAAGCGCACGGGCGTGGGCAGCGGCAGGTCCACCCGCGCGAACGACGTGCGGCAGGTCAGCGTGTCGGGCGTGTCCGACGCGGGATCGACGGCGTCCGCGAGACCGAGCCGCTGCGAGGTCCAACGCACCCGGCCCTCGCGAAGCAACCAGCCGGCGTCTTGATGGAGCAGCCGGCCATCTCGCGCGTGGAACCGTCCCACGCCCCCCCTGGCACTGCTCACCACCGCGAAGTAGGCCTCGTTCCCGACCACGCGGATTCCGACGTCCGGGAAGTCGATCCTGCCGCGTAGCGCCTCGCACGGCAGCGCCGGAACCGCGCGGTTCGGATCGGCCGCGGTCGCCGCCTCGACGTAGCCGTGGAGCAGCACCGGCAGGTTCAGCGCGTCGACCGCGTCGAGCGTGACGACCGGGTGCTCCCCGATCCGCTGGCCGACGAAGGCCAGGATCGCGCCCGCTTCCGGCACCTGCTCGTCGAGGAGCGCCAGACCACCCGGGTGGAACACATGAGTGTGTCGGCTTCCATACACGCCTCCCACGCTTCCGTCGGGATGGACACAGTGCGCGAGGAAGTGGACGGACCGCCGCATCGCGGCGAGGAGTTCCTCGGAACCGTTCGACCGGAACAGGAGCGCCAGATAGAACAGACCCAGCGTCTCGTAGCCGGGGTCGGCGCCGCCGTACTCGGCGAAGGGACCGTCCGGCGACTGATGCGCCAGGATCGCGTCGACGATCGCGTCGGACCGCCGCAGGAATCGTTCGTCCGCCAGGTGCTCGCCCGCGCGGCGGAAGCCCAGGGCCGCGAGTGCCTGGTGGTTGGAGATGAAGGCGTAGTCCTCCCGGCTGCGGAGTCCGTACTCGACGGCGCGGCGGATCGCGTCGTCCAGCGCCGGACCCAGCGCGGAAGCCACGACCGGAGCGGCCTCCACCAGCGCGTAGGCCATCGCCACCGTCACGCCGTGGTCGGGCGCGTTCGGGGCGACCGAATCGAAGCCTCCGTCGCGGCGTTGGCTCGAGAGCACGCGGCGCACGGCGGCTTCGATCCAACGGGCCAGGCGGTCGCTTTCCTCGTACCGCGTTCGCGGGATCGCGCCACGATGCAGGCGCGCGAGCGGAACCAGGCCGTACTGCAGCATCGTCACCGGGAAGTCGCGCAGCTTCCAGGCCCAGTAGTCGCGATCGAAGCTGCCGAACGATTCGGAATCGGCCTCGCGGTCGAGCGTCGAGAGCAGCCGCGGGACCTGGGCGAGTGCGGCACTCGCCAGGCGCTGCTGGAGGTCGCTCATAGCCGGGAACCTCCGCGCGGCGGCTTCGGGTCGTAGCTCGCACCCGCTTCGGGTTGGGCCCACGGCGAGAGGGTGCCATCCCGGAGCCCGATCAACACCCCGGGCGCCATGCGGGCCGCAGCTTGCGCCGAGCGCCGTTGCAGCGAGCGCTCGTCGTCGCCCGCGCCCACGGCGAGCTTCTCCTGCGCCAGCAACGGGCCGGTGTCGATTCCCTCGTCGATCAGGTGGAAGCTCACGCCCGTCTCCGTCTCCCCGCCTCGCGCGACCCAGTAGAACGGGTTCGAGCCCCGATGGGCCGGAAGCAGCGACGGATGCACGTTCACGCACCCGAGCCGGGGAAGGCCCAGGACCGGGGCCTTCAGGATCTGGTCGAAGGCCGCGACGAGCAGCACGTCGGGCGCGAACGCGCGAACGTGCGCAAGCGTGGCCGGTGAATTGATGGTGCCGGCCGGCAGCACGGAACAGCGCCGGACCACTGCGGCTTCCGAGAGCGACGCGAAACCCTGAATGCGCACGCCCGCGGCACGCAGCCCGAGGCGCAGCCGCGAAGCGACGAGACGGGTGCCGCCCCGCCACACGGTGGCCGGACCGTTCTCCCGCCAGACACGGCCCAGGGTCTGCACGAACCCGCGCCGGTGTGGCTGGCTCGCGAGCAGCGCCAGCGTGAACTCGTCTCGCTGGGCGAGCGCGTCGAAGACCGCGATCGAGAGCGGATTGAGTTCGCTTCCGGCGAAGAGCACGCGCATCGCATCAGCCCCCGGCCGGCCGCAGCGCGAGCGGCAACGGCTCGTTCAGGCGTCCGGGCTTCGGATAGTGGGGCGCGGTCTCCCAGGGCGAAAGAGCCGTGAGGTCCCCGGCCAGGTCTTCGCGCACGAAGACCTGCACCGGAGGGTTCACCGACGCGTAGCTCAGGAACGGACGGTCCAGCCACGGGAGCAGCCGCGGAGACTGGAACTGCGCGACCAGGCGGTAGCCCGAGCCGGGCCGCGCCAGCGCCAGGTACTCGCGATGCGGCAGGTACGGGCCATGGACCGAGAGCGGTCCCTCCCGCCACTGCACGCGTTGCCGAAACTCGTCGGTGTCCTCGGGAATCGCGAGCAGCCACTCGGGGCGTTCGCGCTCGATGGTGGGCCGCGCTTCGGCTGCGACGTCGATCTGCAGCAGATCCACCCCGTCCGGCAACGTCGGGAGCTTGAGGGGCGCGCCGAAGTAGGCCGCGCGCTGGCCCGCGACCATGCGGGTGGCGAGCCATTCGGCGGCCGCATGGCGGCTGTCGTGTCGCATGTCGGCGGTGAGGTCGATCGCCCGGAGGACGGGGACCACGAGGAGCGCAGCGACTGCCAACGCGACCAGGCCGCGTCGGCGGCCCCGGTCCCACCAGGCACCGAGCGCGGCCCCGGCGAACAGGTTCAGCACCGCCGCGATGGCCAGCACGTAGTGGACCCGGCTGAAGCCGACGAGCAGCAACATGGAGAAGAAGCCGACCGCGCTCAGCGAGAGCACGAGAAAGCGCGGTGCGCGGATCGCGACGAACACGAGGCCGACCGCGGACACGGCCAGCCATGGCCACGTCATCGCATCGACGAGCTGGTAGCCGAGATCCACCGCCTGGAGCCAGGTCCCCTCGAGGCCGGGCGGATGGCGGAGGTAGCCGGGCCCCCCGACACCGCCCGATCCGGCCAGCAGCAGCAACTGGACGTGCTTCACGAAGCGCGCGGGGTCCAGCCAGATGCCGTGCCACAGCACGAAGACCCCGGAGAACGCGGCGCCCGACCACAGGACGTCGGCGACGCGCGCCCGGAGCGGACGCTCCGAGCGGCCCCAGAGCGCGATCGCCAGCAGGGTCGGCACGACGAGGAAGAACGAACCCAGCGACTGCTCCTTCGTCGCGCTCGCGGCCGCGATGGCGGCACCCAGCAGGCATCCGGATCCGCGCGCATACCCGTCCCGCAGGATCCAGGCCGTGGCAGCCAGGCCGACCGCCGTCCACATCAGCACGGCCGCGTCCGGGTTGCCTGCGCGCGCGTAGTAGAGGAACGGCCAGGTGAAGAGCATCGCCAGCGCCGCGAACACCCCGCCGGCCCGCGAGCCCATGCACCGCCCCGCGGCCTGGAGCGCGAGCAGGCCGATGACGGCCATGGTCGCGTCGACGAGCCGCCCCACCCACGCGAGCGCCCGGATCGTGCCGACGGGGTCCTCGAGCCCGTACGGGAACTCGCCGCTCGGCGACGTGATGCCCCCGGTCGCGAACTCCCAGGCCATCACCGGCGCATAACAGGCCGCCCATACCAGGTGCTGGCCGAGGGGGTAGGCGTAGTTCCGGGTCGGCGGAGATTCGCCGCTGAGCGAGTTCTGCATCTCGGCCAACGTCGCCAACGGGACCTGGTCGTCGTTTCCCCAACCGTGCCCCCGGTCGGCGTGGTTCGCGACCGGGATGCCCCACCCGAGCGCCGGAGCGATGGCCAGTGCGGCCACCACCGCCAGCGGGATCGCGATGCGAAGGTCCGCCCCCGCGATGAACCTCCGGAGCGTCTGCATCAACTGAGCTGCCTCGTCACGAAGGCGCCGAGCGCGCGCGCGACCGGGCGGGGAACCTTCCGCCAGACCGCGCGCACCCGGTCGTAGCGCGGACCGCTCGAATCGAAGTCCGGCACCTCGCCCCCCTGCGGCAGGTGGTAGTGCCAGTGCATCGGGTGCTGGACGCCGTTCCAACGGCGCTTGAAGAAGAGCAGACTCTCCTGACGTACGGAATCGGCCCCGAAGTCGTAGGTGGCAAAGCCCGCCGCGAGGGCGCGTTCCATCGAGGTCCAGAGGATCAGCTCGTTCGCGTAGAGCTTCTGGGGCGCGAATTGGGGCGCCGCGTAGGCGGGTACGAACGCCGGCTTCGAATGGAAACTCACCAGCCCGTGGACCGGAACGCCCTCGTGGTGCGCGAGCAGGAGTTCGCCGTCTCCGGGGACGATCACGTGCCGATGGATCGCTTCGAACAGGCGCCACGGGAACGGCGGGATCCCCATCCGGCAACGGGTCTTCACGAAGAGCTCGTGGAAGGTGCGCATCGCGCCGAGGCTCGCGTCCGCGTAGACCTCGACCCCGTTCTTGCGCGCCTTGTTGATCGACCACCGGAGCGACTTCTTGTTGAGCGCGCCCCAGACCGCGTCCCGGCCGGGCGTCAGGTCGACCCGGGTCGTCACCCAACCGCTGCCGATCTTCCAGTCCGTCCCGGCGGTCCAGGCCTCGGGCATCGGGTCGAGGCACTTGATCTCGAGGTACCGCGCCTTCCGGGCGCGCGCGAGCGAGCAGGCGGCCTCGAGGAGCGCGCGGGCCGCCCGATCGTCCACCGCGGCCACGCCACCGCGGTCGCGCATCGGCATCGAGACGAGGCGCCGCCCGAAGAGACCGCCCACCTCGAAGAGCGGGAGGATGCCGACCACGGTGCCGGCGCGGTCGAACGCGCACAGATGGCGCGCCCGATGGCCGAACGCGTCTTCGGTCACCCGTTTCCATCCGAGGCCGTGGTAGATCCCGGCGTCGCGACGGCTCTCGACGAAGGCCTCCCATGCGGGTTCGTGCGTCGCGTCCAGCGCTTCGACACGCACCGTCACGGGCTCTCCTTCCAATCCTGCGACGAGCGCGCGGCCAACGCCGCCTCGTGTTCCCGCCATAGCATCGCCAGCTCGCCCGGGGTCCGCCCCTCCAGTTCGGCCGGACGCGCCTCGGACAGGAACCCGCGCAACCATTTCCCCCACCTCGGAAAGAACCGCTCGTTCATGCCGCGCACGTGATAGTCGAGGACCACGATGCCGCCGGATGCGACGACGTCGCCCAGCAACCCGGCCGCGTGCCGCTCGGGCGACGTGATGCCGGTGTCGGGCAGCCGCCCATCGTAGTGGTCGTCCATCCACGCGGGCGGGATCTCGACCAGGTCGATCGCCGCCCTCCGGCCCGCGTGCCAGGGACGGAACGGATGGCAGACGCCCCGGCGGAAGCCCGGCATCCGCTCGAAGGCAAGCGACGAATCGTACACGAAGCCCGCTTCGGCCAGATGGGCCAGCGTCTCGTGCGGCGCGTCGGGGTACAGGCGCCAGTAGTGTTGGCGGTTTCCGATGATCGTGCGGCCGCAGACCTCTTCGATTCGGGCCTTCTCGCGGGCGAAGCGCTCCGGCTCCTCGCTCGACCGGAACGATGCGTGGAGCCCGATCTCGCATCCGCGCTCGAGCAGGTGCCGCGTCAACGCGCGGTACCGCGGCGCCGCGACGTCGTAGAACGCGTCCGGGTCGCCGGCCGCATAACGAAGCAAGGAACCCTTCCGGGCCATGAAGTAGAACGTCGAAGCGGAACCCATCGTCTCCGAGAGATCGGCCCACGCGTCGAAGCCCCAGAAGGGCGCGGCTTCGGATGCGATGGCGGCCGCATCCCTGGGGCGGCGCAGCCACTCGATCACGCGAAGGATCTCCGGATAGTCGACGTCGTGCGAGAGTGCGAGGGCACCCGCGCCCCAGCCCGGACGGCGCGCCGGGCGTCCGCTGGCCTCGAAACGTTCGCGCAGCGCCGCGGCCCACAGCGACACCCAGGGGCGTCCTTCGAGCTCGCTCGTGCGCAGGAACGATCCCGAGAGCGAGACGTTGTCGACGCGGTCGCGCGGGTAGTGCGGCTCGCGCGCGCCACTCAGCCACCAGAAGGCGGCGAAGACCGCGTCGGTCGCGTGGCGCATGCATCCGTTGATCACCACCAGGGGTGACGCGGTCTCGCCCGCGAACGCGACGACGGGCAGTCCCTCGTCGAGGAGCCAGCCGGTCGGCTCCTCCTCGCCAGCGCGGTCGAACGCGCGCCCGGACCACGGGATCGTGACCAGGGTGCCGGCGCCCCGATGGGCGGGGCCGTAGTAGACGTCGACCACGGCGCCCGGGTCCGCCCACTGCCAGCGGCGGGCGTAACCCGCGATCGTGAGCACGGTATCGAGCGTGTAAGCGACCTCGGCCCGCCAGGGCGCGAGTTCGCGGGCGAGCCCGACGGTGACGGCGGCGCCGGGGCCCGGCGTGGCGGTGTCGGTCATGTCCGCGTCCCCTCCGGTCTCGACACCGTCGCTCCTCCTCCGGGTCCGCCCGGGCCCCGGCCGGCCCCGCCGAGACGCTCGCGGAACCCCCCGCGGGGCGCAATGGCCGGGCCCCGAACCCGGGCCGCCGGCCCGGGGCCATTCCAGGGCCGATCCGTTACCGTCGAGCCGCCGATTCGTTCCAGGGCGGGCGGACCTCGGTCCCCCTCGGGGCAATTCGGCTTCATCGGCACCGCGAGGGCTCCGGTTGAGTCCCCGGGCGGCTGCCCCTTCCCCTTCCCGAGTGCGAGACGCTGCCCGATGTCCGACGACCGCCACCCGGGCGTGAAGATCCACCCCACCGCGGTGGTGGACGAGCCGTGCGAGCTCGGGCCCGGCACCGCCATCTGGCACTTCTGCCACGTCTTCGCGGGGGCCAGGATCGGCCGCGACTGCTCGCTCGGCCAGAACGTCAGCGTCGCGTCCACGGTCGTGATCGGCGACGGCTGCAAGCTCCAGAACAACGTGTCCGTGTACGATGGCGTCGAGATCGGCGACGGCGTGTTCTGCGGACCGTCGATGGTCTTCACCAACGTGCTCCACCCGCGCGCGTTCGTGTCGCGCAAGGACGAGTTCGCTCCGACCCGGGTCGGCCGCGGGGTGAGCCTGGGCGCCAACTGCACCATCGTCTGCGGCAACGACATCGGCGCGTACGCGTTCGTGGGCGCCGGCGCCGTGGTCCACCGCGACGTGCCGGCCCATGCGCTGGTCGTTGGCGCGCCCGCGCGGCGGGTGGGATGGGCCTGCCGTTGCGGCGAGAGCCTTCCGAAGGCGACCGGACCGGCCCGGTGCGAACGCTGCGGGAGCGAATTCGTGCTGGGCGACGAGTCGATCGACGTCGTGTGCTACCGCGGCGAGGGGGATCCCGAGTGAGCGCTGGACCGGTCCCGTTGCTCGACCTGCGTCTGCAGTTCGCCACGATCCAGGACGACGTCAACGCCGCGATCGCACGGGTCGTCGGTGAGCAACGCTTCATCCTCGGCCCCGAAGTCGCCGCACTCGAAGCCGAGATGGCCGCCTACACAGGTGCCGCCCACGCCGTCGGATGCGCCTCCGGTTCGGATGCACTGATCCTGGGCCTGCGTGCGCTCGGCGTCGGGCCGGGCGACGTGGTCGCATGCCCCACCTACACCTTCTTCGCGACCGCGGGCGCGATCGATCGCCTGGGGGCCCGGATCGTGTTCACCGACATCGACCCCGCGAGCTACGACGTTTCCGCGCACGGGCTGGCCCGGGCCATCGACGGGGTCGACGGCCTGAAGGCCGTCATCCCGGTGCATCTCTTCGGACAGGCCTGCGACCCCGCCGTCGATGCGGTCGCCGACGAGGCCGGTGCTTCCGTGTTCCACGACGCCGCGCAGGCCATCGGGGCGCGCTTCGGGGACGGCCAGCCGGTGGGCAGCCGCGGGCTCACCGGCTTCAGCTTCTTCCCGGCCAAGAACCTCGGGGCGTACGGCGACGGCGGCATGCTGACGACCGGGGACGCCGAGACGGCGGCACGGCTGCGGAGCCTGCGCGCCCACGGCGCCGCCACGAAGTACTTCCACGACGAAGTCGGAATGAACTCCCGCCTCGACGCGTTGCAGGCCGCGATCCTGCGCGTGAAGCTCCCACACCTCGACGCGTGGAACGCCGCGCGCATCGCGAACGCGGCCCGCTACGACGCGCTCTTCGGCGAGGCGGGTGCGGCCACCTCGGCGGTCCCGCTTCGCGAGGGCGGCCTTCCGTTGCGCACGCCGGCACCGCCCCCGCCCGGGGCACGCCACGTCTACAACCAGTACGTGATCCGCGTGCCCGCCGAGCGACGCGACCCGCTGCGGAAACACCTGGGCGAGCGCGGCATCGGCAACGCCGTCTACTACCCGCTCCCGCTCCACATGCAGCCCTGCTTCGCCTCCCTCGGCTACCGCGAGGGCGACCTTCCGGAAGCGGAAGCCGCCGCGCGGGAGACGTTGGCCATCCCGGTCTTCCCCGAACTCCGCGCGTCCCAACTCGAAGCCGTGGCCGCGACCGTGGTCGCCTTCCTCGCGCGTTGAGCGGTCTGGCCCTCAGCGTCGTGGTCGCTCCGGTCTCGCGGGGAGCGTTCCTGGCCGCCGCGCTCCAGGCCCTCGAGGCCCAGACCGGCGCGCCGGCGTTCGAGGTGATCGTTCCGTTCGACGACTCGGTGGAAGGCATCGACGGGCTTCGCGCGCGCTTCCCGGAGGTGACGTACCTGGCGGTCGAGGGGACCGCGGCGCTCGGCCGTTCCGGCGACCCCGGCGTCGCCCATCTCGCGATCGACCGGCGGCGGGCCGCGGCCCTGGCCGCCGCGCGCGGCGACGTCGTCGCGCTGACGGACGAGTGGTCGCTTCCAGCGGCGGACTGGTGCGCGGAACTGGTGCGCGCTCATCGCGCGCCCCATGCCGTGATCGGAGGGGCGATCGCGTGCGGGCGCGACCGGACCGTGAACTGGGCCCTCTTCTTCATGGACGCGGGTCGCTACCAGAACCCGCTGCCGGAGGGTCCCGCGGTCTTCGTCACCGACGTCAACGTCTCGTACAAGCGCACCGCGCTCGAGCGCTGCGACGTCTGGCGTAAGGAGTACCACGAGACCCGGCTCCACGACGCACTGCGAGCGCAGGGACAGGGCCTCTGGTTGACGCCGCGTCTCGTGGTCGCGGTCGATCGACGCGACCTCGGCCTCGCGGCCGCCCTGCGCGAGCGGTTCGCCTGGGCGCGGCTCTATGCGGGACGCCGCGCCCGCGAGGTGCCGGCCCCGACGCGCGCGCTGCTCGCGCTGGGCGCCCCACTGCTGGCCGCGATCCTGCCCTGGCGGCAGTTCCGGATGTCGTGGAAACGGGGCGCCCACCGCGGCGCGTTCCTGCGCTGTCTCCCCGTCCTCCTGCTGATGGATCTGGTCTGGGCCGCGGGCGAGACCACGGGCTACCTGACCGCGCGCGGGACCTCAGCGGGGTGACGCGAGCGCTCCCGGCGGAGCGCGCCGCACCACGAGGGCGCCCCCGCCCAGCGTGCCCGGGAACGCGCCCACTTCGTCGAGGCCGAGCAGCGTCTCCCACAGGTCCGGCTCCCGTGCGGCGATGTAGTCGCCGAACGCGTAGACGACCCAGGTGTCGCCGTGCTCCGAGGCCACCGCGCGGAGCTCGTCGAGCGTGTCCGCGGTGGCGAACCGGGGCGCGTAGTAGCGCGCGTAGGCATCCCCGGCCAGATCGAGCGCCACGATCGCGTCGTCCGGCGCCGCGTGCGCCTTGACCCAGTTCCGGGCGCCGCGATAGTCCATCTTCGGCAGCAGGTAGTTGCGCGGCACGGTGACGGCGCTCGCCGCGACGAGCAACACGAGTGCCGCGGTCGGCAACCACCCCGGCGCGCGCCAGCGCGCACGGATCCACGCGAGGCCCTCCCCGATGCCGCTCACCGCCAGGATCGCGATGAAGCCGAACGAGTTGAAGAAGAAGCGCGGCCAGAGGTTGCGGTCGAGCAGCAACAGCGAGGCGAAGCCCAGCAGCGCGGGCAGCACGAACAGCGCGGCGGCGGACCGCGAACGGCGCCAGAGCGACGCGAGACCCCAGACCAGCGGAAGGGACGCCGCGGCCGCCGCCGCCCAGCCCAGCGCGAGCGGCACGCCAAAGCTGCGGATCGCCTCGTTCGCCAGCCAGAGCGGGCTCTTCCACGCCACCCGGGCCGTGGTCGCTCCGGCGGAGGGTTGCAGGTAGAAATCGATCATCTCTCCCAGCAGGGGCGCATGGAGCAGGAGCGTCAGCAGGCCACCCAGGAGCAGCGCCGCGATCGCGTGGACGCCGAGGCGGCGGGTTTCGCGCGACGCCACGTAGGCGATCACGACGAGACCCTGCGCAAGCGCGACGAAGATCATCGTGAGGTGGGCGCCCATTCCGAATGCGAGCACCGCCGCGTAGAGGACCCATGTCCGCGTCCGGTCGGTCCGCAGTGCGCGCAGCAGCAGATCGGTCGAGAGCACGGTGGCCAGCAGCAGCGCGGTATAGCCCCGCGCATCCTGGGAGAACCAGACGTGGTGGTACGAGAACGTCAGCAGCGCGGTCGCGAACAGCGCATGCCGGCGCGACACCGTCTGCACGCCGAGCCGCCAGGTCGCCCAGAGGCTCGCGACGCCGAACGCCAAGGCCGGGAGCCGCATGACGGCGGGCGATTCTCCGAACGCGAGCACGCAGACCCTTGCCGCGAGCGAGTAGACCAGGTGCTGGTTGTCGTCGGGGTAGGTGCTCCAGAGATCGAGAAGCGGGAGCTTCACCAGGTCGAGCCAGGTGAACAGCTCGTCGTGCCACAGGTCGCTGTCGAGACCGATCGACCGGAGCACGAGTCCGACCGCCAGGAGCCAGGCGAGGGCGACGCCCCCACGGGCGTCGGGCGTCGTCCCCGCAATGGGTGCGATCCCGTTCATCCGCGCTCTCCGCGCCGGACGAGCGCACGGGCGTCGCGCCAGAGCGCGCGATCGGCCACCGGGGCCAGCAGGCCGAACGCGACGAGCGCCGCCGCGGCCCGCGACCAGCCGGGTTCGACGAGCAGGCCGGCGGTGCCGCCGACCACGGCGGCCGCGACGGCCGGACGGACCCCGGGCGCGAACACGGGAAGGGCCACCAGGCGGCGCGAGACCTGCACGTGCGCGACCGCCCAGGTCGCCGTCGCGCCCAACACCAGCGCCGCAGCCGCACCGGCAGCGCCCGCCAGGCCGACGCCGACCGCTCCGCCCACGATCGCGACCGCGGCGCCAGCGGCGTTCGAGGCCAGCTCCGCGCGCTGTTGCCCGGCCGCGATCAGGGCGAACCGCGCGTGCCCGCCCAGGAGCGAGATCGGCACGGTCCAGATCACGATCGCGAAGGCCTGCCCGGAGGCCGAATAGCTTTCGCCGAAGACGAGCTGACACAGCGGGATGCTGGCGAAGGTGCCGACCATCGCACCCCAGATCCCGAGCCACGCGGTCAGGCGGGCCGACGTGCGCGCCAATTCGCGCACCGCCGCGTCCCCGCGCGCGATCGCCGGGACCCACTGCGGAAAGAGGTTGAAGTGGTAGAGCGCGACGAAGCTCCCGAGGCTCGTCGACAGCCGATGCGCCGCCGCAAACCACGCCAGCTCCGCCCCGCCGACGATCTGGCTCACCAACACGGTCGGCACGTACTGATAGAGCGCCCACAGCGTCCGGCTCGCGCCCACCGGCCACGCTTCGATGAACAGACGGCGGAGTTCCGGCACCGAGGTCTGCAGCGAAAGGCCGCCGAGGCTCCGCATCTGGGCCGCCACGAACCACGCGCTCATCGCGAACGCGGCCAACGCCTCGAAGATGCCGACCGAGAGCACGTCGTCGGTCGATCGGACGAAGCCCAACACCAGCAGCGCGAACACACCTGCCCGCAGCAGTTGCGCGACGGCCACCCAGAGCATCCGCCCGAGGCCCTGGAAGAGCCAGTTCAGCACCCAGGGCCCGGCGAACAGCGAGAGCCCGGTCACGCGAACCAGCAACCGGGCATCGTCGTCGAGGGTCAACGCCGCGGACGCCGCGAAGACGAGGGCGTAGGCCAGCGGTGCGAGGACGAGGCGTAGCGTCGGGATCGACGCGGCCAACGCGGGGGCGCGCGGCGGACGGGCCGCGAGTTCCCGCGCCCCGATCGGCCCGAGTCCGAAATCGACCACCAGCGACGCCATCATCGTGAGCTGGATCGCCAGTTCGACGTGGCCGTAGGCCTCGGGCGTCAGCGTGCGCGCGAGCCAGGCGAAGGCCACGAAGCCCGCGATCTTGGCCAGCACCTCGCCGCCCGAGAGCGCGACGAAGTCGCGCATCAGGACCCCGGCCGTACGTCGGGGGGTGGATGCGTCCGGGCTCATCCGGCCGTTTCGGGAGCGGCCGCCAACCGGACCGGCTCTCCGCGCTCGCCCGATGCGACGGTCGCGTTCGCGATCTCGACCGCGCGGAGGCCGTCCCAGGCCGACGCGCCGAGGCTCCGCTCGCCCGCGATCTGCAACAGGAACTGTGCGAGCTCGTCCTCGAAGGACCTCTGCGCCGTGGTCTGCCAGCCCACGAGCTTCTCGCGCAAGGCGACGGCGGGGTAGAAGTTCCGCTCCTTCTTCCGGGCCGCGCCCGGACGCGACTGCGTGATCAACAGGTTCGACATCGGTCCGTACTGCGCGCGGACCATGCCGCGCTCTCCGTAGGCCTCCATCCAGACCTCGTAGCCCTTCCACTCGTTCCAGGTGGCCTCGTAGGACACCGAGGCGCCCGACACCGCCTGCATCAGCACGTGCGCGCGGTCCTCGCTTCGCTCGACGTTCCAGACGCGGTTTCCGGTGGAGGCGAAGACGCTCTCGATCTCGCCCACCATGAAGCGCACGAGGTCGGTCATGTGGATGCCGATGTCCATCATCGCGCCGCCGCCCGACATCTCGGCCTTGTACATCCATTCCTCGCGGAAATTGGCGAGGCCGTCGTGCCCGCCCAACACCCGGACGCTGTCGACGCGGCCGATCCGCCCCTCGTCGATCACGCGCTTCATGTACAGGAAGGACGGGTAGAAGCGATGGTTGAAGCCGACGGCGACCGTGCGCCCGGCTTCGCGGGCGGCTTCGCGGATGCGCGCGCAGGCATCGAGGGTCGTGGCCAGGGGCTTCTCGACCAGGACGTGCTTGCCGGCCGCGAGCGCCTCCAGGATGATCTTTTCGTGAAGCGGAAGCGGCGTGGAGACGATGACGGCGTCGCAATGCGCGCCCTCGAACAACGCTGCCGCATCGGAGACCGCACGGGCGCCGGTCCCGGCCGCCGCGCGCTCGGCCGCGCCGGGAGCCGGGTCGGCCACGGCGACCAGCGTGCAATCGGGGTGAGCGACCACGGACCGGGCGCGCATCTCACCGATGACGCCGCCGCCGATCTGCACGAACTTCACGGTCGGGCTCCTTCCCGCTGCGAACGAACCAGGAACGGGTCCGGGGCAGGAACGTAATGCCTCCCCCTCCCTCGATCCATCATCGGAAGAACCCCGTCGCGAATGGAGCGCCCCGTGCCTGAACTCAGCGTGATCGTGCCGTCGGTCAACGAGGTGGACGATCTGGTCGATTGTCTCGCCGCCCTGGAGACCCAGCGCGCCGACGTCGACCTGGAAGTGCTCGTGATCGACCGGCTCGGCGAGCACGTACGGCACACGGCCCGCGTCCGCGCCCCCTGGGCGCGCGTGATCGCGGTGCCTCCCGATACGCCCATCCCCAGGATGCGGGCTCGGGGTTTCGAGGAGGCGACCGGGGAGGCCATCGCCGTGATCGAGGACCACGTGATGGTTCCGCCCGGCTGGGCGCGCGCGATGCTGGACGCGCTGGCCGAAGGCCACGGCGTGGTCGGCGGGTCCGTCGAGAACGCGGCGACCGGGACGCTCATCGACTGGGCCGCCTTCCTGTGCGAGTACAGCCACTGTCTCCCGCCCATTCCGGCCGGGCCCGCAGAGTGGTTGACCGGCAACAACGTGGTCTATGCGCGGGCCGTGATCGAACGCCATCGCGACGTCCTTGCAGAGGGCCGCTGGGAGGACCGGCTCCACGAGGCGATCCGATCGGACGGGACCGCATTGATCTGCAGACCCGAGATCGTGGTGGGCCACAAGAAGCACTACTCGTTCGGCGAGTACTTCTCGCAGCGCTACCTCTTCGCCCGGGCCTTCGCGGGTGCCCGCGTCGCCGGAGCGCCGCTCGACACCCGCCTGGCCTACGCCGCGGGCGCGCTGGCGCTCCCGCCGGTGCTCTTCTACCGGACGATCTCCCGGATCCTCGCAAAGCGGAAGCACACGGAGTGGCTCTGGCGCTCGATCCCTCTGCTTCTCGCGTTCGTCACGTCGTGGGGCTTCGGCGAGTTCGTGGGCTACCTGCGCGGGCCGGGCGACGCGCTCGCCAGGGTTCGTTAGGCCAGCGTCCATCAAGCCGGAACGTCAGCGTGCGGCCGTCCGGACCGGCCTCGGTCCTAGCCGATCGAGCGCGGCCGCCCGGCAGACGCCGCGCGGGCAGAGTGCGGCCTTGAAGACCTCGGCCGCGATCTGGGAGGCGCTCATCCAGTAGAGGTCTCCCTGCACGGCCAGGGTCGCGACCGCGATGCGGGGATCGTCGGCAGGTGCCACCCCGATGAACCACTCGTAGCGGCCGTCCGGATCGTGTCCGTTCAGGCTCCCGGTCTTGCCGGCCACCGCGACCCCCTGGAGCAGCGGGCGCCCGCGGCGGGTCCGGAACGCGCGCCGGGCGGTACCACGCCGGGTCGTATCGACCAGCATCCCGCGCAGCCGCCGTGCCAGCGCCTCGGAGACGACCCGCTCGCCCGGGCTCGCGGGGCGCGGAATCCCGGCGCGTTCGAGCCAGTGGGGCGCGAGCCGTCGGCCGTGGGCCAGCACGCCCGCGAGCTGCACCGCGTGCAGGGGCGTGATCTCGAGCCCGGCGAGCCCGCTGCCGAGACGTCCGAGCGCCAGCGGATCGTCGTCGGGGACTTCGGCCATCCCGCGCTGGTGTCCGAGCGCGGGCGAGCGCAACAGCCCGAACCGATCGATCTCGGCCAGCATGCCTTCGGCGCCGACCCGGTCGACGGCCAGGCGGGCGAAGCACTGGTTGTTCGAGGTGGCGAGGGCACGGCCGAGACTCGCCTCGTTCCCCCGCGCCGGCGCGTGCAGGCGCCGCCGCGTGAGCTTGTACGGGCTGCCGACATAACGACAGGTCTCGCGCGCGACCGAGGGCGCCCGCTCGAGCGCCGCGGCCGCCGTCACGACCTTCACCAGCGATGCGGCCGGGTAGACTGCCTGCGGCGGGAAATGCTCGGGGTCGGTCGATGCATAGGCATAGAGGGCGCCGGTGTTCGCGTCCATCACCATCGCGTGCCCGAGCGCGACCCGGCCGCGCGAGAGGACCCGCCAGACCGCTTCGGTCAGCGCGGGATCGAGCGTGTAGCGGAGGCGGACCTCGCCGGCACCGGGGCCGGGCGGCCGCTCGTAGCGTCCGCCGCGGACTTCGAGCGCGTCGATCGCGGCCCGGGAGACCGGCGGCGCGAACCATTCGTCACGGACCCTCCGCGGGGACGCGGCGGCGACGGGCGCGGCCGACGCCACGGGGGGGAGTCGCGAGGGCGCGGAGACGCGGGCGGGGCGTACCGCGGGTGTGCCGTGCGTGCGCGACGGGGCAGCCGGGGCAGAGCGATCCTTCGCGGCGCCGTGCGCTGCGGGTGCCGGGACGTCCGCGATCCCGATCGGCTGCCGCGTCGAACGGGCGGGCGGCAGGGCGGCCGCGACGAGGCGCGGAACCTCGGGCGACGCTGCCCAGGCCACCCCCGCTTCGCTGGCCGCATCGGCGGGCCACAGCGCCGCAGCCGCGATTGCGAGCGCGGCGATGCCGCCCGCGATCGTCCACCGCCCCCGCGCCGTCATGCGAGCGCGCCCCGTTCCGAGACGTGTCCCTACGCGCCGCGCTCGCATCCTCGTTCCCCGCCGCACCGATCGCCTCGCTGCACCCGACGCGTTGGGGGAACGTGCTCGATGGTCGGCGCTGCCGCGCCGACCCGCCTCAGACCTGGATCACCCTGGTCACCTCGGGAATCGCCTCCCGAAGCCTCGCTTCGATACCGAATCGGAGCGTTGCCGTCGAGCTGGGACAACCCACGCACGCGCCCTGGAGCATGACCTCGACTACGCCGTCGTGGAAGCCGGCGAAGATCACGTCGCCGCCGTCCATTGCCACGGCCGGACGGACCTCCTGCTCGAGCACCTCGCGGATCCGGTCGATCACCTCGCCCTCGGGCAGGGTGGGCCCCGGCTCGAACGCGGGGCCGAGGCCGGGGTCACCGGAGGCCACGTGGGCCTTGATCGCATCGACGACGCCCGGGGCCACGTCCGCCCACTCGAGCTCGTCGCGCCGGGTCACGGTCACGAAGCGCGAGGCCAGGAAGACGCCCACGACGCCCTCGACCGCAAAGAGGCGAGCGGCGAGGGGCGACACCTCGGGGCCCACGGGCTCCTGGAAGTTCGCGGTCCGTCCGGACTCCACGACCTCTTCGCTGAGCACCCACTTGATGCTGTGGGGGTTGGGGGTGCGTTCCGCGTGCATCCGGAAGCCGAGGTCGAGGGCCATGCCGGGGAGGGTAGCCAATCCCCATCCGACCCGTTCAGTCCCGTTCGGCCCGGGCGACGCGCTCAGCCGCGGTGCTGCTCGCAGAAGACGACGGCGTCCAGGGTGTCCAGCGTCGGGATCCCGAAGCCGGCCGCACGCGCAAGCCGCTGCTCGCGTTCGCCGTTGTAACCCCAGCCGGCCAGCAGGCAGCGGGCACCGGTTCCGGCCACGTCCTGGAGGTGGTTCACCTTGTCGTCGATGAAGGTGACGTCGGCCGGGGCACAGCCAGCCCGCAGCGCGATCGCCTCGATGTGCGAACGCTTCGAGACCCCGGTCTCCTTGTCGTGGACGAAGCCCTCCTCGAAGAGGTCGCCGATGCCGTAGCGTCCCAGCAGGGTGCCGACCGAGCGGCGGTCCTTGGCCGTGGCGATGGCCAGGCGGACATCGCCCGCGCGCCGGCGCAGCCAATCGCAGACGCCGGGATAGGGTTGGATCCGGCCGAGCCATGCATCGGGCAGGGCCTCCGCCCACGCGTGACGGACGCGATAGAAGCGCGCGTGGAACGCCTTCAGCCGGGCCGGGTCGAGGCTCCGGCGAAAAGCGTCGTAGGCCTGCTGGTCCGGTAGCGCCTCGCCGCGGTCGATGGCCGAGAGCGCGACGCCGAAATCCTCGGCGCGGTTGCCGAGGGGCATGATCGCGAGAAAGCGCGCGAAGATCGCGGCGTCGCACTCCGCGCTCTCGGCGAAGCCGGCTTCCGGGAACGTCTCGCGGTAGGTACGGACCGCCACGACGAACGCTTCGGGAGCCGAGTCGGAGATGACGCCGTCGAAATCGAGTGCCAGGACCTTCACGCGGGTCCAGCGTAGCGGCCGCGCCAGGGCGCGCCCAGCCCGGCGCCGTCCAACGACGACGGATCGACCCCGACGTGGCTTGTTAGGCCTGCGGCGTCATCCGCCTTCGCGCTGGCGCGGGGTGTCTCCGCCCATGTTCAGGATCTCTCCCGGGAACGCTTCGACCAGGCACTGGACGACGTCGCGAACCGAGACGATGAACGAGGGCTTCGCCGCCGTGTCGATCACGGGCACGTGGCGGAAGCCGCCGACGCTCATCAACTGCAGGGCCTCGGCGATGGTCTGCGATTCGACCAGGCATTCCGGATCGGCCGTCATCACCTCCGCGATCGCCAGGGTCGCCGGGTTCTTGCCGCCGTCCACGATGCGGAACAGCACGTCGCGCTCGGTGAAGATGCCGATCGTGCGCGAGATGGGCGTCCCGTCCTCGGTCACCAGCACCGCGCCACGGTGTTCGCCCTGCATCGCCCGGATCGCGTCGGTGACCGTGTCGTGCGGACCCAGGACCACGGGCTTCCGGGCCTTCAACACGGTCACGGGCTCGCGCAGGAACCGCGCGTCGAAGCCCTCCGGGCGGTCCCCCTCGTCGAAGTACGCCTCGTCCTTGTAGTCCTCGATGTCGTCGGAGTGCCGGTTGGGCATGGCGGTTCCTCCTCTGGGGAATGAACCAGTATAACCCCTGCGTCGAGCACCCATCGGAAGCGCCCCGTGGGGGGAGCCGTCAGGAGCGCGGGCGGCGCAGCGTGACGACCGGGGCGGTCGGAGTCATGCCCAGGATGTCCTGGAGCCGCGCGAGGAGCGCGTGGACGTCCGGGTGGAACTCCTCGGGCCGCATCGCCCGGGCCACCCGTCCGGTGGGGACTGCGCGCCCGATCTCGGCCGCGATCGGCCCGCGCGGGCCGAGCAGCTGCTTCGCGTGCAACGCGGCGTGGGCAGCCTCGTCTCCGGGCCGCGGAAACGAATCCGCCAGGAGCCGCACAAGCCAGCGGTCGTGGTCCCGGCGGCGCAGGGCGCGTCGGATCGCCTCCGGAACGAGCAGGTAGCTCTCGATGTGGCGACGGCTCCAGGTGAAGATCTCGAGGCCCGCGGTCGCGTCCGGGGCCTCCTCCGGCAGCGCATCGCGGTCCAGGATGCAAAGACCCCGGATGCCCGGTGCGTGCTCCCGGGCCTTGCGGAGCTCCTCGCGCGCCCGGGCCGGCTGGCGCCCGCCCAGGATCACTGTGGCCGCGCGGACGGAGCGCTCGAAACGGGGCGAGACGGAACGGGCCCAGCCTTCGAGGATCGCCCGGTCGCCGGGGCCCTCGACGAAGAGCAGGCCGCCCGGCCCGGACGGGCCGCGCGGTGCCGCGCTTTGCACGCTCGCGCTGGAACGGGCTCGATCCGGCGGTTTCGGCGGCCGTCCCAACGACATTCCTCGGGTGCTAGGGAAAGACCCTAGTTCAGAAGCGGACCCCCGGATGCTATCCACTGTCTGTCGGGATGCCACCACTTCCCCGACTTGGTGGAACACACCACTCCGCGAATCGGGCAGAGTCCCTAGGGCTCCCGGTGCTCAGGACCCGGGCGGACGCCGCGCAGCGTGCGACGGCGAAGAGGAGACGGAGATCGTGATCCAGACCGTGATCGGCGATGACCACGCAGTGGTCCGGGAAGGGATCCGTCGGATCCTCGAGGCGGAAGGCGACATCGAGGTCTGTGGCGAGGCGTCCGATGGACGGGAAGTCCTCGAGCAGGTGGGCAAACACGAACCCGACGTCGTGATCCTCGACATCACGATGCCGCGCCTCGGCGGGTTGGAAACGCTCGAGCGCATTCGCGGCAAACACCCGCAGACCAAGGTCGTCCTGCTATCGGTACATAGCGATGGCCCGTTCGTGCAGAGCGCGGTCACGCTGGGCGCCGATGGTTATGTGCTCAAGAACGGCCGGGTCGGCGAGGTCGTCACCGCGGTGCGCGCGGTCGTGAAGGGCGGCAACTACTTCAGCCCGCCCGTCGCCAGGGAGATCGTGACGGCCCTGCGCGCGCCGGACCGGAGCGTCGCCGATCCGTTCTCGGTGCTCTCGAGCCGCGAACGAGAAGTGCTCCAACTGATCGCCGAGGGATTCTCGGCCAAGGAGATCGCGGCCGATCTGGGGATCAGCCCCAAGACGGTCGAAGCGCATCGCACCAGCGTGATGCGCAAGCTCGGTGCGCGCAAGGCGACCGAACTCGTCCGCTATGCGCTGCGACACCGACTGATCGAGCCCTGAACCCGTCTCATGCGCGGCCGCGTTCGAGGACCGCGATCGCCTCGACGTGCGGGGTTTGCGGGAAGAGATCGAACGCCTGCAGGTGGCGTAGCGCGTACCCGCCAGCCACGGCCAGCCGCGAGACGTCGCGTGCGTGTGTCGCGGGATCGCAGGAAACGTAGACGATGCGCGGGGCCGCGAACGAAGCCAGCCGCTCCACCGAAACGCGGCCCAGTCCCTTGCGCGGCGGGTCGAGGACCACGACGTCCGGCGCATAGCCCGCCAGACGCGGACCCGCGAGCTGGCGCTCGGCCACGCCGGTGACGACCTCGACGTTGCGCAGCCCGTTCTGCGCGAGGTTGCAGGCCAGATCCCGCGTCGCACGGCCCTGTGCCTCGACGACGAGCACGCGCTCGAAGCGCGCGGCCAGCCCGAGCGTGAAGAAGCCGGAGCCCGCGAAGAGTTCGAGCGCACGCGCGCCGGTGCCGGCTGCCTCGTGCACCGCGGTCGCCAGCCCCGAACGCAGCGGCGCGTTCGCCTGGAAGAAGACGCCGGGCGAGACTTCGACGGTGTGGCCGGCCGCGTCGATCGTGATCGCGTTGCCGGGCCGCCCGTCGCCCGTGATGCAGACGGTTCCGTCATCTCCGGCTGCCAACGTGAGTTCGCCGTCTCCGGACGGGGGCGCCGTAGCGAGTCCCCGCAACGCTTCCTCGAGAGCGGGCACCAGCACCGGGCAGCGGTCGGCTGCACACAGCCGATGGGAGCCCGCCCGGCGGAAGCCGACGACCCCGTCCCGGAAGCCCACCCGGGCGCGGCTCCGGTAGCCCAGGGGCACCGGCGACGGCGTGCACCCGACCGGCTCCGGCACTTCGAGGCCCGCGACACGGGCGAACGTCTCGCGGACGCGCTCGGCCTTCGCCCGACACTGGGCGGTGTATTCGAGATGCTGCCAGGTGCACCCGCCGCAGGTGCCGACCAACGCGCACGCGGGCGCGACGCGCTCCGGCCCCGGTTCGACGACGCGCTCGAGGGCCGCGCGCGCGAAGCGCTTGTGCTCCTCCACGACGCGGACGTCCACCACGTCGCCCGGAACCGTCGCGGGGACGAACACGACCCGCCCGTCGGGCGCGCGCGCCACGCCCTCGCCGCCGGACGCGAGGCGCTCCACCGTGAGCCGGAGCCCGCCGCTCACGCTTCTTCGTTCGGCGTGTCGGGATCCCGGAAGCCCGCTTCCCGAAGGCGCTCGCGGACGGGATGGTCGCGCCGGAGCATCCGCCGGAGGGCCGCCACCGCGGGCCGCTCCCAGCGGGCGGCGGGAACGACGAAGTCGTAGTGCTCGTCGCGCAGCGGCCGGAAGCGGAGTCCCTTCTCGCGCGCCACGGTCTCGATCGTCACGCCCCAGTCGGCACGCTTCTGCGCCACGGCCGCGGCCACCGCGTAGTGCGAGCGGGGCTCGTACGCGTACCCGGGCGGGCGGCGTTCGCCCAGCAGCCCGTCGATCAGCACCCGCGTCCCCGCACCCCGGTTCCGGTTCACCATGCGGAGGGCTTCGTCCGCCAGCAGCGCCTCGACGCCGCGCGTCTCGTCGGGCCGGGTCACGACCCCCTGCATGCGGCGGTAACCGGGCAACAGGCGCAGCCCCCGGGTGAGGAAGGGCCGGTTGTAGGTGCCCGACTCCGCGTCGAGCAGGTGGACCGGTGCGACGTCGCATTCGCCGCGCGCTGCGTCGGTGAGCCCCCCCTGGCTCCCGACGGCGAGCACCTTCAGCCTGTAGCCCTCGCGCGAGAGTTCCGACGCCAGCAGATCGAGACCGGCACAGTGGCTGCCGATCACGACGAGGTCGGCCACGGCACCCGCCTGCCCGATGCGGGTGACCTCGACCGCGGCGTCCGCATCGACCCGTTCGGTGTTGCGGCCGATGCGCACGAACCCGTCCGCGCAGGAGAACGACGTGACCGAACCGCTCCCCTTCCCCATCGGCCAGGCGGCCAGTTCGCCGTCGTCGCGCTCGACCAGACCCACCAGCAGGTACTCGAGGCGCCCGCGCTCCGATTGCGTCGCGACCGCCAACCGCGCCTCGACGACCTCGCGTCGCTCCGCCGCGCGGCCCGCCATCGCGCGCAGCAGCGGCGCCACGAACTCGTGGAAGGTGAACACGGCCGAGGTCGGAAACCCCGGGAGGATCACCACCGGCTTCGTCCCGTGCGCCGCCAGGCAGATGGGCTTTCCCGGCTTCAGCGCGACCCCGTGCACGAGGATGCCGGGGTCGAGGTCGGCCACTGCGCGCGCGTTGAGATCGCCCTCTCCCTTGGACGTTCCGCCGGAGAGCAGGACCACGTCCGCGCGGCCGAGCGCCAGGTCGAGCGCGCCGCGCAACGCGGCTTCGTCGTCCCGGGTGGCGCCGAGGAAGAGCGGCTCGCAGCCGAGTTCCCGCACCGCGTCCGCCAGGATGCGGCCGTTGCTGTCGTAGACGAGGCCCGGGCGCATGGCTTCGCCAGGTTGGACGATCTCGTCGCCGGTCGACACGATCGCCACGACGGGCCGGCGCACTACGGGCACCGGGTCGCAGCCGATCGCGGCGAGGACCCCGGTCTCGCGCGAGGTCAGCAGCGTCCCGGAGAACAGCACGGTCTCGCCCTGCCCCATGTCGGTGCCCGCGAACGAGACGGCGCCGCCCGGAACCCGGGGATGGCGCACCACCAGCACCCCACCCGCTTCGACGTCCGTGTGTTCCACCGGAACCACGGCATCCGCACCGCGCGGCAACATCCCGCCCGTCGCGATCAGCGTGGCCGTGCCGGGACGCACCTCCTGTTGCGGCGCGATGCCGGTGGGAATCCGCTCGCTGTTGAGCCGGAGGCGGACGGGTTCCTCTTCGGTGGCGCCGTAGGTATCGGCGGCGCGGACCGCGAAGCCGTCCATGTTCGAGCGGTCGAAACCGGGAACGTCGACGTCGCTGCGGATGTCGGCCGCCAGGATCCGGCCGTGTGCGCGATCGAGCGCGACCTCTTCGACGCCCGTGGGCGACGCGTCCACGACCGCGCGCCATCGCTGCTCGGCCTCGTCGCGATCGAGGACGTCGAGGAATTGCTGCTGCTTCAACGCACCGCACCGTCGTCCGGGAACGACTCGTCGTACAGCAGCACCTCGACCGTCTCGCCCTCGGGCATCCCCTCGCGGCCGCGCGGAACCACCACCGCGCCTGCCGCGCGCACGGTCGAGGAGAGGATCGACGCGCCCGAGGTCGCCAGCGGCACGACGACTCCGCCTTCGACCGCGACCCGCACGTAGTCGACCCGACCGATCGTGGACGCGATCTTGCGCGCGAGCGGCAGCCGCGTGCGCCGGTGCGGCCACGCGCGCGAGCGGCCACCCTGTCCGCGCACGGTCGGTCCGGCAAAGAACTCGTACGCGCACAGACAGCTCACGGGATTGCCCGGGAGCAGGAACACGAACCGGTCACCGACGCGTCCGACGCCGGCCGGACTCGATGGCCGCATCGCGACGCCGTGGAAGTCGAGAGATCCCAGTTCGGCCACGAGCCGCGGGGCGTGGTCTTCCTGGCCCACCGAACTGCCGCCCGAGACCAGGACGATGTCGGCGCCGTCGGCCGCGATCGCGTCCCGGATGGCCTCCGCGTGGTCGGGCAGGAGCTCGAACGGCAACACCACCCCGCCATCGCGGGCGACGAGGCCGCACAGGACGACCGAGTTCGAATCCACGATGCGGGCGCCGGAGGGACGTCGGCCGGCGGGGAGGAGTTCGTCCCCGGTGACCACCAGGCGCACGCGCGGGCGGCGGTGGCAGGTGACCTCGGCTGCCCCGATCGACGCGAGCAGGCCCGCATCCTGCGGACGCAGGCGGCGCCCCGCCGCGAGGACCGGCGTACCGGCGCGGATGTCCTCGCCGACGGCACCGACGTTCTTGTGCGGCGCGACCGCATCGCGCACGAGCACGCGGTCGCCGTCCTCGCTGCACACCTCGGCCATCACCACGGCGTCGGCGCCCTCCGGTACCGGTGCGCCGGTCATGATGCGGGCCGCTTCGCCCGCGCCCACCGTGCCCTCGAACGGGTGGCCCGGCATCGAAGCGCCCAGCAGGCGCAGCGGGAGTGCGTCGAGATCGGACGCTCCGAAGGTATCCTCGCCGCGCACCGCATAACCATCCATCGCCGAGCGGCGAAAGCCGGGCACGTCGACCACGGAGGTCACGTCCGCGGCCAGGACGCGGCCCGTACATTCGAGCAGCGGCACCGGCTCGGCCGGCAGGGGCCGGGTGTGCGCGGCGAGGAAGGTCTCGACCTCCTCGACGTCGGCCCGCTCGGCGAACCCCTTCATGCGCACGTCGCGATGCATCGGTCCCTGGCCCCGTTCCCGGGTGCGACCCGGATCGCGATCCGGGTCGCGACTCGATTCGTGATTCTCGGTTCGGAATGGCAACGGGCAGGGGGAAAGCCCCCTGCCCGTCCCTTGGTCCCTGGGTTCGGACTCAGCCGCTGGCCTTCGCCGCGAAGAGGTCCTCCTGCGCGGGCAGGCGCGTGTACATCTGCTCGATGACGTCCATCGGAACGTCGAAGACCTGGCCCGCGATCGAATCCTTCTGCAACGCTTCGGACAGGTAGCCGTCTTCGACCGACAGCCCGGCCGCGCGGTTGAAGGCCCACTCGTCCTGGAGGCATTCCCAACCCTGATCGTGGATCTGCTCCCGGCTGACTTCCTCGCCGTAGAGCGCGCCGTAGAAGTTCCGGATGTCGTCGAGCGACGGCTGGAGGAACTGGCAGAAACCGGACGAGTCGCACACCGCGTTCACGATCTGGCTCTTCTGGCTCTCCCACACGTACTGGTCGATCGTGAGGCCCGGGTTCACGACGAGTCCCGCGGTGTGATCGGCCCCCATCGGGCTGGTGCAGTAGGTCACGCCAGTCGCCTTGAGCGGCCGCGGATCCCAGGCCGGGATCGTCTGGCCGAGGGCATGCGGGACGCGGGAGTGTCCCGTGAACTTTCCGGTCGCGACCGCGCCATTGCCGATCGCCTTGCCGCGTTCGGTCCCCTGATCGATCTCGTTCATCAGCGTGCGCATCGCGTCGGCGTCGCCCCACTCCATCTGGCCGGCATCCATCAGGATCGCGATCGCGCCCCCCGTCTCGATGGTGTCGAGCCCGATCTCGTCGCACAGCCGATCCATGTCGGCGACGTCCTCCCAGCTCTTCACGGCGCAGTTGGAACCGAGCAGCGTCAGCGTCTCGAACTCGAGGGCCGAGGTCTTGTATTCGCCCTGCGCGTCGTGCACCACGTTGGAGCACTTGACGATGCAGCCCGTCATGCAGTTGTGCATCTCGCCGCCGCGCGTCTCGAAGCTCTCCACGATCCGCGCACCGTCCAGGTTCTCGACGTCGGGGCTCTGGCCCGCCGTGCGGTTCTTGTAGACGAACGTGTTGAGCATGTTCGCCATCGGCACGACCGAGGAAGTGCCGAACTGGAACATCTGCGGACCTTCCTGGTACTCCTTCGTGTAGGTCTTGCAGAGTTCGCCGAACTTCGCGCGGTCCGCGGGGCGACGCACGCCCGCGCGTCCGGGGTCGACGGCCACGTACTTGAGCCCCTTCGAGCCCATCACCGCGCCGAGTCCGCCGCGGGCCGCGTGACGCGCGGGGTAGCGATTGTCCTGGTCGGTGGTGGCGACCGAGGCCCCGCTCAGGCCCATTTCGCCCGCCGGACCGCAGGTGATGAACGAGGTCGTCTTCGGGTACTCGCCGTGCAGGTCCATGCAGAGCGCGTAGTTGCGCTTCATCTTGTGCGCGTCGGCGGACACGATCTTCACGCCGTCGGCGTTCACCTCGAGGGCGTAGCGCGCGCCCGCGTCGGCGGGCTTGCCCTTCACGACGATGGCGCGGATGCCCAGCTTCATCAGGTGCTGGCCGGGCTGCCCGCCCGTGTTCGCTTCCTTGATCCCGCCGGTCAGCGGGCTCTTGCCCCCGATGGAGATGCGGCCCGACGTCGGCGCCGCGGTCCCCGACAGGACGCCGGGCGCCATCACGAGCACGTTGTCCGGACCGAGCGGGTCGCAGGTCGGATCGCACTCGGCCGTCAGGATCTTGGCCGAGAGGGCGCGGCCGCCGAGCAGCTTCCACTCCGCCGGAAAGTCCACGAGCTCCGCGGTCTGGTTGGTCATGTCGACGCGGATCATCTTGTCGCCTGTCGGTCCGGCCATGGGTGGTTCTCCTTGATGGGTTCACTTGCCGCGGGCTAGCCGCCCGCGACAGAAGAAATGATCTCGATGGAATCGTCCGGTTCGAGCGCAGTGGCCAGCACGTCGCCGGTCAGCTTGTCGCCGTTGCGGAACCATGTGGCGAATTTTCGGAGGCGGCCGTCGGGATCCAGCACGAGCGGGGCGAAGCCCGGGAACTCCTTCTCGACGGCATCCAGGCACTCCCGGAGCGTCGCGCCGTCGACTTCGACCTCGGCCACGCCCTGGGTCGGCCCACGGTAGGGCGGCGGGATCTGGATGACCGGCACGGGACTCCTCGGAATGCGGCCCGGCCCAGTGGACCGGGAACGCGAATTGTAGCGGGGTTCCCCGTGGTTGGGGAAATCCGGGACCCGCAGCGGGGCGTGGTCCGGCTATGCTCCGCCGCCGTGCCCCTGCCGATCCGTTCCGCGCTGTCGAGCCTGGCCGCCGGTCTCGCCCTGCTGCTGGCGCTGCCGTCTCCGGCGGCCCGGGCGCAAGCCGGTCACCCCCTGGTCAATCCGATCCGGACGCTGCACGAGCGGCTGGCTTCGGCCGACCGCGTGGTCCGCGGCCGGATCGCGGCGGTTGCGACCGGGCGGATCTCGGTCGAGGACGCGCGCGCCCTGGTCGGCACGTCACCCCCGGCCTTCGAGATCAAGCGCTCTCCGCTGAACCCGCCTCCGCTCGCGGTCGGGGACGAGGCCATCTTGTTCCTGGCGGGCGCGCGCCCGCCCTTCGTGTTGCTGGATCGGCCCGTCGAGGTGATCCGCCTCGTCGAACCGGGGCAGGCCGCGCGATGGACCGCCGCGATCCGCGCGCTGGCCGCAGCCCGGGGGGACGCGGCTGCAGAGATCGCGATCTACCTGGGGTGGATCGACGAGGGTCCCGCCACGCTGCGCGCGCTCGCGGGGGGCGGCATCGGCGAATTGCTGCGGACCCACCCGGCACTCCGGGCCGGGGTGGCGGCCGACCGCGTGGCGCATGCGGTGGATCCGGCCGCGGACCCCGGGGCCCGCGACTTCTCGGCCCAGCTCGCGGCCTCGACGCCCACGGGCGCGGCGCGGCTGTGCCGTGCGCTCCTCGAAGGCGATGCGCCCCTGCTCGCGCGGACGACCGAGTTGGCGTTGCGCGGCGGGGCGCTGGCGGCTGCACCGGACGCGGCCGCGTTGCTCCGGCGCGCCGTCCGCGACCGCGATGCGAGGGTGCGGCTCGCCGCGGCGCGCGCGCTCCCGACCGTGGCCAGCGCGGACCGCGAGGCGGCGCTGGCCGCCGCGCGCCACCTGGCCGAGCACGACACCGACGCGTCGATCCGCCGGCGCGGCGAGCGCATCGTCCGGGAGCTGGCCGAGCTCAGGCCTCCGCGTCCGACGGGAACGGAACCGATGGCTCCGCACGGTAGTACCGGCGCCGGGCCGGCACCGCGAGGAATCCCTCGTCCGGCAGCGCAAACGGATCGTCGCGGCCCAGGTCGGGAACCCATGCGGTGAGCGCGGTCTGGCGTCCGCGGCCGTTGTGGACGCAGCCCGTATCGAGCCCGCGCAGGCCGGGCGCAATGTGGAGACCCTGGAGGGCCCAGTGTCCGTAGACCACGCCGTGGTCGTGCGGCCGCTCGGCCCATGCCGCATGCCATGGCCGCAGGTCGCCCGTGGGAAGAGCCGACGACCAGCGGTCGCCGGCACCGACGCTGCGGCAGTTGACGAAGCGGCCCAGCGCCTTGCCTTCGGGCGAGTCCTCGCGATCCCGGAGGAACCGGCGTGCCTCGTCGTCGCCGCCGCGCAGGCGGCGTTCGACCGCACGCGCCCGCGCGCGAATCTGCGCGAGGTCCCAGGCGGGATGGACGGATGCGTGGACCATCACGAAGTGGGCGCCGCCGAGCCGGCCATCGACGCACAGCGGCCGCTGCCGCAACCAGTCCATCCATTCGCCCGCGTCCGGGGCCGCGAGCAGCTCGTGGGCGGTGTCGAAGGGTCCCGGCTCGCGCAGTCCGTAGGAGACCTCGAGGAGGCCGATCTCGTGGTTTCCCAGTACCGCCTCGCCGCGTCCGTCGTCGATCCAGCGCCGGGCGATCTCGAGGACCTGCCGGTTCGCGGGACCCCGGTTCACCAGGTCGCCGACCAGGTACAGGGACAGATCCGGACCGTGCGCGACCTCGGCCCGGCGTACGAGTTCGGCGAATTCGTCGCCGCAGCCCTGGATGTCGCCCACGAAGACGGGTTGCTGCACGCGACGGGTATAGGGGCGCCCACCGCTGGCAGCAATCGGGCCGGGACGCCGCCGTCCGCAGGCGGTCTCGCGAACCCGGGACGACGAGGCCCGACTGGGGGCCGGGAAGATGGCCCCTAGCCGGCGGACGCCGTGCGAGCGGCGATGCGGCGCAGACCGGCTGCCTGGAGTCCGGCCCAGAGGCCCACGACCGCGGCCACGGCGAGGGCCACCGCGTTCCCGGTCCGGGTCAGCGTACCACCGGCGACCACGGGCAGGGTGCCCACGACCCAGAGGAGATCCAGGACCACCACGGTCCAGCCGATCGCCGGCGCCATGCGTTCCCGCGTCGAGAACCAGGCCAGGAAGGCGGCGAAGCCGAGCAGGTTCAACGCGAGTCCCGGCAGGAAGGCGGGGGCCGGGATGCCGAGCGCCGCGGCCAGCGGCGCCCCGCCCAGCCCAGCCACGAGCGCGCACCCGGTCGAGAAGGTCGCGTTGGCGCGCAGGGCGATGCGGAGGAGACGATCGTCGGGGTGGGTCATGGCCGGGTTCCTCGGGTGCGGGGCGTTTCGATGGGCGCGCAGGAGATGAGGGTGGCCGCGATGGCGGCGCGGGCGCGGTCGAAGGCGTCCGCTTCGGCGAAGAGTTCCCGCCACCAGTTCGCTTCCGCGACGACGGCGTGGAGCCGGAAGACGAGCCCGGCCGGGTCGGTCGCGGGCGCCAGTTCGCCGAGACGCACGGCCAGCGTCGCCTGCTCCTCCAGCGCCGCGATCCAGCCCCGGCACAGCGCCGCGAGCCGATCCCGGATCGGGCCGGGCTGCGAGCCGAACTCGGTCGAGGTGGCGTCGAAGAAACAGCCCCCGCGGTAGCGGCTGCGCTCGACGTGGCCGATCCAGCGTTCGAGGAGGGCTTCGAGGCGCGGGAGCCCCGGTGCGGCCGAGGCCGCCGGGGCCAGGACCGCGGCCTCGAAGGCGGCGGCGGCCTGGTCGATCACGGCGCGCTGCAGCCGGTCCTTGGACCCGAAGTGGGCGAAGAGCCCGCTCTTGCTCATCGCGACCGCCCGCGCGAGCGAGCCGATGGAAAGGCCGGAGAGGCCTTCGGAACTCGCCAGATCCGCGGCAACCTCGAGGATTTCCGCGCGGCGGGAGCGTGTGGAGTCGTCCGGCATGGAGGAGAGATAGCACGATCGTTCGTCTTTTCAAGTATGATCGTATTGTATCCGGCGAATCCGTGATCCCTGGACTCAGGGCGGCGGCCCGACCTGCCGACAACCCCGGGATCGCTCGGGAGGGCGGGCCCGGAGTCGGGCCGCGCCCACCCGAGACGCAGGAAGGCGGCAATGGGACCACTCCCCGGGGAGGTCCGTTAGAATTCCAACTGCCTGTGCAGGCCCCACCCAACGGACACGAGGGCCTGCCGCGATGGGGATCGGGTGGGACGTCGATTCATCGTCTGCGATGGCGCCGAGCTGGCAAGACTCTGGGCGCGCATCGGAGCCAGCGAGAGCGAAGAACTGCTGTGGGTGCCGGGCGAGGAAGAGTCCCGCGCGCGGCCGGCGGGTTTCCACGCGCTCGCGGGGGGCATGACGGCCGAGGCCGTCGTGAAGCTCGACCCCAAGGACGGCGACGAGTTCGCAGTGATCTCGGACGAGGGTCCGTTCGTTCGGGCCGCGGTCGCCGCCATCCACGCCGCCGCACCCCGCGCCCCGCTGCTCGTGATGTCGGACCGGCTGGACGACGAGGACCTGCCGGAGCACCCGTGTCTACGCCGCACCGGCCTGCGGACCCACATTCGCGACGACGTCGACTTCGAGTTCCTGCACCTCGACAACCTGAATCGGGTGGTGCGGCTGCGCGATCACCTGGGGAACCGCGAGCGGATCGGGATCCTGCTCCAACCGGACCCCGACCCCGACGGCATCGCCGCGGGCCTGGCGCTGCGCGCGGTGCTCGGCCGCAAGTCGCCCACCGCGCCACTCGTCTCGTTCGGCGCGATCACGCGGCCCGAGAACCAGGCGATGGTGCAGGCGCTCGGCATCGACGTCCGCGTCATCACGCCCGACGAGCTCGACGAGTTCGACGCACTCTGCCTGGTCGACGTCCAGCCGAACGTGTTCGGCGAGAACCCGCCGGCCCGGGTGCTGAGCGTCGATGCCGTGATCGACCATCATCCGGAGCGCACCGGGTACGACGCGGTGCTGAAGGACATCCGGGTCTCCTACGGCGCGACCGCGTCGATGCTCACCGAGTACCTCGAGGCGGCCGGGCTCGAGTTGCGGCCGAAGCTCGCGACCGCGCTGCTCTACGGCATCAAGAGCGATACGCAGCTCCTGGGCCGCGACACCAGCGCGGCGGACATGCGCGCGTTCGCGAAGGTGCACGAGTACCACAGCCCCGCGCTGCTCCGGCGCATCGAGCGGCCGGCGCTGCCGTGGGACGGACTGCGGGCGCTGGGCCGCGCGCTGTCGCGGGCCCGGGTCGACGAGAGCATCCACCTGCTGGTGCTCGGGCGCGTGCGCGAAGACGTCATCCCGCAGGTGGCCGAGATCGGGCTGCAGGCGGAACACGCCGAATGGGCGATCGCGGCCGGCGTCGTCGGCAGCGACCTGGTCTTCTCCGTGCGCAACGTGGGCTACGTCCGCGCGGCCGGCGACGTCGTGCGCGCGGTGGTGGAAGGCCTGGGCGTCGGGGGCGGCCACCGCTCGATGGCCAAGGGCATCATCCCGCTGAAGGCGTTCCGCGAGGTCTACGGGGCCGCGGACCGCGCCACGATCCGCACTGCCCTGTTCGAAGCCTTCGTGAAGGCCATCCACGAGCCGAAGGAGTGAGCCGGGCCCTGCTGACGAAGGCCGAGGTCTCGGCGGCGCTCGCGGCCCTCGACGGATGGACGGTCGCAGGGGGCAAGCTCCACAAGACCTTCCGCTTCCCGGCCTTCGTCGAGGCGTTCGGCTTCATGGCGAGCGTGGCCCTCGTCGCCGAGGCGATGAACCACCACCCGGAATGGTCCAACGTCTACGACCGCGTCGTGGTCGACCTGACCACCCACGATGCCGGCGGCCTCACGCAGCTGGACCTCGACCTCGCCGCGCGCATGGACACGTTGGCGAACGGGGCCGGCACGGATGAATGACGCCGCCGGGCGCCACGTCCGCCGCGGGCTGAACGCGCTGGCGCATCCGAGGGGCCGGCGACGTCATGCGCTGCTCGAACACGCGGCGACCCGCATCGTCGCCGTCCTCCTGGTCGCCGCCGCGTTCGGGCCGTGGATCCGCGACGCGCGGGTCGACGCCCTCGCGACCTACGACGCACTGCCGCGCGAAGAACTGCTCGCGCTGCTCCACGAGCAGGCCGGGAGTGGCGCGGTCGCCGAGACGATCGGCCTCCTCTTCCTGGTCGGTCTCGCGTTCCTGGGCCTCGTGGAGGCGGTCGCAGCCGTCATCCGGCTGTGGGTGATCCCGCGGGCGTGAGCGGGGCGGACCCGGACGGGCCCGGAACGCGGAATCCGAAGTCCGCCATGCGGTGCCGGAAGCGCAACCCGGCTTGCCGCGTGGATTGCGCGCGGATCCGCTCGGCATGCCGGTCCCTCTCCGACATCAGCCGAGCGTCAGCAGCGAGTGCGCGCCGGCCATCCGCTCCTGGATCGGGATCCCGACCGGACAACGGCCCGCACACGGGGCGCTGCAGCCGGCGCAGACGGACGCGTCCTTTT
>Ga0114931_10000215_pt1 | contig 66519 bp, 58 predicted proteins | sample 2SBtaG_FD_89579 | JGI IMG/M metagenome (GOLD analysis project Ga0114931, IMG submission 89579) | Deep subsurface microbial communities from Kolumbo volcano to uncover new lineages of life (NeLLi) - 2SBTROV14_V59a metaG | ecosystem: Environmental > Aquatic > Marine > Volcanic | place: Kolumbo... | reverse complement strand
TGGTCGGCGATCTGGCGAGGGTGGTATGATATCATGTTGATGGTTCAAGGCTTCGAAATCCTTGGCCAAGCCGAGGAAGAACAATAGAGGAAGAACAATAGTTATGTATAAGGGTCAGACCGTCAGGGGGCGGATATCGCCAACCATAAGGGTAGCAAAGTGCTAGCTGAGGGGGAGGTCCGTTGTGGCGGGATCGACGGTTCGAGCATGGGCGAAGGCTTTGCCCCGCGCCACGCACGGTTCGCACGCACCGCAGGCTGTAGCGCTTGAGGAGCAACACGTCCAGCATTCACCCAGCGGTAGATCAAATCGCGCCGCGAGTTGCACGATTTCGGGGTAGCTGAGGTCGATCAGGGGCGTCTCGATTGTGATGCGCGTTTTTTGAGAAAGGAGGGCGTCGTATGCGACGTTCATTCCGTGGAGCATTTCTCGCCGGTTGTCGGTTTGTGGATTGGCCTGCGGTAACCCGAGGTGCTCGCCCGGCGCGGTGCGTGTCAAGCCACTGACGACCACCGACGCGCCAACACGAAGGGCGACCTGAACGCCGACAACGAGCATCATCGGCGTCACCCCCGCAAGCACGGCGGGCGATAGTGTTTCTGAGTCCAGGTGGTTACTCATCGTTCCGACAACCCCGGCTGCCCCGGGCGAAGGAACGTCACTTTCTCCTCCGCGTTGCAAGCTGGTCACGTGCGGGAGCAGAAGGGGGACAACTTTGGCACTGGGTAAACTTTCTGCGAGTAGACCGCTGGCACGAAGTTCCGCCGTTGAACTTGCCTGACCAAAGCTCAGGTGTGCGAGGGTTAAATCGTTGTTTTGGGCGTAGCGCCATGCGCACACGGCGGACTTGATTCCCCCGCCGCTTAATAGGACAATTCTCGCCACGGACTCGCGTCCCCCGGTTTTCCTTCAACGATACCGCCTCCCCTCTTCCCTTCTATCGACCGGTTGAGCGAATCAGTCGGAGAAAAGTCGCGCTGGCCGGGGCGTTTCACAAGTTTTACAACATCCGTCGGACCTTGGGCTGTCAGACTCGGGCATCGACCTGCCCGACCTCGCGAAAGCTGCTTACCCGGGGGCGTGCCCGTCGCGAAATCTTGCGGAACACCGCACGCCCGTTCGGTTGCGAACCCTCGACGGCTGCGATACGTTCTGGGCGGCAGACTTTGACGGTATGTCCAGGGAGATCGCCATGGCACAAATCTCACCATTTCGCGCGATTCGATACGATCACGATAAGTGTGGAGGCGATATTTCCAACCTCATCGCCCCGCCGTATGACGTATTGAATCAGGCTAACAAGAATGCCCTGCTCGTTCGCAGCGATCGAAACATCGTCGCGGTTGATCTACCGCATCTTCCCCCCAAAAAGGCCGGTCCCAACGAGGTGTATCTGCAATCAGCGGCGTTGATGGACCGGTGGCTTGCCGATGGAACACTCACACGGGAGGACAATCCGTCGTTGTACCTTTACCATCAAAGTTTCGAGTACGCCGGTCGGGTTTATACACGACGAATGTTCATCGCCGGGGTGCGCCTTGTTTGCTTCTCCCAGGGGTCGGTGCTCCCCCACGAAAAGACCTTCGGCGGTCCCAAGGAGGATCGCCTTGCGCTGATGAAGGCGACACACGCGCAGCTCTCGCCGATCTTCGGCCTGTTTTCCGATCCCACCAACACCGTCAGCGACGCGTTTTCGCAAACCGAAAGCGTTGAACCGGATGTCATCGCAACGCTCAACGGCGTGGAAAACCGTGTATGGATAGTCCATGACCCGATCGTTGTCGATCCGGTCGTAAAGGCCATGCGCGATAAGACCATCTACATCGCCGACGGACATCACCGCTACTCGACCGCTTTGCTCTATCGCAATGACCTTTCCAAAACACAAGGCGAATCGCTGCCAGAAGACCACCCGGCGAACTGGATCATGTTCGTCCTGGCAAGCATGGAGGATCCGGGGTGTTTGATATTGCCCTACAATCGTGCGATCGGACAAGTCGATACCCCAACCCTCCTTAGTGCATGGTCTGCCGGCGTGCGGCAATGCGATGCGGCGGAGGCTGACATCATTCTGTCTGAAGACGGCGCAGAAGAGACGCCCGTTCGGTTTACCAATCGCGACATTCTGACGTCCCTGGCGCCCGACGAATGTGACGCATGGCGAAAGCTGGACTACGCATACTTACATCGCTACTTAATCGACGAGCTTCTCGTGAAGAAAACCGGAAAAAGCTCCCCACTTCACTATGCCAAATCGGTTGAAGCGGCTAGGCGCGCCGCACGAGACAACGACGGCGTGGCCCTGCTTATGAAGGCAACACCGATGGCGATTCTCCGGGACGTAAGCGAGGCGGGCGGACTGATGCCGCAAAAAAGCACCTATTTCCACCCCAAGCTTGCGACAGGGCTTACGATCAATCCGCTGCAATAGCCTTGCGTTCGATCGGGTGAAAAACGGCAATTTACTCACGTCGCATGGAAGACAGGTCGAAAATCGGCGCAGGTTTTGGGAAAAACGACACGCCGGAAAACTACACGCTGTTGATCTCGTCGAACACCGCTTCGCAAAATCGATCGGTCATGCCCGCGATGTAGTCGCACACAACGCGATCGAGACCTTGGGCGTCGATGCGTGCGGCAAAGCGCCGGGGCAACCTGTTGGGGTTCTTGCGAAATGCCTCGAACACGGTGCCTATCTTCTTGCGACCCTCGGTGTCGCTTCGCGCCACCTCCGCCCGCCGGTAAACACGCCGCAGCAGAAACCGCTCGACTTCTCCCAATGACTTTTCCATCCCCTTCGAAAGCACAACCACCGTGTCTATCGTTCGTGCGACATCGGCCAAGGAGCTTAGCTGTTGCAATTTCGACATCGAAGCCTTCACCGCGTCGGTAAGGATCGCGGCGAGCAACGCGTCCAACACGGGCCGGCGAATTGCGTGGATTGAATCCGTCTTTGCATCCACTTTTGCCGTTGAGCAGGCCTGTTGCCAAAGATCAAGCGACGCCAGTTCCTTCGCGCCAACAAACCCCGCCCCGATGGCGTCCTCCAAGTCGTGACAGTTGTACGCGACGCGGTCCGCCAACGATGAAATCTGCCCCTCAACCGACGGCGTCCGCTTCAAGGTGGCGTCTTCCGCAACGTCATAGCCCGTCACGTGCGACGCCAGTCCGTCACGCGTGGCAGCCGTCAGGTTGAGACCGCGGAACGCGGGGAACGGATGTTCCAGGAACTCGACGACACGGAGGGCGTGCAGATTATGGTTGAACCCGCCGACATGCTTCATCGCATCTGCCAGCGCTGATTCTCCCGCATGACCAAAGGGCGGATGACCCAAGTCGTGGGCGAGCGTAATCGCCTCCGACAAGTCTTCGTCGACGCGAAGGGTACGCGCCAGCGTCCGGGCGATGTGAGACCCCTCAATCGTATGCGTCAGGCGCGTTCGAAAATGATCGTGGGCGGACGGGGCGAAAACCTGCGTCTTGCCCTCCAGACGACGAAAGGCTGTACATCCGATAATCCGATGTCGATCGAAGGCGAAGGGACTTCGAAGCGGATCCAAAGGCTCGCGGTGTTCACGTTCAATCGAAGCGGCATCGTGACAGGCGTAGGGTGCAAGATCATCAGTCTTGAAGTTGACCATCGCGACTAAAAGCCTAAATAGTGTAGCACCGGCATCTTGTCGGTGTTTTCACGTGCGAAAGGTGCGCACTGCAACCGTGATTGAGATAGGCTCTTAGCAGCCAAACCCCATCTCACGCGAGGCTTTGACCAATTCGGCATACAGGGCATCGAGCGAATCGGGCACCACGCGAATATCCCCCAGGACCGCAATGAAGTTCGTGTCCCCGCCCCATCGTGGGACGACGTGCGCGTGAAGATGACCCGGCAGACCCGCGCCCGCGCACTGCCCGACGTTGTATCCGACGTTGAATCCCTGGGCTTTGATCGTACTTTGAAGCATCGCCACCGAGTCGCGAATGGCCCGCGTCATTTCGACCAGCGCAGCTTCTGAAAGGTCGGTCATCTCCCCTCTGTGCTCACCAATCGCCACCATAAGATGGCCATTGGTGTATGGGAAGCGGTTCATCACAACGAATACGTGCTCGCCACGGCAAACGACATGATTCTCGGAATCTTCGTCGGGATGGTCCCAGTACCGGCATAAGAAGCACCCCGCATCGGTGAGGTCCGCGTCTAGCGAACGAATATATTCCATTCGCCACGGTGCCCAAAGATTCGTATTAAACTCTGCCACGTCCTTTTACTCGCGCCCCCGCAGGCGGAGTGTATCCCGCGTTCCCGCCGTCTACAAGCGTCCCCATCGGAATCGAGAGGTATTCCGTATTGGCAGGGCGCACCCGAGGCGGTAAACTCCCCGAATGATGAACAAGAGCTTCGCAATCGTCCTCGCCGCGCAGGCGATCCTCGTTGCAACCGCCTGTAGCCGCGACGCACGCCTGGTAGATCAGAATCTCCATTCGGCGACAGTCCAATCCGTAACGCTTTACGGTGAAACTCTCGACAAGAACGCCTCTCCCGAAAAGGTGGCATACGTCGCGCTGCGGGCGGTCAGGGACGATTTCCTCGCAAAAACCAAGACCGAGCGAGATGAGGCCCTCGATAAAGAATTTGCCGTTTGCGCCGCAGACGAGATTGCGCGGGGCAACCGCACGAGCCTGTCGCGTGACGAATGGATCTACCAGGTCGTTTATCATTGGACGCCGACCATCTCGCATTACGTTGGGGATTTTCCAACGACATGGGAGCAGGCCAAGACCCGGTTGATCAATCGGAAAATCGAGACGGTTGCGGACCATCGCGACGGCGCCAAAAGGTGTGAGTTGGCCATGGTGGTGAACGACCCCGGTGGTGATCCCAATGCGAGGGTTGTTTTGCTCGTGTGGCTTGAACTGGACAAGGGATTCTGGCGCGTCACACACTTCGGGTTCGATCGCACGCGGCGTTCACTAGGCGACCAAAGAGCTTCAACGTCGCCGTAATTCGGGCAACGAGCACATACACCGCGTTCCGGTCGCAGGCAGTTGAGCAAACGGGGGCGTTTCATGGATCGCGGTCCGGTGGTCGAATCATGGGGCACAGGTACGCGGATGGAAGCGAAAACGATCAGCGTCAAGGGCGCGCGCGAGCACAATCTCCAAGGGGTCTCGCTGGACATTCAACGGGGCAAGCTCATCTGTTTTACCGGTGTTTCCGGTAGCGGGAAAAGCAGCTTCGCTTTTGACACCCTTTTTGCGGAAGGTCAGCGCCGCTACCTTGAGTCGCTAAGCTCCTACGCGCGGCAGTTCCTCGGTCAGCTCGCCAAACCCGACGTCGATCAGATCACCGGACTTAGCCCCGCAATCTCGATTCAACAGAAGTCGGGTGGATGGAACCCTCGAAGTACAGTTGGGACGATTACCCAAATCCACGATTATCTTCGCGTTCTGTTCGCGCGCATCGGAAAACAGCACTGCCCGAAATGTGGCGTCGCGATTCGGGCGCAATCGCGACGACAGATCATGGCGCGAATTTTGGAGCTTCCCGCCGGGTCCAAAGTCCACATTCTCGCGCCGGTCGTGCGTGGACAAAAGGGCGAATACCGCGACCTCTTTGCGGACATGATCAAACAGGGGTACGCTCGAGCGCGTGTCGACGGTGAAACCATCGCCCTTTCCCAGGCCCCCAAACTGGCCCGCAACATTCGCCATCACATCGAAATCGTCATCGATCGCCTGGTGCTTTCCGAGAAGGTCCGTGCGCGACTTGCCGAGGCGGTGGAGGCCGCCCTGAAATTGGGCAACGGAACACTCATTGTGCACGCGCAAAGCGACCCGGAGCGCACGCCCGAAGCATCCACCCGATCCGATCGCCGGCGCAGGACAAAGCCCGCGACCGCGGGGGAGGATTTGCTTCTCTCGTCACACTACGCCTGTACGAAATGTGACATAAGCTTTGAGTCGCCCTCGCCGCAACTGTTTAGCTTTAATTCGCCCACCGGGATGTGTCTTACCTGTGACGGAATGGGCACAACATTCGACTTCGACGTCGACAAACTCGTCCCCAATCCGAAAAAAACGTTTTTCAAATACGCGATCGACCCGATGCGATTTTGGGGAAGGATGGGCAAGTGGCGCCGTCACATCTATCGCGGCGTCGCCAAACACGTTGGATTTGACATCAACAAACCCTGGGGAAAACTCCCCAAACACGCCAGGGATGCGATCCTTTACGGGTTGGGCGATACCCACATTACCTACGAATGGCGATGGTCGGGTGGAATCTGGCGGCATGGTGGAACCTTCGAAGGCGTGCTCGCCGACCTGCGCAAAAAATACAAAAAAGCAAACTCCAGCTTTGTCCGCGCGTATTACGAGCGCTTCATGAAAAAGTCAGTCTGCGCCGATTGCGGTGGCGCTCGACTCAACGACCAGGCGCGTGCGGTTCGCATCGGCGGAAAAAGTCTCATCGACGTATCGGTCATGTCGATTCGCGACGCCCGCCTGTTTTTCGACAACCTGCAACTCGATGGCACCGAGCAGATCATCGCCACCGAAGTCCTCAAGGAAATCCGCGGAAGGTTGACCTTTCTCTGCGACGTGGGTCTGGACTATCTCGCGCTGGATCGCACTGCCCCGACGCTTTCAGGTGGTGAGTCTCAGCGCATCCGGCTTGCCAGTCAGATTGGCGCTGGACTGGTCGGCGTTCTTTACATATTGGACGAACCCAGCATCGGGCTCCATGCCCGCGACAACGACCGACTTCTTGAGTCCCTCCAGCGCTTGCGAGACCTGGGCAACACGGTGATCGTCGTCGAGCACGATGAGCAGACGATGCGAGTGGCCGACGAAATCGTCGACTTCGGACCGGGACCGGGCGTGCGCGGCGGCAGAATCGTCGCTCACGGCGGTCTGGAAAAAATCAAAAAAAGCAAACGCTCGATCACGGGGAAATACCTGCGCGGCAGCGAATCCATCGAGATTCCCAAACAGCGACGACCCATCGCACCACAGACGAAAACTCCACGCAGCAAGACCGTCGCAGCCAAGAAAAATACATCGCCCAAGAAATCGGCGAAAAAGAAACCCAACACAAAACGCAGCAAGCGGGCGAAAACATAGGACGGGCACCGCCCGCATCAATCCGAGGGTCGATTTGGATGGAACAACATGACGCACCAACCTCACGAGCACGCGGAAATCAATGAGACGCGGAAGAGGTCGGACCATCTTCGCGAATTGATGAACGAAGCGATACGCACGCTTTCGCCCCAGCGGCGCGACAGGCGTTTGCAGATACACCTTGCCCAAGCCCGCGGCCCGATCGCCAATGCCGAGCTTCTCCGTGCCGCCATGAACCGGGCGATTCGTTTGCACGCCGCCAAAACCAAGAGAAAAACGCGTGGAAACTGACCCATTCCTAGACGTTGTTCAATCGACCGTGGCGGCCCTGAAGGGGGCGGGTATCCATTACGCCATAACCGGGTCGATCGCCAGCGGGATTCATGGCGAACCCGTGCAAAGTCAAGACGTTGATTTCGCCGTCCGCTTGTCGGAAGAGCAGGCGCGAAAGCTCGATACGTTGTTGCCGCGTCGGTTCTACCGCAGCGGGGAAAGATTGGTCGCAATTGCAAAAGGCGGCGGGCTTGCAAACCTGATCGACACGGATACGGGACTCAAAGTGGATTTGTCTTCGGTTCCACATACACCCTACTTCGACCTGGTGTTCTCGCGCGCCAGACCCGAGCCGTTTGGGAGGGGCGCCCCCAGCTTTATCACCGTCTCACCCGAGGACATCATCCTTATGAAGCTACTTTGGCGCAAGGATTCGCGCTCGGATAAACAATGGCGTGATGCCCTCGGTGTGGCGAGCGTCAAGGCTGCGCTTCTGGATTGGAAATACTTGTTCGAACACGCGAGCTCACTGCATATCGAGGATGACTTGATCGAGCTGCGAAACGAAGCGGACATTTGAAAGCATTGTTGAGATGCCCAAACGCAAGAAAAAAACCAAAGCCCGGAAGAAAACAGCCAAGCGCGGCAAGGCAGCGAGCGCGGGCGCTTGCGCATCGAAGATTGCTGCACACTCGAATGATCGCCAACCCGGCCACGTGGATTGGCTTACCGTTGTCGGCGCCAGACAAAACAACCTCGACAACGTCGATGTCTCCATTCCGCTCGGACGATTCGTTTGCGTTACGGGCGTTTCTGGAAGTGGAAAAAGCTCGCTGGTCAACGATATTTTACGTGAAGTGCTCGCCCGCGACCTGAACGGTGCCGTCAAGGTCGATCCCGGAAAACATGATCGCATCGACGGAACGCAATATCTCGACAAGCTGGTCGATATCGACCAATCCCCGATTGGTCGGACTCCGCGATCCAACCCCGCCACTTATATCAAGGTCTTTGACGAAATCCGCTCGCTCTACACGAAACTTCCCGATGCCAAAATCCGTGGCTACAAACCGGGACGGTTCAGTTTCAACGTCGCCACGGGCAAACGCGGCGGCGGTCGTTGCGAAGCCTGCGAAGGCAACGGAAGCAACAAATTGGAGATGGAGCTTCTCGCCGACGTTTGGATCACTTGTCCGGTTTGCAACGGTCGCCGGTTCAGCCACGAAACACTTCAGATTCTTTACAAGGGGAAAAGCATTGCGGACGTGCTCGAGATGGATGTCCAGCAGGCGCTCGACCACTTCCAAAACGTTCCCAGGATCGCCCGCATGTTGGGAACGTTGCACGCGGTGGGATTGGACTACATGAAACTCGGTCAATCCTCGACAACCCTCTCCGGCGGCGAGGCGCAGCGAATCAAGCTCGCACGTCAGCTCGTCAAAAAATCAACCGGTCGAACCCTCTATCTACTGGACGAACCGACGACCGGACTTCATTTCGACGACATTAAAAAGCTCCTGTCGGTCTTGCACGGATTCGTCGACGCCGGCAACAGCGTCGTGGTGATCGAACATAATCTTGACGTAATCAAAACCGCCGACTGGATCATCGATCTCGGACCCGAGGGCGGACGTAATGGCGGACGCGTCATCGCCACCGGAACCCCCGAGCAGATCGCAAAGTTCAAAACATCGTATACAGGCCAAGTTCTTCGCGATCTTTTCGCGTCGATGCGCGGGGACAGCCAATCATCCTCAAGTAAGAAATCGACTCCGGCACGCCTCCGCAGCAAACGACGAAAAACCATTTCCGTCGTCGGTGCCAAACAGCACAACCTCAAGAACATCGACGTCGAGGTCCCGCACGGAAAAATGACGGTCTGCTGCGGTCCCAGCGGAAGCGGAAAAACAAGTTTCGCCATTGACACGGTTTATGCCGAAGGACAAAGACGCTACGTGGAATCCCTCAGCGCCTACGCGAGGCAATTCCTGGGACGATTGCAACCGCCGAGAGTGGACCACGTACACGGACTATCACCGGCCATTTGCATCGAGCAAAAAAACACGAGCAAATCGCCTCGATCCACCGTCGGAACCATTACGGAAATCTACGATTACATGCGCGTTTTGTGGACGCGAATAGGTCAGGCATTTTGTCCCGAATGCAAAACGCCCATCGGAACGCAGTCCAGCGAAGAAATCGTCGACCGTATCCTCGCCCTGGACGACGGAACAAGACTGATCCTCCTTGCACCCATCGAAACTGCAAGCGGCGAGGACTATGCACACCTGTTTCAGCGCGAACAGGCCAATGGTTACGCACGGGTTCGGGTAGACGGCGAAATCATTGCGCTCGATGAGACCGGCGACATTGATCTCAAACGTCGGCACACGGTTGAACTCGTCGTTGATCGCGTCATTGTTCGAAAAGATCAAACCTCTCGAATCACCGACAGCGTCGAACAGGCACTGACCGTGGGCGGTGGCGTCATGATCGCACAACCGATCCCAGACGAACAAAAGACTACCCCGTCGAAGCGCAAGCGAAACGCCCGATCAGGTGATCTACGTTTTTCCCAACACTTTGCCTGCGACCACTGCGGAAGGAGCTTCGACGAATTAACCCCGCATCATTTCTCGTTCAACACGCGCATCGGGTGGTGCGAGGCGTGCGAGGGGTTGGGGGTTCAACAGGGGGCCGGTCAATCCGCCATCGTGGTCCGCCCCACCCGTTCGGTCGCCGGCGGGGCCATCAAGGGGTGGGGCATACTTGAACCCGGATCGAAACTGCATCGAATCGCGCACGCACTCGCCGATCATATCGGTTTTGAATTGGATCGACCATGGAATACGCTCACCGAAACCCAACAACTTGAATTCCTTCAGGGATGCGGCGACGAGTGGATTGAGCTGCTCCCGGGCGCTTCCCGAAGCGCATCGCTTTCCGGTATCCGTTTCCAGTGGCATGGTTTTTTCCCGTCGATCAATCGCGCGACGCGATCCAGCCGCGTCTATCGAAACAGACTGGCAGACTTGGTTACCGACGTCCCTTGCGAAGCGTGCCGCGGCGGAAGACTCAAACCCGAACCGTCCGCGGTGCGCATAAGCGGGGCAACGATCCACGAAGTCTGCCTGCGACCGCTTGGTAAAACGCTTGCGTGGTTTGGAAAACTCAGACTCAATCCGCGTGAACGCAAGATTGCGGGCGAAATCCTGCACGAAATCACCTCGCGACTTCGATTCCTCGTGGATGTCGGATTGGATTACGTCTCCCTGCATCGAACCGCCGCTACTCTCTCAGGCGGAGAGGCGCAGCGCATTCAACTGGCTTCGCAGATCGGAACCGGGTTGACGGGCGTTCTCTACGTTCTCGACGAACCAACCATCGGACTTCATCCACGCGACAATCATCGACTCATCGAGGCGTTGAAACGCCTGCGCGGAATGGGCAACACCTTGCTGCTTGTCGAACACGATCGTGAAATCATCGACGCCGCCGACCACGTCCTGGACTTTGGACCCGGAGCCGGAAGTTTCGGCGGGACCGTGACAGCCGCATCGAGCCCGCACAAGCTACGGACGAAACGCGCGTCGCTGACGGGCAAGTATCTGTCCGCCAAGATGGCCATTCCGGTTCCCTCAAACCGGCGAACGGTCAACGAAAGGGACAATCGAACAAAATGGCTTACCGTCTACGGCGCGAGGGAAAACAACCTGCGCGAGATCGACGTCGCTTTCCCGCTATCGCGCTTCACTTGCGTGACCGGTATTTCCGGAAGCGGAAAGAGCACTCTCGTTAGCGAAATCCTCTGCAAAGCACTCGCCCAACGAATCAACAGGGCACGCGTCGTTCCGGGTGGACACGACCACATTGGGGGGATGAACCACATCGACAAAATCATCAACGTGGACCAATCGCCGATCGGCAACAGCCCGACCAGCAACCCCGCCACTTACACGGGAGTCTTCGACACGATCCGCGAAGTGTACGCCAAGCTCCCCATGAGCAAAATTCGCGGATACACCGCCAACCGATTCAGCTTTAATCGCCCCGGTGGACGCTGCGAAACGTGTACGGGTATGGGGAAGCGCTGCATCGAAATGCACTTTCTTCCCGACGTGTGGATTGAGTGTCGGGAATGTGGTGGTCAACGCTATGTCCCCGAAACCCTGGAGATCAAGTTCCGCGGAAAGAGTATCGCCGACGTACTCGCAATGCGCATCCATGAAGCACTCGAGCACTTCGCCAACGTCCCCAAGGTTCACCGAATGCTTAAAACGCTGGACGACGTCGGTCTTGGTTACCTCGAACTGGGTCAATCCGCGCCGACGCTCTCCGGTGGTGAGGCGCAGCGCGTGAAGCTCGCAACCGAATTGGGAAAATTGTCGACCGGAAAAACACTTTACGTTCTCGACGAACCAACGACGGGTTTGCACTTTGACGATCTCAAAAAACTGCTGAACGTTTTGCACAAACTCGTTGACATGGGAAACACCGTCATCTGCATCGAACACAATCTCGACGTAATCAAAACGGCGGATTGGGTCGTTGATCTGGGACCCGAAGCGGGCGAACACGGCGGAACTGTCGTGGTTGCCGGCACACCGGAAAAGATCGTCAAGGCGAAGGCTTCCGCGACCGGCCAAGCCCTCAAACCGATTCTAACCGCCGGTCCCTTCACCAGGCGCAAGGTCGACGATACATCTGCAGAGACCGGTCGAAATATCGGAAAAACACACGGCCCCCACCCCAACGACAATATCAAGATGCCCTGGGAACTGGATGGACGAACGTGGCACTCGGTCAATCACGTCGACGGAAACGGCGAACCCGTTGGCTGGGATCCGGACGTACTGCTTTGGACCGTGGATACGATCCAACGCGAAGGAGCTTTCGCACCCACTGACTGGAAGCATCGCACACGCGTCGAAATCACCGCCCAAAAAAATCAACCGTGGTTTTTTCACGCCCTGACCGGCTTCAAGGACTTGTTCGAGCTTTCGTTTCGCGTTCCCGCTAAAACGTTTCACGAATCCGATCTGCAACGCCAACTTAAAATCAAGACCCTCGATGCTCGAAGGGACTTGCCCATATATGGACAGTGGCATCGCGTGCGCATTAGACATCTGACGGGCGTCGTAGGCGACTGGGATGATGTTCGCATCTCACTGCGCGACTTCAAAGACGTCGATAAGACCGCGTTCACAAAGTTCATTAAACGCGCAGCCACCGCCTACGCCAACCACATTGAAAAGCGAAAAAACAGCGTTGAGCTGAACGAACCATGGAAAACCCTCGGGTCAAAGTGGCATCTGTCACAAAAAAACATGTCCGCCAGGCAGATCGCGAAATGGAAACCGGCGCTTCTGGTATCGCTGTTGGGGCGTTTCAAATCGATTCAGCCCGGACTTACGCTCGATTGGAACAGCAAGACCGCCGTTCAGCTTCTGCACCGGGGAACGCGACGCGGGAAAATCGTCACCAACATGGGTCGCGGTCTTCGCGTTGAACTCAAAGCGCCCGGCAACGTCTTTACTCCCACCCAGGTCGACAGACTCGGGCAGGATGTCGAGATCAAACGCCGACCCGACGGCGACTGGATTGTTTTCTGGGTGCGCTCGCTCGATCAGATAGATACAAGGCAGTTGCGCGGCATCTGGCAGCGATGCGGTGAATCCAACGGCGAATCCCGAGAAAGGTTGCAGACCGCATGACCACTTTGATTCCAAACCGTTTCCTGTTCTCGCTGGAGTTTCCGTTACACCATCGAAAACAGCTTCCCCGAATTGACGGCAAACTGAGTGATTGGACCGACGCGGACCTGCTGCCCGCGCTGGGAGAAATCGACGATCAACCCGAATTCGCCAGGGTGTGGTCCTGCTGGAATGAGACGGGCATTGCCATCGCCACCAGGGTCAAAAACAAGAGGCAGCCGCTCCGTTGCGACCCGAAAAAATACTGGAAGGGGGACAACCTGCGTCTCTGCATCGACACGCGCGACGCCCGCAAAAACAAGCGAGCCACACGCTATTGCCATCAGTTTTTCTTTCTGCCCACCGGCGGAGGAACCCAAAAGAACTTGCCGGTCGCAGGGTTGGGAAAACTCCAGCACGCCCGCGAACAAGCACCCCAAACTCCGGGTGGAAAAATCACAATTGCCTCCCACGTTACAAAAACAGGCTATGCCCTCGAAGCGATAATCTCCGCGGATGGCTTGTTCGGATTCAACCCGCAGGACCATCCGCGCCTCGGGTTCTACTACATGCTCGAAGACACAGACCATGGCCAGCAGCATCTTACCATCGGCGATGAACTTTACTGGAATGCCGATCCTTCCACTTGGGCAACTGCCGTTCTGGTTTAAAGGCCTTTGACGCAACATCCTCGAATCGCCGTTCGCTTCGTCATCACTGGGCAATAGTCCCCGAAATGGGTGCGTAACACCCCGATCCCCCACCTGAAACAGGTCCCCAAAAGAGAACCGAACAACCCGAGGACTAAATCATAACCTTATTTCAAGAAAGCACTTACAGAGTCAGTCCGAAAAAAATCGGGTGGGCCAGCAAGCTGGCACGCACAGTGTAATGTGTGACTGCGGGTGGATGCGAATGGGGATTCGCAAGGTCGGATACGATCGGGGGCTGATGGGGTGAGTGCGGTCGGGGGTTGGAGCCGACAATGGGGGGGACGGAGCGGGTGTGTTCCCCTGTCCCACGGAACACAGCTTCCTCTGCGGGCGACCCGTCGAACTCGGGCCGAATCGCGACGCGTCTGGGGAGATGCGTGTGGCGGATACGGCACGGTGTCGGCGGGAAGCCATTTTTTTCGAAGACCCCGCTCCGTCGCATATTCGCAGGAAGCGGGCGTCGCGGCTCCTTTTCAACAACTCGGGTGATTCACTTCAACGACACACCACCGAGCGACCCCGTTCGCCTTATTCTCCCATGTTGCGTATTTGCTCGATTCGCTCCCGCACTTCCGGCGCAATAAAGGTTGTCTCAATCTGAGAGATTTGCGCGATGGCTGACGCGCAACTGTCGAGCTGTGTCGCGATATCTGCGTCCATATCAAGGAACATGATGTGTCGACCTTGCAACGCGCATAGATTGCTGCCGGTACCGCCCAGGTGTTCACGGCGAACTTCGATCTCGAACCGGTCGAACAGATCCAAGAGCAAACCGAGTTGATGCGCAGAATCCACTGCGATCCCCTTCAAGCACGCGGCACGCCCATGCCGATAGGTGAACCACCGTGCCGCCTTTTCTTGAAGATACCACGACCCGGCGCTTTCGTACAATGACACGACACCGGTCAACCACGACGACGACCCATCAAGTTGCGAATTCGCCAATGCCGGTGGCGAACCCCGAGTTAATCGAAGTCAAGCTTTCCGACCTTTCGAAGCAATTCGAGCTTCTCAAGTCGCAGGTTCGCCAGGCGCAGCAACTCACCGGACTGGGAACCGCGGCGGCGACCATTGTCCATGAAGTGAATAACCTGCTTACTCCGGTTCTGGCATACGCGGAGTACGCCCAGTCTTCCGATGACGTGGCGCTGATGAAAAAGGCGATTTCCGTAACTGCCAAGAACACGCGGATGCTGGTACGCATGTCGCAACGTGTCCTGGAGATCAGCTCAGCCTCTCCAGCTTGCCACGGGGCTGTTCGTCTGCGTCGGGTCGTTGACGACGCAATCGAATCGCTCTGTCGCGATCTTTCCAAGGATGGGATCGAGTCGACGATTGATGTTGACGGTTCCGTCGAAGTGTGGGGCGATCACCTTCAGCTTCAGCAGGTCGTATTCAATCTGCTTCTCAATGCTCGCGAGGCGATGGTCGCCCAAAACGGTGGTCGCCTCACGATCAGCGCCCGGCGCGACGACGACCAGGTCGTCCTCACGATCCACAACACAGGACCAGCCATCCCTCCGGAGGTGCTTCCCAATATCTTTGATTTGCTTCAGTCGACCAAACCGTCGAAGCGCAGCGGACAAAAGAGATGCGGCGGTCTCGGTTTGGCGCTTTGCAGGGACTTGGTTGAGGAAAACGGGGGCACGATCAAGGCGACCAGCGACGACAGCCGCGGCACCTGCTTCGCGCTCCACCTTCCCGCTTCCAAGCCACAACCATAGCGAGCGCGAGCCCGCCCTACGACGTCGCGAACCAATTGTCAAAGCCGGTTGTCGTACGGCGATTCCCGCGCGGACGGAGCGGACGAACCACGCGAGCAAAAGTCCGCAACTGGTCACCCCAACACGAACTTCGCTCTTAAAAGACCCCTGCGAAAAAAACCAACAGAAACGCAAAAATAAGGGTGTTTACAAATGTTGCGCCAAGGAAAGTCTCGATCGTTGTCATGCCGTGTTCTCCAAACAATCCGAAATAACGAAGTACCCGGCTGCGCGGCAAAGAAGGCTGCGCTGTCTTGGATACATCCCAGTCCGAAAGACTACGTATCGGAAAAATGGACCGCTTTTCACGATGCGTTTGTGCGTTGATCACGGGGAACAAGCCCGCTCCGCGTCGTATTCTCCGTAATGCACCGGGCATCCATAAAATGGAGCAGGTAGTCCGGCGAGCCAGCTTTGAGTCCCGTTCCGCTCAGTTTGAATCCCCCGAAGGGCTGTGCGTCGACCTGCGAACCAGTGATCCGCCGATTGATATAGAGGTTTCCGACGGCGAATTCACGTCGTGCGTGCTCGATGTTGGCCGGACTTCGCGAAAACAGCCCGCCGGTCAGCGCATAACGTGTGTCGTTGGCGATATCGAGTGCCTCCGCAAAGCTTTTCGCACGAAACAAGACCAGGACCGGCCCGAAGATTTCCTCCTGTGCAAGGCGCGAATGACGGGCAAGGTCGGTCAAGACCGTGGGCGGAACAAAGTACCCGCCTGCCTGATCGCCGGCGACCGGTCCCTGAGCCAGCACACGACCTTCCTTTGTGCCAAGTTCGATGTATTCGAGAATTCGCCGCCGCGCCGTTTCATCAATCACAGGTCCGACGTTGGAGGATGCGATGTCCGCCGGTCCAACCGTCAGACTTTCGACGGATTCCTTGAGTCGCGTCGCCACAACGTCAAACACCGCATCCAAAGCAATCACCCGACTGCAACTGCTGCACTTCTGCCCTGCATAGGAAAAGGACGACTCGACAATGGCAAGGATCGCACCATCGATGTCGGCGTCGTCGTCCACAATGATCGCGTTTTTTCCGCCCATCTCGACGATCATTTTTTTGATAAAGGACTGTCCGGGATGAACCCTCGCTCCCGACTGGATGACCTCCCGACCGACTTTTTCCGAACCGGTAAAGGCGACCACCCGCACGTCGGCGTGTTCGACGAGGTGTCGTCCAATGACCGCACCGTCTCCGGGGAGGTAGTTCACCACACCGGACGGGAATCCGACGTCGTGGATCATCTCGACGAGTTTGGCGGCGATGACCGATGCCTGCCTGGCCGGTTTGACAACGACCGTGTTTCCCGCCGCAAGGGCTGCCGTTGTCATTCCGGTCAAGATGGCCAACGGAAACGCCCAGGGCGAGATCACCGCGCACACACCCTTGGGCGCATAGGTCAGCATGTTCGCCTCGCCGGGCAGGTTGCGAATTCGTGGATGGGTTTCGATGCGCTCGATCTGCTCGGCATAGTAACGGGCGTGGTCAATCGCCTCGGTTACGTCCGCGTCCGCCTCGCGCCACGGTTTGCCGACCTCGAGGATCATGGTCGCTGCCAGTTCAAAACGGCGGTCTTCCATCTTGTCCGCCAGGGCGCGGAGTCGCGCACCGCGTTCCTTCGCCGACATCCGGCGCCAGTTTCCAAACGCCTTGCCGGCGGATGCCACCGCGCGATCCGCATCGGCGATTGTCGCCAACCCCACCGTGGCGACGGATTCACTCGGATTCGAGGGATTGTGCGACGCGAAATACTCCCTGGAGGACACATCCTTGGCGTCGATGACCACGCTGTAAGTCCGCCCGAAATCCTTGCGAACGTATTCGATCGCGCCGAGCATCTTCTTTCGGTTGACCGCGTTGGTGAAACTCGTATTCGTTGCATTCTTAAACATACCCATCGGTTCCTCCGGGTTTGTATTCTGATAGTCTCGTCGCGCAAGGGGCGCACTGGGCGGCTTGGCGGTCGCGGGATCGGAAAGGAGTCGAGCGTACGATGCACGATCCGCGAACCCTTGCCTCAAAAAGCCCTCGTTCGACGTGTTTTCAAGAAGTCGGCGAATCAGGTATCCCATTCCCGGCATCAAATCGCCGTAGGGACAATACACGCGCACGCACCGCCCCAGATCCACCATGGCTTTTTTGAGCGGATCGCCCATTCCATAAAGCATCTGCACCTCATACGCACGCGGCGACAGTCCGACCTGCTCCGCTGTCGCACAGATCATCGCCAGCGAACGAACATTATGACTCGCAAACGCCGGACGAATCAAAGCTGTGTTGTGCAACATGACCCCCGCCATCCGTTCATAAGACGCGTCCGTCTCCCATTTCTGCGTCCAGACCGGGGGAACGTGGTGATTGCGAACCGCGGCGGCGGTTTCCGCGTCCCAGTACGCCCCCTTGACGAGCCGGATGGCGAAGCGCCGGCCACGCTTTTTCGCAAAATCCAACATCTGCGCCAGCGCCGACTCACCTTTGCGAAGATAAGCCTGCAACACAATCCCAACATCGGTCCAATCACGAAACGCCGGTTTCATCAGCACGCGCCGAAATAGCTCAAGCGTCAAGTCGTGATGCTTGAAAGATTCCATGTCCACGTTGACGAACGCTCCGACCTGGCGCGCATGCCCGAACAGCGGCTGCAACCGCGCACAGACACGCGAGATCGCTCGCTCAGGGTCAATCGCGTCAAAATGCGGATCCAGTCCGGTTAACTTGATCGAAAGATTCAGTCGTGGGATTGGGCCGTGCTCGTCAAAATCAAGCAGTGGATCGGACTTCCACGCCGCCACGGCCTGGGAAAGCCGATCAATCAGATCATGATACACGCCGACGTATCGCTCCGCCTGCGCGTCGCTTGTTGTGGACTCGCCAAGCACGTCGAGCGTAAAAGCCAATCTCTCGCGCCGAAGTCGTGCAAGCGTCCGAACGACGCTGGGCATATCAAACCCGGTAATAAAGCGCCCCGCCATTTTCGTCGCGCCGAACCGCGCCATGCGCCCGATCAACTCCCAGCGAAGTCGCCTCAGCGGTCCGGAACCGGTCGCACCCCGAAACGCCCCGGGCAAATCGACAACGCGCGGGTCGAGATACTCGTTAAGATGCCTGGCAATCTGTTCATTGGTGCGAAGCGCAGGCAGGCAATCGACGAATTGAAACGCCCGTGTGCGAACCTGCTCATCGTAGTCGAGAACGCGTGTCCCCCGTTCAAGCCACCACGCAGGTTGATACGGGCGCGGTGCGGCACCGTTGGCAAGATAAAAAATCTCCCGCCCGATCTCGGAGATGCGACGATGGAAATGAAGTTTCTCCACGAATTTTGCTTGCCCCATTCGCAAGGATCACGAACACCTTAGACCGTCTTTTTTTTTCGGAATAAATAAACCGCAAGACCGCCCAGGCAACCAGCCAACGCCCCGCGAACAACGCCCGCACCGACCCCGGTTCCAAATATGGAGTTCAGGCTCGGATCATAAGCAGCCTCCGGATCAAGCGTTAACGAATCGGCGAGAGTGGTCCAGGTTTTTTGATACCGCTTCCAATCGTCTTGCTTTGCATAAAACAACAGTTGGACGATTACACCCTTGCCGACGTACCCCGCGCAGAGCCCGCGAACTTTTCCGACGTTCTTAAGTTCTAACATAAGAGGGAATCCGAAGCGGTGGCTTGTCTTGTCGTAGAATGATTCTCCTGCTTCGCCGCTGTGCATCAAATTCTGAAAATCGTCAGAGATCGCATCACGGAACCCCTTGCGCAGGTCAAAGTTGGCGATCTTTTCCACGAACTTGGCAGCCTCTTCTTCCGACGGCTGCCGGTCCAGTCCAAAATCGGCGTAACGGATGATCTGCACCAATACATACGGGTAAGCAAACCAATGCGGCGCCGTTGGGGGCTGAAAACCAGCATCATACAAGAGCGCCTGGTCCGGTTTCAGCATCTTTTTGACAGTGTTCCGCAAGATATCATCCGGAATACGAACCCACCCATCGGGAATGGTTAATGAATACCCGTTGGAGTCGCTTCGGTATACGCTCGGCTGCCCGCTGACCGGCAATGCTTGTAATCCGATCAAAAGCACCGCCGTCGACGGGAAAAGTTTCCGCGCTCCCATACACCGTTCTACGCACCGTCCTACTCGCCTAGCGCATCCGATGTCGGTCTCCTTCTTTTGAGGTCAGAATTTCCACAATTTTTTTCGGTGTCAAAAACACCAACGAAGCCCTGCGAACGGGTTTGCCCCACAGACGCGAAATCGCGCGGGCGTAGATTACCATTTGTGGCTCATAACGCCCAACACGCCCAACCACGCCATCTGGATCAATCGCGTCCGTCTTGAAATCGATCAGCTCCAGCTCTTTTTCTCCAACGAGCACGCCGTCGGCGATTCCACGAACCAAAACGCGGTCGCCTCCACTGTCGCCGATTTCCGGATCGAAAAACTCCGCCGGCTCCGTGGTTACAAAGCGAAACTCCCGTCGATACGCCTTTCCCGCCCTTCGGATACGTTCCGCAAGCGGCGTCGAAACAAACCATACCAACGACTCCACCGCGAGGGTCTCGCGCTCCGCCTGCGACACTTTCCCCACGTCGACAAGTCGCTGCAGTTCCTGTTCCACACCGCGCGCGTCCGCCGACACCGCGAAATTCAAAAACTGCAAAACGCGGTGCGTAATCGTCCCGCGCTCGCCGGCACCTGTCACCTGTGGCGGATCGTAACGCGACGGGGGAAACGAGAAATCCCCATCGCCCCGACTCACCCAATCCGCGTATCGTTCATCCCCACCAAGCATGTCCTCAAAACCACCCTTGAATTGACTCGCCGCCACCGCCGCCCGCACGGACGTCGAAGCGAAATACGGATAATCGAAATCAAGGCGGTCCAACACCCGACGCACTTGTGAATCATCCTCGACCAGCGGTTCCGTCTCTGGTAGCGGACCAAATCGCGCAACCGATTGCAACAGCGCCTCGCGCGATGGCTGCGTCTTCCTGGCGAGCGTCCAACCGCGAATCTCGTCTTCATCATGCACGGTTACATCAAACACGGTCGCTGCGGCGTTCACTTGCACGTTTCGCCCAAGCCCGACGACCGCACCCGATTCGTCGCCGGTCAGTACCGGTAAAACCCAATCAAAATAAGTGGTGGCACTGCCAATCGAATAGGCGGTGTGATCCATAACCGGGATTGCGCCATCGCCGGTCAAACGATCCGCGTGATTCCAAGAGCCGATCAATATCAGCCGATCTTTCGCCCGCGTCATGGCCACATATAGCACGCGAAGTTCCTCCTCGCGCGAAGACTGCGCCGTTTCCAATCGAGCCTGCAGATGGGAAACCGACGGATACTCGATCATGCGCTGCGGTTCGACTACACGGAGTCCGATTCCCGCCTGCCGTTCGAAAAGCATTCGCCCGTGCTCATCCTGGAGATTAAAGCGATTTCCCATCCCTGCCACAAATACAACGGGAAACTCCAACCCCTTCGATTGGTGAATCGTCATGATGCGCACGACTTCCTCCGACTCTCCAATCATGGGCGCAACGCCGAAATCCCCCCTGCGCTCCTCAAGACGTTCGATGAATCTCAAGAAACGATGTACACCCTGAGTGCGAAACGACGAAAAACGCCGTGCGATATCATGCAGCTTAAGCAAGTTCGCCCGCCGCTGCGGCCCGTTTTCCAACCCGCAAACGCGCGCAAAATACGCCCGCTCCTGATAGAGCTTCCAGATCACTTCCGCCAGGGGCTTGCGACGCGCCAGCGATCGATATCGGTGAATGGTCGCAAGCGTTTGTCCAAGTTGTTTTCGAAAATCGGCGTCCTCCCCCGTTTCCGCATACCGGCGGACCGCCTGGTGAAACGGCAGCGCTCGATTGAGCAATCGAATCTTCACGAACTGATCCTCGGTCAGCACTTCACCGAAAAGACCGCCGCGCAGCGTGGCCGCCAGGGGAATATCCTGCTGCTCATTATCCAAAACGCGAAGCGCAGACAAAACGTCGCGCACCTCCAAGGCGGAAAACAGCGAACCGCCCGCGTCCGCGAACGCCGGAATACCCATCGCACCCAATACATTGGCGATCAAGTCGGCATTGACCTTGGTCGATCGAAGAAGAATCACCACGTCACGATATCCCAGCGGCACATCGTTTGCGGCGCTCTCGCGCATCAACCGCTCGATGCGTTGACCAATGCAATACGCCTCGCGTTCGATCTTGGACCACCGGGAAGAATCGGTGTGCCTGGCGGTGGCAACGGCGAAGGGACTCTCTCCGTTGTCGCGATCGGTTTCATCGTCACCCCCCCCCCCGATGGTCCGTTCGAGAACGTGAACTTCGACGGGGATGCGATCTGTGGGGGCGTCCTCCGGTCCGCGTCCGGGGCACAGCGTCGCCTTTTCATCATAGGCAATGCGCCCGCTTCCCGGTCGCATGATCCGGCGAAAAACGAAGTTGACCGCGTCAAGAATTTCCGAGCGACTGCGAAAGTTTTCTTGCAAAAAAATCGCCTTGATCTTCTCGGAGTTTGGACCGGCGGTTGCGCGGTGAAGTCGGCGAGTAAAGATCCCCGGCTCCGCCAGTCGAAATCGATAGATGCTCTGCTTCACATCGCCAACGCTGAACAGATTGCCCGGCAACGATGCCTCGGATTCGTGGCTAACGAGTTTGAGAATCGCCTCCTGAATCGGATTGATATCCTGAAACTCATCAACCAGAACATATCGAAACCTTCGATGCAGCACGCCGGCAATCGCGGAGGGGAGGAATTCGCCGGAACCGCGCTTCGAGCCTTCGCCCTCATAAAGAAGCTCAAAGGCGAGTCGCTCCAAGTCCGCGAAGTCGAGAAGATGAAGCCTCCGTTTTTCCGCCGCGTATCGCGTGCGAAACATCATGGTGATGTCGGCAAGACTCGCCACGTACGGACCGACACGGCGCATCCCCTCGACCCACTCCTCCTGCGAAAAGAGCGAGAAGCGATCTCGCAAATTGCTCCTGAAAAGCCTTTCCTTGACCTGCTTCGCAAAACAGTGCTGTGCGTACTCGCCGATTCGCAACCTTTTTTCGTCGAGGTCCTTCTTTCGTAGTGGCACCGCCCGAGGCAGGTCCGTTTCACAAATCTCGCGGCGCACCTCCTCAAACTGCGCCCCGTCTGCGCTCAAACGCTTGTGCCAATCGGCAAGCAATTCCACGTAGTTTTGAATCTGCCCGGCGTATGCGTGACCAATGGAATCACCCCGTGTTAGAGCACTCACGAGCGTTTCGCAGTGGCCGATCTGCCGCTTGAGTTCGAAAACCATCGCACGGACAATCGGCTCTACGATTTGACCCGGTGAAGCCGCGTAATGCAGCACGGTTCGATTCAACCATCGCTGAGGATCGGGAAGCGACGCCAGAAAAGACGAAAGATTCATAACCAACCTGCGAATCTCCCTGTCGTCGCCAAGTCCGTAATCATCCACCAAACGCACAAACGCCGAACCAAGCTCACCCACCGATCGCGCCGCAAGATTCCACTTGCAAAGATCAAGATCGTGCGCCTCGTCGCGGACTCGTGGTGCGCTCGATAGCGTGCCGGCACCAAGCGGGTCCGTCATATTCTGATCGCTCGCATAGAGTTCGGCGAAAAGCTCCTCCAAAACCTCCTCCGCAAGCAAGCTCGCTTCGTCTCCGTCCAAAAGTGTCGCGGTCGGATCAACGCCGATTTCGTTAAACCAGCGGCGCAGCAACCAAGAACAAAAGGAATGAATCGTGGATATCTGCGCAACATCCGCCAGGGCAACCTGTTGCCTGAGCCTCGAATCCTGCGGCCTGTCCGACTGCCTCGCCCGGATCGCCTTCACGATCCGCTCGCGCATCTCAGAGGCCGAGGCATCCGTAAAGGTCAGCACCAACAGCTCACGAACGTCACACCGATCGGCGGGCGGTGCGTCACAAACAAGGTAGGCGCAACGCCGGGCGAGAACCGCGGTCTTGCCCGCACCGGCCGCGGCGGAGACGATCACACTCCGACCAACCGTCGTCATCGCCGCCTGCTGTTGCTCAGTAGGTTGAAAAGAGTCACTTGCCATAACCGCGAGGAAATTATAGTACGACCGACGGTTGCTGGCACGCGGCAGGGGGTCTGCGAAGAAATCGGCGGTCTTGCCTTGCGGTGTGACGATGGAGGTTTTGTCCCACCGTCCGAGCGACAGAAGAAAGCAAAACCAGAAAAGTCCGAACGGCCGCGCGGACTAAAGTCGGCTCGCTACGTCCCCCCTTTGCAAGGGGGGATGCAGGGGGGTAACCGAGTCCGCGCAAGCGGGCGACGAATCTCCCCGCCCCAAACGCATTGCGATTCTGCCGTTGAGATGCTTCGCTGCGCGCAGCATGACACGTTCGCGATGACGCCTCGTGGCCAAGATGTGGACTCCTTGATGGGTTTCTCCAGCGGAGACGACATGCCGGACGGAAGGTGGATGGGTCCAAACGAGCCACAACGTTACCAGACGAGACTTCGTCCTCCGTCGATGGCGATGATCTGACCGGTGATGTAATCGCCCTGTCCGCAGAGGAAACGAACGAGGCGGGCGACCTCATCGGGTGTTCCCTCGCGACCGAGCGGAACGCGATCGACGAGTCGTTTTCGTGTGGCAGCATCGTAGTCTTCGGGAAACAGGGCGATTCCCGGCGCAACGGCGTTGACACGAACCAGTGGGGCGAACTCCCTGGCAAGACCGATCGTCGCGGCGTTGAGCGCCGCCTTGGAGGCGCAGTAGGCAAGACGCTTTGACCACGGGCGATGCGCAAGAATGTCCGAGAGATTAACAATCACCCCGCCGCCATTTTTTTCAAGATGCGGACGAGCACAGTGGCACAGGGCCGATGGTGCCAAGAGGTTGACACGAAACGTCGATTCCCAGTCCGATCGACGTTCACCCTGGTCTTCACCGATCCCTTGATCGGGTGAAAAAACCGACGCGTTGTTGATGAGAATATCAAGCCCGCCAAGATGATCGACGCCGTTTTCGACGATCCGGTTCCAGTCTGACGGCGAATCGAGATCGCCATAGATTGTCGTCGCGCGTCGCCGCTTTTGTCTGACGGCATCCGCGAGCGCACTTGCGTCTGAGCGTGACGCTCGAAAATGAATGGCGATGTCGCAACCGGCTGTTGCCAGCTCCAACACGATGGCGCGTCCAACGCGTTTCGCGCCACCGGTCACCAAGGCCTTTTTCCCAATGAGATTCATCAGGACGCGATGCTACCTTTTGCTTGGGGCGAGACGACTACGCGGCATGTTCGTCCCGCTCGCGGGAAACAGACTGCATCGACCAGACGTCGTCGCAGGAGGTGGCCGGCTCTCGCTGGTGATCGCCCGCCTTCATCGAACGCCGAATCCCACGTACAAGAATGAAACTCCCGAGTAAAAAAACGAGAACCAAAAGAAACGTTGCGACCAAGAGCATGGGAGCGATTTTTACAAATGCGGCCCGCTGATCCTGTTGGGGATTGTCAAGTCGTCGTTCCATGCCGATGACTGATGACTGGGTTTGCGTTTCAAGAGTGGAGGAACTTTCAGGGCCTGACGTGCGGTACAACCAGCTAAGCCACACAAACAAGAGAAGCACAATACCGAGCAGCACGAAGCCGAATCCGATACGAAAGCGGGATCGTTGAGAATTGGACGCCTGGGTTGTCATACGCCAACCTCCCTGCTCCAGATGCACGCCGCGCGTGGATCGGTTTTGTCGGACGCGTCGAACTGCTCCAACAGGGAGCGCTGCGCTGTCGTAAGGGACTTGGGTGGTACAATCTTTAGCACAATGTACAGGTTGCCGCGTCCCCCCTTCCCGTCGGCGACGCCGCGCCCCGCAAGTCGCAGCTTGGACCCGCCCGCGGTTCCCGGAGGAATGGTCACCGTCGTCGTCCCATCAAGCGATGGAACATCTATTTTCGTTCCCAGCGCAGCCTCGGTGATCGAGATGGGTACGTCGAGATAGACGTCTGCCCCGTCACGACGGAAATAGCGATGCGGTTGGACCCTGCATGTTAAAATGAGGTCGCCGGGGGGGCCACCGCTTGCCGACGGAACGCGACCGCGAACGCGAATCTTCTGTCCGTCACGAACACCGGGGGGGATTTTGACCTGGAGCATTTCGCCACCACCGACCGTATGAGTCAATCGCATGTCAAGGGTTGTGCCCGCGATGGCCTGGTCGAAACTGAGGGTAACCTCACGATGAACGTCGCCGGCACGCTGCGGTTGGCGGTGAGCGGATCGCCTCGCCCTTGTCCCGCCAAAAAACTGATCGAAGACGCTGGCGGGCCCGCTGGACGTTCCACCTCCACCAAAGGCCGAAAAAAGGTCTTCAAGATCGTCAATGGAGACTGACGCGTCACCTCCCCATTGGTAAACGCGCTGGCCGTTGGCGCCGGTGGCGACTCGACCCACGCCAGCCGCTCCGAACTGATCGTATTGGGCGCGTTTATCCTTGTCCTTGAGCGTATTGTAGGCCTCTTGGACCTGTTTGAACTCCCTTTCCGCGGCGGCATCGTTGGGGTTGCGATCGGGGTGATGCTTTTTGGCGAGCTTTCGATAGGCCCGCTTGATCTCGTCGTCGCTGGCGTCTTTTCGAACGCCAAGGATTTGATAGTAATCTCGACCCATTTGCGTTGTCCGAAATCTGCTATGAAGGTCCTAACGGCGGTTGCTGAGACCGCATCACACAACAAATCAGTATAGGCGGCGACGATGAAAATTCCCAGTGGTCAATCGCTGAGCGATCGTCGCGGGGGTTTGACGCTTCCGGTGAGGTGAATCCGCCCGGTCAGGGTCGCGATTTCGTGACAAGGACCATTAACCCCAGGTCTGGGTGCCAGATCACGAATCATTCCCTCGAGTCACAGACGAATCCCGCAACCGGTCGCATCCCCGGGGTGTCCGAAAAGACGGGCGGCGCGGCGTGACGAAGAGTTGAATCCAGCAGACCTCGCTCCATGTGTGACTGGAGACGAAGCATCCTGCGGAACCGATCCGAGCGCCACAGACCGGGCGACAGGCCGCTACTGGAAAAAGCGTTTCGCAACTGTCGAATCCCCTTTTCAAGCGTCCATCGCATCGAGAGCTTCGCAAACGTCGCAGCCAACTTTGAACCATCGACGCGGTAGCTTCGCTTGTCGAAAACGTCGCTCTGCTTCGACTGCGAAGTCCCCCCCACATGCTCCACCACGGCGTCGCAAACGTCAATGATACGGTAATTCTCATCGCAACCAACGACGTTGAAGGTGTGACCGGATACGGTTTCATCCGGCGCGGTCAACACGGCCGCATAAGCACGGGCTACGTCCTCGACATGAACGAGGGGTCGCCATGCCCGACCCTCGGTGCGCATGTCCACACGTTTTCGCGCGACGGCGGATCCCACAAAATCATTCACAACCGTGTCGAGACGCATTCTCGGCGAAACGCCGTAGACCGTCCCGTTGCGCAAACAGACCGGGCACAAGCCCGCCGGAACAAGCTCCGCCAGCTTCTTCTCGCACGCCAACTTTGACTTTGCATAGGCTGTAATTGGATTCACAGGCGACTCTTCCGTGAGTGCTTCATCTCCGTCACGACCGTAAACGGCGCAAGTCGATGCGAACAGGAATCGCGGCACCTGTGCTTGCAGACAACACTCAGCCAGTCGCACCGTGGCGTGATAGTTGACTTCTTCAATCAAATGAGGATCGAGTTGCCCCTCGTCGTCCTCGGGAAGGGCTGCCAGATGAACAACGGCATCGAACGAGAGCAAGTCCGCGAATTCGATTTCGCGAAGGTCGATGTCGAAGGAGGGCACGTCGTCGTTGACGCGACCGAAGTCACAAGAGCCGTAGAGGTCGCAGTCAAGTCCGACAACGTCGAACCGAGAATGCTTCAAAACATTGGCGACCACCGCCCCGATATATCCGCGATGGCCGGTAACAAGTACGCGCATCGGTGTGCTCTCCCACCCGCCGGCGTCAGCGTCGGCGGTCTCTGCGCCGCGCATTTCGCGACTCAGTAGGGAGGGTATCGGCGCTCGGCGCACGGGCGCTTGACCGTCAAAACGGCGTGCAAGCGTTCCCTATTATCGTGAATCCCCGGTCTCAATGTTGCTACGCGCGTTTCAAGTTGAAACGCAACAGGAACATGACAGAATCTTGCCGAATCAATCCGGACGTGTGACAAAATCGGCGCGGCCTCGTCGTCGCGGAGGAAGACTCAGAATGACGCAGAAGGCTGAACAGAACGTCCATCGTTATACCGCAAGACAAGAGCGCCGATTCCATCACGGACCCGGTTACCCCCCCTGTATCCCCCCTTGTAAAGGGGGGACGAAAAAGGTTGCGTAGTGAAACGGGGGGCAAAATCGGTGGTGCAGCGAGCCGCGTAAAGGAGGGACGTAGCGAGCCGCGTAAAGAGGGGGCGTAGCGAGCCGCGGACTTTAGAGCCTATCTCAACAACGGTTGCAGCCAGGACTTTTCGCCCGTGAAAACACCGGCAAGATGCCGGCGCCGCACTATTTTGGGGTAGGACTTTAGTCCGCGCGGCATCGTCCGCGCGGCTTGGTCCGCGCGACGGGTTCAGCATGACACGGAAAGCGGAACAAAGCATCCATCGTTCCTCCACAAGGCAGGACCGCCGATTTCGTCACAGACCCAATCCATCCCGCCGCCTGCCGACAGACAGGGCGATTGCGGCGACGATCCAACCAACGACAAAACCGATCGCCGTATTCGAGGCGACACAAAGCGAAGCGGTTACGAGCATTCCAACGAGATCCGCTTTTCGCTTCTGGTCTCGGCAGACGAGTGACAATTCCAGTCCGCTGAAGATCAACAAGACGCCCAAGACGGAATGCGGATACGCCTGCAACCATACGAAAAGAGATTCTCCAAAGGCGATAGCCAGCAAACACTTGACAAACCCCAGAAAAATAACGCTCCCGCCCGTTCTGGCACCAAAGCGATACTGTGCCGCCAACCCGCCTGCACCGTGACACATGGGCATCGCCCCAAGTGGACAGGTGATCAGGTTCATCAGGGCGACGGATGTGGCCACCCGCCGGGGGGACGCCGGCTGCTTGGGGAACAAGTCGCTCGACAAAGCGCACACCGCAATGACGGAATTGAGCGTCGTGAGAGGAAGTTGTGGGACCGTTCCGCGCCAAATGCCTATCCACCAGTCATGTGAGTCGCTCAGCACCGGTAGCGACCAGGAAAAACCCGCGTGCGCGATCCGAATCAAGTCAGGATGACCGAAGATCAGCGCGGCCAGACCGAGTACAAAAATCAGCAGCGCGCCGGGAACTCTACGTGACGTAAATGACACAACCACCAAAAGCAAACACAGGATTCCAACGGCAACGCTATCCCATCCAATCCAAACTCCGGTTCCAAGGACCAACCCACCGCCCTTGACAAAAAGCTTTATCCCCAGGGCAAGTTGCAAGCCTCGAACGACGCTTTTGGGGACAACGCGATTCAGCCAGCCGATCAGGCCGGAAACACTCAGCAGCAACAACAGAAAACCTGTTGCAATCCCGGCCGTGAGGATTTGTGATTCACTCAGCCCCTCGGCGATCGCGACGGCGGCGATTGCTTTCATGGGCTGAACGGGCATCGGGATGCGAAAGAGCAATCCGCTTACGATATTCATTGCTCCGGAAAAAAACAGCGCCGGTGAAAGCTGCAATCCACAGCGGTTGACCATGGCGACAAGCAGCGGAATAAACGTCCCCAGGTCTCCCAGCGACCCGGCGATTTCGTTGCGATCCAACCGGAATGGAACCCTCTTGCGACTCGCTTCATCCATGCGCCCGCACCGCCTCTAGAAAACTCATTGAACCCGGAGAGATCTTTTGGGTACCTCGTAATGCGTGACGCCGCTTTTCCAAATCGGTCAGGAGTTTTCCGAATCAGCATGGCCCTGCATGACCACCGGAAAGAGGAGTTCCCAATCTGGAACGATTGTTAATTCGTCCGGATGTCACGACGCACAAACAGCATTACGCTGATGGTCCAGAGCACACCCGCCACGAGCAACAGCGTAGTCATGTCTCCCAGTGCCCAGCCCCTTCCGGAGAGGGCTTGCAGCGGTCGGTAATACTCCAGCACACCCAAAAACGAAAGCCCGGCCAATCCTTCGTTGAACATGGCCAGCGTTTGCAAGACGAAAGATGCAATCACAACGGCAAACGCAGCGCCGACGGCCCGGCTTCTTCGTTCGCATATCGAGGAAAGGACGCGGGCAACACCGCCCACGCACAAATATACGCAAACAAAGTTGACGGCGATGCCCATTCTGGTAAGAAACTCGATGGGCAAATCGCTTTTTGAGGACAATGCTCCAAGAAGGTTGCCAGCGAGCGCAACCCCGGCCAAAACGCATCCCCACAGGATCCAAACGACGGTATCGCTCACCAGAACGGTCGAACGCCGAACCGGAAGCGCAAGCAGTACGTCAATGGTCCCACGTTCAACTTCCGCGACGGGCAGGCGCGTACAAAACATGATTCCGTGCGCCCACATAAGCGCCAGAATGGCCGGATGCACCCAGGGAAGCGCCTCGAACGCCTTGGGTCCCATCTGCGCACTGACTTGTGTTCCCAAAAGCGCCGCGATCATGTACTGCACGAACTTGAGATGCTTGAGAATCTCGTCGAGTCCCTCCTGGAAATTCGGCAGAATGACCGCAAGTAGAATCTGAAAGGCAAATACACCGGCCGCAAAACAAAGCGTACCCGCCCAGGTTTCGCCGATCGACTTGAAAATCAATCCCCGGTTCACAACATCACTTACCTGTAAAAGTTGTGGAACACTTCCGTCAGATCAGGTTCACCGATTGTCATATCCTCAATTTCTTCGGACTGCGACCCGGCCCACCCGATGAAGTCCGGCATCGTTCCCGAGAGCGTCCCTGACCACTGGGTTTCCGTGCGTCGATCGACCTTGAACGGTGCCGCCGCTGCATTCGTCGCATCCTGCGCGCGTCGCCAGCAAATCGTCACGCGGCGGGCAGCCCGCTTGCGCAATGCTGCGATGGAGTCTTGGGCAACAATCCGCCCGTCCCGAAGAATGGAAACGCGGTCACACAGTCTCTCGACTTCGCTAAGGGTATGACTGGACAGAAAAACGGTATGACCATCCCGCGAAAGACGCCGCACCTGATCGTGCAGCTTTTCCTGCATGAGAGGATCCAACGACGCGGTGGGTTCATCAAGAATCAAAAGTTTCGGTTTGTGGGCCAACGCGAGAACGATCCCAAGTTTTTGACGCATTCCGCGCGACATGCTGCGGACTCCGACATCCACGTCGAGCGCGAATTCTTCCGCGAGCGCAAGACCCGGAGTCGAAAGATCCATTTGTCGAACGGTCCCGAAAAGATCGAGTGTCCTTCGTGCGTTCAACCCCGAATACAGCCGCAAGTCACCCGGCAAATACCCGACCTCTCGCTTGATCGCGGCGCTGTGCTCCCAGCAACAACGTCCCAAGACTCGTGCGTGCCCGTCGCTGGGTTTCAAAAACCCCATCAGCACGCGAATGGTCGTTGTTTTCCCCGCGCCGTTTGGACCGAGAAAACCGTACACCGACCCTTCGGCGACACGTAGCGAGATACGTTCAACGCCGATGCGTTTTCCGTATCGTTTGGTTAATGCTTCGACTACGATTGCGTCCATGGGAACCTGCGCGAATCCTAGCCCCTACCTGTCGCCGTGTCGATGGAGTCTTCCAACGCCGTGCAGACGTCTACCCCTGGCGGGGACTTACAGTTGAGAATCCCGCAAAAGGCTTCGTCTGAGTGTGGGACCGGACTCTTGCCGGCGTAAACACCGGCGAAAACCCGCGTCATACTTTTTGAACGAGCACCCATGAACGTTGCCAACAACCGGTTGTTGTAGTACCGTGCCCCTTGCGAACTGGAAACGACCATGATGCTTGGCACAGCGAAAAAAACCCGGCCGATCCGATCCACGACGATCCTGGCGGTTCGACGTGAAAACGAGGTAGCGATCGGTGGAGACGGACAGGTATCCCTTGGAGATACCGCGATCAAACATGACGCCAAGAAGATTCGGCCTCTACTTGAGGGGAAGGTCCAATGCGGATTCGCCGGTTCCGCCGCCGACGCCTTTGCGCTTCTTGAGCGTTTTGAAGCGAAACTCGATCAGTACAAGGGTAACGTTCGGCGGGCGGCGATCGAACTGGCCAAGCTGTGGCGAACCGACCGCGCTTTACGGCGTCTCGAATCGCTGCTGGTGGTCGTGTCCAAAGACACGACCCTGATGGTCGGCGGATCGGGCGACGTCATTGAACCGACCGATGGGGTCATCGGGATTGGATCCGGCGGGATGTACGCGGCGGCGGCAGCCAAGGCGCTGCTACAAAACACGGAACTGCCTGCGAACCAGATCGTCGAACGGGCGCTCAACATCGCCGGTGACATTTGTGTATATACGAACCGTACCATTACGGTGGAAACTATTCGGTAGGACCCGTGCCGGCAAGAACCCGGTCAGTCTCACATGGAAGAACTCACCCCCAAACAGACCGTTGCGGAACTCGATCGCTACATCGTTGGACAGCAAGCCGCCAAGCGTGCGGCGGCGGTGGCCCTTCGCAACCGATGGCGAAGACGACAACTGCCCGAAGATATCGCCGCGGAAGTCGGACCGGCGAACATGATCCTCATCGGGCGCACCGGAGTCGGAAAAACCGAAATCGCAAGACGTCTTGCGAAACTGGTGAATGCGCCGTTTCTGAAAGTCGAAGTGACAAAGTATACCGAGGTGGGGTATCACGGGCGCGACGTGGAGAGCATCGTCCGCGATCTGGTCGAGATTGCGATGCGAATTGTGCATGACGAACAGACCAAGGTTGTGGAGGAGGAAGCCGGGCGCCTGACCGAAGAGCGCTTGATCGACATCCTTTTACCACCCGTTGCAACCGACGCAGCCGCGCAGGCCGGTGACGAAGATGTCGCGGAGCGTCGCCGCCGAAGTCGCGAAAAGATTCGTGCTCAACTGCAGGCCGGATCGTTGGAAGACAGTGTTGTCGAATTAAGTATCGAGAGTAAATCGGTTCCCATCGGCATGATGACGTCATTCGGAATGGATCAGATCGATCCGGATATGCAAAACTTTCTCGAAAAGCTGGTCCCTGCACAGACCAAAACGCGTTCGGTTCCCGTCGCGCAGGCGCGGAAGATTCTTTTCGACCAGCAATGCGAAATGCTCATTGACCGTGAGAAGGTAACGGAAATGGCGCTTCGACGCACGGAGGACAGCGGCATTATCTTTCTCGACGAGATCGACAAGCTGGCCGCCCCGGACAAAGCCCACGGACCGGATATTTCTCGTCAGGGTGTTCAACGCGACCTTCTCCCGATCATCGAGGGTTGTGCGGTGAGTACCAAGCATGGGTCGCTTCGCACGGATCACATTCTGTTCATCGCGGCCGGGGCGTTCCACGGAAGCAAACCAAGCGATCTGATGCCGGAATTGCAGGGGCGTCTTCCGATCCGCGTCGAACTGGAGGACCTGACCCGTGCCGACTTCGTTCGCATTCTAACCGAACCCAAAAACGCGCTCACGAAACAACAGTCGGCGCTGCTGGCAACGGAGGGGGTTCTCGTGGAGTTCACGGAGGACGCGATTGATGCCATCGCCGACATCGCGTGCAAGCTGAATGATTCGCTCGACAACATCGGGGCGCGCCGTCTGATGACTGTCATGGAAAAACTCATGGAGGATTTGAGTTTCGATGCTCCGCACCGACGGGGTGAGTCAGTTCACATCGACGCTTCCTATGTTCGCGACCGCTTGGCCGAAATCAGCAAGGACCCTGACCTGAGCCGGTTCATCCTGTGATACTCCTTCGGGACCACATATTATCGGACCCTTTGCCGCGATCCCGCGCGTGGGTTGGGCAAGGGGGGACTTCGAATCTTTATTGAGCTGGCCTCTGGTCAAACCATGACCGATGCGGTAGGATGGTTACCTCGCCTTTGCAGGGGCCTGCCGGGCACGAGTCGTGGCGGCCTGTGAGATGTTGACGCTTGTGGAGTAGGAGTGGATTTTTCGTGATCAAAGTTAGGCCTCGCGGGAATGAGTCGGTTCAGCAAATGCTCAAGCGCTTCAAGCGCCTTTGTCAGCGTGAAGGACTGATTCGGGACATGAGACGTCACAGCTATTACGAGAAGCCTTCCGAGCGAAAGCGTCGTCAATCGCGCAAGGCGGCCCGGCCCAAGGTCGAGCGCCCCGCCGGTACTGGTGGCAGGTCTCGCTAACGTTGTAAAAGATGAGTCCGACCGGACGGTTTTCTTGCTGTCCGGTTTTTTTGTGTCCGTGTCGTTCGCTCATCTCCCGATCGTGACGAAATGCGGGCTCGCGCGTATAGTGCGCCGCAGGCAGCGACGTGAAAGCTGCCGTGAGGAGTGACGATGATCGAACAAAAGGTAGCGCTGATCACGGGCGGAACCCGTGGAATCGGAAAGGCCATTGCGTTGGAGGTTGCGCGGGCGGGATACGCGGTGATGGTCAACTTCAACGAGAACCTCGGGGCTGCGGAAACCGCGCGCAATGAGCTTGAAAAGACCGGCGTGCCCTCGGATGTTTGCCAGGCCGATGTTTCGGCCCCTTCACATCGCGACCTGCTTGTTGATTACACCCTGGAAAAGTTCGGGCGCATCGATCTTCTGGTGAACAGCGCCGGGATCGGCCCGTCGGTTCGCAAAGACATCCTCGAATCCGACCCGGAGGTTTTCGACGAGGTGATGGCGACGAATCTTCGAGCGCCTTATTTCCTGACGCAACGCGTCGCGCGGGAAATGATCGCGCTTATCAAGGCGAAGTCGATCGAGGGGGGGGCGATCGTCAACATCGCCTCCATTCGTTCCTACACGACCGCTCAAAACTACGGCGAATATTGTATCAGCAAGGCGGGACTGAGCATGGTTACCAGGCTTTTCGCGGTTCGTCTCGCGGAGTTCGGCATCAACGTCTACGAAATCAGACCGGGGATCATCGAAACGGACATGACCTCCAGCCCCGCGGTTCGCGAACACTACGACGCCAAAATTGCCAAGGGCATGTCTCCGATCAACCGCTGGGGGAGACCCGAAGAGGTCGCAGCCGCTGTCGGCGCGATCGCACGCGGAGCGTTTCCCTTTACAACCGGGTCTGTATTTGACGTGGACGGCGGTTGGCACTTGCGGGAATTGTAGCCGACCTGTTTTGTCGCGGTTCCGTGTGCGAGCGAGATGTTGTGCATCGAGCGCCTTTCACCCGACGATCACGATGCAACGAATGAACGATCCACCCCGAAAGCACCCGCGAACCAGGCGATTTGATTTCCGTATCGGCGGTGATCCGCCGCCCGGAGCGATTTCTCCGTGGGTTCACCTGCGCTCGGTGACGTTTCATCCTTTCATCTACGCGCGGATGATTCGCAGCGCCGACCGAAACGCCAACCCGGGCGATATCGTCAACATTTACGACAGGCGTGGCGAATTTTTTGGACGCGGGCTGTTCAACCCTTACTCACAGATCGCCCTTCGCGTTCTTGCCCATGGCGACACACGCATCGACGGACCCTTTTGGCGAGCGCGCGTTGAAAATGCAATCGCGCTGCGCCGGTCGCTTCAACTTGATGACCAAGCCGATGCGTATCGACTCATTCACGCCGAAGCCGACGGGTTGACCGGGCTTGTGGTCGAGCGCTTTGCCGATTGTCTTGTCTTCGAGATTTTCTCGCTGGGAATGTTTCGGCGTGCGGAGATGTTCGCCAAGTTGATTGCCGAAACGATGGGTCCACCGACCGGTCCGGACGGGACCGATCACCCGTGGCGGGTCTACATGCGTGCCGATGAAAGTGTCGAAAGACAGGAGGGGTTCAAGGTCGATCCGGATGTACAACCTGAAATCGACTCCCTCACGATCACGGAACACGGTGTGCGATATCGCGTCAACGTTGCGGTCGGCCACAAGACCGGATTCTTTTGTGATCAACGCGACAACCGAAAGCGTTTTGCCTCGTGCTGTCGTGACGCGACCGTGCTCGATTTGTGCTGTTATACGGCGGGATTCAGCCTGTGCGCCAAAAAGCTCGGAAAAGCCAAAGAGGTCACCGCGGTTGACTTGGACCAACAGGCACTTACGATCGCCAAGGGAAACGCCAATCTCAACCAGGTGCGCATTCATTTTTCCCAGGCTGATGCTTTCGCCTATCTGCGCCAGATGATCGACAACGGCAGGGTTTTCGATCGTGTCATTCTCGATCCGCCCAAGTTCGCAACATCGCGCGACTTACTCGAAAAGGCGTTGCACAAGTACCAGGACATCAATGCCCTTGCCCTCCAGGTGGTACGCCCCGGCGGAATGCTGATGACCTGCTCATGCAGCGGACTGGTCTCGCCCGAAGCGTTTTTCAATATCGTGCAGCGGGCTGCGAATCACCAGAAACGACCCATACAGATTCTTGACGCGTCCGGTGCGGCGCCTGATCACCCCGTAGACCCGACCTGTCCCGAGTCCGCGTATCTCAAGACCCTTACGCTCCGCGTGGGCGACATGCGCGGGTAGTGCATTTTCCCACTTCAACGCTGGATCGTCTCACGCCCGTCCGCGCGGCGGCGGGTTGTTCGCACTGACTCTCCGCTCCCTGAAGGTTGCGGCCTGTTTTTTCGGTGCTGTGTGTCCGCTGCCTGACGGTCGCGACTCTGTCATGCAGCGCGCAAATTTGTCATGCTGAGCGCCCTGTCTGCGTGCAGGGACGCACAGGCAGGAGCGAAGCATCTCGCCGTGGCCGTTTGTTCGCTCTCTTGCGGTTGCGGCTCTGATGTCGGGCTCCGACGGTGCGCTAGCTGTCTGTTGAACAAGTGTGGCGCAGGCTCTTCGCCGATGTTATCACCGGCAAGATGCCGGTGTCCCACGCACGGGCGATCGTTTTTCAACGGGCAGCTGGATGGGTCCGATATCTCGCAGCCCGTGAGGGGGCGTTTTGACCTTCCGTAGCCTCTGCCGTAAACGGAAATGTCGAGATGCTTACGTTTCGAGGAGGCGGTGAGTATCGCGTCCTATGTTTTATGAGGCGTTGGCGGATCGACGTCGCGCTTGTCATGAAAATCATTTCAAGTTCACGCGAAACCATCCCGATCGAACAGGGTCGAGGGAATCTCGATACACGTTCCATCCAGTGCGTTCTGGAAAGTGAGTGATTGAATCATGACCGCAACAACGCTCGAACTGTCTCAAAACAAAGGTAACACGGCGACGACGGCGTCCGGCGATTCTTCGCAAGACACCATCTCCCAGGTGGTCAGTTTTCGTCTGGCGAACGAGGAGTATGGCCTGAACATCATGCGTGTTCGGGAGATCATCCTGATGGGAGAGATCACCAAGATCCCCGAAGCGCCATCGTACATTGAAGGGTTGATCAATCTGCGAGGGAAGGTGATCCCGATTCTCGACCTTCGCAAAAGGTTCGGTCTTGAGGCAACTCCCCCCTGTGACCAGACACGCATCGTCGTGGTGAACACGGGCGAGGGCGTCACGTTCGGCATTGTCGTCGATGCCGTCACCGAAGTGATGCGCGTTGACCCCGCACAGGTGGAACCGCCACCGACGGGGTTGTCGGGACTCGACCGATCCTACATTCATGGACTGTTCAAACAACAAGAGCGAATCATGATCCTGTTGAACATGGAAAACGTCTTATCTCAAGACGACAAATCGCTCTTGGAAAAGAGTACGACAAACTGATTCGGTCCTATTTTTTGCAAGAACAAGGCAGGTTCGAGATCCGGCCTTTGGCTAGCGAATTCAAAACTTGGCCAGTTGACGAGAAACCAAAAGAGGTAAGCAAATGAGCACAACCGTAAGCAAAGCGTCTTCCGAGGCAAACACGACCACCGACACCGACTCCTTCGAGCTTTTCAAAGCGGCGATGGAGCACGTGAACACCAACGTCTTTTTCGCAGACACGAACCGCAACCTGGTGTTTGCCAACAAAAAGGCGATGGCGACGCTTCGCGCCGTGGCTGGTCAGGTTAAAAAAGCGTTCAATGTTGACGTGAACAACATTCTCGGAATGTCGATTCACAACTTTTACACCGACCCCGCCAAGATCGAGTCGCTTTTGTCCAATCCGGCGAACTTCCCCCGCAAGACGGACCTGAGCTTCGAGGGTCTGGTCCTTGAGTCGAATATCAACACCGTGTTCGACGAAAACGGCGAGCTTCTTGGGCACGTTGTCAACTGGGAGGAGGTCGGTCAAGACCGTCTTGAAGAAAGGGACGCGGCGGCACAGATCGACGCGATCAACAAGGTGCAGGCAGTGATCGAGTTCGCCCTGGACGGAACGATCATTAAGGCGAACGACAACTTCTGTCAGACCATGGGGTACAGCCTCGACGAAATCAAGGGAAAGCATCACCGGATGCTCGTCGACCCGTCCTTCGCTGCCAGCCCCGAGTACACGGAATTCTGGGCGAAGCTCAACCGGGGAGAGTTCATTTCTGAGGAATTCAAGAGATTCGCAAAAGGGGGAAAAGAGGTTTGGCTGCGGGCGTCCTACAACCCGATCATGGATCGCAGCGGAAAACCCTTTAAGGTCGTTAAGTACGCCAATGACATCACCGAGAACAGGAAGGCCATGTATGAGGCGAAGAAGCTGGAAGCCATGGTCGAAAACGCGCCCATCAACATGATGCTTGCAAACACGGATGGAACCATCACATACATCAACCCGGCAACGAAAAAGAATCTCGCACCACTGGCGAGTCATCTTCCAATTCCGATCGACAAAATCGTGGGCAGCTCATACGACGTTTTCCACAAGAATCCGGCCCATCAGCGACAACTTCTGAGCAACCCCGATAATCTTCCAGTCAATACACAAATCAAGGTGGCGGATCAAACACTGGACTTGATGGCGTGTGCCATATATGACGTCGACGGGAAGTATATTGGTCCGATGGCGACGTGGGAGAACATCACCGAGAAGCTCGCCATGGAAGAACGGCAACGCGAAATGCAGGCAGAGCAAGAAGCAAGAGCACAGGAACTTCGCGTCAAGGTCGACAAGCTGCTTGTCAACGTCAAGGCGGCGGCAGGAGGCGACCTGACAACAGAGGTCTCCGTGAAGGGTTCCGACGCGACCGGCCAGCTCGGGGAAGGTCTTCAGCAGATGATCGAGGGCCTTAAGAACGTCATCACCCAGATCGTCGAATCAGCGGAGCAATTCGCAGAAGGTGCTCGTATCGTTTCGGAAGGATCGGTCTCCCTGTCGGATGGTGCGCAGACGCAATCGGCCAATGTTGAGCAGATGTCCGCCTCGATTCAGTCGCTCAACCAGATGATCGAGGTGGTCGCGCAGAACGCCAAGGAAGCGAACAAAGTGGCCAAGGAGACCAGTGCCCGGGCAGAGGAAGGCGGCGACGCGGTTGCGAAGAATATCGAGGCGATGAAGCTGATCGACAAGTCGTCCGAGCAGATCGCGGAGATTATCGGTGTCATTTCGGAGATCGCCGCGCAGACGAACCTTCTGGCGCTCAACGCTGCCATCGAAGCGGCGCGTGCCGGTGAGCATGGACTCGGGTTTGCGGTCGTTGCGGATGAGGTTCGCAAGCTGGCGGAGCGGTCGAGCCAGGCGGCCAAGGAAATCAACACGCTGATCAAAGAATCAACGCAGCGGGTCAAGGAAGGCGCTGAACTCAGCGAGCAGACCGGGGCTTCGCTGCAGAAGATCATCGAGGGTGTGGAGCAAACCGCACAAGGCATCGGTCAGATCGCCGAGGCGACGACCGAACAGGCGCAAACCGCCAGCGAGGTCAGTACAGGCGTTCAAAACATCGCCTCGATCACGGAGAACAACGCTTCCGCTTCGGAGGAGATGTCCGGGTCGGCGGAGGAGCTTTCCGGTCAGGCGCAGCAGATGAAGGAACTTGTCGGGGCTTTCAAACTTTAGAATCGAGTGATCCACCGACTGTTTTCGTAAAATCACAACAAATGCTTGCGGGTCCGGCGCTGTTGCGCTGGACCCGCTTATTTTAGATTCGCGGGACTTCGTGGCGTTGGTCGATACGGAACGTGGGCTGTGTTGTCACGCAGCCCGCACCGCTGCGACCGGTGGACCGTTGCGGCGAGGCCGGATGATTCCGCCTGGTAAGTGCCGGATACTATGTCGATACTTTTCGACAACCCGCTCAAAGTTTTAAGCGCTTTTGTTTGTGTTCTTGTAGTCGTCGGGCTGTTCAAGCGGACCTCGCGCAGAACGCACGTCACCATGATGGTCAGCGCGCTGTTGATCGACCTGGGGATGGTGCTCTACCTTGAGATCACGCGTCACGTTGTCGAATCGGTACCGACGCGCGAAATGAGCGGACTCCTGCTTTTTCACATCGCCCTGAGCGTCGTGGTGTTATCACTCTACGGCGTCCAGCTTTATACCGGGATCAAAAAGAAGCTCAAGGGACTTCCCTGCCCGCTGCACAAGCGGACGGCCGTTTTTTTCGTCATGACACGATTTGGAAACTTCGTTACGAGCATCCTCGTGATGCAACAGTAGTGCTCGACCATCCATGCCCCGGACTATCCGACGTCGAGGGCGACGATGTGTTTTCGATCACGAACGTAGAGCGTTTTTCCAACCAGCGTCGGAGCAGCCCACGCGTATTTTTCGCCAACCTTGCAACGAGAATGAACCGTCATCCCCCGGGGGTTGACCGTGGCCAGGGCCAGGTTTCCGTCTTCGTCAAGAAGAATGAGCTTTCCGTCTGCGTAGACACAAGTCGCTTTTTTGAATCCGCGCTTTCGCCAGGCCACTTTTCCGGTTTTCAGATTCAGTCCCATGAAAAACGCCGGTCCGAAATCACCGCTGGACCCGTAGACATAATCTCCGATTCGGATGACGTTTCCATGATGAAGGCGCATCTTTCGCGTGTACCATATTTGCTCGACAGAGGTCGTGCCACCTGTTTTTGTGAGTTTGAAAGCGCGACTTCCAGAGTCGTAGGCAGACGAACAGAAAATCGTATCTTTCCCGTCCCACAGCGGCGTTGCGAGGTTGGCGCCACCTGGTTTGACTTCTTGGTGCCACAACAGGGCACCATTGTCGGGATTGACCGCCATGATGTCTTTGGCCATGAGAAAAACGAGCTGCGTTTCGCCCCGGAAGTTAATCAGAATCGGCGAGGAATAGGTTATCTTAAAATCCTGACTTTTCCAAACGATCCGTCCACTATCTTGATCGAAGGCGATCAACGATTGTCCGGCGGATGCGTCCTGTGTCGTTTCGTCGTCTTCGCGCTTGCGGTCTACGCCGACGATGACCATGTTTTTGTAGGCGATCGGGCTGCAACCGTATCCCCGCCCAGGAATCGGAGCCTGGTACTGCTTGGCGAGATCGTGTTTCCAAACGATATCGCCGGTTTTCTTGTCGTAGCAGTGCATGACCGCATTTGTGCCGATGGTGTAAAGATGCTCTCCCGCGATCAACGGCGTGGTGTGCGGTCCTGCGCCGAACTGCTCCATCAGTTTCGTTGTGGGCGAGGCAAGTTTGTCCTGCCAAACCGTCTTGCCCGTGTGCCTGTCCATGGCAATGGTGAACTCGTCCTGGTCGATGCGATATTGGGTGTATAGCAGATCGCCATCAACGACAATCGTCGAATATCCGTCACCCAAGGGGCGCTCCCACAGGGTGTTGGGGCCTTGCTCCGGCCAGGAATCCGCCAGGGCGGTCGAGTCGACCGTGAAATTGCGATGCGGGCCGCCAAACTGGGGCCAGCCCTGCGCCACCTCGCCGTGACCTGTGGCGCAACCACCGGCAAACGAACCGCACAACGTCATAGCAAGCCCCACCAGCACCCCCAACGATCGACCCACGCCTGTTTTGTTCATCACGCCCTGTCCTTTCGTCCAATGAAGCGCGTTTGTTTTCGCGCCGTGATTCCGAGGGAAAAGTGCGCCGCCGACTTCACGCCGACGGTTCCACCGGCGGCAAGCCGTTTCCACAACGCACCCGTTGAGACTTTTTCAACAGGCGATTATGCCCCCTTCGAAGCACTTCCGCCGAGGTCAATGGCCATCATCGTTTCCGTGTCGCGAAGGTAAAGCGTTTTTCCAACCAGGGTGGGGATGGTCCAGGCGGGTTTGGTCAGCAGTTTCTTTTCTGCAAGTACCTTCACGGTTCGCCCCTTTGCCTGAATGAGTCCGAGCTTTCCGTTTTCATCGAGCACGATGAACTTTCCGTCCGCGGAAAGGATCATGGACTTGGCAAACCCGCGTTTTTTGAAGGCGATTTCGCCCGTTTTTACATTCGCGGAGGTGAAAAACGCAGCCGACGATCCACCCGCAGAACCATACACGTGGTCGCCGACGCGGATGACGTTTCCCTGACCGACAGCCATCTTGCGCGACGCCCAGACCTCGGCGACGTTGGTCTTATCGCCGGACCGGGTCAAATGCAGCGCCCGGCTTCCAGCCTCGCCGCCCGAAGTGACATACAGCAAGTTTCCCTCGCCCCACACGGGCGTGCTGATGTTGGTTTTCCACTGGTTTTCATGTGGACGCTTCCATTTGAGCTTTCCGGTTTGTGGATCAAACCCGATGACTTCAACCCCCGTAAGCAGAACACACTGATCCTCGCCGTCCACGTTGATGATCAGGGGGGACGAATAGATCGATCCAGTATCGTCACTGTCGCCGTAGTCGAAATTCTTCCACACGACTTTTCCGGTCACGAGGTTGAACGCAACGACGGCAGCGCCTTTGCCTCCGGCGGCGATGATCAACAGGTCGTGGTAGGCGATTGGGCTGGTCGCAAAACCGAAACCGGGGATTTTCGCACCGATCTCTTTGAGCAGATCGTGCGACCAGTGAAGTTTTCCGTCTTTTTTGCTTCGGCATTCCACTCGACCGGCAACACCGAGGGTGTAAACGCGGTCCGCGTGAACAAGGGGGGTCGATCTTGGACCCTTGCCGAATCGGTCGGTCATTTCCTCTGGAATCGGTGTGACCTGTTTGGTTTCCCAGAGGGTTTTTCCGGTGGCGGGGTCGATGGCGATGGTCGCTTCGTTGTCGCCGTCGCGGTACATCGTATACAAGACGCCACCATCCGCAGCGATTCCGGAAAACCCCACCCCGAGCTTTCGAGACCAGAGCTGTTTGGGACCGTCGGCAGGCCAATCATCGGACAATCCGGACACATTGACGTGGAAGTCGCGGTGAGGTCCGCCCCAACCAGGCCACTGCGCGCGGACACCTTGCGAACCGATCGTCCAACCAGCCAACGCGACAGCCCAACAACACCGACGAATCAGAAAAAGGACGTCCGATTTACACTGCATCATCGCATTTCTCTCCTCTTGCGCTCGCGCGCAACCCGGCTTACACCTGGTGCATCCTTCGGCGCTTAGCCCAGGTCAATCGCCATGATTTTCTTCTTGTCACGAACATACATCGTTTTTCCGACGATCGTGGGAACCGTCCACGCAACGTCGTCCAGCAATTTCACCTTCGAGTGAACGATCAGATCATCGGGAGTAGCCGTCGCAATCGCGAGTTGCCCGTCTTCATCAAGAATGATGAGCTTCTTGTCCGCCTCGAGAACCGTCGCCATGGCAAAACCGCGCTTGCGCCACGCGATTTTTCCCGTCTTCATGTTGATCGCCGACATGAAGCAGGGCGACCCCGACCCGGTGGAACCGTAAACAAAGTCACCTTCGTTGACCGAAGTAACGTGGTAAAGCTGAATCTTGCGCGACGACCATATCTGCTGCGTCTTGAAAGTGTCTCCCCGCGGTGTCAAGCGAATCCCCCGGGATCCAACCCCGCTGGACGAGAAGAACAGGATGTTTTCGTCGTCATCAAATACGGGCATCGACATATTCTGTTTCCAGCGGTTTTTGCAGGGTACGTCCCACATCAGGCGACCTGTTTGGGGATCAAACCCGACGATCTGTTCCGCCATAAACGCGACCATGTGGTCCTTCCCGTCTATGTGAAACAATCGTGGTGTGGAATAGCTGTTCTCGTATCCGCTGTTTTTCCACACGACTTTTCCGGTTTGCTGATCGAACGCAACCATGCTGGCATCGGGACCGCCCACCAGGGTGATCACCATGGTGCCATAGGCGATCGGGCTTGACGCGTAGCCGTGATTGAGGACGTTTCCGCCGAATTCGCCCCAGAGGTCGTGTCTCCAGTGAACCTTGCCCGTCTTTTTGTCGAGACAGTGCATGATTCCGGAGACACCGATGGCAAACAGGCGATCGCCGGAAATCGTCGGCGTGGACCTTGGACCGTCTCCGAAGTTGTGTTCGTGGATTTCGCTTGGGGCGGCATCGTAGCGATACTCCCAAACGGTTCTACCGGTCTTTGCGTCCAGCGCGACGACCATCTCTTTGTTGTCTGCGCGGCACATGGTGTAAAGCTTTCCTTCGTCCACCAAAATGGCGGAATATCCGTCGCCCAGGTCTCGTTGCCAGATCTTCCTGGGCCCCGACTCAGGCCAGGTACTGCTGATCTTGGAGGCGCTGGCCTTGAACGCCTGGTCAGGACCGCCCCACTGAGTCCACTGGGCGCTTGCGGGCGAACCGATCATTGCAACAAACGCAATAGTCACCGCACGCGTTGCGGAGATTTGCTGTTTCACCATCTCGGTTTTCACAATACGGACTCCTTGGGATTGGGGTTCCATTCTGGTGGTAGAGCGAGCGATTCGTGATGCGATCATTTGCTCTCCCGGTTGGATGTTTTTCGCCCGCCCGGTAGCGTCGGCGCTCCTATTTCCAAGGCGACGATGTTCTTTTTGTCGCGCAGGTACAAGCGGTCTCCAGTTAAGGTAGGCGCGGTCCATGCGGTTTTTTCCAGTACCTGCGCCTGAGCAATCGGATTGAATCCGGTCGGCGACGCGTCCGCAATCGCGAGTTTTCCGTCTTCGTCGAGGACGATCAGCTTGCCGTCTCCGAAGATGACGTTGGCCTTGGCGAACCCGCGCTGGCGGTAAGCGATTTTACCGGTATGCAGATTCATTGCGGATAAAAACTCGGGACCGAAACTCCCACTCGATGCGAAAATGTATCCGCCAATGCCCACGATGGATCCGTGATGCACTTGAATCTTTTGATTGTGCCAAATCTCGTTCACACGCGTTGCACCGGTATCGTCGCGTTGAAGTCGCCATGCGACACTTCCTTTCCCATAGGCGGACGATACGACCAGGATCGCGGACTTCGGATCCCAAACCGGTGTGGCACAGTTGGTTTTTTGCTCGTTTTGGAAGGGGACGTCCCAATAGCGTCTCCCGCTCAACGGATCGATCCCAACGACCGAGGTTGGCTCGACCACGACCAGTTGGTCCTGTCCGTCAACGTTGATGATGATCGGCGAAGCATTTACCGGTTCAAAGTTTTGCTTGGCCCACAGAAGCATTCCCGTGCGATAGTAAAAACAAACCACGCCGGAGGCGACCTCACCCCCTTCGCTTCCCAGCGTCATGAGAATCCGATCCTTGTACATGATCGGACTGGCCGAGTATGCAAACCCCGCAGGTTTGAGCCCCAGTCGCTTCACAAGATCATGCGACCAGAGCACCTTGCCATCGATTCTGCTGAAGCAATGCACGTGTCCATACCCGCCCAGCGTGTAGACGCTTGTCCGGTTGACCAGCGGAGTCGCGTTGGGACCGTGACCAAACTGACCGATGACGCCCTTGGGTGCGGGCGCCGGATACTTGTACTGCCACAACGTTTCTCCAGTTTCGGCGTCAAGGGCGATAACGACCTCCTCGTCGCCGTCACGGTACATCGTGAACAACTGCCCGTGATCAACCGCAATCCCGGAGTAGCCTTCGCCCAACGCACGTTTCCAGAGCTGCGTGGGCTTTCCTTCGGACCACTGCGGATTGACGCTGGCATCCTGCACAACAAAGTTGCGATTCGGACCGCCGAACTCGGGCCATTGCGCCACGGCGGGCGTCGTCAAGAACGCAAAAAACAATGAAAAATTAACCACCCGCGTCTGAAAGCAATGAACGATTCGATCAAGCATAAAGACTCCAATTGCCCCTCAGTGCAACATTTTCGCAGCACTCGGATTGTCAATTTTTCGAGTCCGCCCGGCCAAAGCAATAGAGAACGCCGTCTTCGTTGCCGATGACCAATCTCCCGCCCCCCACGGCAGGAGATGCGCTGAACGGCGCACCGGACTCGAACCTCCACAATTCGCGCCCCGTCCTATGGTCTAAAGCATACAGGTTTCCGTCCCCCGATCCGAACAGTACACGATTTCCGACAAGGACGGCAGACCCCTCAATCCGCCCCTTCGTCACAAAGGTCCAATTCAGTTTTCCATCGCGCGGATCAAGGCTACGAAGGCGTTTATCGCGACCGCCGACGATGACGGCGTCCTTCGTAACCACTGCCGATGACATGATCGGAAAATCTCGATCCGGATCGGCAAAGGTCCAAGCGATCGAACCGCGCTGCCAGTCAATTGCGAGCACTTTGTGCCCATAGGTGCCAACGTACGCCCGGGAATCCCGAATCGCCGCCGACGCGCCCGCCACCGACCCGAGGGGGACTTCTCTTTGACTCTTTCCGGTTTCGACATCGAGGACGTGAAGGTTTTCGTCGCACCCCGCAACCAGAACCTCATGCCCCGTCAAACCGGGTGTCGAATGGACGCGCCCTTGCGTTTCGAACTTCCAAACAAGTGACCCGTCGGCGATTTTGAGGGCATAGACCGACCCATCGTAAGATCCGAAGATCGCTCGATCCTTGTAAACATTGACCGAAGAAATGATTTCGCCGTCCGTCGTGAACGTCCATTTTTTCCGACCCGTGGCGCGATCGACCGCGTGCATCACCCCAAGGGAATCGCCGACGAAAACCTTTCCGTCGTAAACCGTCGGCGACGAGCGAATCAGCTCATCCTCACCGACTTTATACCGCCATCGCTTTTTGCCGGTGGCCAAATCGAGCGCGTAGAGATAACCATCATCGGCTCCAACATATACAACCCCGTCCACAATCGCAGCCGTCGAAGTAATCGCTTCCTGCAATTCAAACTTCCACAAGACGCCAAGTTTGTCGGGAAGGGGCGAAGTTGCAACGCCCGTCAATTTCGTGTTGCCCCGAAACATCGGCCAATCGTTCCCGGCCATGGCCCACGATAAACGTGCGGGGCAGACAACAATGAAAAAAACCGCCGCAACGACTACGGGACAGCGACGATCAAACGAATGTCGGGGCGTACACACTGTATGGCCTCTCCTATTTTGGTTTGAATCGCAACGCCAAAAAAGCGCCGCCGGCGGCGAGAACGATACCCACATAAAACCAAACACGCGGAGGACTTGCGGGCTTATGAATCATCATGGATACGATCGTATTCACCACGGGCGCGCCGGCAAAAACGACCGGGGCCACGATCAAAGGGTTGCCACCATACCTGATGGCGAACACGATCCCCAACGCCCCGATGGCACCCAAAACGCCCGCGAATGTGGACAAAGACACGCCCTTGACGGCGAACTCGAGCGGTTCCTGCCTGGTCATGTAAAGGTAGACCAGCACGGCTCCGGCGAGCATAAAGTACGCAACGCCCACGAACATAAACGCCCGAAGGGCACCGGTTTTTCCACTAAAGGAGGTTTGCCCCGCATGGATGGTCGGCACATACGCTCCCCAGCACAGGATCGTTAAGACCACAAAGTAAAGCCACGTCATTTTCATTACAGACTCCCAAATGAATCGGCGGATGTCACAACATGCAAAGCGCCCGCCGATGAATCCCTTATCGCTCGCGCAAAGACCGGATGCCGGGGTTTTCCTGTACGACGATCGGAAACGCCCTCCAATCGAAAACGCCGCTTCACTCCTTGCGCGATAGAACTTATTCCTTGCGACCTTTCAGAATGTCTCTGAGTTTTGCCGGGATCGAAATGGGCGTAAACGATCCCGGCGCGGTTCGGCAACAAACCGCGGTCGCATGCCCCGTCGCGATGCGTTGCCCGTCGCGACGGAACTCAATCTCGTACTTGGTAGAGCGCTCGCCCACGTTTTCCACCTTGAGCGTGACCTCCAGTTCATCTTCGAAACGCGCCGGCGCGAAGAATTCGCAGGACGTCGCAACGCGCGGCCAACTGATTTCAGAATCGCCATCGCGAAAAACCACGCTCGTTCCCGCGGAACGCCAAAACGCGTGCTCAACCTCCTCCATCCAGCGATAGAAGTTTGAAAAGTGCATCACGCCGGCAAGGTCGGTCTCTGCAAAACTTACGCGCCGCTTCATGGAAAACTCAATGGTCACGACTTGCTCCCGAAAAACTTTTCAACGGTCGCCGGAGACGGCGGTTTGGTCACGAGCGAAACCAAAATCAGCGAGGCTGTTGAACAGCCGATGATTGTCGCCACCGGCATCATTCCGCCAACCAAGTACGTTCGATTCGCGCCCCACCCTGATTCGCGAAACAGCACAAACCACACGACAGCCGCGGTGATGACGCAGGCGTAAGCACCCATTTTCGTCACGCGTTTCCAATAAAGTGACGCAAAAACAAGCGGGAAAAGACTCGCAAACCCACTAAAGCACCAGACCGCCATGGGGAACACGCCGATCTTCCGCCACGCGATCGCAATCATGTAGGTCACCAACACAATCGCGATTACAAAGAGCCTCCCCACCAAAACGCGTTGACGATCGGTCAGGCGATCATGCGACAAGTAATGCCCGACAATATCATTGGTAAAAATGCTCCCGACACACAGAAACTGCGAATCCAGCGAGGACATGATCGCCGCAAGAATCCCGGCGGCCAGGAACCCGCCGAGGACCGGACCGGTCATCTTTTTCACCATCAAAACAAAGACGGCGTTGGGATTGGAAAAATTGGGCGGAATGATCGGTTTACCGCCAACGATCGCAGACGTCGCCCACACGCCGATCAAAACGCAGGGCACCCAAACGATCATAATCATGATCGGATGAGCAATCACGGGCAACCGAAACGACCTGGCTGACCGCGCCGTCAACCAGTGCTGAAACAAATGCGGAAACATTCCCACGCTCAAGGGAATGAGCATGTACGAAAGAAAGGCCAATTTCGCGATGGACTCCGGTTTTTTAGGTTTGATGACGGCGTCTTTTTTGTCTTTTTCCCAGGCAGCGAGCTTTTGTTCGTACACTTTTTGATCTTCGGCGGTCGCGGTCGACTTGAGCTTGGAGGGATTGTATTGGCGCACAAGCTGCGTCGCCGCCACCGGTCCGCCCATCTTGTCGGCAATCGCAAAAAACGTCACGCATCCGAGAATCATAAACACAATTGTCTGAAAAGCGTTGGCCCATGCGGTTCCGCGAACACCCCCAAAGAATACGTAAATCAAAACCACCAGACAGATCACCGCCACCCCCAACCAATAGGGAATCGCGCCGTTGAATCGCGGATTCGCGCTGGGAAAAAGATCGGGAAACGCTCCGCCGGTGATGTTTTGAATCACCGTTCCCGAACTGATCACCCCAATCAGCAAATAGGGGATCACCAACCCGACCAGGATCGGGAAAAGTACCAAACCAATCTTGTCGGAATCAAACCGATCGCGAAAAAACTGGATCTGCGTGACGTAACCATATTTTGCTCCGAACGACCAGAGCTTAATCCCAATCAGAAAGAAGCAGGCGGAGTGGACGATTCCCGACCAGGATGCCATTTTCCCATACACGCCGATACCGCCCTTGAAGGCTTCACCGCTACTACCTACCAACGCGAACGCCGTCATCGTCGTTCCGAACAAAGACATCAATAGCAAGAACGAACCGATACCGCGCGACGCGAGGAAATAGTCGCTGGCCGTCCCGCGAAAAAAGAAATTGCTAAAGAGTCCCAGCACCAAAAGCAGCGCGAGATAACATGCCACCACAACCACGGCGATCATCCCCGCGCTCATGCGTCACCCCCTGTCAAGGGAGTATCCGCCCCCTGCTCACTCACAAGTCCTTCGGGCCAGCAATACTTGACCGCCATCGCCCAGAGCGCCGCAGCGGCGATCGAAACGCCGGCCTGATACGCCAGTCCGATCGGAATAAACCCGAAAACAAGCGGGTCGATCCGATCCCACCACCAGAAATCCTGATGAACCAATGCAAGCAGAACGATCATCACGTAAACGAGTTTTCTCATTGTGCTGTCTTCTCCGCCACCGAAAACGGGTCCGGTAGTTTGACCCATCGGCGCAGTTCGTCAAATACATCGCTCACGCCGTCGGTGAACACGTCTCCAATCAGCAGGCGAACGATGTGGTCGCGGTATTGGGGAAACTCTTTGTTGAATCGACCAAAACTAAATGCCTCGTCGTAAAAGGCGTACACGAGTTGACGGATATTATGAAGGCCCGCCAAAAGAGCCGGTGCGAATGCGGCAAGCCGCTCGCCGCTCGTGTCCCCCTCGCCGATCGCCGCATCGATCGCGTCCGCCGCCATTTCCCCCGACTTGAGGGCAAGAAAGACTCCGGACGAGTAAACCGGATCGAGAAAAGCAAACGCATCACCTACCAGCACCCAGTTGTCACCGGCGATTCGACTCGACCGGTAGGAAAAATCGCTGGTCACATAGGCCCGCGAAATACGTTCGGCGGTTTCCAAACGGCGCTTCATCCCCGGACAGTTCTGAATCTCTTGGTCGAGCGTTGCCAGCGGGTCGTCACCTCGACCGGTGAACAAATAAGACGGCCGGGCCACAACGCCTACGCTCGTCGTATCATCCGGTAACGGAATGGACCAGAACCAACCCTTGCGATCCGGCGTGTGGATGATAAGAGTCGCCCCCGCATTGCGTCCGTCGTCTCGATGGGCGCCTTTGTAGTAGGCGTAGATGGCCGCATTTTTGAGGTCCGGGTCGACAATACGCATTCCAAGCTGACGCGATATCAGCGTATTCATTCCGGTTGCATCGACAATGACTTTTGCGCCGATCCGTTGGGTCGCCTTTCCCGCCGCCGTCCGTACCCCGACGGCACGCTCACCGTCAAAGACCACTTCCTTTACCGGGACTCCTTCGTGAACTTCGACGCCGTGCTCGCGCGCGTTGTCGAGCATCATGCGGTCGAACTTGTCGCGCGGTACCTGCCACGTTCGAGACCACTCGCCCGGATCACGGTCGGCGAAGTAGTAGGGCTGGGAATCTTTCCCGGAACCGGAAACGAACTGAACACTTTCTTTCATGGGAAAGTTGGACGCCTTGAGCTTTTCGAGCATCCCCAGTCGCTGCAAGGTCCAGTAGGTTTGGGGCATCAGGGACTCGCCGATGTGATGGCGCGGAAAGCGATCACGTTCCAGCAACAAGACGTGCCGTCTCGCATTCGCCAGAAGTGTGCCCGCCGTCGATCCGGCGGGTCCACCTCCTACAACAATGCAGTCGTAGCTTTCTTTCATACCGTAAAACCCGATCAAAACCGTCGTCCGCGTCAGGGGCGGACGACTTCGAGAAGTTCGATGACCGGCTTGTCATCGCAGTAAATGCGCCCGATGCGTCCGAATACGTCGCCGTCAGGACGGGGACGAAATGCGCACGCGATCGGCGACTCCTTGGGGAAACGGACGAACCACTTGGGTTCAACACGAGTGAGCACGCCGTGTTTGTTTAGAATATCCCCCAGCGGAACCTTCCGGGCAACAACCTCGCGACGAATCTCGTTACCGATCTGCGCCAGGTCGACTCGCACCACACCCACCTCAATCACGCGCAAAGCCTCACCAACAGTGAGCGCGATCTTGCGGCGATACACATCGGTGTCCTCACGAAACCCGAATACTTGAAGCGCAACCGGTTGATGATAATGTGCCGAAAGCGTAGCGGTCATGTGATCGTTATGAACCAACAGCGACCGCGCGGCGGGAGTCATCTCGGCCGTTGTTACAACGCCGCAATCATCGACCCACGAGAGGTCATCGAAAAACCCCTCGCACAGAGATCGCAATTTGCAATATGCAATGGTTGGATCGTTGAGCGCGTGGTGCATGTCGGATCAGGTGTAACGGATGTCGGTATACTTGGGATCGAAAAACCGGGGCAAAAGGGCGTCGATACGAAGCAACCCCTTGCGCGTCAGGGAGACTCGCTCGGGTGAGATCGTGGCAAAGCCCTCGTTTTCCAGCGAAACCAACGGCTCCGCAAAGACCCGCAAGATGTTCTCGTCGAATTTGCGCTCAAAATAATCGACCGGGATCTCGCCAAGTTTCAACTGCAAAACGACCTCGCGCGTGAGCCGCTCCCGATCGGACAGGCGAAGCGCTCGCTGAAGCGGCAGCTTGCCGGCGCGGAGCGGACCGGCATAAGACTCCCACTGGTCCGCGTTTTGATAATGGACGCCCGAAAGATGAGAAAACGACGCCACACCGGTACCGATCATGTCCGCACCGCGCCAGAGCGCATCGCGATAGATGAACCCGGCGTTGCGATCGGGTCTTACAGCGGTATACGCGCCATTGATTTCATATCCCGCGGACTCCAACGCGCACAGCGCCTCGTCCGCCCATGCCCGCCGCTGATCCCACGACGCAATCGGGATTAATGGACCGTCGTTTTTGATCTCTCGCGCGATGTCGGTATTGTGCGGAATCTCCATCTGGTAGATGGTAATGCTGTCCGGGTCGAGCGCGATCGTCTTGGAGATTGCGTCCTCCCACTTGGCCTGCGTCTCGCCGATCATCCCCGCGATCAGGTCGACATTGATTTGCGGAAAACCAACTTCGCGTGCCCACTCGTAAGCTCGGAAAACCTCGGCTGATTTGTGCGCGCGACCACCCCGCTCAAGAATCTCGTCGTCAAAGTGCTCGACGCCCATGCTGAGACGCGTCACGCCAATGGCCTTAATGGCTTCCAACTTCCCCTTGCGGAGCGTACCCGGCTCACATTCAAAGGTGACCTCTCGTGCGTGATCCCACTTCCAACGCTCGCCGATACGCGCAATCAGACGCTTGAGCTGATCGCCGCTGAGATAAGATGGCGTACCGCCACCGAAGTAAACGAAATCAAACTCTCGACCTTGCAGCGCTGCGCGGTCCGAATAGAGTGCCGCCTCGGTCGCAAGCGCATCGAGGTACTCCTCGATCTCCTTGGAGTTCTTGCCCGTATAGACTCGGAAATAGCAAAAGTGGCATCGCTTGCGACAGAAAGGGATATGCAAATACAACCCCAACGGTGCGGTGTGACCATGCGAATCCACCGGAGCAGGTGCATTCAGCGCTTCGATGGCCGCCTCGTTCTCACTCTTGGACCAGACGGAAAACGGCGGGTAGTTGGCCACGAAATAGCTACCGACCTCTGATTCACTGTTGTCGTTGAGAACTTCAAGATCCATGAGTGCTTTCACCAGGCGGAATCCCTGACACCGGCCCATCGCCCAAGAACGCCGAGTATAGCAGATTCCGGCGGGATAAGCGATGTAACAAGCTGTCGAAACCGAGTTCAGGAGTGCAAAAGAGCGCTTCGATACATCTGCTCAAAGTCGTTTGCTTCAACCGTTACAGGATTGAAACGCGCAGTCCACTGTCTCGAAGCCTCCTCTGCCAATGCAGCGATTTGAGACTCGCCAACGCCGTAGTCCTTGAGACAACCGGTCAAACCGGCGATCTCCCGCAGTTCGATGAGGCGATCGGACAACCGATCCGGATCATCATCAATCGACGCGTAGACGTTCTCGCCTCCTTGGGTATTGAATCGAATAACGTGCGGAAGCATCAAAGCAATGGCAGCCCCATGCGCCACACCCAATCGCGCCGTCAGGGGGTTGGCTGCTGCATGAGCCGCCCCGAGCATCGACCGTTCAATCGCCGCGCCGGCGAGATGGGCACCGATCAGCATATCCGTACGAGCGTCGTCGTCAGCGGGATCGGTGACCGCCTTTTCGTATGATCGTTCAAGGCGCACCCACGCTTGGTGGGAAAGCTCCAGCGAAATGTCGTTTCTTCTCGTGGTCGCTGCCGTTTCCACCGCATGGGAGAGCGCATCGAAACCCGTCATGGCTGCCACCTTCGGGGGTTGCGTGCGCGTCAACTGCGAATCAAGAATCGCCACCCGGCACGCCGCCTTTTGATCTCCGCAGGCCATCTTCTGATGCGTTGTCGGGTCGCTAATCAACGCAAACGATTGCGCCTCACTCCCTGTTCCCGCCGTCGTGGGTATCGCGATCATGGGCAACATCGGTTTGCTTGCCTTTCCAACGCCCCAATAGTCCGCCATTTCCCCGCCGTTGGTGTAAAGAAAATTGATCCCCTTGGCGCAGTCCATGGAACTGCCTCCGCCCAGCCCGATGAGCATGTCGATCGGTTGATTGCGGTCTTCTGCTTTTCGTGCGGACGCAACCCCGGCTGCGACATGATCGGTCGTCGGATTCTCCGCCACTTCCTTGAAAACGGTGACGCGAATGCCCGCACCTTTCAACGCCTCCTCGGCGCGAGCAACATGTCCGGCGGATACGATTCCAAGATCGGACACGAGCAAGGCGTGTGTTGCCCCTTCCTCTGCCGCAAGCGTTCCGACCCTTGCAAGCGAGCCCGGTCCCAATACGACGCGTGTCGGGCATTGGCGCAAAATATCCGGCAAATTCTCCCCCTGCGATGAATGGACGTGGTTGTGCATACTGGATTGCGTCACACGTTAGCGAGATGAACGAGATTACGTGGTCGGTTCCACCTGAAACGCTCGTTGACGATAAAGATGCTCAAACAGATTCCCCTCGTGCGGCTGGTCCCAACTCAACTGGTACGTTGGAATCGCCCCGATGTTCAACCGATCCACGTTGGACGAGGACATCAACGCATCAATGAGCTTCCGGTCCTTCGTAATCGCCGAAACCACAAGCGAAGCCCCGATGGCACCGGGGATTTCCGCCGTCGGGCATTCGACAACCGATGTAAATGGGAACAAAAACTCACGATTACAAAGAGGGTGCTCGCGGTCTTCACACCAGATCACCGTCGGCAGCAAATACGACACGCGCCCCTTGGTTACCAGCCGACGGGACCCGCGAATCTCCTGCGTCACATCGACCGCCCCGGGAGACTTCAGTTCAAAATCGACCATCTCCGACAGGCGCTCTGCCATCGCTCGATTGCCGAACGCCGCAATGCTCGCCTTGGGATCATCCGCCGGAAGCGCCGCAACGATTGCAAACCGCTCCGCAAGCGCGTCGGCGATTTTTTTCCCATTGCTCGGAGTCCAAACAGCCGAAGCATTGATGCAGGAGCGCCCACCATTGGCGGCGATCGATCCGGCGATCACGTCGAGGTACTTTTCCCAATCGTCGGCGGTGTCGTCGCCGAGGATCACCTTGCTGAAGCCCGGACCATGAATCTCAACACGGCAATCGTCGCGCCAAGGTGCTGTCGTTGTCGTATCCCCAAAGAGCATCGCCCGACTCACCCCGCGAAGCAGCTCACCGGCACCGGCATGATCTGTTGGGTAAAATCCCAACGCTTCGCGCGGGATTCCCTCGGCTGCCAGCGCTTCGATGATGCGATAGGGCGTCCACGGCTCCTCCCGACCGGGTTTGAGCACGATGGGCGCCTTGAGGGCAATCGCCGGAATCCACAAGCCGTGAACGCCCGGTGAATTGCTTGGCAAAACCGCACCAAACGTTCGACCCGCCCGATAATAGCTCAGCATGCGCCCGTTCTGTTCTCCATATCCCTTGTCGAGAATGCAGAGATCAAAACCGCGAGTCAATCCGGCGAGGACGGTTTGCATTTCGCCAAGAACCCGTTTGATCTTCTGCGCGTTGGCGTGGCAATAACCATGTGGCATCCCCGTGGTCGCAGAAAGCTGTACGATGTAGTCGTTGTAGGTTTGCTTTTAGTCACCGATAGGGAGCGTCGCACCGACAAATCGCTCGGCTGCGCGGTTGCAAATGTCGATCAATTCGGCGATCGTAAATCGCTCAAGCACGGTGTCGTCGATGCGGTTGATGTCGCGTACGACCATGCCGCTGTTGGCCTGACTCACCGTTGCAACCGGTTTGCCCGTGGCATGATGAACAAGCTCGACCGTCTCAACGCTCTCGTAGGGTTGGCCTCGACGCAGGATGGGGATGTGGATCATACGAGCAAACTCCGATATGAATTCAATTGCTTGAAGGGTGGAATACTGGAGGGTAACCCTACTCGCATGAAGAAACGAGCGAATGCCTGCGAAAAATGTTCCCAAAACGGTGAAACGAAGCGATTTCGCTCTCCGAGTTTGACCGCATGGCGCACGAGATACGCGATAGGTAAACCAATGATGCGCCCAGAATCGACAACGAGCGCAGATCGGTTGTCAGAAGGATCGCTCGCGGAACCCGGCATATGCAGTTCCGGTTGGCGCCCCTTTCGAACGTTCTCCCAACGCCCGCGTTTGGCAAAACTCGGATTCTGCTCCTGGAATTCTAGAGTTGTATGAATGGGGCACAGGGCAACTATCGTAACTTTCTTATTTTCTAAATCGCACGATTGCATGATGACAATAAGGTCACAATACGTGACCGGAACGAGGTACTCCTCATCCGCCTCGCCATACTCCGAGCCAAACAACGGCACAAGACACAGGGGCAAATAGCCTCCTTGCGCCAATTCGCCCCCCGTCACGGTTGTCCAAAAAGATTCCATCCTCACTCGATCGGGTCTATACGACGGGGGTTCATCTGCCCCACCAAATGATCTTTCGCCTAGTACACCCCTTCTACGATCGGCTTGGCAAATCCCGAGAAAGGCCGAACGTCACCCGCACCATCCCAGGGATATTTCTCACAAGGAGGTCGGCGCACGGCTTCGTCGCGTTCAAGAAAACGAGGAACAAAAAACTCCTTCGTTAGCGTCGTCAGCCGAACACGCCCCAGCTCGCCGTAGTCGACAACGCGGTCGGGCCGATCGGGATCAACCACCTCAATCATCGCGCGCGGACTTGGCGGATGGTAGGTGATGCTGTAATTGTCCGCCGGGTCAAAGGGTTTGTGGCAGGCAAGACCCATCAACGTATTTCCATACGTGGGAACGAACTCCACCTTGCCCTCCAGCAGCTCCTCGCGCGCAAAACGGTGAAACTGCGCGGTGAGCTGCGTACCACCGCAAAAAACACCCCTGATCCCCGTTCTCGCCAACGATATCCGCTCGCAAAGTGCCTCGAGCAGTTTCGGCGTGGTGAACAAACACGCGATCCCTTCGTGCGCACGAAGCAACGTAAGCCCTTGATTGATTACGTGGTCACGGTATTCGTGCATGAGTTGCATCCGGTTGCTCTTGACGAGTTTGACAACCCATCGCGGGTCGAGATCAACGTGGAAGCAAATCCCTCCGCGATGTTGACAAAGGTGCTCGACCGCAAGCCGCAACCGCCGCGGTCCGGTTGGGCCAAGCATTAACCAGTCCGCTCCGAGAGGAAACGCCTCGTTCGATAGCGTTTGACTGAACATCTCGTAGTCGATGCGGAAATCCTCGACGCTGATACGGCTTTTGGGGACGCCTGTACTTCCACCGGTTTCAAATGTATAGGTGGGCCGGTCAGCATAGGCCTTTGGAACCCAGCGACGAACCGGTCCACCACGAAGCCACTCGTCCTCGAACGGGTCGAACTTGTCGAGATCGTCGTAGGACTGAATCTCTTTGCGTGGATCCCAGTTCAACTTTGACGCATACTCCAACCAGAAGGGACAACCCGTCTGCGGATCGAAGTGCCATCGGACGATCTGGCGGGCCTGCTCATCGAGGAGGTGCCTCGCTTCGGCGATTCGCTGCTCGATTGAAGATGATGTCGTTGTCGTCACGCTTGTATTCTCCCTGTAACTGCGCCAAAACGCCCGGCCCCGCGAACGCTCTTATCATAGCTCCAAGTGACGATGATGCCCAGTCGCCCCCCCGCGACTCCGACGCGCACGACACTCCACACGCAATGGGCTTGAACTGATCCGCCCATTTCGCTACAACTCCTTACATCAACAGGGCGTGGATACGCCGCAATGTAAGGATGAAGAAACCATGAACACATTCGGGCACGGTACGGCGGCAATGATCCTGGCGGCGGCGACTCTTTTCGGTTCGGCGCGGGCCGAAGACGTCACGATTCAAGGCATTGCGATCTTCAAGGGAAACGCCGCGAAGTTCGATCCCAAACCCATTGCAGCGGTCAGGGGAACGCAATGCGACAACGGACAGGACATCCTTGACCGTCGCGTGCTTGTCAACAAGAATACATCCCCGCCGACGCTTGCGAATGTCGTGGTCTGGTTGGCGGATGGTCCCGTTGAAACCAGGTCGATGGTCCCCCCCGAGTCGCTTAACATCGAAATGGTCGGTTGTCGTTTTGAACCGCGGATCACAACCGCCTTTATTCGCCAGCGTGTTCTGGTCACAAACAGGGATGACATCCCTCATACGTTTCAGACCATGCCCGTGAAAAACCGCGCGCAGGGTGTCACGATTCCCAAAAAGAACATGCCCATCAGCCTCACCTTTTTCGACCCTGAACAGCCCTTTAAGATTCAATCCAAGCAATACCCTTGGATGTTCGGTTGGATCGTCGTCTTCGACCAACCTTACTATCTCATCACGGACGAGCGAGGCACGTTTCAGTTTAAGGATTTCCCGGCGGGCAAGTACACGTTCAAGGCGTGGCACGAAGTCTTTGGAACACAGACGGTCAAAATACAGGCTTCCCACGGAAAGAAAAACATCGTCGAGTTTGTCTTTTCGCCCGACAAGAAAAAAACGGAAAAGAACCGGTCCAACTAATGCGATCGCGGTACGTCATCCGTGACGTCCACGGATCGCAAACAACAATCCGACTTCCGTGAAGATACTTTTCGTCCACACGTACTACCCCGAGTTTCTCGCGGATCTTTATGCACGCAAAGCGGAACTCGCCGCTTTGGATTACCAGGCGCAGTCCGCCCACGTCTTCGGCGAGATGTTCAGCATCGCAGATGCCTGCTCACACGGGATGCGTGAAATCGGCGTCGACGCACGGGAGGTCATCTGCAACGCCGATCCACTCCAAACAGCGTGGGCGAGGTCGAACGATCTTACACTCGTCGAAAATGTTCACGACCGCCGCAGGCAGATTCTCGCAGCGCAGATCGACGACTATCGACCCGATATTCTTTACGTCTTCGAATGGTCGCCATTGGGAGATGACTTTCTCCGTGAAATGAAGCGGCGTGTTCGACTTGTTGTGGGGCAGATCGCCTCCCCGTTACCGGACAATCGCACGTTCGTCGCCTACGACCTGATGGTTTCATCGTACCCACCCATCGTTGACCACTTTAACGCGAGCGGATCGCGCGGGGTCTACCTTCCGCTTGCCTTCGATGCCCGCGTGCTCAAGAAAATCTCACCCGGTCCGAAGAAATATGACGTTACCTTCGTCGGAGGATTCGCCCCGTCTCATCCGGATCGCGCCGAGTGGCTCGAAACGCTGCTCGAACGTATCAACGTGGCCATTTTCGGTTATGGAATCGAACGTGTCCCGCAAAACTCCCCCGTACACGACCATTACCACGGCGAACTGTGGGCGCTGCCCATGTACGAGACAATCCAGCGATCTCGCATCACACTTAACCTTCATGCCCGAATCGAAGTGGGCGGACAGCCCCACCGCCGATTCGCCAACAACATGCGCCTCTACGAGGCGACCGGAGTGGGAACCTGTCTTGTAACCGAAGCAATGCCGAACCTGGGCGATTTTTTCCAGCCGGATGTCGAAGTGGCAACATTCGCCGATTTCCGCGACTGCGCTGTCACCGTTGAACAACTCCTTCGAGACGAGAACAGACGCCAACGGATCGCAGCCGCCGGTCAGCAAAAAACCCTCGCCAAACACACCTATCCGCTACGAATGGCCCAACTGGCCGACGCACTTCGTCAACACCTCAACGGGCAACCCTAAACTGCTGTAACCTTTTTTCTAAGAAAAGCTAACAACGTTCTTCCGCTGCCTTAACAACCGCTGCGAAAATGAAAATCAGGTGCATAGTCCGAGAAAGGAAAGCCTGTGTTTCAATGGTTATCGGACTGTTGCACAACACGCTAAGGAATCACTTCGGAAACAGACCGATGACCATGCGGAAAAATTGGATGACCCGGTCTCGTGTTCGCGATGAAATACAGCGGGCTTTATCGGGTTGCCGATAGTCGTCGTGGGGTGCGCGTGTCGTGGGAGATGTCTGCGCGCCTGGAATCGGAACATGACCGACGCGACCACAACACATCCGAAAACGCAAGCCCGACGAATCCCCGTGTGCACTCCCACGCTCGAGGGCAACGAGCGCCGTTATGTCCTGGATTGCATCGATACCAACTGGATATCCTCGCTGGGGAGTTACCTCCCTCGGTTCGAGAGCGCCTTTTCAGAATTGTGCGATGCGAGGTATGGTGTTTCCTGCAGCAGCGGGACGGCCGCGATCCACTTGGCGCTTAAGGCATTGGATATCGGCCCGGGAGACGAAGTCATCATCCCATCGTTTACCCTTATCGTTTCCGCCAACATGGTCTGTCTCGCCGGGGCGACGCCCGTTCTCGTGGATGTCCGCCCCGATACCTGGTGCATCGACCCGGAAAAAATCCAGGAAAAAATCACCGACCGCACAAAGGCGATCATGGTCGTTCACATGTATGGCCACCCCTGCGAGATGGACGCGATCCTGGCCATCGCACGCAAGCACGACCTTTCCGTCATCGAAGACGCCGCCCAGGCCCACGGCGCAACCTACAACGGAAGGGTTGTCGGCGGAATGGGTGACGTGGGCGTTTTCAGCTTTTACGGAAACAAAATAATTACGACGGGCGAGGGAGGCATGGTCGTCACAGGAAATGAGCGCATCGCGCAACGTGCCAGGCTCCTGCGAAACCAGGCGTTTGAACAGGAGCGATTTGTCCACCGCCACGTCGGGTTCAATTATCGAATGACCAACATACAGGCTGCCATCGGATTAGCACAATGTGAAGGGTTGGCGGATAAAGTTGGCCGCAAACGAGCGATCGCGGCCAACTACTTTGCTTTGCTTGGCGGATGCGATGAGATTGAATTGCCCGCCGCCGGTCAGGATTGCGATCCGGTTTTCTGGATGTTTGGCGTGGTGCTCAAAGATTCGTTCGGGGCATCGATGCCCGAAGTTCGGGAGAGGCTGTCCGAAAAAGGAATCGAGACACGGGCGTTTTTTGTTCCGTTGCACCGTCAACCCGTCTATCAGGGGTTGGATCGGCGTCTGCCTGACCTGCGCGGGCGATACCCCGTCAGTGAAAGGCTGGGCGAGCGCGGTTTCTATCTACCCAGCGGGCTGGAGGTTTCCCAATCCGACCAGGAGTGGATCGTGGAAAGCATTCTGGAGTGCAGGCGATGACAACCACGACAGAACGTATGCAAAACGATGCGCCCTCGACTCGGGCTCCAACGCTTGATGCCGGGGAATCGGGCACGCCATTTCCGATGACTAAACCGGCGTTCAAAGCAGAACAAACGACGCGTGCCGGCAACCCCGACGTGTCCATCATTCTTGCAACCTACAACGAACGCGACAACATTCGCGAGGTGATTGACGGAATCTTTCGCAGCGTCGCCGGCGAAGTGGAGGTGATCGTCGTGGACGACGACTCGCCCGATGAAACATGGAAACTCGTGGCGGAGATGAACGACAAACGCGTCCAATTGATCAGGCGGGTCTCGACGCGTGGATTGGCATCGGCGTTCAACCGGGGGATCATTGAATCGCGTGGAAACATCGTCGGATGGATGGATGCGGACACGACCATGCCCGTGGCGCTTCTTCCCAAAATGATCGACAAGCTGACTCAATATGACATCGCGGTTGGATCGCGCTACGCCGAAGGCGGCAGCGACAACCGCCATTGGGTTCGGACCCTCTCCAGCAGACTGATCAATCGTTTCGCGCGACTGGTGTTGGGATACGGAATCCGCGATTACGACAGCGGGTTCGTTGTGCTCCGACGAAGTGTTTTTGACAGGGTTTCGATCATTCCAACCGGTTACGGCGCCTACTTTATGGAGTTTCTTTACACGTGCCGCCGCAAAGGGCTGAGTGTGATCGAGGTGGGGTATGGTTTCACGGATCGAACCAAGGGTTTCTCGAAATCGGCTCCCAGCGCACTGCGGTTCCTTTGGACGGGGGCCGGATATTTTGTGCGAATCCTGGCCGCCCGACTGCGGCGGATTGACTGAGCAACTTTCTCTCAAAGAAAGGATGGAGCAACGGCGCCGGTCTCGCAACGTGCGTACAAAGCTCTTTGATGAATTGCGCCCACAGGAAAGCCACTTTCGGATGATGCGATATCGTTTTTTCACACCCTTCCGACAGCAGCTCGATTCGTTCCGGGTTTCTTGGAAAGGTTGAGCGCGAACAGGCGAAGAAGGTGTGCAAGCAAGACCCGATGACGACATCGACGACCCAATCCGAGGATGCTCTTGCCGTAACCGCGACATTCTTGCGCCGGGACCGACGGGGAGTTTTTGTAGAAGCCGTCAATCACGGTCCGTGGGAGACGGTCGTTACGGGAACGATGAAAACCGGCGCCGTGATCGGAAACCATTATCACAAACATACGCGAATGTTTTTCTTTGTACTCAGCGGCGGTGCCATCGTCACGCTCGTCAACGTCGAAACGGGCAAGCAGCGATCGTGCAAGATCGAGGAGTTGCACGGGTTGTCTCTGAACCCGGGGGAGGCGCACGCGATTCGTTTCCTGAAAGACAGCACGTTCTTGTTGCTCAAATCGCTGCCCTATGACGACAGCGACCCAGACACGTTTGCCTACCAAGTGGAACCCGAGAAAACGACTTAACCCAACGGACCGTCAGGTTCGACGAGCACGATGCAAGCAACCGAGTTCGACAAACTGGCTTCTTTTGAGGGGTGGTACTGGTGGTATCGCGCCCAGCGGGCCAACCTCGTGGATGCCGTTCGCCATCTTCCGCTTCCCAAGGGCGCACGCGTTCTTGACGCCGGTTGCGGCACGGGGCGCAATCTTACGGAGTTGGCGCGGTGCGCTCAGGCGGTCGCGTTTGGAATCGACGTATCTCCGCAGGCAGTGGGCGTGTGGCGCCATGGACGAGACAGGCGATACTGCCAGGCGTCGATCAACGAACTCCCCTATAGCAGCCAGGCGTTCGATGTCGTCACCTCGGTCGACGTCCTCCAGGAAAAAAGCGTCGATCCACGTCGAGCGGTTCGGGAAATGTCGCGCGTGCTGCGGATCGGTGGGCATCTGATTCTTCTCGCACCGGCGTATCAGTGGATGTTGTCTCGTCACGATCGCGCCGTGGACTCGGTGCGTCGCTTTACGCGCCGCGAGCTAAACGCCCTCATCGGGGACGCCGGTCTTTCCATCGAAAAAACCACCTATCGTTTTGGGGTTTTCTTTCCCGTCATTGCAAGCAAACGCCTTTGGAACCAGATTCTCTCGCCCCGTACAGACAGCCCTGCCGCTTCGGATCTTGCGCCCATTCCCCGGTGGATGAACGCAGCCCTGTCGGTCGCCGCCCGAATCGAACGCGGTGTAGCCCGCCGTATCTCGCTACCGTTTGGTTCGACCATCCTGTTGATCGCACGGAAAGGGGCGCAATGAGCCTTCGTTCTTCTTGGCAATTTATTGGCGGGGTCAACGCGCGAACTTATCGCATGTTTGATCGTCTGCGATGCGGAGTCAACCGACGTCTTGTTCGCTATTTGGGATCGCATCTACCGACAAGCCCGGAAAAACCCTTCTTCGTTCTCGAATCGGGAAGCGGACCTGCGTTCGCGACTTCGTTGTTCACGGATCACCGCGAGGTCCGTCGCGCGGTTTGCCTCGATATCGACGAAACAGCCCTGCAAGAAGCCAAACGACGAGACCCCCGCTGTCTCGCTGTCGTAGGAGATATGTGCAACCTTCCATTCCGCAGCAATTGCTTTGCCCTGATCTTCAACAGCAGCACGGTTGAACACCTCGAAAGCCCCCGCGACGCCATACGCGAAATGGCCCGCGTTTGTCGAAACGACGGACGGGTGTTTGTCGGTGTTCCTTATCTATTCGGACCGCTGATCTTTCAACCGTTGATCCGCAGGACCGTCATCGGAGAATGGCTGGGACCGGTGTTTAGTCGACGACGACTCGCACGCCTGCTCGCGTCTGAGGGTCTAAGACCGATCGAATCGATACGGTACTTCCTTCGATTCTTTATCGGGACCGTGGCAACCAAGGGCGACACGCCGATTCCCCTTTCCAAAAAAGTATGCACATGACCATCACCATGACCGTCCTCTTTCTTCCTGTATATCTTCTGGTTCGCCTCGGTTTTGCGCGCCTTCCGCTACACTTCGACAGTGGGTTCTACGTCTCGAACAACACGATCGCCACGCGCCGCATTTGTTTTGCAAAGGGATGGAACGCCCATTTCGCCGGTTGTAGCAAAGTCGTCCCCGAGTTTTTCTACAGCTTGATCTATCTGCTGCACACGCGTCCCTCAAGCAATCGACTCTTCACGAAATGGGGGTACAAGGGTTGGTCGCGTCTGTATGCGTCGCTGTTTAACTATGCGACGGCGATCGGCGTCGGACTGCTTGTCTTCTTGCTGACCGATGGTGACCGACGAGCCTACGTAAGTGCCCTGGTTATCTATGCGCTGCTTTCGAGCGAGCCGCACTGGGGAAGCTACTTCGAATGCGGCGAGCTATTCGAAAACCTTGCGAATGTTGCTGCCATGCTCTTTCTGCTTGTCGGTCTCGAGCGTGGCGAGCTTTCGTGGTTCGGGGTTGCTGCGTTTGCGTGGACGATGTCGAGCTTCTTTGTGAAACTTAGCTCCACGATCGGGTTTTTTATCCTTTTTGGTGGATGTGCGTATCTCTACCCCACAACAATTCCGGCCATCCTCCTGGGTGCCGGGGGCTCGGCGATGTTGTATCTCATCTGGATTGTCGCAAACGGACGCCATCCCGTTGCGTTGGTGCGGTCTTTGATTGGACATGAAGCCAGCTACAACCAGTGGCGGGGTCTATGGGGCGTGGGGTATCGATGTATGGAAAAAGCCCGATGTTTGGGCAAGGCGGTCTGGTGCAATCCGATCCTTCCAGCCCTGGCGGTCGTCGGTGCGATGGCCGCCTGCCCGGGCGAGCCAGTCTTTTGGCTTTACACGACTGCGGTCGTTGTCGCGTATCTTGCGCAGGCAACCGACTGCAGATACTACCTGCTGCCTCTAACGCCCGTCGTTGCGGTATTGGCGACCGGCGGACTTGTTATCATCATGTCACTCGGACCGACCGGACTGCTGAATGCGGCGGGACTGGTCGCGATTTGGGTGATTGCGATCCCGGTTCGGGCGATGTTTTCTTCAACCGCTTGCCTGAACAGGTGGTGTTGGAAGGGCGGAATCAGTGACCACCAAGCTTGTGGAAACCTGCTCATTGATGCCTCGGGAAAGGCGCTGCGCGAGCTATGCCGTGGCGAGTCGCTTGCGGTGTACGGTCCGTTGAATCAGGCGTACGTTCTTGCCGAGACGAGCTGGCCAACCCCGATTGTCACGCCCGAATACTACATGGACCACGTGCATCCGGGGTGGCAAAATGAGCACAATCGCCGACTCCTCGCGTCACCACCCCGCTGGATTCTCGATACCGGCGAATGCTTCGACGCCAAAAATACACGCCATGGACTCGGTCTCGACTATTGCTGCCGGTATCGATTCGGTCGCACCCTGCGTTTGTATCGCCTGGAAGGCATCTCCCAGCCCGCGGACTGCGCCAAGAACGTGGTGACCTATCGCGTGCAGACACGGGCAGACCTGTTTGCCGAAGAAGTCCGTGGGGGCGACGACTTCGTTGTATACGATGACGAGAATGATACCTTCTTCGACGATGAATCCGCCGGGGATCCGTCGGCGTGGGCTCTTTCGGAACTGCTGCGAGATCTCGCAAAGCGCGGGTATCACCGACTGGCCGTGTACGGAGCGGGACGCTTCACCCTGCGACATGCGGAGGTGTACCGGCAATCGGCGGCACCGGTTTCCATCGTTTTGGACGATAACAGCGAACTCGACGGAAAAACATGTGCGGATTGGCCCATCCGCGGATTGGACCACGTCTCGCCTGACGATTTTGACGCCGTCATTATCTCCACCGACCGGTTTACGCGTGCCATGCTGGCCCGTATTCGAAAAAGATTCGGGTACGACGTGCCCGCCTTCACGATCAACGCCTGACCGAAACGCGATGACCAACGACGCCCGTCCCGGCGTTCAGGACAATTGCCGGAGCATCATGCCCGTCGCCAGGGTTAGCAACTCCGATAATGCCAAGATGTGGCACTCGTTTTCCCATGGAGGGCGGGGTGTCTTGTCCTTCATGCAGCCCCGGGTATGGAAGAACCCTTGTAGTCCGTAAGCGCATCGCCCGCATTGGCGGATGGACGAAATCGGGGAACACGCCACCATGGTGGGTTCCTTTTTTCCGATCTCCCCCATGCGGGGTATTCGGGCGGGTAGCCCGCTGCGCTTTGGCGTTCAAGCGTGTGTGACACAAAGATGGCACCAGCAGAACCGCTCCGTCAGAGCCGCGACCGCGAAGTGAGCGAACAAAAGGCAACGGCGAGATGCTTTGCTGCGCTCAGCATGACGGATTGGCGAGGGATTGTGGCACGGTCCACGCTTGCGTGGCCATGTCCACGATCAACAGCAGAGTATGGCTAACAATCATCCGCATTGCGGACTACAGCATGGTCACTTATTGTGTGGCGAGTCGCGGACTTTAGTCCGCGCGGATCGCGTGGATGTCAAAGGACCTCCCTCAACCGAGTACCGACACACGAAAATAAACTCGGCACATAAGCTCGACTTTTGCCCTTTTTGAGGGCCATTCGCGAACGTTTTCGTTAAACAAAACGGAGCCGCCTTGCCGGTATCAAGAGCAGTTGGAAAATAATCCTTGATACTTGGGCAAGGAGGCCC
>Ga0114931_10000214_pt1 | contig 66690 bp, 53 predicted proteins | sample 2SBtaG_FD_89579 | JGI IMG/M metagenome (GOLD analysis project Ga0114931, IMG submission 89579) | Deep subsurface microbial communities from Kolumbo volcano to uncover new lineages of life (NeLLi) - 2SBTROV14_V59a metaG | ecosystem: Environmental > Aquatic > Marine > Volcanic | place: Kolumbo... | reverse complement strand
GAGGCTCGGCGAAGCCGAGGGGGCGCTGCTGCGCCCCAGACCAACGGTGCTAGTCCCGCGTTGCGCGGCGCAGCCGCGCGTGCGAAGCACCCATCGCTTCGATGGAAACGCGGGACTAGGCGCGTCGCGCCGGAACGCCTCCGCAGCATAACGGCAGACTGGACGTTCCAGACACGCGTGGCACGATCGCCCCGGTGATCGACTTGTCGCAGTACCTGGGCGTGGCCGGCGAGCCCGTACGCGTGGTGCAGCAGGGAGGAGCCGAGGTCGCGGCCGCGCTACGGCGGCTGGCCGAAGTCGCGCCGTGGCTCCGGGTCGAGCACGAGCCCGACCCGGAGTCGCTCGTACGCACGACGCTGTCCGGCTCGCGCCCGCACGGGCGCATCGATTTCGCCGGAGCGATCGAAGGTAGACAGCTCGAGCCGCTAGTCGCGACGCTGCGCGCGCTTTCGACCGGCGAGGTGGAGAGCGACACGCCGGCAACGGCCGCGCTGCTCGCGGGCGTCGCCCGCAGCGTCGACGTCGTGGTCGCCGTCAGCCCCGGCTGCCCCTACTGCCCGGCGGTGACCGCGGCAGCGCTGCGCCTGGCCGTGCTCGCTCCGCAGGTGAGCGTGCGCGTAGTGCGCGCCGACTGCTCCGCCGCTCCCCCGGACGTTCGCGCGGTGCCGACCGTGCTCGTGGATGGCAGCGTGGTCGCGACCGGCCCGATCGGTGAATACGCGCTCGCCGAACGCGTCGGCGGAACCTAGCGGGACCCCGACCCAGGCCGCCGACCCAGCGTCGAACAGAAGCATGCGACCGGTGCAATGACGTCACATTCGATGCGCTGACGCTTCATCTGGTGGGCCCGGATATCGCGGCATTCTCCACTGCACAACGCGGGGGTGTATGGCGCAACGCGGCACGGTTCACGACCGGAATCGCCTTTCCAGATCTGCAACGCGTAGCGGTCGACACGCGCCACAAATGCGCGCCGCGGGAGCCCCGCGCGTAGGCATGGAGGTTGCACTCTCCCCGCACAGGGATGACTGGGGTAGTCACAACGCGACATCTGCTCAGGCACGCCGTGCTCATAGTCCGGCAGTTCGGCCTGAGGACGTACCTGTCGTGCTGCTACCGCGTCGTGCGCCACCCGCGCAGGACCGTCACGTTCCTCGGCTCGATCTACTAGCCCTCCTGCCGGAGACTTTTGGGTTACCCGCCCGCCAAGCCCGGTTTCTGGCGCAGTTTCGCGCGAACCGGAGTCGTGGACCGAAACGGCGTCACATTCTCCGCGCGCCGCGCCGTCACTCCGCCTTGCGCCGCTTCCGCTTGAAGACCTCGTCCGGCTCGACGCGTTCGATCTTGCGCGTCTCGGCGTTGCGGTAGCGGACCTGCTTGAGCAGGCGACCGCCGCTGAACTTCGCGCGCTCGGTGTCATGGAAGTAGCGCACCTCGCGCAGCAGGTCTTCCTTCTTCGCGGCCTCGGCTTCGGGCGAGTCCTCGTCCACCACCCACTTGCCGATGTCCTGCGGCAGGTCCTCCAGCTTGCCGAAGCGCTCCTCGGCCGCGCCGGGCACCTCGCGGAACATCAACACGAGGTAGAGCGCGACTCCGATCAGCCCCACCGTGAAGACGAATAGATAGACCGCAAGCATCGATGCACCACTACCGTTCCGAGCTGGATACCTCGAAATCCTCCGGCCGTTCAAGCACTTCGCCTACCGCGCCGGGTATTTCCTCCGGCTCCAGCCCGCGCCAGAAAACGTGCCAGCGCGTGAGCCGCAGCATGCCGTCGCACTCGTTCAGGTACCAGGAAGCGATGGGATTGTCCGGGCGCGCCCGCCAGAACACGCGCGGGAAGTCCCGCTCCATCGCCTGCCACAGGTCGCGCCCCATCCCCTCGCCCTGGGCCAGCGGCTCGACGGCGAACTTCGTCAGGAACGGCGCGACCGGCGACGGCTCGAGGATGGCCGCTGCCCGGTAGCCCTGCTCCACGTAGATGGCCAGCGGCTCGCGCACGAAGAAATCTTCACGCGCGCGCCGCCCGAAGCTCGCCTCGAGCAGTGCGCGTAGCCGCCCTACGTCGAGCTCCGCGTAGCTAGCGTAGCGACGCACCTCGGTGCCACGCTTGACCAGCGTGCCCGCACCGCGCGCCGTGAACAGCTCACGCAGGAGGTTCAGCGGCGAGGTCACGCTCACCAGCACGCTCGCCGCAGCCTGCGCGAGCAGGAGATCGCGCAGGCGCGCGAGCAGCACGGCGTCGCGCTGACCGAGCAGCTTCGATGCGAGCAGCGGCTCGGCGTCGGTGCGCAGATTGATGACCGAAATGCCACCGCCGTGCGCACCCAGCGCGTGCGCGCCGGGCAGCTCGATGCGCCGCTCGCCGTGCGGCCCGAGCCCGCCACGCCGGCGCAGGAACACCAGCTTGCGGCTGCCAAGCTCGTGGCACAGCTCGCCGACACGCGCGAAGCGCCCCGCCACGCCGTCGCAGTCGCCGGGCGAAAACCGCACGAGCGGCAGCCTCTCGTCGCGGAGCTCGCGGCGGAGCTGCTCGACAAGATCGGCCGCGCCCGCATCGTGGACCACTGGCTCGAGCCCCACCGTCGGCAGCCGCCGCGCCAGCCGCTCCGCCCCCGTCGCCGCCGAGGCCGGGTCGAACAGTCCCAGCACGATCGGCGCATACAGCCCGAGCTCCGACAGGAACCTGAGCTGCTCGACCAGCGAGCCCAGCGCCTGCCGCACCACCGGCGCCTCGGCCGCAATGACCGCGAAGCGCTCCTTCGGCAAGCGGCGGAACAGCCCCAGATACAGCTCCGCCTCCGAACGGCGCCCCACGCTCTCGAGGAACGTGAGCACCGCTTCCGCAGCTGCGGGCAGAGGCGCGTCGGTCACGGCCCGCGCGTATACCAGCCCCGAGCGCCTCCGACCGCCGGAAACCGTCCGGCTTTTCCCGGGCTTCTGGGGGGGCACCCAACCAGGTCCCGGAGCAGGCCCACCCCATCCATCCCCGCAGCCCGCGTCCGGCGCGGATCATCCGGCCCCGAGGCCGCCCGGCCTGCGCCTCGCCCCGTCGCCATCGCGCATGCGCTCCGCCGCACCGCGACTAGGATAGGCGGGTCATGCAGGTGGGATTGGTGACGCCGCCGGGCGTGCTGGGCGAATTCGTGGCGCGGGCGCTGGAGCCGGCCGGACACAAGCTGAGCGTCGCGCCGGATCTGGACGCGCTCATGGAGCAGGCCGCAGAGCAACTGGAAGTGGTGCTGTTCGCACCGGTAGTGGACGGCCGCACGGCAACCGAAGCGCTGGCAGAGGCGCGCGGCGCAGGACTCGCGCCGGAGCGCGCCGTGTATCTGGGACTCGACGTGGCGGCGTGCGACGAGGCGCGACGCGCAGGCTTCTTCCGCGCGGTGCAGCTGCCCTTCCAGGCGCAGGAGCTGCTCAGCACGATCGACACGGCGGGCCACGGCAAGCTGAAGGTGCTGCTCGCCGACGACAGCGATCTCATCCACAAGCACACCGTGCCCATCCTCACCGGCGCAGGCTACGAGGTGGTGGAGGCGTGGGACGGCGCCGAGGCGCTGGAGCTCCTCGACAAGGACCGTCCCGATCTGGTTCTGACCGACGTCGAGATGCCGCGGCTCGACGGCTACGGCGTGTGCCGATCGCTCAAGGAGGACGAGCACACCGCCGACATCCCGGTGGTGATCTGCTCCAGCCTGGGTGAGGCCGCGCACCTGGAGAAGGGCTTCGACGCGGGTGCGGACGACTATCTGGTCAAGCCCGTCGTCGCCGAAGAGCTCTTGAGCCGACTACACAACCTGCTCGCGTCGCGCATGGTGAGCGTGCGCGAGCGTGTACTCGTAGTGGACGACTCGGCGGCGATCCGGCACCTGGTGGCGGACTCGCTGCGCCGGCAGGGTTTCCGTGTGGAGACGGCTGTTGATGGACAGGACGGCCTGGAAAAGGCGCTGACCGAACCGCCGGACATCGTGCTGACGGACTACGACATGCCGCGCAAGAACGGCTTCGAGCTGACGCTGGCGCTGCGCCGCGACCTGACCACTCGGGACGTTCCGGTGGTGATGCTCTCCGCGCGCGACAGCAAGCGTGACCAGGCGCAGATGCGCGCCGCGGGGCTGACGAGCTATCTGGTCAAGCCGTTCAGCACGGACAAGTGCATCGCGATCGTGGAGCGCGTGCTCGCCGAGAAAAGGCTGGCCCGCTACAAGGAGGCGTCGCGCCTCTACATTTCCGAGGGTGCGGTGCGCGCGGCGGAGGAGATGAGCACCACGGGGCAGATGGGGGAGATCCGCGCCAAGGAAATGGACGCGACGCTACTCTTCAGCGACATCTCGGGCTTTACCAGCATGAGCTCGAAGATGACGCCCGGCGAGGTGGTGGCGATCCTCAACGAGGCGTTCGACGCGCTGTGCATCGTGATCCGCGACCAGGGCGGCGACATCGACAAGTTCATCGGCGACGCGATCATGGCCGTCTTCGAGGACCGTCCGGATCTGGAGGAGCCGCACGCGCTCAGAGCCGTGCGCGCGGGCTGGGGCATGCAGCAGGCGCTGCTCGACTTCAACAAGGAGCGCGAGAAGCCCCTGGTGATGCGCATCGGGCTCAACTGCGGCACCGTCGTGCGCGGCGACATCGGCTCCCGCTTCGTCCGGCGCGACTACACCTGCATCGGCGATGTGGTGAACCGCGCCCAGCGCCACGAGTCCAAGGCTCCGCTCGGTGGTGTGCTATTGAGCGCGGACCTGTATCCGCGGGTGAAGGACTACGTGATCGTGGAAGAGATGACCGGCTTGAGCCTGAAGGGCATCGAAAAGCCCGTGAGCGCGTATGTGCTCAAGGGGCTCAAAGAGGAGGCGAACGGCTAGTCATGCGGTCGAACAGAAGCAAGATCGTCGGCGCTACGCTGGCGCTGGCGCTGGGCGTGGTGGCGGCGGGCGGCGCCCGGGCCGACAACCCGGCCGACGCGGCCCGCTATCCCTACGACCCAGCCTGCGCCTGGGGCCGCATCGCCAACGGCCACGGCATGTTGGTACGCTGCATCACCAAGGACGAGGCGAGCCAGCTCCTGTCGCACAGCAAGCCGGAGGCGAAGCCCGCGCCGTCGAGCGCGCCCAGCGCGCCGCAGCCGCCCGATGCCGGCGCGCCCGACGCGCAGCCGCCCGTGCCCACCGAGCAGCACCTCGAGGTGGAGGTGGGGCCGGTCGTCGTGGACCACGGAGCACTGCCCAAGGCGGAGCGCAAGCTGCGCGCGGCGCACAAGCGCTTCGAGGAGTGCGTGAAGGACAACGGCGGCCTTTCCAGCGACCACGGCCAGGTCGACGTGCGCTTCCTGGTGCGCGGCTCGCGCGGGCGTGCCGAGGGCGTTTCGGTGAAGAAACGCAACGGAGTCAGCTCCAAAGCAGCCCACTGCATTGCGGATGTGGTCGACCGCCGCAGCGTGGGCATCCCCGACGCGCCGCTTGTGGGGGCGACGCTGGTGGTGAAGTTCAGTAAAGTGAAGCGGTGAACGCGCCGATTCGGGTCCTGGTCGTCGACGACTCCTCCTTCATGCGGGGAGCCGTCGCGCGACTCTTGAGCGCCGACCGGCACTTCGAGGTGTGCGGCCAGGCTAGAGACGGCCTCGATGCGGTAAAGCTCGCCTCGGAGCTCTGCCCCGACGTCATCACGATGGACTTCAACATGCCGGGGCTGAACGGCGCCGAAGCGACGCGGCGGATCCTCGCTGAGCGCCCGCTGCCCATCGTCATGCTGAGCGCGCACACGCGCGACGGCGCCGCCGAGACCGTGGACGCGCTGGCCGCCGGTGCCGTGGACTTCGTGGAGAAGCCCGACGGCGAGGTCAGCGCGAACATGTCCAACGTGCGCGACGAGCTGATCCAGAAACTGCTCACCGCGGCGGGCGCCAAGGTGCTGAGCGCGCCGCCAGCCGGATCGGCGAGCACCCGCTCCGCCTCGGAGCCGCCGGTCTCGCGGCGCGCGGCGCGCTCGGCCGTCCGGCACATGCCACCCGGCTTGCGCATCGTGGTGGTCGCCAGCTCCACGGGCGGCCCGAGCGCGCTGGTGCGCGTGCTGCCCACGCTGCGTCTGGCGGAGCACGCCGCACTCCTGGTCGTGCAGCACATGCCGCCCGCTTTCACGGCGGCGCTGGCCGATCAACTTTCCGACCGCGTGGGCTATGCCGTGCGCGAGGCCCGGGCCGGCGACGCGCTCGAGCCAGGCCTGGCTCTGGTCGCGCCGGGCGGAAAGCACCTGCTGGTGGCGCGCAGCGGGCGCCTGGCGCTGAGCGACGCGCCTCCACAGCACGGCGTGCGCCCGGCCGCGGACGTGACGCTCAAGTCGGCAGCCCAGGCGTACGGCGCGCGCACCGTCGGCGTGGTGCTGATCGGCATGGGCCGCGACGGCGCGACGGGGCTGGCGGCGGTCAAGGCCGCGGGGGGCCGCACGCTCGCCCAGGACCGCGGCAGCTGCACCGTGTACGGCATGCCGCGCGCCGCCGTCGAGATGGGCGTGGTCGACGAGGTCGTCGCGCTGGACCGCATCGGCAGCGTGGTCAGCAAGCTGGTCAGCTAGTGCCGCGCACCGACGAGACATACAACGCACGTGTCGTGCGTTTCGCCGCACAGGCGAGCGCGCTCGCCGCTCGCTCGCGGCTGGTCTCGAACCTGCGCGGGTTGGCCTTCGGCGTGGCCGCCGTCGCGGGGCTGTTCGCGGCCTTCGGCAGCCGGCACGCACTGGCGGGCGGCATCGCGGCCGTCGGCGCGGTCGCTTTTCTGCTGTTGGTGGCGTGGCACGCGCGCGTGATCGAGGCGGAGGACGACGCGCGACGCTGGGAGCGGGTGAATCGCGACGCGCTCGCGCGGGCCAGCGGCGAATGGCGCAAGCTGCCGGAGGATGGCCGACGCTTCCGCGACGCCAAGCACGCCTATGCCGAGGATCTGGACGTGTTCGGCCCGGCGTCGCTGTTCCAGCGCCTCTCGGTGGCGCACACGCGCTTCGGACAGCAGGCCCTGGCCCGCTACCTCAGGGGTCCGGCCGAGCCCGCCGAGATCCGCCTGCGCCAGGAAGCAGCCCAGGCGCTCGCGCCGGAGCTCGACACGCGCCAGCGCCTGGAAGCGCTCGCGCTGGCCGTGGTCGAGCCCTCTGTCCCGCCCGGCTACGCCACCAGCGAGGACGAGGGCAAGCCGAAGAAGGGCCGCCCGCTGCGCGCGCCCCCCGATCCGGAGCCGCTGCTCTCGTGGGCGGAGTCCAATCCGCAGCTGTCGGGGCAGCCGCTTCTGGTGGGGCTCTCGTGGCTGCTGCCGCCGTTGACCCTGGCCGGAGTCGTCGGCGCGTGGGTCTTTGGCCTGCCGGCATTCGTGTGGGCGGCGCCGCTGCTGGTGCAGATGGCCCTGAACTTCCGCACGCGCATGCCCGCCCTCGAGGTCTTCAACGCAGTCTCGTCGACCGAGGGCGCCTTCCTCCGCTACGGCGCGATGCTGGAGCTCATCGAGCAGATCGACGTTCCGTCCAAGCTGATCACCTCCATGCAGAAGCAGCTGATGGCCGGGGAGCGGCGGCCGTCGCAGTCGATGAAGGAGTTCCGGACCAAGGTCGGCTGGTTCGACCTGAGGCACAACGGACTGATCCACCCCGTCGCCAACGCCCTGTTCATGTGGGACGTGCACTGCGTGCTGGCACTGGAAAAATGGCAGAAGCGCGCGGGCAAGGCGACGCGCGGCTGGTTCCGTGCGCTCGGCGAGGTGGAAGCGCTCTCGTCGCTAGCCGGACTTTCCCACGACGAGCCGGACTATGCGTTCGCCGAGATCATCGAGGACGATGCCGTCTTCGAGGCGGTGGGGCTCGGCCATCCGCTCATCGACGACCCGCTGCGCGTCGTCAACGACGTGACCCTTCCAGCGCCGGGCACCGCGCTGCTCGTCACCGGCTCGAACATGTCGGGCAAGAGCACACTGCTCCGCTCGATGGGGCTTGCGACGGCGATGGCGCTCGCCGGCGCGCCGATCTGCGCGACGCGACTCAGGCTGGCCCGCTTCTCGGTCTGTACCAGCATCCGCATCGCGGACTCGCTCGGCAGCGGCGTGAGCCACTTCTACGCGGAGCTCGGCAAGCTCAAGGCCGTGCTCGATGCCACCTCGGGCGGGCCACCGGTGCTGTTCCTGCTCGACGAGATCCTGCACGGCACCAACTCACGGGAGCGGCAGATCGGCGCGCGCTGGATGATCGCGGAGCTGCTCTCCCGCGGCGCGATGGGCGCCGTGTCGACCCACGACATGGGCCTGGCGAAGCTGCCGGACCAGATGATGGCGCAGGTGACGCTGGTGCACTTCCGCGAGAACGTGCAGGACGGCAAGATGAGCTTCGACTTCAAGCTGCGCCCGGGGCCGGTCACCGCCGGCAACGCGCTCAGGCTGATGCGCAGCGTCGGGCTCGAAGTGCCGCTCGAACAGTAGGGCTATTGGGGCGGACGCGAGCCGGCAAGGCTCTGGCTCGACGAGCAGCCGGCCAGCGTGCCGCAGTTCGAGCCGCCGTTGGTCGTCGTCGAGTAGCGGATGGTGCCGGAGATGCTGTCGCCGTTCAGCGACGCGCCGAGGTTCGCGGTCCGGCCCAGTCACCGATCCCCGCCACGGTCGCCTGGAGCCGGAGAACGGAACGCGCGCCGCCGAACACCGATCTCCGCTGCGCCTCGCCCCCGGTGCCTGGCCGCTCCACCACCGTTCGTGTACGTTCCTCTACCGCCATGCCCGATACACGCCTGCTTTCCGCTGTCGAGATCGCCCGCCTGGTCCGCGAAGGCGCTCTCTCCTCGCGCGACGCGGTAGAAGCGCACATCGAGCAGATCGAACGCGTGAATCCGGCGCTGAACGCCGTGGTGCGCGATCGTTTCGACGAGGCGCGGGCCGAGGCCGACGCCGCCGACGCGCTCGTGCACAGCGGCGGCGAGCTGCCGCCCCTGCACGGCGTGCCCTGCACCATCAAGGAGTCGTTCGCGCTGACGGGCATGCCGAACGCCGCCGGACTGGTACGCCGGCGCCACGTGGTCGCGGACAGCGACGCCACGGCCGTCGCGCGATTGCGCAAAGCCGGCGCGATCCCGCTCGGCGTGACGAACACGTCGGAGCTCTGCATGTGGATGGAGTCGAACAACTACGTGTACGGCCGCACGAATAATCCCTACGACCAGGCGCGCATCGCCGGCGGCAGCTCGGGCGGCGAAGGCTCGATCGTGGGCGCGGGCGCGTCGCCGTTCGGGCTGGGCTCGGACGTGGGCGGTTCGATCCGCGGCCCGGCGTTCTTCAACGGCGTGTTCGGTCACAAGGCGACGGGCGGGCTCGTCCCCGGTTCAGGGCAGTACCCGATGGCCGAAAACGAGGTGCTCCGCTACCTCACCACGGGCCCCCTCACGCGCAGGGCCGCGGATCTGATGCCGCTGCTCCGCATCCTCGCCGGCCCGGACGGCATCGACGAGGGCTGCGAGGAGATGCCGCTCGGCGACCCCGCGGAAGTGCGGCTCGAAGAGCGGACGCTACTGCACGTCGAGGACAACGGCGGCATCGACGTGAGCGACGATCTGCGCGCGGCGCAGGAGCGCGCCGTCCGCGCACTCGAAGCCCGTGGCATGCGCATCCGCCGCGTGCGTTTCGCCGCACTGAAGAAACAGTTCGACATCTGGTCGGCGATGATGGGCGCTGCGCGCGGCACGCCGTTCGGTGAGCTGCTCGGCCAGGGCCAGCCGATCCGGCCGATGCGCGAAATCGTCAAGTGGAGCCTCCGCACCTCGGAACACACGCTGATGGCCAGCCTGCTGGCACTGATCGATCCGCTGCCGAAGCTGGCGCCGCGTATGGCACGGCATCTGATCGACCTCGGACGCCAGCTGCGCGGGGAGATCGTCGAGATGCTCGGCCCGGACGGCGTGTTGCTCTACCCGTCGCACAGCTCGCCTACACCGCGACACAACGAGCCGGTGAAGCAGGCTCTACGGCTGCACATGCCCTGGGCCTACCTCGGCATCATGAACGTGCTGGAGCTGCCCTCCACGCAGGTGCCGCTCGGGCTCAACGCCGCCGGGCTGCCCCTCGGCGTGCAGGTGATCTCGCGGCACCGAAATGACCACATGACGATCGCGGTCGCGATGGAGCTCGAGCGGGCGCTGGGCGGCTGGGTACCACCGCCACTGTCGGGCCTTGTCGCTATTCCGGCACCGGAAGATCGAAGCGCACGCGCACGCGATCCTGCAGCTTGATCGCGCCCATCAACGCCTTGAACGGCTTGATCCCCCAGCGCGACGGCATGAGCTCGACCTCGCCCTGAAGCCGATCTCCCGAGCGCGCGAGCGACAGCGCGAGCGGGCGGCGCTTTCCCGCCATCTCCAGCTCGCCCTCGACGCGGTAGCCGCCGCTTTCGGGCTCGGCCTTGCCCTCGAAGCTGAGCGGGCGGCCGGCATGCAGGATCTTGTCCCGGACGTTCTCGACGATCTGCCGCTTGTCGCGCTCGCCGAGCGCGCGCTCGTCGAGCTGCCCGTCCCGCATCGCGCCGTCGACGCGAAGCTCCGGATGTCGAAGCTGGCCGCTACGTGCTCCGGCGTGCCCTCGATGCGGAAGCCGTCCACTGTGAGCCGGAGATCATGCGCCGCGCGCCCGAGGAGCCCTTCCTTGTACGTATAGACTTCCACCCGCCCGTGCTCGATCGTCGCCATGTCCGGGTCAGCATCCGCGCATACCCCGGGAGGGTCCAGTCCGATCGGCGACAGGCCCGGAGGCCGGCCGGGGCTGGGCACCTCCGTGTACGGGCTGGCTCGATCCGGCTGGCGCGGCCAGACTACAGGCTGGAGGCGGGCGCCAGACGCCCGCTTGACGCGAGAAATAGGGCAGAGCTAGCGTGGTCACTTGAAAGACTGCATGCGACCAGCATGGGAACCCGCTGAACGGGGTCGAACGCCGGCCACGTGCCCAGGTGTGCCGCCAGGCGCATCGGTGATGTGCGCCGCCCGGCGCCCGCCTGACATGCCGAACGGGGAGGCTGCCCACCCTTGAGCGAGTTCGACGAGAAGACACGGGTCACCCAGGTCGTGCAGCGTCCCCCGGACGACGGCGGCGGCGGCAACGACTGCGTAGTCGTCATCTACACCAAGGAGCCGGGGCTGCTCGGCAAGCGCTTCGTGCTCGACCGCAATCCGGTACGGATCGGGCGGGGAGCGGACAACTACATCGTGCTCGAAGGTGACTCGGTCTCGCGGCGTCACGCCCACCTCGAGCGGCGCGGCACCGTCTGGCACGTGGTCGACGACGGTTCCACCAACGGCACCTACGTCAACGAAGAGCAGATCCCGCGCGAACAGCTGCTCAACAACAGCGATCGCATCAAGGTCGGACCGACCATCCTCAAGTTCCTCTCCGGTGCCGACGCCGAGGCGAAGTACCACGAGGAGATCTACCGCATGACCATCGTCGATGGTCTGACGCAGATCAACAACAAGCGCTACCTGTTCGAAGCGCTCGAGCGCGAGGTCATCCGTGCGCGCCGCCACGAGCGCGATCTCAGCGTGGTGATGTTCGACATCGACTTCTTCAAGCGCATCAACGACCAGTACGGCCATCTGGCGGGCGACTACGTGCTGCGTGAACTGGCCAAGGTGGTGCAGGGCCGCATCCGCCGCGACGAGGTGTTCGCCCGCTACGGCGGCGAGGAGTTCGTGATCGTGCTGCCGGAAACGCATCTCGAAGGCGCCACGGCGCTCGCCGAGAACGTGCGCGCGCGCTGCGCCGAGAACAGCTTCGTATTCCAGAACGAGCGCATCCCGGTCACCATCAGCATCGGTTGCGCGCTACTCAGCCCGGACGACAAGACGGCCACGGATCTGATCCAGCGAGCCGACGAGAAGCTATACGAGGCCAAGCGCGGCGGGCGGAACCGGGTCTGCTCCTGATCGCCCGATGCGCGCTCTCTAGCGCCGTCTACCGATGAGCTTCAGCGAGATCCCTCCGCCGCCCGAGGTCGATCCGGGCAACGATGAACCCGCGATCCGTACGCGACCGCCTGGGCCGCAATCGCGCACGTGGCTCACGCGCGCGGCGCGGGTCGGCGCACCGATGGGCCCTTTGCCCCAGCGCGAACCGAGCAAGGTCGTCCGGGCCGACGTGCCCGCCGGCAGCATCGTCTACGCGACCGGCAAGGGTTCCAACGTGATCGACGTCGACGGCAATCGCTACGTCGACCTCGCTGCCGGCTTCGGCGCGCTGCTGCTCGGGCACGCGCATCCGCGCATCCTCAAGGTGCTCGAGCTGCAGGCGCCGCGGCTGCTGCAGGCGCTTGGCGACGTGTACCCGTCGGAGCCGAAGATCGCGCTCTCGGACCGCCTGGCCGCACTCTTCCCGGAGCCCGGCGCCCGCGTGATCCTCGGCCAGTCCGGCGCCGACGCGGTGAGCGCTGCGCTGAAGACGGCAATGCTCTTCACCGGTAAGCCCGGTGTCGTCGCCTTTTCGGGCGGCTACCACGGGCTTTCCTACGGCCCGCTTGCCGCCACCGCTCTCCGGGCAGGCTATCGCGAGCCCTTCTTGCCGCAGCTCAATCCCGCCGTGAGTTTCGTGGACTACCCGTCCACGGAGGAGGAAGCCGGCGCGGCGCTCGAGCGGGTCCGCTTCGAGCTCGGGCGCGGCAACCTGGGCGCGGTGCTGATCGAGCCGGTGCTGGGGCGCGGCGGCTGCGTGCCTCCGCCGTCCGGATTCCTGGCGGAGCTTTCGCGCATCGCCAAGGCGGGAGGCGCGCTCTTCATCGCCGACGAGATCTGGAGCGGCCTCGGACGTGCCGGGCATCTGCTCTACTCGGTCGCCGAGGGCGCACGCCCCGACGTCATCTGCCTGGGCAAGGGCCTCGGCGGCGGTCTTCCGATCAGTGCCTGCATCGGCAGCGCGGACGTGATGCAGGCATGGCGCCGCGAGCCCGAGGTGGTGCACACCTCGACGTTCGCGGGAGCGCCGCTCGCCTGCTGCGCCGCGATCGCCACACTCGACGTGATCTCGCGCGATGGTCTCGTCGAGCGGTCGGCCCGGGTCGGGGCCGGGTGGCTCGCCGCCCTGCGCTCGGCGCTCGAAGGGCTGCCCGGCGTGGACGGAGTGCGCGGCGCCGGCATGATGATCGGCATCGACGTGCAGAGCCGGACAGGCGGCGCGCCCCGGCTGATGCGTGCACTTCTGGAGCGCGGCTACATCGTGTCCAGCGGCGGGGGCAGCCGCGAAGTCATCGTACTCACTCCGCCGCTGACCATCGCCGAGGCGCTGCTCGAAGGCGCCGCTCTGGCACTCCGCGAAGCGATCCACGGTTAGGCTCCGGTTTGAGCGCCAGCATTGAAAATCCCGACCCGGAACGCATCGCCAGAGAGAGCGACGCGCTGCACGCGCGGGTGCGCGCCTTCGCGCGCGGCGAGGCGGCGGAAACAGACGACTTCGAGCGCCTGGCACTGGACATCGCCCGCTTCCAGGCGCGCTGGTCTCCCGGCTTCCGCCGCCTGGTCGAGGCCAGGAGCCCGGGGCTCGACCGGCTCGACGCGATCCCCGCCGTGCCGAGCGATGCCTTCCGTCTGACCCGCGTCGCCATGCACCCGCCGGAGCTGGACGCGGTTTCCTTCGTCACCAGCGGCACTATCGGCTCCGCGCGCGGCAGCCACGCGATGCGCACCACGCGCACTTACCGGGAGCTGTCGCTTTCCTTCGGCAAGCGCGCGCTGGCCTCCGCGTGGCCCGGCCGCCGCGTCGTGGTGGCACTGGCGCCGCCCCCCGGAGAACCGACCAGCTCGTCGCTCGGTTTCATGATGCGGGCGTTCATGCAAGAGCTCGACGGACGCGCGCTCGCCGTCGACCCCTCCGGTGCGGAGTTCGATCCGGAATCGTCGGGGCGCTGGCTGGCCAGCACGAGCGGCGTCGACATCGGTAGCCTGCGACGTGCGGCGCTCGTCGCCCAGGAGCGGCAGGAGCCCTTGTTGGTGCTCGCCACCTCGTTCGCGCTGGTCCTCCTGCTCGACGCGCTGGCCGGCGCGAAGATCCCCGCACCCAAGCGTACGGTCGTGATGCAAACCGGTGGCTTCAAGGGCAGGACGCGCAGCGTCGAACCCGACAGGCTCCGCCGCGCGGTCGCGCGCGCCTTCCGCATCCCTCCCGCGCAGGTCATCGGCGAGTACGGCATGACGGAGCTTTCCAGCCAGCTCTACGAGGGCACGCTGCCCGGCGGCGCGCTAGACGGCGAGCCCGGCGTGTACCTCGAGCCGCCCTGGCTGCGCGTCGTGCCGGTCGATCCGGCTACGCTCAAACCGCTCGCCCAGGGAAAAACGGGCCTGGCCCGCATCGTCGACCTGGGCAACGTCGACTCGGCCGTCGCCATCGTCGTGCAGGATCTGGTGCGACGCCGCGGCGGTGGGATCGAGCTGCTCGGCCGCCGGCTGGGCGCGCCGGCGCGCGGCTGCTCGCTGGCCGTCGAAGCTCTCGTGCAGGGCCATGCCGACTGACTACCCGCCCGCCTCGCGCACCAGCTACCCGTCGCTCGCTCCGCCCGAGCCGATGCCGGTGCGGCTCGCACGCATCGAGCGGCTGCTCGAGGCAGCCCGCCGCATCGCCGACGAGGGCGATCCGCTCGGCGCGCGAGCGCGGGAAGTGCTGCCGGCCGCCACCGGGCTCAGCCGCGAGGGTGTCGAATACGCATTCCGCCATTGCCTGGAGACCGAACCGTCGTCGGAGGAGCTCGCCGCGCTCTCTGCGAGCACGCCGCCGGTGCCACGGGCGCACGTGCTGCTCTCGGCCAACGTGTTCATCGCCGCCCATCGCGCCATCGCCATCGCACTGGTAGCGTCGGCCCGGGTGAAGGTGCGCGCCTCGCGCCGCGAGCCGGAGATGGCAGCGCTGCTCCACGAAGGCAGCCACGGCGCATTCCACCTGGTCGAGGACCTGGCGCCGGATCCGGGCGACCACGTCTGGGCCTACGGCTCGGACGAGACGATCGCCGCGCTCGGTGCCGAGCTGCCGGCCGGCGTGGTGCTGCACGCGCACGGCGCGGGCATCGGCGTCGCGGTCGTCGAACCGCCCGCGGCGGGGCCCGAACGCGATCGCGCGCTCGCGAGCGCCGCGCTACACCTCGCCGAGGACGTGACCGCCTTCGACCAGCGCGGTTGTCTCAGCCCGCGTTTGTGCCTGTTTGCCGGCGAAGTGGAAGCGGCGCGCCGCTTCGTGGAGCTGCTCGTCAAGCAGCTCGCCCGACTCGAGCACGACGTCCCCCGCGGCACGCTCTCGCCCGAAGAGCTCGCCGACCAGACCCGCTACCGGGACAGCGTGCTGTACGCCTCCGCGCTGTTCGCGGCCGGCAAAGGCGCCGTCGGATTCGACGAAGCGGGCGGCCCGCTCGTACTGCCGCCCATAGGGCGCAACCTGCACGTCCAGGTCGTCGGCGATCCCGCGCCTGCACTCGCATCGCTCGAGCGCTCCGTCGCCGCCCTGGGTCTCTCCGTCTCCGACTCGATGTCGGCACGCCTCGCCGAAGTGCTTCCCCGCGCCCGCAGGAGCGCCCTCGGCCACATGCAGCGCCCACCCTTCGACGGCCCCGTCGACCTGCGCGGTGACTTCGCGGGGGAAGTGCTGTAGTTGCCCAGGCGCGATCACCCGGGCGCGTTTCCAGCAATCGGCCGACCGTGGCGACAATGCGTCGATCGTAGAGTACTCTCCGTGCAAGAGTAGAGGGATGGGCGAAGAGGAAACACAACCGGAGCCGAGCGAGCCCCCTGAACGACAGAGTCTCGCGCCCGTGTTCTTCGCGGCACTGCTGCTCACCGCGATCTTCGCCCTGGCCTATGTGCTCCGGTCGTTCATTCCGGATCTGATCCTCACGTTCATCCTGGTCGCGATGTTCCGGCCGCTGTGGCGCCGGCTCTCGCAGCGCATGGGCGGTCGCCAGTGGCTGGCGTCGGGCGTCGTCACGGTGATGATCGTGTTGATCGTCGCGGCGCCGGTGGCCTTCGTCCTGACGACGCTCGGCACCGAAGCGGTGGCCATGGCGCAACGCGTCCACGCCGGCGATTCCGCGGCGTTCGCGAGCGACGTCGGTCAGCGCGCGGAAAGCGCGCTTCGCACCGTCGGTGTGCCAATCCAACACGAGCAACTGGTCAAGGTCGCCGTGCGAGGGCGTGACTGGCTCGCCGCACGGGTTCTCGAGGAGACGACAGCGTTGCTCGGCAGCACGCTGTCACTGATCTTCCACTTCCTGGTGGTGGTGATCAGCGTGTTCTACCTGCTGGTGGACGCAGACCGCTTGAAGAAGTTCATATTCGCGCTGTCTCCGCTGCCCGACGACCACGACCAGTTGCTCACGAAGAAGTTCGACGACGTGGCGCGCGGCATTCTCGTCGGCAACGGCGTTGGCAGCGCGCTGCAGGGGGTCCTGGGCGGCGCCGCGATGGCAGTAGTCGGTCTTCCGTCGCCGATGCTGTGGGGAACGATCATGATGCTGTTCGCGTTCCTGCCGCTGGTCGGCATCTCGGTCGTGACGGTGCCGGCTGCGTTGTATCTGGCGTTCACCGGACAGGTAGGGGAGGCGGCAGCCTTTTTCGTCTTTTGTACCGCACAGGGTGTGTTCATCGAGAACGTGGTCAAGACGCGGCTCATCGGACGCAGCACGCGCATGCACGACCTGCTCGTATTCCTCGGCGTGCTGGGAGGCATCAGTACGTTTGGCATCATGGGCCTGCTCTACGGCCCCCTCATCGTCGCCGCCTTCCTCACGCTTTCCGAGCTGTACTTCAAGGTGTACCGCCAGCAGATAGCGTCCGGGTTGACCGTTCGCTGAACGGCTCGCGCGGCGCTATGCTTACCCTGGAGGCTTCTCATGCGCAGACTCATCCTTGCGGCGTGCGCCGCGCTGCTCGCGGCGTGCGGGCCCACCAGCAACGCACCGACCGTAGCGGGGGGAAGCGGTGCGGTGGGCAGCGGCGGCGCAGGCGCCGCCAGCGGAGGTGGCAATTCCGCGGGTGGCACGGGCGGCGTAGTGATCGATCTAGACGGTGGCAATAGCGAGGCCTCGGCACCGGACGCCGGCTGCGCCACGGCCACCTCCCAAGCCAACGTGCTGCCCGCGGTGATGGAATTCGTGCTCGACACCAGCGGCTCGATGGGCGATGCGGCCCCGGGTGGTGGCACCAAGTGGTCGGTCACGCAGGCTGCGCTGGGTTCCGCGTTCGACAAGATGACGGCCGGCAACGCCGGCGGGCTGCTCTTCTTCCCCGGTACCGATCCGGCTGTTTCCGGTGGAACCTGCATCGTCAAGCAGCAGGCAGTGCCGATCGCCACGCTCGGGTCCGCGGGCTCGAATCAGCGCACGCTCGTCAATCAGGCGCTGCAGGCGGCGAGCCCGCTGGGCGGCACGCCGACGCACGACGCCTACCTGTTCGCCCTGAACACGCTCGCGCAATCAACGCTGCCGGGCAACAAGTTCATCGTGCTCATCACCGATGGTGCGCCGACGTACGCGCTCTACTGCAACGGCGACGGCCAGACGCCGGTGCCGAATGGACCGCTCATCAGCCAGGTCGCCTACGCCTCCACACTGGGAGTACGCACTTTCGTGATCGGCTCGCCAGGCAGCGAAAGCGCGCGAACCGATCTGTCGAAGATGGCATCGGCGGGCGGCACTGCGCTTCCGGGATGCTCGGATGGTGGCCCCAGCTACTGCCACTTCGACATGACGACCCAGCCGAACCTGGCCCAGGCGCTGGACGCCGCGCTGGCCAAGATCAGCGGCGCCGCGCTCAGTTGCACCTACGACGTGCCGCAACCGCCGAACGGCCAGACGCTCGATCCGAACAAGGTGAACGTCGTGTTCACGCCCAGCAGCGGGCAGCCGACGGATATCTACCGCGCGTCGGGTTCGACCTGCAAGAACGGCTGGCAGTATTCGCCCGACGGAAAGCAGATCGTCATCTGCGGGCCGTCTTGCGACAAAGTGAAAAACGATCCAGGGGGGCGCATCGACATCGTGTTCGGCTGCGCTACCAAGGTGCGCTGAGCCATGCGTGCGCACATGAACAACCGATGGCTTCTGGTGGTGGGCGCGGCGCTTTCCGTCGTCCTGGTTTCAGGGTGCGGTAGCTCAGGCGGCTCGGGCGTCGCGAGCGGGCGCGGCTCGGGCGGCTCGGGCAGCCTGGACGGCGGACATGGTGGTGGGGGCACGGACAGCGGCGCCCCGCCCACGTGTAGCGACGGCGTGCGGAACGGGACCGAAACGGCCGTCGACTGCGGCGGCTCGACCTGCCCGCCGTGCGCCAACAACCTGCCCTGCCAGAAGCCTTCCGACTGTGCGAGCCGGGTCTGCCACCTGGGCTTCTGCACCACGCTGAACTGCGCCGACGGCACCCGCGACGGCGACGAGACAGACGTGGACTGCGGCGGCAGCTGCCCGCCGTGTGGCGAAAAGGCCGTGTGCAACGTCGACTCGGACTGCCAGAGCAAGAACTGCGACAACTTCGCCTGCACCGCCACGTGCACCGACGGGGTCAAGGATGGCGACGAGTCGGACATCGACTGCGGGGGCTCCAAGTGCCCCAAGTGCGGCAACGGCTCCACGTGCAACACGTACACCGACTGCCAAAGCGACGGCTGCGCGAACGGTCTCTGCGCCGTGCCCTGCTCGGCCGGGGACATCGTGTGCGACGGCAGCACTGCCAAGACATGCGACGGGCACGGCGGCTTCTCCGACGTCACCAGCTGCAGCGCCACGAGCACGGTGTGCGCCACCTTGCTCGGCTGCGTGGCGTGCATTCCCGATACCGGTAGCTGCACGGGCAACGTGGGCCAGTACTGCAAGCAGGACGGCAGCGGCTACGCCACGGAAGACTGCGATCCACTGCAGGGCATGACGTGCGATGCGAGCAGCGGCCGCTGCAAGGGCGACTGCGCGCCCACCCGGCTCGGTACAAGCTACGTCGGCTGCGACTACTTCCCGACGGTGACGGCGAACCTCGTCAGCAGCAGCGTATTCCACTTCGCCGTCGCCGTTTCGAACACGTCCTCCATCGCCGCCACCGTCACCGTCACGCGCGGCAGCACCACAGTCGTGACGCAGAACGTCGCCGCCAACAGCGTCGCCAAGATCAACCTCCCGTGGATCGCCTCGCTGAAGGGCCCGAGCTCGAACCTCGTCCAGCCGTTTCCGGCGTCGATCCGCGTGAACGGCGGCGCCTACCAGCTGCGGAGCAACGAACCGGTCACCGTCTACCAGTTCAATCCGCTCGAGTACACGGCGTCGGGGCAGTACAGCTACATCAACGACGCCTCGCTGCTCTTGCCCACCAACGCCTGGGGCAAGAGCTACCGCGGTATCGCGCGCCATCATTTCGCCGGCTCCTCGGGCTTCGTGGCGATCACCGCTGGCCAGGACAACACCTCCGTCACGCTCACACGCGGACCTCAGACCGGCAACTTCAAGACAGGCGTGTCGGGCATCGCCGCCAACGGCACCGGCACCGTCAGCCTGAACGCCGGCGACGTGGTGGAGCTGGTCTCGAACGGCTCGACGAGCCGTTCCGACCCGAACGACCCGACCGGCATCCTGGTGAAGTCGGACAAGCCGGTGCAGGTGATCGGCGGCCACCAGTGCACGTTCGTTCCGGACGCCAACGCTGCGTGCGATCACCTCGAAGAGTCGCTCTTCCCGATCCAGACGCTCGCTGATACCTACGTCGTGACGGCGCCGCGCCTGCCGAACAACGCGAACCCGAAGGTGGAAATGGTGCGCATCGTGTCCACGCAGGACAATACGACGCTCACCTACAACCCTGCCCAGGGCGGCGCGCCGGGGAGCATCGCCAAGGCCGGCGGCTGGGTGGAGATCGCGAACAACGCCCAGAGCTTCACGATTACCGCCAGCCACCCGGTGTACGTGATGCAGTACATGGAAGGCCAGACGGCGGGCGGTGGCTCCGGCGATCCGGCTATGGCCCAGGCCGTCACGCCCAAGCAGTACCGCAGCGACTATCGCTTCCATGCGCCCACGAACTACACGACCAACTTCGTGAACATCGTGGCGCCCACGGGCGCAACCGTGTCGCTGGACGGCGCGTCGGTCAGCGGTTTTGCTCCGATCGGCTCCACGGGCTTCTCCGTCGCGCGCGCGCCGCTTTCCAACTCGGGCAGCGGGGATCACACGGTGACAGCGTCGCAGGGCGTGGGGGTGAGCGTGTACGGCTATGGCCAGTACACCAGCTACTGGTACCCCGGCGGGCTGAACCTGAAGCGGCTGCCGCAGCAGTAGCAGGCGACAGCAGCGCGCCTCAGCCCAGGAGCCAACCGAACTCGGTTCGGGCACCGCTTCGACCCCAGCGACGCCGGGCGCAGGGCACCTCCGCTTGGTAGACGGGCCGGGCGACGAATGGAAAGCGACGCGTGATCAATCACTTGGGTTGGTCCGGCGCGGTATCGTGGCGAGAGGCGCAAATTCGCATCGAGGGATCGAACCTGGGGGTGGCCGGGGCGGGTCTGGAGGCGGCGACCGGGACGGTGGCAGCGTCCGCGACCGCGCCGGTGGCAGCGACGGGGACGGCGTGGCGGAACGCAGCCACGGCGCGAAGCAGGCTCGCGCCAGCCCTGCGGGCTGTCACTGCGCCGGCAGGTTCGTGGGACGGGTGATGGATGCAGCGTGTCAACGCTCCTCTGCCGCCCGGCGGCGAGACGCTGGACGCGGATGGCAATCGAACGACCATCGAGAACCGCTACTTCGTCGCGAGCTTGCCGCGCTCCCGCCTGACCGACGCCCAGCGGCTCCTGCTCGGCTGCCCCGGACCCCGGCCACCGCCCCCGATGGCCGCGGGCGCGGAGCGTCCGCGGCGGTCACCGCCGCCGCCGGCCCAGTCACCGATCCCCGTCACGGTCGCCTGGAGCCGGAGAACGGAACGCGCGCCACCGAACACCCATCTCCACTGCCGTCCGGTATCCACGGATTGCTTCGATGCGCGCGAGGGGCCATCATTCGATCATGCGTTTGCGTTCTCCTTTTTTGGTTCTGGTTGCCTCGGCGGTCCTCGTCGGGCTCACGCCGGCGTGCTCCAGCGATTCCAACTCGGGCAACGGCGGTGGCAGTGGCGGCAGCGCCGGCTCCGGCACGGGCGGGAGCGCGGGTTCGGGCACGGGCGGGAGCGCGGGTTCGGGCACGGGCGGGAGCGCGGGTTCGGGCACGGGCGGGAGCGCGGGTTCGGGCACGGGCGGTAGCGCCGGCTCCGGCACGGGCGGTACGGGTGGCAGCGCGGGTTCGGGCACGGGCGGTACGGGTGGCAGCGCGGGTTCGGGCACGGGCGGCACGGGCGGCAGCGCGGGCTCCGGCACGGGCGGCAGCGCGGGCGCTCCGGCTGACGCGGGTGGGTCCTTCCAATGTGGCGGGATGAAGTGCGCCGCCGGAAAGCTCTGCGTGAAGAAGGCCGGCGGTGTTGGGTTCAGCTACTCCTGCCAGGACAATCCTTGCGGCAGCCAGCCGCTGAGCTGCTCCTGTGCCGGCTCCCTGTGCGGCGGATCGCCGTACCAGTGCACGGCAGCCAAGGGCCAAAACGTGACCTGCGACTGTCCAGCCTGCGCCTGACACGGCCGCGCTTCGCGGTAGGGACCCCCGCGCGGCGGAGCCGCGCTTGGGGGACCCCGGCCGCGAGTATGGGGTGGCCTCGCAGTCAAGGGTACACGTGTCCATCGCCCCACATTTTCTTCGCTGCTTGTTCTGGCTGGCGGGCTGGAAGCCGGGCAACGGGCTGTCTCGATCGAGTATCCGCGCTCGTGGCGCATAGGTGGTTGTCCGTAGGCGGGACGCAATCGCGCAGACGGGGTCGGAGCCGGTCGAGACCGGGCGCCCGGAGCGCGGCCGACGCGTTCACCGCTTCTGGACCGCCATTGTCTGGCTTCCCTGGCCGGCCGTGGGCCGGAAGAGTCTCTGGGTGCGCGAGCGCGAGCTACGCGGAGTCGGGCTGCTGGCGCTTGCCGGCGTGGTGCGCGTCGTACGTCGAACGGTCGCGCCACATGGCGAACAGTACGCCGGCGAGCTTGCGTGCGACGGTGATGGTCGCGACGAACTTCCCGCGCCGCTGTTCGATCCCGGCGGTCCACTGGCTGATGGGATCGAGCGGCTCGAGGCGCCGCAGGTTCCACGCGGCCTGCACCAGCGTCCGGCGCACGGCAGGCGGTCCTGCCTTGGTCATGCCGGTCCGCTGCTGGCGCTGCGAGCTCGAATGCTCGCCCGGCGTCAGACCGAGAAGGGCCTGGACCGCATGCGCTGTCGCGAAGCGCGACTTGTCGTCGAGCGCTGCCACGAAGCGCAGGCTCGTGACGGGGCCGATTCCAGGCACCGTCATCAGGCGCTTGCACACCGGATCCTCCTTCGCAAGCTGCTCGATCTCCTTGTCGGCCAGGGCGATCTGCGCATTCAGGGAGTCGAGGACCCCCAGCACGCGCTCGATGTAGTCGGGAAGCCCGTCGGGATGCTGCTCGGCAGCCTTGCGCGCGCGCGATGGGAAGGTCGTGACCTCTCCGGAGCGGACCTTCAACAGCTGCGTCCGCGCCCACCCGCGCACGCAGTTGATCAGCGCGGTACGCGACGCAACGACCTGCTCGCGCACTCCGCTCGCTTCGATGGAAACGCGGGACTAGGACGCGAGGCCGAGGCGTTCGAGCAGGGCCTCGAGGCGTGGCTCGCGGCCCATGAAGTCGATGAAGAGCTGCATGGGGTCGCGGCTGTCGCCCTTCGACAGCAGCCGCTCGCGGAACTGCTCGCCGACGTCCGCGTTGAACAGGCCCTCGTTGCGGAAGCGCGTGAAGGCGTCGGCGTCGAGCACCTCGGCCCACTTGTACGAGTAGTAGCCCGCGGCGTAGCCGACCGGGTGCGAAAACAGGTGGGCGAAGCTCGCCAGCATCGCGTAGTCGTCGGGCAGCGGCGTAGGGGAGTAGCTGGCGAGGATGTCGCGGGCGTAGCGCATCACGTCGCCGTGCTTCGCCGGGTCGTAGTCGACATGCAGGGCGAGATCGACCGCCGCGAAACCGAGCTGGCGCATCTGCGCATAGGCGGCGCGGTAGGTGCGCACGCGACGCAGCCGCTCGACCAGCTCGGCGGGGATCGGCTCGCCGCTCTCGTGGTGGCGGGCGAACAAGTCGAGCCCTTCCTTCTCGCTGACCCAGTTCTCCATGATCTGCGAGGGCAGCTCGACGAAGTCGCTGGCGACGCGCGTGCAGGCCAGGCTCTTGACCGGCACGCGGCTCAGGCAGTGGTGCAGGAGGTGGTCGAACTCGTGGAACAGCGTCTCCACCTCGCGGTGGGTGAGCAGGGCCGGCCGGTCGCCGACCGGCGGCGTGGCGTTCGAGCAGATGAGCGCCAGGTGCGGCGCTGGTGGCACGGCGGCGATGAGACCGTGCATCCATGCGCCGCCCGTCTTGTTGTCGCGTGGGTACAGGTCGGCATAGAAGAGTGCCAGCTCCGTGCCGTCCGCGTCGAGGATGCGATAAGCGCGGACGGCGCTGTCCCAGGCTTCGACGCCTTCGCGCGTCTCGATCCGGACGCCGTACAGTCGCTCTGAGGTGGCGAACAGCCCCTGGAGCACGCGCTCTGCCGGGAAGTAGGCGCGCAGCTCCTCCTCGTCGAGCTGGAAGCGCGCCTTCCTGAGCTTCTCGGAGTAGTACGCGATGTCCCAGGGCTCGAGTGGCGGCGCGTCGGCACCCTCCAGCTCGCGGCGGAATGCCTCGAGCTCGGCGTTCTCGCGCTCGAAGGCGGGTCGAGTGCGCTCGGTGAGATCCCGCACGAACTCACGCGCGCGATCGGCGGTCTCCGCCATGCGGTCTTCCAGCACCAGATCCGCGAAGCTCGAGAAGCCGAGCAGGCGGGCCTTGTCGCGCCGGAGTTCGAGGATGCGCGCCACCAGTGGGCGGTTGTCGAACGCGCCCTGGGCCGTGCGGCGGTCCTGCGCGCGCCAGAGCTGCTCGCGGATCGAGGCATCGTCCAGATAGGTGAGCGCGGCGATGAGGCTCGGAGCCTGCAGCGTGAAGCGGTAGCCCTCGAGGCCCTTCTGCTTCGCACTTTCGCGAGCCGCCGAGCGCGCTGACGCGGGCAGGCCGACGAGGCGCGACTCGTCCTCGAACACCAGATCGAATGCGGCCGTCGCGTCGAGCACGTTCTGCGAGAACTTCGTGGTCAGCTCGCTGAGCTCGCGGTCGAGGGCGGCTAGCTGCTTCTTCTTGTCGGGCGGCAGCTCGGCGCCGTGACGGCGGAAATCGTCGAGGGTTTTGTCGAGGAAACGGCGACGGGTGGGGTCGAGGCCCGCGGCTTCGGGCGTCTCCGCGAATCCGGTCAGCGCTTGCCAGACGCCGCTGTGCAGCGGGATGCCGCTGAAGAACGCGCTCACGCGCGGCAAGACGGCGTTGTGTGCCTGGCGCAGCTCCCGCGTGCTGGCGACGTTCTCGAGGTGTTCGACGATGCCCATCGCAACCTCGAGCCCTTCAGTCGCGCGCTCCAGCGCGCCCAGCGTGGCAGCGTAGGTGTGCGGTGCGGCGGCCATCGCGTCGAGTCCGGCCTGCGCGCGTTCGAGCAGCTCGTGGATGGCGGGTTCGACGTGCTCGGCGCGGATCTGGTCGAACGGAACGTCGACGCCTAGCTCCAGGAGGGGATTTGCTTTCATGGTTGAATGCGCCGCGCGCGATCGGTGAGCACGGCCCGCCACGCTTCGATGCGGCCCTGCGCGTGCGAGGGCCATGGAAACCTGGCCAGGCGTGCGAGAAGATGTGGCGTATGGTCGCCGGCCCGCAGGCGGTTTCCGAACACGTCCGAAGCGTCTTCGATCATGTCGAACGCCTTGTCCAGATCGCCGCTTTCCACATGGAGCCAGGCCTGTGTCATGAGGTAGTGCTGGCGTGGCTCAGCCTCTTCGACCTGGAGCCGCGCGCACCCTTCGAGCAGCTGCGTCGCCGTTTCGACCTCGTGGCGGCAGAGGGCAATCTGGCAGTGCAGGAGCGCCGCTTCGAGCTCGCCCCACGGGTCGCCCATCTGGGCATAGATGGTCGCGGCGCGGCTGGCGTGCAGCTCGGCCATGTCCAGGTCGTCGGTGTCGATGCCGATCATCGCCAGCAGCCGCTCCGAACCGCCCTGACCGCGCGGCGTGCGCAGCGCGTCGAACGCGCCGAGCGCGTCCAGGGCCCCCGCCTCCGCGCTCTGGAAGTTCATCAGCCGGTGTTCGACGTGCGCTAGCGACACGTCCGCCTGTGCGATGCCGAGCCGGTAGCCAGCCTTCTCGAACTCCGCGCGGGCCCGCAGCGTCAGACGCCGCGAGCGTGCGGTGGCGCCTTCGGAGTGATCGATCCAGCTCAAGAGCAGCAGGCACTGCCCGCGGCCGAGTGGTTGGCGGAGCTCGTTGAAATGGGCTTCGCCCGCTTCGACGATCTGGCGGGCGCGCTCGTAGTTGCCTAGCAGGTATTCGATCTCGCCGGCCACGGCCTCGCACTGCGCCATGCCGAGCACGTTGTCCTGTTGCTCGAACAGCTGGTGGGCCAGGTCCACCAGAAGCAGCCCTTCTGCGGACGTGCCCTTCTCGCTGGCAAGGTGCCCGAGGAGGCGCATGCAGTGGGCGAGATTGTCCTGGTCGTCAAGCTCCTCGAACGTGGTGCGCGCGATGTCGGAGTGGGTGATCGCTTCCTCGGTGCGGCCGACGTGGCGCAGCGCTTCGGCCTGCCAGCGGTGCTTGAGCGCCAGCGAACGGCCCTGCAGGCGCCCCTTGAGGAGCTCGAGGTCGGCGAGCGTGGCCAGCGGCTCGCGCGCGCCGTGCCAGGTCCGGTCGAGAAAGTCGAACAGCAGCTGGGCCGCGTCGTCCGGCTCGCCGGCGTTGAGCAGATTGACGACGCGCTGGCGCACGACCCGGCGTGTGCTGGCCAGAGGATGATGGACCAGCGAGTCGGCGGCTGCGCGGAAGACTTTCCGCTGGTCGCTGCGCGCGGACAGACTTGATAGCAGATGCTCCTGCAACAGAGCGTGCGGCCAGCCGTAGCGTCCCTTGCCGCGAGGCAGGATGATCTCGGCGTTCTGCAAGCTGATGATGCAGGCATCGGCGGGAAGTCCGAGTGTGGTGAGCAGTGCATGCAACACCTCGCGGCGGATGTCGCCACCCAGGGTGGCGGTCGCAAAGGCGGCCGGGCGATGCTCCTCGGGCATGGCGGAGACGCGGCTGTCCCACAGCTCGGCGGTGGTCTGCGGACGCAGAGCCAGGATCTTGGGCGGCACGCGGTATAGGCCGTTGACGAGCTCCAGGTTGCCGGCCAGGGCCCAGGCGTGCAACTGCTGTAGCGCGAACAGCGGATTGCCGCGGCTGCGGCGCGCCGCTTCACGCGCGGCGGTCTCGTCCAGCGGCAGTGACGCCTGCAGCAGCGAAGTGGTGGTCTCGGGGTCCATCGCGGCGATCTCGACCACGTCGCCGTCGAGCACCTCCCGCAGCTGGCGCAGCCGATCGGCCGCCGGGGTGCCGAGCTGCACGTCCTCGGCGCGCACGGTGGCGATCATGACGATGCGCTGATCCGGATCGTGCTCATGCAGCCGCACGAGCCCCTCGAACGTCGTCTGGCCGGCGTGGTGCAGATCGTCGAGCCAGAACAGGAGTGGCCGCCCGCGCGCGATGCGCCTGAGCGTGTAGCGGTGCACCTGGCGGCGCGTCTCCAGAGTGTCGAGCGTGAAGCGGAGCCCGCTCGGCCCGACCTCGGAACCCGGCTGCGCCGGCCTGAGCCACTCGGCGGCGCCAGCGACCCAGGCGCGACCGTTCTTGTCGTCCTTCTTGACCTTCCAGCGCGAGAGGAGCGACCGCTCGATCGTGTCGCGATCCGTGCGCTCGAAGCTGAAGTACTGCGTGACCGCGCCGAGCATGCCGCCGAGTGGCGTGCGCATGCGACGGTAGCGAGCCCGCAGCGGGATCATCGTGCCCTCTTCATGCACGACTTCGCACAGCCATTCGGCGATGCGGCTCTTGCCCGCTCCAGCGGGGCCCACCAGGAGTACCAATCGGTGTGTCGGTCCACGGCCCTCGGCCACGTCGCTGCACACGTCGCGCAGCAGGCGGCGCACGTCGTCGCGGCCGACGAGCGGGCTCGGACGCATGCTGAGCAGCCCCGGAGCCCGCTCGGGCTTCGCTGCGAGTTGGGGATTCGGTCCGTGCGCGCCGGTCTTGCGCGTCGTGACGGCCTTGTTCGCCCCTGTGGCGCGGGAGAGCGAGGGGAAACGCCACACCTCGGGATCCACAGCGGGGTCGGGCCGGAAACGCGCCCATTCCGCGCGCGCCTCGGCGGCGAACTCCCAGCGGTCCCAGGGGCGCTTGGCGAGCATGCGGTGGACGAAGCCGACTACCTCGGCGGGCGCGTCGATGGCGAGCTCCAGCGGTGGGACGCGATCGAAAGCGTGCTGCCGAAGCAGCGTTTTCGGGTCTCCGTGGAACGGCGAGCGCCCGCCCAGCAGCTTGTACAGGATGCAGCCCAGCGAGTAGATGTCCGTCGGACCGCAGACGTGGTGCATCTCGTGCTGGATCTGCTCCGGCGCCATGTAGCCGGGCGTTCCGGCGCCCGCGTGGGGCGCGAACTCCATCGACTTTTCCCCGTCCAGGCGTTCGTCGTGCGTGTCCTGGCGCAGCCAGGCCAGTCCGAAGTCGAGGATGTGTACTTCGGGAGGCCCGTCTTCCTGCTCCTCGACCAGCACATTGGACGGCTTCAGGTCGCCGTGAACGATGCCGCGCGCGTGCGCGTGGCCGAGCGCGGCCAGCACCTGGTCCACGATTGACCAGATGAGCTCGAAGCTCAGCCGTGCCGCGGTGAGGTCGTGCAGCGACACGCCGCTCGCCAACTCCATGGCCAGGTAGGGCGAGCCATCGGCGAGCTGTCCGAAGTCGCGCGCGCGCACGATACCGGGGTGGTCCAGGGCGGCGAGCGCGCGCGCCTCCTTGTAGAACCACATCACGTATTCGCCCGCGAGCTTTCCCTCGGGCGGGATCACGCGCTTGATCGCCACGAACTGGCCGCTGGCCTGGTCGCGGCAGCGATACACGATGCCCATCCCGCCTTCGCCGAGGACCGAGACCACCTCGTAGCGATCGGCGATCACATGACCGGGCAGCACCGGCATCGGCGGCGGCGCGGGCAGGTCCGAGACCATCGCCTAGACGTCGCCGCCCGAGACCGGCTCGTAGTCGGACGGCGGGTTCGCGAAGTCGTTCGACTTGACGCTCGCAGCCGATGGGATGCTCGGCGGCGCACTCTCCAGCGGAGCGCTGTCCGGCTCCGGCTCGACCGGAATTGCCTGCGAGTGCGCAGCGTCGGTCGGGGTGGAAGGCGCAGCGGTGCCCTTCGCGTCTCCGCCATCGGCGGCAGACGCCTGGACCGATCCCGGGCGGGGGGATGGTTTGTCGGGTTTCTGGGTGCCCCCGTTGGCCATGACCGGCGCGAGTGTAACCATCGGCGCCCCTGCGTCGAGCGGACGCCGGGCCGAACCGATGGGGTGAGTCTATCCTACCGTAACGACCGAGTATTGCCGCACGGGCCGCGCGACGCCAGCCGCTTCATCGGGGGGCTCGGTGGCGGGGCGGCGCCTGGCGCTCGATCGCACCTGGCGTTAGTCTCCCGCGCCATGTCAGCACGCACCCAGCCCGAGTCGTCCCTCGCCGATTTCGACCCTGAAATCGCCCGCCTTGTCCACGAGGAGGAGGCGCGCGAGCGCGACAAGCTGCGGCTCATCCCGAGCGAGAACTACGCCTCGAAGGCGGTGCTCGAGGCGAGCGGCTCGGTGCTCACGAACAAGTACTCCGAGGGCTACGCCGGCCGGCGCTACTACGAGGGGCAGCAGGTCATCGACCAGGTCGAGCAGCTGGCCCAGAGCCGGCTCAAGGAGCTGTTCGGCGCCGACCACGTCAACGTGCAGCCCTACAGCGGCAGCCCGGCGAACCTGGCCGTGTATCTCGCCTTCTGCCAGCCGGGGGACCCCATCATGGGGCTCGGCCTGCCGTCGGGCGGCCACCTGACGCACGGCTGGAACGTCAGCATCACCGGCAAGTTCTTCGCGAGCCACGCCTACGGCGTCAGCGAGAAGGACCACCGTATCGATCTGGCCCAGGTGCGAGCCCTGGCGAAGGAGCACAAGCCGAAGATCATCTGGTGTGGCACCACGGCCTATCCGCGTGTGCTCGAGTTCGACAAGTTCCGGGAGATCGCGGACGAGGTGGGCGCGAAGCTGTGTGCCGACATCGCGCACATCGCTGGGCTGGTCGCCGGTGGCGCGCATCCGTCGCCCGTGGGCATCGCCGACGTGGTCACGAGCACGACGCACAAGACGCTGCGCGGTCCGCGCGGCGGCATCGTGATGTGCAAGGAAGAGCATAGGAAGGCCATCGACCGCGCCGTCTTCCCGGGACTGCAGGGCGGCCCGCACAACCACACCACGGCGGGTATCGCCGTGGCGGCGAAGGAAGCCTTGCAGCCCGCGTTCAAGGACTACGCGAAGAACGTGGTGGCAAACGCGAAGGTGCTGGCCGAGGCACTCGCCGGCAAGGGCTTCAACCTGGTCACCGGCGGCACCGACAACCACCTGATCCTGATAGACCTCACGCCGAAGGGCGTTCCCGGCAAGGTCGCCGCCAAGGCGCTCGACGTCGCTGGCATCGTCTCGAACTACAACTCGATCCCGTTCGACCCGCGCAAGCCGTTCGATCCGTCGGGCCTGCGCATCGGCACGCCGGCTATCACCTCGCGCGGCATGGGCGCCGACGAGATGAAGAAGCTCGCCGACTGGATGGACGAGGTCGTCGAGCACCACGAAGACGACAAGGTGCAGCAGCGTGTCGCCGGTGAAGTGAAAGAGCTCTGCAAGAGCTTCCCTCCGCCCGGGCTCTAGTACCGCGTTTCCATCGAAGCGATGGCTGCTTCGCAGGCGCGGCTGCGCCGCGCAACGCGGGACTAGCACCGTTTGTTTGGGGCGCAGCAGCGCACCCTCGGCTTCGCCGAGCCTCCCCCTCGACCGCTTCGCGGTCGTCTAGCCCCTCGATTCAAGAGAATCGAGGGGCTAGCGCGGCATCACAAGACGGTGCAGGTGAGCGTGCGTTCGCCGCCGCTCGATGCGCAGCTTTCCTTGCAGGCTTTGCCGGCGGGGCAGGCGCATTGGTTGCAGCCGCAGCCAGTGGAGCAGCCAGTCGGCGGGGTGATGCATTGGTAGCTGTTTTGCGCGTGGACCTTGGAGAAATCCAGGGTGTGGCGGCAGACCTGGCTTTGCGTGCTGCAGAAGTACGGGCCGCAGGGGAAGGTGCCGGGCGGCGCGGAGCATTGGCCGGAGATCGACAGATCCGCCCCGCTCTGGGCCGCTTCACACGCGCTTGGGTAGGTCTTTCCGCCGCATCCGCACACCGCGGCGCCGCCGCCTGGGCAGCTCGTCGGAATCGGTTCGCACTGTCCGGGCAGGCTGCCTTTGCCGCAGTTTTCGTCCGGCACCTTGCAGTACTGCCCCGACGCGCAAGGCAGAAGCTCGGTGCACACGTCCGGCGGGCGGCAGCCCGGTTCGCCGAACAGCCTGCCGCCCGGCGGGCACGTCCAGGCGCCGTTGACGCAGGAGACGACGCCAACCGTGCCGTCGGACTTGCAGCAGCCGTGCGGCACCACCGGGCAGGTCGTGCACTCGTCGCTGTGGATGGTCCCGGGCGGGCACGTCCAGAAGATGCCGTCGCACACGGCTGGGGACAGCTGTCCGGAGCCGCATTGCGGCGTGCACGAGAAGGACACGACACTGGTGCAGCCGCCGCCTCCGTCCGGAAGTCCGCCCTCCGGCACCCCGCCGTCGGAGTGCTGCCCGCAGCCGGCCACGACGCTGACCTTCGACTCGGCGTTGGCGTGCAAGAGTTGGCAGACTGCCGGGCAGAGAACCATGCGCGTGGGAGCGACAGGATCGTCGACGTAGAAGCCGTTGCCCGCGCCGCATGCCGTTGCCGAGGGGACTCGCGACAGCGCGGTCGCCGCACCGCCGTTCGTCTGGATGTACGATGCCGTGACGTCCGACGGCTCTAGCGCCGCGTCGCCCACACCGGGGATGGCGTACTCGCAGGTGCCGAGGGTGTTTCTCAGTCCTTCGAGCGCGTCTACCAGCTTCTGCGCCGACTGTGCGCTCTTGCCTACAATGATGGGCTGGCCGGTCCCGCCCGCGGCGGCGATCTGCGACAGCCCCTTCTCCGACCCCGCTTCCTGCCCGATGACGAAGGTGAGCACCTGGGGCGAGTCCTTCACGCCTTCCAGCGCCGTTTCCGCGACGTTCGCGACCGACGAACCGCACGCATTCGGAACACCGTCGGTGACCAGGGCGATCGCGACTTCCTCGTGGGGATTGGCGATCTGCTGGGCGCGTGCGTACTCGATGGCGGCGCGCAGGGCCAGCCGGGTTGGCGTATCGCCGCCCGGGGTCTGCTTGGCCAGGGCGCTCTTGATGTTGTCCGCGTTGCCGGGGAGCGGCGCGATCGGAACGGAGGGATGCGCGTACGTCTCGGCCTGACAGCTGTTCTTGATGGGGAAGTAGCCCAGACCGACGCCCAGGCCGTTCGTCGCCGGCTCGCTGACGAATGCGGAGAGCGCCGACGTGGCCTCGTCCCACTTGTTGTCGTTGGCCATGCTGTCCGACTTGTCGAGCAGTACGTAGATGCTCAAGCTCGAGTAACCGGACCGGTAGTCGACGCTCGCGCAGAAGCTGGCGCTGGGCGGTGTCGCGCCGGCGTCCTCCTGGGCGATGTGCAGACCGGTGCGCGCGCCGCAGGCCGGGACCAGCGACGCGGGGGCCAGCAAGAATAGAGCGGCTATGGCAGCTTGCACGCGCCGGGCTCGACCGGCCGTTGTCCTTCCGCGCCGCATGCTCCCCTCGCGATGGGTCTAGAGGATGATGATCCCGGTGCCGACCAGCAGCACGAACGTGCCGGCGACGACGATCAGCGTCAACGCGACCACTACCATCCAGTTACGCTTGCGTTGCTCGCGCTCCAGGACTTCCACGGGGTCCCCGCCTTCGTGGATTTCGGCGATCGCTTTCAGCTCGGGCTCGCTCGCCGCGAGTGCCGGGGCGTTGGCCAGCGCGACCTCCGGCGTCGAGGGCTGCCCGACAATCACCGGTACGGATTCGGCGCCCGTGCGCCGCGATCGGCGCGTGGACTGGGGACCGCTGTCGAAAGCCATCCGCGCGCCGGCGTCCGAGCGCGGAAGCGGCGCCATGGCGGACAGGTCGGTCCGGGTATTGACCTCCGGATCGCGCAGCCAGGTGCGGTAGATCGAGGTGCCCATGATGTCCTCGGCGATGCCGCGTTCCTCGAGCCACAGCGCGAGCTCCTCGCCGAGCTCCCGCATGGTAGGCCAGCGCTCTTCCTTCTTCTTCTCGAGGCCGCGTTCGAGGATCGCCTGCAGCTGGGGCTCGTCCACGCCGTGTGTTGCGATCGTGGGCGGCGTATCTTCGATGATGGACCGCATCAAGGCGTTGTAGTTCTCGCCGTCGAACGGGCAGGTGCCGGTAAGCGCTTCGTACAGCACGACGCAGAAGCTCCAGAGATCGGCTTGTTCCGTCGGCGGTTCGCCGCGCGCCTGTTCCGGGGACATGTAGTCCGGCGTTCCCAGTGCGGACCCCTCCACGGTGAGCTTGCGGGGGTTGTCCACCATGCGTGCGATTCCGAAATCGAGCAGCTTCGGGATGACCGCTACCTCGTCGTGGACCAGGAAGATGTTCTCCGGCTTCACGTCGCGGTGGACGATGTTCTGCGCGTGCGCCGTCGCGAGCGCGTGGGCGATGGGCAGGAGCAGCTGCACGGCCTGGGCGGCGGCAATGCGCCCTTCGCGCTCGAGCAGATCAGCGAGATCCTCGCCGTCCAGGAGCTCCATGGCTAGGAACGGATCGCCGTGCCGGGTTTCGCCAAGTCGTGAACCAGCACGATCGACGCATGCCCGAGGCGTGCCGCTGCGCGCGCTTCTTCCAGCAGGCGCTGGGTGAGCGCGCCGGCCGTACGCCGGGTTCTGAGCTCGATGAGCTTGATACCGACGTGGACGTCGAGCACATGGTTGTGCGCCACCCACACCGTACCCATTCCGCCTTCCCTGAGAAGGCGGACCAGCTCGTACTTGTCTCCGATGACGTCTCCGGGCCGATACCGCGACAGCGGACCTGGAGCCGAGCTGGGGACTTCCCGCACTCCCGTGTGGGACGGGTCGCGGGTACGCTCGGGGATCGTAGCCATCTATCTGTCCAGGCTATCATTTTGGCGGAACGCGCCCCCCACAGCAAGAGTCCGGCTGGCTTGGCTCCGGTCGGGGGGGAATTTGCCGCTTTTATTCGACGCGGCGCAGCATCCTTCCCTGCCGGTTGCCACGTCGAAGCCGCGTTTCCGCGAATCTTCCCGTCCCGTGGCGGTCCCGGGCGCCGTTCGTTCCGCTGCGACGGCTCGCCCGCGCGTCACCCCTAGGGGTGATATGCGCGCCCAATCGTTCTTGATACTATCGCATCAGGGCTCATGCGCGCAGAACGGGCTCGAAGAGAGCAATGGCTTGGTGCCTACAAGCTTGTTCGCCGGCTCGCCACCGGCGGAATGGCGGAAGTCTACGAAGCGCTTCGTGTCGGTCCCGGGGGGTTCAGCAAGCGTTTCGCCATCAAACGCGTGCTCCCGCAGCTCGCCGGTGATCCGCGACTGTTGTCGATGTTCTGTGACGAAGCGCGCATCCACGCCGGGCTCTCGCATCCGAATCTCGTCCAGGTCGTCGACTTCGGCGATTCGCACGGCGAGCTGTACATGGCGATGGAGTACGTCGACGGCATCAACTGCGCCGAGCTGCTCGCCGCCGTCGAGTCCCGCGCGCGTGCCGTCGATCTCGCGCCCGCGCTGTTCATCGCTCGCGAGGTGTTGCGCGGGCTCGCCTACGCGCACGCCGCGTGCGACGAGTCGGGGCAGCCGCTCCGGCTCGTGCACCGCGATGTCGCACCCGGCAACATCCTGGTGGCCCGCTCCGGGGAGGTGAAGGTCGCTGACTTCGGGGTCATGCGTGGTCGCACGATCGAAGCGCGCACCGCGCCCGGCGAGATCAAGGGCAAGATCGGCTACGTTTCGCCGGAGCAAGCACTGGGCAGGGAGCTGGATGCGCGCAGCGATCTCTTCTCGCTTGGAGTGGTCCTGGCGGAACTCTTGCTCGGCAGACCGCTCTTTCCGGGCAGCACCGAGCTCGAGATCCTGGAGAACCTCCACCGAGGCAACCTGCAGACGCTCCACGATCACGGCGGTCACATCCCAAAGGACGTCCGCGCGGTCCTGCTGCAAGCGCTGGAACGCGACCCGGGGCTGCGCTTCTCGTGCGCCCAGGACTTTATCGTAGCCGTGGAGCGGGTGATGGCGGCCCACCGCGTGGACGCGTCACCTGTCGCCCTGTCGGAATGGCTTTCGGATCTAGGCGTGCTGCCGCTAGAGAGCAGCGTGCAGGACACGCCCGGGTCGAGGCACGCTGGCGAGCACGCCAAGGACGACAATCCCTATGGGACCCGGATTGCCGGAGCGGTCCCGCAATCCATCTCCATGGCCCCGGCGATTGCCGGCTTCCGTACGGCGGTCACGCCGGCCCGCGTCGGACACTCCGCCGGCATTGCGCCAGCTGCGGGCCACCCGGGAGTCGAGGCGGACTACCGGATGCGCCGACCCGGTGGCACCATCGTCGGACCGCTGTCGCTGCCACGGCTGCTGGAGATGATCGCCACTGCTCGTGTCGGGCTCGACACTCTGGTGTCGCACGACGGTGGGCCGTTTCTCCCCGTCGCATCCGTGCAGGAGCTTTCGCGGCTCGCGTCGCGTCCCGCGTACCGCTTCTTCGAACCACTGGAGGGGCGGCGCCGCCAGCGCGCGCGCATCGACCGCGCCACGCTGCCCGCGCTATTGGTGAGCCTGGTGCTGCACCGCCAGACCGGTCTCTTGCTCGCCACTTCAGGGCGCGAACAGAAGCGGATCTACTTTGTGGACGGTTCGCCGCTGTTCACCGCGTCGACCGATCACGACGAGCTTCTGGGGTTCCGCCTCGTCGCCGACGGACTGATGGATCGCCCATCGCTCGAGAGCGTTCTCGAACGAGGCTACCGGACCGGCCATCGGCTGGGCGAATCGTTGATCTCTGCGGGAGTGCTCAAGCCGAGCGGTCTCCTGAAGGCCGTCGCGGCGCAGCGCAGCGCACGCACTACCAGGCTGTGCCGCTGGTCGGCGGGTGAGCTGTGCTTCGTGGACGGGGTCCGTTGCGGGGAGGAAGCCGTGAGCCCGCCGGGCTCGCCCCTCAAGCTGATGGCCGCTGCGATTCTCGCTGCCTACACCGACGACGAGATCGCCGCGCTGCTCGAGCCGCTGCGCGCCGAGTCGCTGGAGCGCCGGCATGCGGCCGCCCGGCTCGGAGTGATGCTGGATCTGCCGGTCCCCCAGGCCCGCGCCCTGGCGCTGGCCGGCAGCGGGACGTGCCTCGACGCGCTGATCCACGATGCCGCTCTCGCGAATGCGGCTGACGCGGCCCAGGTGCGCCGCGCCGTGTTCATCGGCCTGGCCGCCGGCGCGATCGGCTGCGAGAGCCGGCCGGCCGCGGCGTTCTAGCGAGCCGTCTGGAGGATCGCGTAGATGGCCCAGCTGGTCAGCGCGATGCCGAGCAGCACCACCAAAAGGACCCAGCCGGAGGACACGACGAGTCCCGAGCGCTCGCGGCGGGGAGGCGGTTCGTCGGGCGGCGTCATGCCGGCAGTGTAGTCGCGGACCGGGGTCAGTCTACCCGGACCCGGCGCGAAGCTCCTGGGCGATGCGTTCGCGATCGGGGCGCTGCGCCGGGTCGGTGCCCAGCAGCGCCGCGCAGAGCTCGTCGAGCTCCGCCGGGACGTGCTCCCGGCCGACGAGCAGGCTCGGGTGCGGAGCGCCTACCGTGCGCTTTCGCACGAACATGGCCTGCGCCGAGCCGCTGAAGGGTAGAGAGCCCGTCAGCGCTTCGAACAGCATGACGCCTAGCGCGTACCAGTCGCTGGCCGGCCCGGAGCTCGCGCGGTCCCATTGTTCCGGAGCCATGTAGGCTGCCGTGCCGACCATTTCGCCCGACTCGTGCTCGTCCGGCAGGCCCAGATGGGTGACGAGGCCGTAGTCGAGCAGGACCAATCGCCCGCGGGGCGTGACCCGGACGTTGTGTGGTCTGAGGTCGCGGTGCACCAGCCCGGCGTCGTGGAGCGCGCCCACCGCCGAGACCAGATCGGAAAACGCCTGCCGCAGGCGCACGATCCCCGCGGTTGTGCAGGGCGCGTAGGCCGACTGACCCATCTCCTGGACGGGCTGCCCGAACGCCAGCGGCATGCTTCGCGGGGGCGCGGCCGGCTGCGACGGGCGATGCAGATCCGAGCGAACGTACGCGATTGGATCGCTGCCTTCGACCAGCTCCATGGTGAAGAAGCAATCCTCTTCGTCGGGGAACAGTTCGTAGAGCCGCACCAGATTGTCGTGTTCCACGTGCGAGAGGATCGAGAACTCGCGCTCGAAGCGTGCGAGCTGGGTCGGGTCGAGCCGGTCGGCGTCCTTGAGCAGCTTCAGCGCCACGCTCGGCCGGTCTGTCGGTCGCGCGCCTGGTAGACGACGGCGAACTGACCTTCGCCGAGCTCGCGCTGGATTACGAAGCGCCCGAACTCCCCGAGCACCGTCGGAGTACCTTGAGCCATCCCGCTACGCGCTCTGCTGGAAGTCGTAGACAGGGCCAAGAGCCAGGAGCCGCGTCAGCTCGTCAAGCGCCGTGTGCACCTCGACGAGCAGGGCCGGATCGGCCAGATCCGCCGCGACCAGGCGGTCACGGTAGTGCCGCTCCACCCAGGCGGTGAGCTCTGTGAACAGGGCGTCATCGAGAAACACCCGCGCGCCGGTCGCCTCGCGCTCGGCATTCGTCAGCGGCATTCTGAGCCTGAGGCACGCCGGACCGCCGCCGTTGTTCATCGATTCGTTCACGTCGATGTAGTGTGCCGCGTCGACCGGGTTCTCCTCGGCAACGACGCGCTCGAGAAAGCGTCGCGTTCTGGCGTTCCGCTCGCTCTCGCGCGGCGCGATGATGGCCATGCTCCCCGAAGGAAGCGTCACCAGCTGCGAGTTGAACGGATAGGCGGTCACGGCATCGGCGACGGGCAGCTCGGAACGACCCGCCAGGCAGTACGAGAAGTCTGGCCCGAGACGCGACGAGAGCAAGTGGAAGAGCTCCTCGTGATCCACGAAAGCCGCCTCGTGCAGCATCAGGAAGCTCCCGTTGCCAACCGCGAGCACATCCGTGTGGAATGCTCCCGCGTCGATGCCCTCCGGGCTCTGCTGCCAGAGCAGCACGCGCTCGGCGGGCAGCGCGTGCAGGCGCGAGATAGCGCTGCTCGCCTCGCGGCTGTGGCGGGCCGGGAATCGGGTCGGGGCCGCGCCGCCTCCCAACGTACTGCGGCCCCAGGCCAGCACGTGCAGCGCCGTCTGCGAGGTCGCAAGCCGGGTGTGGTTCGCTGCGCCCTCGTCGGCGAAATGTTCCCCGGGCGGAAGCGGATCATGCACCACGAAGCGGTCGGGGTCGGCGAAGATGCGCCGGAGCACTGCACTGGTCACCCGCGCTTCCAGCGCGCGGTGGAACATGGAGCTCAGGTTGGCGGGCGTGAGGTGCACGCGCCCGTCCGCTGTATCCGCGGATGGGGCGACCGTCGCTGCGTTCGCGGTCCACATCGACGACGCGCTGCTGCACAGCCTGAGCAGCTGGCCGTCGCCCTCGGCGGCGCGTGCCAGAACCGTGGCATCGTCGCCCGTGAACCCGAGCCGTCGGAGGGCGCCTACGTCCGGCCGCGGCTGTGGGGGCAATACGGCCTGCCCTATCCCCAGCGAGGCCACGAAGCGCATCTTCGCCAGCCCCTGCAGCGCTGCGGAGCGCGGATTGGACACCTCGCCCGCATGCGACGTGCTTGCCAGATTGCCCGGGCTCAAGCCCGCGAAATTGTGCGTCGGGCCGACCAGCCCGTCGAAGTTGTACTCGCGCACAGCCGCCAGCGTAGTGTCAGCCCGCCGCGCCGGCAATCACGGGCGGCGTCGGCCGGTCGAAGTGCAGGCCGACCGGGATGACCTGCTCAGTCGTGCTCGGAAGTCGGACGTCACCGCCCAGCGAAAGCGATCTCGCAGAGGCACGGCAACAGGGGGAAACCCAGCACCAACAGGCTCTTTCGCAAGCTTCCGGCCGCCAGCGCCCGGCCGTGTCCAGGGCGACTCCGGCTTCGCGCAGATAGCGTGTGCTAACACGCCGTCGATGACGGAGCGCCTCTACTACGACGACCCGTTCCTGCTGGAGTTCGACGCGCGCGTCACGGCCCGGCGTGAACTTGCCGGAAGGCAATCGGTGGTGCTCGACCGGACCGCCTTCTACCCCGAGTCCGGCGGGCAGATGGCCGACCGCGGGCAGCTGGGCGACGCGCGGGTGATCGACGTGCAGGTCGACGCGGCTGGCGTCGTCCACCATCTGCTCGAAGGCGAGCCGCCGGAACCGGGCAAGAGCGTGCACGGCAGCATCGACCGCGCCCGGCGGCGGGTCCATATGGCCCTGCACACCGGCCAGCACATGCTGTCCCGCGCGCTGGTCGACGTGGCGCACGCCGAAACCGTGTCGTCGCGTCTAGGCGAGACCAGCTGCACAATCGACGTGGACGCCCGCGAGATCGGCGAGCGGACGCTCGTCCGGATCGAGGATCTAGTCAATTCGATCATCGACGACGACGTCGCGGTGCGCGCCTGGTTTCCCGAGGCGGAGGAGCTGTCGTCGCTCGAGCTCCGGCGCACGCCCAAGGTCAAGCACCACATCCGCGTGGTGCGCATCGGCGAGTTCGACGTCACGCCGTGCGGCGGTACGCACTGCACCGGCAGTGCGCAGGTCGGCCTGCTCCGCATTACCGGAGTTGAACGCTACAAGGGCGGCACGCGTCTGGGCTTCGCTGCAGGGCGCCGTGCGCGTGAGCTGCTAGGCGGCGAGTCGGAAGTGTTGCGCGAGCTCGGCCGCGCATTCACGTGTGGCCCGCTGGAAGTGCCAGCCGCCGTGGACAAGCTCCGCCGTCAGCTCGCCGAGGCGCGCGAGTCGCTGGGCCTGGTCCGCACGCGGCTCGCCGAACAGACGGCGGCCGAGCTTCTTGCGCGCGCCGCAGAGAGTGGTGAACGCCGCTTCGTGGTCCAGCTTGAAGGCGCACCTGCCGAGTTGCTGCGCGCGGTCGGCTCGCGGCTGATTGCTCTGCCCGATGCGGTGGCGCTCCTGGCGGGCGGTACCTCGGAGGGTACGCCCGTGCTCGCCGTCCGCGGCAGCGACAGCGATTTCGACTGCGGCGGTTTCATCAAACGCGCCGCGACGGCTAGCGGCGGCCGCGGTGGCGGTCGGCCCGCGCGCGCCGAAGGGCGCCTGCCGCCCGGCGTCGAGTGGTCCGCCCTCGTTTCCGGTTTGCTCGAGCAGCTCGATCCCTGAGCGGCGCGAGGCGTGCTGGTCGGCGTATGGGTGCGGCTGTGCCACTCCGGATCGCAATGCACTCCGATGTCGTGAACACTGCGCGCGGGCCTCGCACCTGGTGTGCTGCATCAGGGCAGCTCTCGTCGGGTTTCCGAGGGCAGCCCAGGACTATGTGGAGCGCGGCACCGGGCCTGGGTCCGGGCGGTCGCATGGGTGTGTGCGGATCTACAGACGGATGTGGTTGCGGCGTGCAGTGCCCGAACGGCGTCGCGTGCGGCGGCGGGAAATGCCAATGCCCCGCGGGGACCACGTCCTGCAATGGCGCGTGCACGAACACCGACGTGGACCCGGACGAGTGCGGGGGCTGCAACGTGATCTGCCCGAACTACTACTGCAGCGGTGGAAAGTGCGGCTAGCCGGGGACGGACGGCGGCGCGGCGCCCCGGGACTCCCAGAGCGTCGCGCGCGGTTCTTCTTTCCCTCTACTTCGTGTTCGCGACGCTGGTGACGGCCGCGTCGGGCGAAGCGTGCAGCGCATGCATACGCGGGTTCTGGCGGCTCCAGGCCGTGGTGCCGCCGTCCGGTCAGCCTCTCGTTTGCTCGATGGCAATGTCCAGCTCGGCCCACGTGATCACCCGGTCGAGCCGCGGATGCTCGATAGCCAGATCCCGCGCGTGGCGGCCACCGACCCATACCCGGACACCTTCGGGCAGCTCCCCGGGTATCTTGCGCAGGTACTCCGCCGTAGTGGCGGGATCCGACGCGGCCGACACCGAGAGCCCGACGACGGCAGCACCGAGTGCGCGCGCGGCCTCGACGATCTGTGCCGGCGGCGTATCCACGCCGAGCAGCCGCGGGACGGCGCCGTGCACCGCCAGGTAGAGCGCGACCATCTCGATGCCGAGCCCGTGCTGTTCACCCGGCAGTGTAGTGAGCAGGACCGGTGCGCCGCCTGCGGTCTCCTCGTAGGCGGACAGCAGCAGCCTGAGCTGTGTCGAAAGCGCGGCGGTGAGAAGATGCTCGTGGCGCACATCAAGCTGCCCGCGCTCCCAGGCTTTGCCCACTCCCTCCACTAGCGGATCGGCGACCTCTATCAGGAACCGGTGAGCCCCGAGCGTGGCGACTGCCTGCTTGAGCTCCGCGCGCAGCGCGTCGGCGTCGTCGCGAGCCAGCGTGTCGAGCAGCGACTTCACCGTTGGCGCGCTGGGGTCGGCGTTGAAGCGCGGCTGAGCCGAGGTCCGGAGCAGAGCTCTCAGGTCCTCGGGCTCGCGGTGGATGACTTCCCCGGCCCGGAAACCGGTCTTGAGCGCACGCGACACGAGCACCAGGCGCTCGACCTCGGCGTCCGAGTACACCCGGATGCCGGACTCGTTGCGCGCGGGTGACGGAAAGCCGTAGCGCCGCTCCCACATGCGCAGCGTGTCCGACGAGATGCCGGTCAGGCGTGATGCGACCCGGATGGAATAGCCGCTCCCGTTTCGCTTCGCGGGTGACGCCTTTTCCACGCTTCTCGCATAGTCCTGGACATATCCCTGTCAACTGTCCAGCGCCGCTCGCGAGCGGGAGCTTCGCGGGCGGCGGCTCGTCCGGACGGCGCACCTCGTGGTACGAGGTAGGTTCGCGATCTGTGCGGAATTGCGGGGTATTTCGTTGACGTAACGCCGCGGCCTGGCGCATGCTGGGGCATGCGGAAGCGCGCTCACGCCATCGCTGTTCCGCTGGTGTTTTCGCTGGCGCTGGCGGCGTGCGGCTCGAGTGGCGAGAGCAATCCGGGCTTTTCGCAGGCGGCAGGGGGAGCCGCGGCAGAAGCCGGTCCGGACGTCGCCGCCGGCGGGAGCGGCGGTTCGGCGGTGGTCGACGCGGGGCGCGAGGAGGAGGAGGCGGCAGCACCGGCCAAGCTCGGTCCTCCCTATCCGATCGTGCTCGCGCACGGCTTCTTCGGCTTCAACAAGTTCGCCGGGCTCGATTTCGCCACCTACTTCTACCAGGTGAAGGACGACCTGGCGCAAAACGGTGAGACCCAGGTCTACACGCCGGCCGTCGATCCGTTCAACGACTCGACCTACCGGGGCGCGCAGCTCGCCGACGACATCCACAAGATCCTCCAGCAGACGGGCTACGCGAAGGTCAACATCATCGGCCACTCGCAGGGGGGGCTCGACGCGCGCGTCGTTGCGCACGACCACCCAGATTGGGTCGCGAGTGTCGTCACCTATGCGACGCCGAACGAGGGGACGAAGGTCGCCGATGTCGTCCTCAAGCTGATTTCAGACCCCAACTCGCAGGCGATCCTCGACGCGCTGGTCAAGGCGGTCGGTGCACCGCTCTACGATCAGGTCGGCAACGCGACGTCCTTGTCCAAGCCGATGAAGCTGTTCAGCAAGGATGGCATTGCGGCCTTCAACAAGAAGTATCCGGACGCGTCGGGCGTGACGTACTACTCGATTGCGGGGCGCACCGACCTCACCCTGGGCGGCAGCGACTGCGACGCGCCGGATGCGCCGTCCTTCATCAGCGACTTCGACAAGACTCGCGATCCGGTGGATGTGCTGCTCAAGCCCACCAACACGCTGCTCGACGAAGGGTTGTCCCAGGTTCCGAACGACGGGCTGGTCCAGGTGAAGAACGCCCGCTGGGGGACATTCCTGGGCTGCGTCCCCGCCGACCATCTCGACGAAATCGGTCAGCTTTTCGGCGACAATCCCGGCATCGGCAACAACTGGAGACACAAGGATTTCTTCCTGGCGCTGATCCAGTACCTCCGGGCGCAGGGGTTCTGAACCGGGGGCCGGTGCCGCCGTGCTACCCTTCTCGTTCCGGGACGTCCGGGCACAATCCGGAGCCTCCCGGCCGCGGAGCTGATACACTGGATCGCTGCTTATGACCGCCTCTTTCACGCCGGGCGCGGACACGCTAGGGCGGCGGGGCGATATCGCCCCGGGAACCGTGGTGGGGCAGTACGCGATCAAGCGGCGGATCGGGGCTGGCGGCATGGCCGAGGTGTACGAGGCGCTGCACTCCGGGCTGAACAAGCGCGTGGCGATCAAGACGTTGCGCCGCGAATACGCCGATAACGCCACGCTGGTCAGCCGCTTTCTGCGCGAAGCCCAGGTCGCCTCCAGCTTCCGGCACCCGCACATCGTCGACGTGACCGATGTCGGTATGATCGACAATCTGCCCTGCCTGGTGATGGAGTACCTGGAGGGCGAGACGCTGCACGCGATGCTCAAGCGGCGGGAGTCGTTGTCGATCACCGAGATCGTCGATCTCATGCTGCCGGTCGTCGCCGCTGTCAGCACGGCGCACGCCAAGGGCATCGTGCACCGCGACCTCAAGCCGGCCAATATCTTCATCACGACCGGCTGGACCGGCGGGCCGCATCCCAAGGTGCTCGACTTCGGGATCTCGAAGGTGCTGGCGGACGAGGAGCCCTCCGCGTTGACCACGGACTCGACGTTCCTGGGCTCGCCGCACTACGTCTCGCCTGAACAGGCCCGGGGCGAGCGGGAGCTCGACGGGCGCGCCGACCAGTATTCGATCGGCGTCATGTTGTACGAAGCCGTGTGTGGCGTACGGCCTTTTTCCCACCGCGCCCAGACGTTCATGTCGTTGATGTACGCCATCGCCCAGGGCGACTTCCCGCCTCCCCGCACGCGATGTCCGGATCTGTTGCCGGCATTCGAGGCGATCATCCTCAAGGCGATGGCGCTCGACGCCGGGAACCGATTCACTTCGCTGGGGGATCTCGGTCGCGCGCTGTTGCCGTACGCTTCCGAACGCGCCCGCCTGCTCCAGGAGCCGGTGTTCAGCGGCATGACCGCATCGGCGCTGTCGGCGCCCGAGAACACCGTGGTCGATGTGCCGCGCGTCCGCCTGGAGGAGTCCCACGGCACCACACTGGGGCGGAGCGTCAGCGAAATCGACCCCATACGTTCGAGGCCGCCGACGCACCGCATCTCGCCGGTCGTGTGGATCGTGGGCGCGGGAGTCGTGGGGGCGCTTTGCCTCATGGGTTGGGGCATGGAACGCGCGATAGCCGCGCATGCCGCAGCGAAGGCCAGAGCCCCGGTCGCGCCTGCTGCACAGAAGGCGTCAGCCCCGCCCAAGCCCGTCACCCCGCCGTCGGCACGGCCGGCGCCTGCGCCGCCCGTGCCGGAAACCTTCGAGGCGGAGACGAGCGTTACGCCGAAGAACGCGACTATCGACGTCGACGGCACCAGGATGGGAACGGGTTCCTTCTCGGAGGAGCTGCCCAAGGACGGGCGATCACACAAGCTTACGATCTCCGCACCGGGCTACGACACCGTGGTGCTCGTGTTCCGCGATGCGCCGCCGCCTGCCAGTGTGGAGCTGGTGCCGGCCAAGCCGGTGCACCATAGCGTGCATCGCGCGGTGCACGCCGCACCGCACAAGAAGGCCGGCTCGAATAGCTCGCTGCACACGGACAACCGCGATCCGTGGGCGCAATGAGGGTACCGGTCCGTTGAGGATGCGTGCGCGGATCCTGCCCCTGCTCGCGATCGGTTGCTCGCTCGCGCTCACGCCGACGGCGCAGGCGCTGCCCAGTCCTCCCGGGAAGAAGGTCAGCAAGAAGGACGACGCGCACGCGCGCCGGCTCTACAAGAAGGGCGATCGCGCCTATGCGGAAGGCCGCTACGAGGACGCGGTTGCCGCGTTCGAGAAAGCCTATGCGTTGAGCGGACGCTCGCTTCTCTTGTTCAATCTCGGCAACGCATACGAGCGTCTGCAACGCTACCAGGATGCTGCCGATGCCCTCGAACGCTACCTGCCGGACGCCAAGCCACACGAGCAGGACGCGCTCGAGAAGCGCATCGCGAATCTGAAGCAGCGTGCCGAGCAGCAGCAGAAAGAGAAGGAGGAGAAGGAGCGGGCAGCGAAGAAGCGCCGGGAACAGGCCGCGAAGCCGCCGGCTCCGCCTCCGCCCGCCGAGGCGGCGTCGTCACCGACGCTCGGATACGTTCTGCTCGGTACAGGGGGTGCGGCGCTCGCCGTCGGCGGCGTGTTCGGGGCACTGGCGCTCTCGGCGCGCCACGATGAGAATCCCGACTGCGCCGACAGCACGTTGGGACGCTTCTGTACGACCACGGCGAACGCCGCCATCAGCCGCGACCGGAACTACTCGCTGGTTGCGGACATCGGGTTCGGCGTGGGCATCGCGGCGGCGGGGGTAGGCGCCTACCTGGTGCTCACCTCGAGCGACGGGAAGGAAGACACGGGCAGCCGGGAGAACACGGGCTTCACGAGCGCGCTCGGGGCGACGGCGCGACCGGGCGGAGGAGAGCTGGATCTTGTCGGACGCTTCTGAAGGCTGGCAGTGTCGGTTCCGGGGCTCGATCCGGATGCTGCTCCTGGCGCTGGTCGCGCTGGGGACGGGCTGCTCGCTGACCCGTCCGAAGATCAGTGACTGCGACCGCAATGCCCAGTGCCAGGCGGCGTTCGGCTACGGCATGGTGTGCGCAAGCGGGCGATGCGAGCGCGCCGCACCGAACAACCGCTGCACGGTCGCGCTGCCTCACGACCTCCTGGTGCAGCCCGGCCGCTACGAGGGCTGGCACGTGTACGGCAGCCTGATGGATCGCTCCTCCCCAACGCAGATCGGACGTGAAAAAGCCATCAAGCTGGCCGTCACTGAAGCGAACGATCAGAGCCTGCTCGACGGCAAGGGGATGGGGATCGTGTTCTGCGATATCGCGCAGGACGCGAACTACGACAACCTGGATCGAACAGAGGCTGCGAAAGTGTCCGCGCTCTACCTGGCGACCCAGATTGGCGTTCCGGCCATCGTGGGGCCGTCGAGCTCGCCCGACACGCTCGCCGTGTACAACACCCTGAACGGGCAGAACCCGTACGGCACGCTGATCATCTCGCCGGCGGCCACGAGCACCGCGCTGACCGGGGTCGACACGACAGATGCGACCGATGTGAACCCGGGTCTTCTGTGGCGGACAGCGCCACCGGACTCGGTGCAGGGCGACGCCATTGCTCAGTACCTGCTCCAGCAGGGGCAGATGAACGTTTCCATCGTGCAGGAGAGCGGTGCGTACGGTGAAGGGCTCGCCGGGGTGTTCCTGCCGGCGTATCAGGGCGGCGGCGGCAAGGCGACTGTCCACATCTTCTCCGACAACGTCTCGCGGGACGCGGCGATACTCGCTGCGGGTTCGGACACGGCTCCGGAAGTGCTGTTCATCTCGTCGCAGACCAGCGACGTCGCCGCCTTCGTGAAGCAGGCCGACGCCTCGTTCAACTACCAGGCCAAGCAGCTGTTCCTCACCGACAGCGCGGCGAATTCGGATCTGCTCACCCAGGCTGCAGGCGCCAAGGGGACCTTCCCGCGCATCCGCGGCAGCCGCGTCCAGATCCCGAGCGGTTCGACCTACCAGGAGTTTGCTGGAGACTACCAGGCGGAGTTCAACCAGGACCCCGCGCAGCTGTCCTACGTTGCGAATGCCTACGATGCGGCTTGGCTTGTGTTCTACGGGTCGGCCTGGTCGCACTTCCAGGAAGGCGGTATCAGCGGCATCGGCATCGCCCGTGGCCTCCGGCAAGTGAGCAATGGAGAGCCCGTGCCGATCGTTCCTTCCGACTGGGCCAAGGTGATCACGACGTTCAAGGCCGGGCAGAGCATCGACGTGGCCGGCGCCTCCAGTACCCTCGACTTCGACCCCCTCACCGAGGAGATCCAGGTCGCCATCGAGATCTGGGCCATCAACTCCACGAACGACGGCTTCGCCGTGGTGGAGAAGATCCAGCCGTAGGCCCGCGGCTGCGGCGCGGCGCAGCAGCACAGCGCAGCGTCTGCTCAGAGCGTCTGCGTGTTCCGGACTGCGGACAGGGCCTAGTCGATAGCGTTGGCGCTGAAGCCGACCAGAATGTGGCCGCCGATGTCGATGATGGGGATCTCGCCGGTGCGGAGGTGGTTGGCGGCAAGCTTCCTTTGCATCTCGCGGCGTGCGACGGCGTCGCTTTCGATGTCCTTGTGGATCACCTTGACGCCGCGCTGCTCGAGGTAGCGCTGCGCGTCCTGGCACGGCTTGCACCAGCTTGCGCCGTACAGGATGGCGACCCTGCCGGGTTGGCCCGGTGCGGTGCTGCCGGCGGAGGGCGCTGCCGAGGAGGGCGGAGATGCGGAGGCGCTCGGTGCGAGGGCCTCGAGGCGTTCCTTGCGCCGGCTCGCGCCCTTCTCGTCCCACTGGGCGCGGCTCATGGTCTTGACCGGATACGTGCCGTCGCCGCGCTTCTTCGTCAGGTTGGCGACGTAGACGAGCCGACCGGTGCCGTCCTCGCGGTTCGTCTCGACGACGCGCACGGCTGCGCGCCCCTGCGCGGGCACGTCACCGATCTTCTGCACGACGTGAAAGTCACCCTTCTTGTCGATCCAGGTCAGAAGCAGGTGGGACGTGCCGTCCTCCAGCTTCAGCGGCGGCAACTGGATTTCGGTCGGGACCGCTCCGGTGTTGTCGTCGGACGAGCTGTCGTCCTTGCCGTGGCAGCCCTGCGCGAGGGTGCTGACCAGGAGGAGCAGCACGAAAAGTCCGCGCGGGATGCGCGCCTCTCTAGAAGTGCGGCACAGCGTCATCGGTCCAGAAGGTCCGCGTCCTGTCTAGCATCCGATGCGGGCGCCCGCATCCCCGCTCCTGGGGATTTCGGCTGGGATTTTGGCTCTTCTGCCGCGGTCGGCTACTGCCGGCCGCCCGACCGCTCGGCGAGGATCGCGGCCGATTCCGCGGCGATGTCCTCGACGCAGGCGTCGACGTGCGCCGCGCGGGTGCGGAAGGCGAGCACGCAGACGCGCCCCAGATAGCGATCGCCGACCTGGGCGCCCGTGACCATCACGCGCCCGCGCGCAGTCACGCGCCGCATCAGATCGCGGGTGGCCTGGTTCTCCTCGGGGAGCGTCGAGCCGGGCCAGCCGAGGTGGAACGCGAAAAGCGAGAGTTGCGGCGGTGCCACCAGGCTGATGCCGGGCAGCTCCGCCACGCGCCCGGCGGCTTCGACGGCGAGGTTGCGCTTTTCCAGGAGCGCTGCGCGGAAGCGCGAGGCGCCGAACATCGACAGCGGCAACCAGACGCGAAGTCCGCGGAAGTCGCGCGACAGCTCCGGGCCGTACTCGCACGGGTCGTAGAACTCGTTCAGGTCCGGGGTCGCGGGCAGGTAGCCGGCGGTGGCGGAATGGGCGGCGCGCAACGCCTCGCCGTCGCGAACCAGGAGCGCGCCGGTTCCATACGGTAAAAACAGCCCCTTGTGCGGGTCGAGCGTGAGCGAGTCGGCGCGCGAAAGGCCGGCGAGCAGCGGGCGGAGCTCCGGGCAGATATGGAAGAACGCGCCGTACGCGCCGTCGACGTGGTGCCAGAGCCCTTCGCGGGCGGCGATGTCCGCGATGGCGTCGAGTGGGTCCACCGCGCCGGTGTTGGTCGTGCCGGCCGATGACACCACGAGGAAAGGCACGAGCCCCTGCGCGCGGTCTTCGGCAATCGCGGCCTCCAGCGCCTCGGGCCTGAGCCGGTAGTCGCTGTCCACCTCGAGATTGCGCACGCGGTCGGGCAGGATGCCGGCGAGACGCGCCGTCTTCTCGACCGAGTGGTGCGCCTGGGTCGAGGTGTAGAGCACGCCGTCGCGCAGCCGCGTACCGAGCCGCTGCTCGCGCGCGCTGACGATAGCGCTGAACGTGGCCAGCGTGCCGCCGCTGGTGAGCAGACCGCGCGCCGCCTGCGGGAACTGCATCCAGTCGGAAAACCAGCGGAGCACGTTGGCCTCGAGCTCGACCAGCACCGGCGCGCCCTGCCACACGCCCGTGTAGCGGTTGACGCCGTCCGCGATCAGATCGGCCAGCGCGGATGGAAACAAGCCGCCGCCCGGAATAAAGGCCAGGTAGCCCGGGCCAGCCGAATTGAAGGAGCGATGCACCCAATTGGCAAACAGTGGATCGAGCAGCTGGGCGAGCGGAGTGCCCTGTTCGGGGGCGGGCGCCCGCAGCGCGCGGCACACGTCGGTCACGTCGAGGTCGCCGTGGCACGGGGACGAGCCGAGCGCGGCGATGTGCTCGACGACGCGGCGGAGCACGTCCTGTCCGAGCTGCAGCATTTCGGCGGGCGGAAGCTCCAGCGAGGCGGGATCGTCGTGGGTCACGCGGTGAGTATGCTCGATGTCGCGCCGGCTGGGAGGCGTCATTGCCGCCGCTGACGCGTCGTGCCATCGAGTGGTCATGACTTTGTCCGCGACTGTTTCCGCGAATTCTGCCCCGCGCCGCGAGCGGTACGAGCAGCGGGCTGGCCTGCATGTGCTCCGCCTCTCCGGCGACGACTACGAGATGGGCTACCAGCACGGCCAGCTGCTCCGCGAGGCGATGGCGCGTGGGCCGGTGCCCTACTTCGAGCAATACATCGAGAAGCTGCTCGGTACTTCGCTCGGGCCGTCGACGGGGCGCCTCGCGGCGAAGGTTCTCGCTGCGACGGTGGGGCGGCGTGTGGCCCGCGGCTTTCCGCCGCACGCCCGGCGCGCGCTCCACGGTCTGGCCGACGGCGCCGGGCTCGGCCGCCGCGCGCTCATGGGCGCCGTGACGATGCCGGAGAGCTATCTGTGGCTGCTCAAGCTCATCATGCAGATCGAGCGGCCCGCCCCGGCGCCGCGCCACGCGGTGCCGCTGATGGGTTGCACCAGCGCGATGGCGTGGGGCGAGGCGACGCGCGACGGGGCGCTTCTGCACGGGCGCAACTTCGACTACCAGGGCGTGGGCGCGTGGGATCGCGAGCAGGCGGTGGTGTTCCACCGGCCGAGCGACGGTCAGCCCTACGTGTCGGTGGCCGCGGCGGGCATCCTGTTCGGCGGCATCACCGCGATGAACGAAGCGGGCTTGTCGCTGGTGGTGCACCAGCACATGGCGTCGACCGATCTGCGACTGGGCGGCACGCCCATCGGCGTTACCGGCGATCAGGTGATGCGGTACGCGAAGAATCTGGACGACGCGCAGCGCATCCTCGACGAGGACACGCCGAACGGCTGCTGGACGTACGTGCTCGGCTCGGCGCGCGAGCAGGCCGCGCTCTGCTACGAGATCACGCCGCGCGGCCGCGCCGCCTTCCGCATCGACGATGGGAGCTTCGGCTACAGCAACATCTACCTGGATTCGGACCTGGCGGAGAGTGAGCTCCATCTGTACCCCTCGCAGTGGCGCAACAACACGGCGCGCTTCCACCGCGTGCGCGGGCGGCTCACCGACGCGCGCGGCCGCATCGACGAGAACGAGATCGCCAGCATCCTCGGTGATCGCAGCGACCCGCGCTGCCGCCTGCGCCACGCCATCGCGATGCCGATGACCGTGGCGTCCGTGGTGTTCCGCCCGGCCGATGCCCTGGTGTACGTCGCACCGGGCCGCGCGCCGACTTCGAACCGCGAGTTCGTGGCGTTCGACCTGTCGCGCGAAGATCTGCGCGAGGACCTGCCCGCGCTTCGCGGCGGAGTGCCCGATGACGCGGACGCGCGCGACGCATTCGACGCCTATCGCGACGCGTATGAGGCGTACTTCAACAGCTCCGACACCGGATCGGCGCGGCGCCACATCACTCGCGCGTGCGAGCTCGCGCCGGGCGAAGCGCTGTATCACTTCATGTCGGGATTGCTGGCACTGGTCGACCGCGCGCCTTCCGCCGCCGAGCGAGCGTTCGACCGCGCTCTCGAGCTCGGCCACCCGGACGCCGAGCGTCTGGCCGCGTTCCACCTCTGGCGTGGTCGCAGCCGGGACGTGCAGGGGCGCCGCGCCCAGGCGCTCGCCGACTACCGTCTGGTGGAGCGCGCCGATCACGCCGTCGAGCGCGCCGCCCGGCGTGGTCTGCGCCGCGCCTGGCGCCCGCGCCGCTTCGGCATCGAGTTCGCGCTCGCCGACGTTCCGACGCCGTAGGGTCGCGAATTCGACGAAGCCGGGACGCGCGGCGCGAACGTGGCGTATCCCTGACGTAGAGCGGCTGCCAGGACCTGCCGACCGCAACCCGCGCGCAGCTCGCGGTTCAGTTCTCGGCGGGCGGCGGGACGGAGTCGCGGGCGCCCAGGTTGCGCAGGCGCTGGGCGGCGTGGCGCAGTGTCTCGAGGATGCCGATCGTGATGTAGACGGACAGGAGCCAGACGAGCACGAACTGCGGCTTGAAGCGCCGCCACACGAACGCGCTCGACGCCAGCGTGAAGAGCACGAGCAGGACGGTGCCGGTGTTGAGCTTCAGCTCCTTGAAGGAGCGGAACTTCACGTTCGACACCATCAGCAGGCTCAGGCCGATGGTGACGGAGAAGAGCACGACCGTGTAGCGCTCGTGGCCGAGCGCGCCGCCCACGGCGTGGTTGGCCACGACCAGCGAGATGAGGATGCCGGACGCGGGCGGGATGGGCAGGCCGACGATATACTTGCCGGGCCTGGTCGGCTTTCCGCTGGCGCTGGACGCCAGGACGTTGAAGCGCGCCAGGCGGATGGCGCCGCAGGCCACGAACAGGAAAGCCGTGAGCAATCCCGCCACCGGATGGCGGTAGAGCACCCACTTGTAGACGAGCAGGGAGGGGGCCACGCCGAAGGAGACGATGTCGGCCAGCGAGTCGATCTGCAGGCCGAAGGCGCTCTGGGTCTTCGTCATGCGGGCGACGCGGCCGTCCATCAGGTCGAACAGCATCGCGAAGATGAGCAGCACCGCGGCGCGATAGAAGTCATCGACCGTGACGTTGTTGCCCGCCACGATGCGGATCGCGTTGAAGCCGCAGAAAATGCTGGCCAGCGTGATCAGGTTCGGCAGGACGAACAGCGTCTTCCTGAGATCAACGCGCCTGCGGAGCCGTTTTCTGCGACGTCTTGTGCGACGGAACCCCACCCACCCAAGCTAGCTGTACGCCGTGCGGGCGTCCAGAAGCACCGCTCTACGGCGTCACGCCCCGGGCCGGAGCCGGGCAGCGGGCCGACCGACTGTTGCCCCAAGTTTGGCCCGCGCGCGGCGCGCCTCCTACGATTCGGCCAGGATGCGACCGCTTCTATCCAGTTCCCTTTCCATCGCTCTCGTGTTGGCGCTCGGGGCCTCGGTGACCGCGTGCGCCGGGCAGAGCCAGGTGACGAAGAAGCACCTGGCCGACCTGGAGGACACGGTCACCCGTCTGCAGAACGGCCAGGATCGGCTCGAGGAGCGCCTCGTTGCGCTCGAGCTGAACGCGCGGCAACACCGCCAGAAGAAAGAACCCTCCTCGGCGTCCGAGCCGCCGGATCCCGCCCGCCCCAAGCTGGCGGTCGTCAAACTGGCGCCCGGCGAGTCGCAGGATGTGGAGGCGCCGGGCCTGGGCGGAATCGACATGCCGCCCGCGCAGCCGCCGCCGGAGTCCGACGATGGACCGCGCCCGGTGCTGCGCGCGAGCGGCCACGAGCAGGGGCGCATCGAGGAGCGTCGGGTCAAGAAATCCCGCGCCAAGCAGACGGCCGGAGCCGCCAGCCAGTACAAGGCCGCGCTCGGCCTGGTGCGCGGCAAACAGTACGGACCCGCGCTGCACGCGCTCGCCGCGTTCGTCAAAGAGCACGCCGATCATCCGTACGCCGACAACGCGCTCTACTGGAGCGGCGAGTGCTACTACGCCGAGGGCAGATACAAACAGGCGGCCCAGAAGTTCCGCGACCTGCTGCACCGCTATCCCGCCGGGAACAAGGTGCCCGACGCGCTCCTGAAGCTGGGCATGACCGAAGCCCAGCTCGGCCGCGAGCACGAGGCACGAGCGAGCTTTGCGCTTTTGAGCCAGAATTATCCAAGCGCCTCGGCAGCGCAGCGCATCCCCCAGGGGTATCGGGAACCATGAGCCGTCCCAGCACGATCCTGTTGTCTGTTTCTGCGATTGCGACGGCAGCGCTGTGCGCGGCACCCGCGCTGGCGCAGCAGGGAGGTGGCGACAGCAACGGCAGCGGAAGCGGCAGTGGCCCGGTCACGGTCGGCACCGGCAACGGACAGCCGACGACGATCGTGGTGCAACCCAGCACGACGACGACCACCTCGACGGTGCCGCCGCCGGGCTATCCCGCGCCGGGTACCGACATCAACGCCGGGTTGCCGTCGAGCTCGCGGCCCGTCAACAGCACGTCCCAGGGCGACAGCTTCGATCTGGGCCAGGAGTCGTCGGGAGGCGGCACCGTCTACGGCGGCAAGAACTCGAGCGCGATCATCAACGGGAAATCGGTCACCGTGCCGGAGATCCACACCGTCCGTCGCGGCAACACGCTCTGGGATCTGTGCGGCACCTACTACAACAACCCTTGGAACTGGCCGAAAGTCTGGTCGTACAACCCGCAGATCCAGAACCCGCACTGGATCTATCCGGGCGACCAGGTCCGCATGCGTCCGCCGGGCAGCGCGTCGCGTTCCACGCTCGCGTCGTTGCACGGCCTGATGGGGCAGGGGCCGAACGGTGCGGGCGGTCCTGGTGGCGGAGCCGGCACATCGGGAGTGCCCTCCCAGACCGTGTTCTTGCGCGACAAAGGCTACATCGACGACCCGTCCAAGGACACCTGGGGCAACATCGTGGGTTCCCGCGAGGACCAGATGCTGCTGAGCTCCGGCAACCATGTGTACATGCAGCTCAAGCCCGGCAAGAAGGTCGCGCCCGGGCAGCTTCTGACGATCTACCGCCCGGTACGTCAGCCGAAGAACCTCGAGGGCGCGCGCCGACCGCCTGGCGAAATCATCGCGATCAAGGGCACCGTCAAGGTCGACGAGTGGGATCCGGAGAATCGCGTCGCCCGCGGGGTCATCACGGAGTCGCTCGACGTGATCGAGCGGGGCGCGAAGGTGGGACCCGTCGGGCGCCGCTTCGACGTGGTGCAGCCGAAGGTCAACGACAAGACGGTGTGGGCGCGGGTGCTGACCAGCGTCTACCCGCACATCTACCTGGGGCAGAACCAGGTGGCGTTCATCGACAAGGGTTCGGAGGACGGCCTCGCGCCGGGCAACCGCCTGTTCGTGGTTCGACGCGGCGACGCCTGGCGGCGCAGTCTCAAGACGGCGTCCGACTCGGCGCGTCAGCGCGTGCGCATGGACGACCCCGGTACGGCGCCCATCGAGCGGACGCCGACCGCGGGCAACGAGAAGGACTTCCCCGAGGAAGTGATCGGCGAGCTGCGCGTGCTGCGCACCCGTCGCTACAGCTCGATCTGTCTCGTCACCGTCTCGCACCGCGAGATCGTGCCGGGCGATGGCGCGGTCGCGCGCAAGGGATACTGACGCTCGCTCAGGGGTGGTTGTAGTTGACGGGCTGGTTCTGCTGCGCGCTCCGCTGGGCGGCTCGTCGCTGCGTTTGAATGACGACGTAGGCCGCGGCGGTCGCCGCCGACCCCTGTTCGGACTGTGACTCGGGGCCGGGGGGAGGCGAAGCCGGCGCTGGCGAGGAGGCTGGCGGTGCCGGAGCGGACGGCGCCGCGGCGGGCGCGGGCGGAGGGCGCGTCCCCTGCGGAGCTGGGCCCGGCGGCATCGGGCGTGGTGGCGGATAGCCCGGTGGAGCCGCGTTGGGCGCGCACACACAGCCCGACGTGCTGTGCTGCACCAGCACGAACGCCGACATGTGCATTCCGAGCTGCGCGCACGACTTCTGGCAAGCCGTCGGCCCGCGGTCCTCGCTCTCGAGGTCTTCCGCCGACTTGTAGCCGCGGTAGCAGCCCCCGACGAACAACGGAATCAACAACACTGCGCCCACGAAGCCAGCCCGGATCGCCATGCAGCGAGGGTATCCAACCGGGAAGCGCGTGCCAAGGGGTCGCGGCGCCGCCCGAAGCCCACGAGCGCGACGCTGCAGAGCACCAGGAGCCACGCCGAGCCGCTGTCTCGTCCCGGCGCTCCGGCCACGCTGCAGCCGCTGCTGCTGTTCGAGTCCCGGCTTCCGTCGGATTGGTAGCCCGTCGTGCCGCTCGGGGTGCCGCCGCCGACCGTGCCGGTCGAGCACGACGAGGAGCTTTAGCACCTGCCGTTCGGGCAGCAGTACGGATGGGTGTTGTCGCAGCAATGCCCGTCGCCACAGTCGAGCGGATAGCCGGCGGGACAGGATTGTGCCTGCGCCTTTTGCGCTACGAGGAGCGCGCAAAGTACGACGGCGGCCATCGCGCTCAAGCGCAGGGCCCCGGCGGCACTCCTCGTGATGTTTGTTCCACTCTCGGCCTCGCGCTCTGCGCTTTCGCGCCGCTTTCGTCCGCGGCGGTGCCCTCACCCAGCACCCGCACTACCAGATGCCGACCCTGACCCTCACGTCGCGTCCCCGCACGTCGTGGATCTCGTCGCCCTCATCGAGGCGCGACGCGATCTCGATCAGCGGAATGCCGGGACGCACCGCAGACGGTCGGGCGACCTGGTGTTCGAGCACGGCGCGGAGCGTTTCGGCGACCGATGCGCGCTCGTCGCACCGATCCGGTCCCGCGCGCAGTGCGACTCGCAAGTCCTGCGCGAGCCCAGTTCTGCGTGTTCGCCATGTGAAGCCCCCCCGGCTGAAAAGAGCACCGTGAAGCATCACTCGTGCCACGCGGAGCGCGAGCGCAGGCTGTTCGGCGGGCCGGCTTCTCTAGTCCAGCGCTTCCGGCCGGTACGCGTAGCCAACCTTGACGCGCGAGAGCGTGCGCCAGGTGTGTTCCATGCGCAGCAGTGAATCGAGCACGTCGTCCGGGTCACGGGCTTCGGCGCGCGCGGTGCCGAGCACGCGCTCGATCGCTTCGCGCGCGTCCGCGGGGTGGAATACCGTTCCGGGCAGCACCGCGCAGCCGTCGGCGCTCGCCAGCAGCCGCGCCTGGCAGAGCGGCGAGTCGGCGGCGAGCCCGCCGCGCGGCAGCTCGCGTGCGACGTCGTCGCGCGGCAGCATGACGAACTCGGCACGCGACCATAGATCGCGAGCGATGATCGACTCGCCCGATCGCTCGAACACGAAGATGCCGCGATGCGCGCCCGCCAGCGCGAGCACGATGCCGCGCTCGGCGGCGTCCTCGAAGCCCGCGGCCAGCTCTCCCGCGAGCCCGCCGCGCACCAGCGCGTCCTCCCAACCCGCCGCGTCGCGCGAGCCCGCCGACGGATGGTCCGGCTCGTAGCGGCCGGAGCGTTCGAAAAACGCCTGCCGGAGCGCCTGCGAGCGGGCCGCCAGCGGCGCGCGCACCGCCCGCTCGACGAGCTCCTCGTAGACCGCGCTCAGAACGGGCGTCACGCGCCCAGTCCTACGCGAGTCTGCCGCTCCAGGTATGTGGCAAAATGCTACGTAAGTGTGGCATTTTGCCACGATCCTCGAGCCAATGCCTGTCATCCATCAACAAGCACAATCGGCCACGCTGGACTAAGATCGGCGTCGATATGGGCCCGAACCGCGTCTTCTTCCCGCAGGAGGCGCTCGATCTGTGGTTGAGCGACGACCGCGTCGAGCTGACCGGGGCGGACCTCGTGATCAAGGCGGAGGACCGCAAATACCGGATCCTCGAAGCGATACGCGTGCTTGGTGAGTCCACCGGCGGCGCGGACGACAACGAGATCATCGGCAAGGTCAAGACCGTGGCCTACCTGACAGAGCTCGGCGCGGAGCTCCTGGGCAACTCCATGATAATCGGGGACAACGCGTACGACGTGGTGCCAGGGTGGCTCGGCTCGCCTGTTGGAACCTTCGCCGAGCACCGCGCGGCCGAGTCGGCGGCTGCGCCCGCAAGCGCGTCGAGCGAAGAAGAGCTGCTCGCACAGTACCTGATGCAGGCTCTCGAATAATTCCCTCATGCACGACCTCGCCACCATTGCCTTCTACCTGGGCGTCATCGCCTACTCGGCGTCGGCCACGCTGTTCTTCCTCGATCTGGTGCGGCGGGAAGGCGCCGGCGCTGCCGCGCGCTGGGCGCCGTATCTGCTCGGCGTTGGCGCCGCGATGCACGCGGGGCACGTGGTCACCGCCAGTCTGCTGTCGCATGTGTGTCCGGTCGAGTCGGTGCACTTCGCGCTGAGCCTGTCGGCCTGGATCGTCACGATCTTGTATCTGCTGGTACGGCGCCGGCTGCGCCTGCATGCAGTCGGCGCGTTCGTCGCGTCCGTCGCGCTCACCTTCCTCGTGGGTGCACAGTTCGTCGGCATCACGCGTGCCGGTCCCGGCGGCCAGCGCGGGCTTTTAGCCGCGCACGTCACGTCCAACGTGATCGGCATGGCGCTGTTCCTGCTCGCGGGGATGGCCGGCGCCTTCTACCTGGTGCAGGAGCGGCAGCTGAAGGCGAAGCGCGTGAGCTGGTTCACGGCCAAGCTGCCGCCGCTCGACGCGCTCGACCGCACCGAGCATCGGCTGCTGCTTGCGGGTTTTCCGCTGCTCACCTTCGGGATCGTGACAGGCGCCGTCTTTGCTGCGCACATGCAGCAGGCCTCGGCCGGGGAGATCCTGCGCGCCGCGCTCGCCTACACGACCTGGTTCGTGGTGGCCGGCGTCTTGATCCTGCGCGCGGTGGCGGGCTGGCGTGGTCGCCGCGCCGCCTATGGAACCATCGCCGGTGTGGTGTGCGTGCTGATCGTGATCCTTCTGTATGTGATCCATCCTGCGGTAGGGGCTGGGGCATGATCGTCGTCGTCGGGCTGTCGCACCGCACCGCCCCGATCAACGTGCGCGAGCTGATCGCGTTGCCGCGCGACGTGGTGCCGGCCGTGCTCTCGGAGATCGTGGCGCACCCCGACGTGGGCGAGGCAATGCTCGTCTCGACCTGCAACCGCGTGGAGGTCGTGGCGGCCGGCAAGCACGGGTTCGACGGCGCGGACCTCGGGCGCGTGGCCGTGCAGGTCAGCCAGGCGCTGGTCCAGCGCGCGCCGGGGCTCGAGGGAAACCTGTACCAGCGTCTCGGGGGCGAGGGCGTCCGGCACCTGTTCCGCGTGGCCTCCTCGCTCGACTCGCTGGTGCTCGGCGAACCGCAGATCCTCGGCCAGGTCAAGGGTGCCTTCGAGACGGCGCGCCAGGCCGGCACCGTGGGTTCGGCGTTGAACCGCGCTGTCCCGCGCGCGATCCGCACCGCCAAGCGCGTGCGCTCGGAGACCGCGATCGGAATGGGGCAGGTGTCGGTGCCCAGCGTTTCCGTCGATCTCGCCAAGCAGATTTTCGGCGACCTCAAGGGCCGCACGGTGATGCTCATTGGATCGGGCGAGATGGCCGAGACGGTCGCGCGGCTTCTGGGCGGAGGCGGCGCGCGCATCTTGATCGTGGGGCGGAACAAGCTCCGGGTCGCCGAGCTCACGCGCAGCGTCGGCGGCGAGGGGCGCCAGTGGGAAGACGTGAAGGCGACCCTGGTCGAAGCCGACGTGGTGATCACGAGCACCAGCGCGCCGACCTACGTCGTGGACCACGACCTGGTGAAGAGCGTCAGGAAGCAGCGTCGCGGGCGCAGCCTGTTCTTTATCGACCTGGCGGTGCCGCGGGATGTCGACCCGCGCGTCGAGTCGCTCGCCAACACCTTCCTCTACAACATCGACGACTTCTCGAAGGTGGTCGCCGGCACGCTGTCGAGCCGCCAGCACGAGGCCGAGCGCGCCGAGCGGATCGTGCTGGAGGAAACGCAGGGCTACCAGCGCTGGCGCGAGGTTGCGCAGATGACGCCGACCATCGTGGCGCTGCGCGAGCACTTCCAGCGCATCCTGGCCGCGGAGCTCGAGCGCAGTCTCAAGGGGAGGTTGAAACACCTGGGCCCGGAAGAACACCAGGCCCTGAACAAGATGTGCGAGGCTGCGCTCAACAAGATGCTCCACCACCCCACCGCGCGTCTGCGCGAAACCGCTGCCGAATACGGCGTCGAAAGTCGTCCGGTCGAACAGCTAGTGGCCGCGATCGACGAGTTGTTTGTGCTCGAAGGCGAGCACCCCGAGCTGCACGCGCTTCCGGACGCCACAGCGTCCGCGGAGCCCGCGGAGCCCGATCCCGAGGTCGAGCTTTCCGGCACTCACGCTGCCATCGGCACGAGGGGACGATGAGCGGGCGCGTGGTGGTCGCGACGCGCCGGAGCAAGCTGGCGCTGGCCCAGGCCCGCGCGTGGATGCAGGAGCTGGCCGCCAGCCACGAAGGGCTCGAGATCGACGAGCTGCACGTGACGACGACGGGTGACCGCGTGCAGGATCGCGCGCTGAACGAGATCGGCGGCAAGGGGTTGTTCATCAAGGAAGTCGAGGAAGCGCTGCTCGATCAGCGCGCGGACCTGGCCGTCCACTCGATGAAGGACGTGCCGGCGGAGCTGGCGCCGTCGCTCCGGATCGGGTGCGTGCCGCGGCGCGAGGACCCGCGGGATGTCGTGGTAACCCGCGACGGCCGTCTGCTCGAAGAGCTGCCCGGTGGCAGCCGCGTCGGCACCTCGTCGCTCCGGCGCGGCGTGCAGCTGTCGGCGTGGCGCCCGGATCTCGAGATCGTGCCGCTGCGCGGCAACGTGGACACGCGCCTGGGGAAATGCGCAGAGGGCGAAGTGGAGGCGGTGGTGCTGGCGCGCGCCGGCCTGACGCGGCTCGGCCTGCTGGATCGCGTCACCGAGACACTCGATCCCGAACGCTGCCTGCCGGCGGTCGGACAGGGCGCACTGGCCGTCGAGCAGCGCGCGGATGACGAGCGCATCGCCGCCATCCTCGCACCGCTGGCCGATGCCGAGACGGCGCTGACGGTCGCGGCCGAGCGCGGCGTGATGATCGCCGTGGAAGGCAGCTGCCAGGTGCCGGTGGCGGCCTACGCCATGCGTCAGGGCGACAAGCTGTGGCTGCGCGGCATGCTGGCCGAGCCCGACGGCACGCACCTCAGGCGCCGCGAGGTCACGGTGGCGTGGCCGGCGGCCGAAAGCGAAGCCGAGCAGGTCGGCATCGAGCTCGGCCGCGGGCTCAAGTAGTGCCCGTTCGCGCCTGGGCGCAGGCGCGACTCGAAGACGGGGCGTTCGCTGGGCCGCTTGCCGGGCGCGCGAGTGCGCTGTGGCGGCGCGTCGCCGATCCGGTGCGGCCGTTGGCGCTCCCGTCCGGCGTACGCGTGGTGGGCATCGGTGGGGCGACGCTCGGCGGAGCGGGCAAGACGCCCCTGGTGCTCGAGCTCGCACGCCGACTCGCTGCGCGCGGCGAGCGGGTTGCCGTCGTCGCCGCCGCCTACCGCGCGCGGCCGGGGAGGGCACGGCAGGTCTCGGTCGACGACCGCGTGGATCGGGTGGGGGACGAGGGGCTGATGTTGGCGCGCGCGCTCGCCCCGATCGGCGTTCCGGTCGCCGTCGCGTCGGAGCGGCAGGAGGCGCTCGAGCTGGCGGCCGGGCTGGCCCCGTTGGTGCTCGTCGACGCGTTGCTGCAGGCGCGGCCCAGACGGCTGGCGCTGTCGCTGCTGGTTGTCGACGCGAGCCAGCCGTGGGGCGCCGGTCGCTGTCCGCCGTCCGGGGATCTACGTGCGGATCGCGCGCGGCTGCTCGCCGCATCCGACGGGGTCGTGCTCGTCGGCAGCGCCGGGAACGCGGTCCGCGTCGCAGTGGAGCGGCTCTGCCGTCGCGCCGGTCGGCTGCTTTTCGAGGTCCCGGCCGGCCTGCGCGGGGCGCGCACGCCGGAGGGCACACTGCTGGGGATGGAGGAGCTTTCGCGCCGGCGCCTGGGGCTGGCGCTGGCCGTGGCCCGCCCGGAGCGAATCATCGCCGCGCTCCGGGCTTCCGGCATCGCTCCCGCGCCCACGTGCCTGCACGCCGATCACGGCGTGCCGGCTCCGGGGGGCGCTGGCCCGGCGCCGGAGGCCTGGCTTGCCACGGCCAAGTGCGCGACGAAGCTGGACGGCGAAGGCTCTGGAGCGCCCGTCTGGGTGCTGGAACAGGCACTGGAGCCGCCTCGGGAGCTCCTGTCCCTGGTGGCCGGGGGGAAGGCGGATGTCCGTGGACTTTGCCCGGAAAAGCCGTGGTAGAGTCCGCGCCATGTCCGGCTTCCGAAGCATCCTGAGGGTTGTGTTCCTGCTCGCGCTCGCGGCGCTGGTTGTTCCGCTTTCCGCGTGCGGCCAAAAGGTCGTCCACTCGAAAGTCAAGGCCGGCGACATGCCGTCCGGCGCCGAGTGGACGGGCGTCTACTACAGCGAGATCTACGGCTACCTCCACCTGATCAAGGAGGGGGATACCGTCAACGGCCGCTGGCGCACCACCGAAGGTGATGCGTGGGGCGAGATGAGCGGCAAGACGGAGGGCAACCTCTTTCGCTACGAGTGGACGAACCACAAGATCGGACTGGTCGGTCCGTCGGCGACCTCGCACGGCAAGGGCTACTTCCTGTACACGCGCCCGCACGAGGGCGAAGCCGACGAACTCCACGGCCAGTGGGGCCTCGACGGCTCCGACAGCGGCAACAAGTGGGATTGCGTCAAGCAGAAGGACAAGAAGCCCGACTTCAATTCGGTGCTGCCCGACGAGTACCAGCGGCGCGGCCAGGGCGGCGGCTGGGACCAGTCGGGTAACGGCGGCGGCGACAAGGCCGCGCCCGGCGGCGACGACGAAGGTGCCGCGGGCAGCGGTGACGAGGGCGACGAGGGCGACGAGCCGAGCGACGACCCCATCAACAACGGCGGCGGCCTGTAGCCGACGCCCCCCCTGGGCCGCCGGCTTGGCGGCCCGAGCGCTCTGCAGCGATGCGGAGCGCTGCCATGTGGAGAAAGCATTGCCCGCAGAAGCATCCAAGGGATTTTCGTTCCGGGAGCCCCCCATCTTCGAGCGCGGTGCACCCGGTCGCAGCGGCGCATCGCTTGGCGAGCTGGATGTGCCGCCGGTGGATCCGGCCGAAGCACTGGGCTCGTTGGCCCGGCGCACGCCGGCCGCGCTGCCCGAGGTCAGCGAACCGGAAGCGTTCCGTCATTTCGTGCGCCTGAGCCAGTGGAACTTCTGCATCGACACGCAGTTCTACCCGCTGGGCTCGTGCACGATGAAATACAACCCCAAGGTGAACGAGTGGGTGGCGCGCCTGGAGGGTTTCGCCAATCTGCACCCGTGGACACCGGAGCACCTGTCGCAGGGTGCTCTGGAGCTGATGGCGGGGCTGTCCGATCTGCTGGCCGAGATCGTCGGCATGGACGGCGTCAGCCTGCAGCCCGCCGCCGGCGCGCAGGGCGAGTTCACCGGGCTGAAGATGATCCGCGCCTACCACCAGTCGCGCGGCCGATCGCCGAAGAAAATCTTCATTCCCGACAGCGCGCACGGAACCAATCCCGCCAGCTGTGTTCTGAACGGCTTCGAAGCGGTGTCGTTCGCTGCGGGCGGTTCGGGTGTGGTCGAGCCCGAGCAGCTGGCGCGGGCGCTGGAAGCCGCGGGCGACGACGTCGCCGGCATGATGATGACCAATCCGAACACGCTCGGCCTGTTCGAGAGCGCGATGCCGCGGCTCACCGAGCTGGTGCATTTGAAGGGCGGCCTGGTCCACGGCGACGGCGCCAACATGAACGCGGTGCTCGGGCGCGCGCGTCCAGGCGACGCAGGCGTCGACGTGATGCAGCTCAATCTGCACAAGACGTTCACCACGCCGCACGGCGGCGGCGGCCCGGGTTCAGGCCCGGTGGCCTTCAAGAAGATCCTCGAGCCGTTCCAGCCCGCGCCGGTCGTGCGGCGGGACGGCGACGTGGTGCGGGTGTACTGGGATCGCGAGCACAGCGTGGGGCGCGTGCGCTCGTTCCTCGGCAACTTCGGGATGATGGTGCGCGCATATGCCTACATCCGCGAGCTGGGGCCGGAGGGGCTGCGCGCGGTCAGCGACATGGCCGTGCTCAATGCGAACTACCTCGCCACGCGCCTCGAGGAACTCTTCCCGATCGCCTTCGAGACGCGGCCGCTGCACGAAGCCGTGTTCAGCGACAAGGAGATCGAGCACGAGACCGGCGTGAAGACGCTGGACATTGCCAAGCGCCTCATCGACTACGGTTTCCACCCGCCGACCGTGTACTTCCCGCTGGTCGTACGCGGCGCGCTCATGATCGAGCCGACCGAGACCGAGACCAAGCAGACCATCGACGCTTTCGTCGAGGCGCTCGCTTCGATCAAGCGCGAGGCGCACGAGAATCCGGAGCTGCTCAAGCACGCGCCGCACCTCACGCGTCTCGGCCGCCTCGACGAGGCACGCGCCGCACGCAAGCCGCGCCTGCGCTGGACGCCCGAGCAAGCGTAGGGCTGGCTGGAACGCAGCAAGCTGGAGCTGTTCTAGAAGCAGGCCCAGCCGCCGCCCACGCAGTCGCAGCCGGTGCTGCCATAGACGCAGTGCAGGCCGGTCACGGAGCACTTCGCGTTCTTGCCCGGCTACTTCGACGGGCAGGTGCCGCAGCTCCAGGTCGTGCTGGAGCAGATGCACTGGGTCGAACCGTAGAGGCAATCCGCGGAGACCGGCGAGCAGGCCGTGCTGGACGACGGTTGTGAAGTGGGACACGCCGTGCAGTGCCAGGTGGCGCCGTTGCAGTGGCATTGGTCGGACGCGTAGCTGCACCACAGCGCGTTGTCCTTGCAGCTGCCGCCTTCGCCCGGCTTCTGTGCGGGGCACCCCTGCGCTCCGCCGCTGCCGCCCGCGCCGCCTGCGCCGCCCGCGCCGCCCGCCGCGCCGCCCGCGCCGCCCGCCGCGCCGCCCGCGCCGCCCGCCGCGCCGCCCGCGCCGCCCGCCGCGCCGCCCGCGCCGCCGGCTGCGCCGCCACCTGCTGTGCCGGCACCTCCGCCTGTGGCGCCGGCGCCGCTGGCCCCCGCGGTGCCGCCTGTGCCGCCTGTCGTCGCGCCGCCTGTGCCGCCTGTCGTCGCGCCGCCTGTGCCGCCTGTCGTCGCGCCGCCTGCACCCATTCCGGCAGAGCCCTGCGCGTCCGCGCCGGCATCGCGCGAGCCGCCGCTATCGCCGTTCGACCCGCAGCCGACGATCAGGGTGACAGCGGAGGCGGCGAGCAGCGTACGCAAGCGAAGCACGCAACCAGTCTAGCACTTCGGTCGTGGGAGTCCGCCCAGATGAAAGGAGTGCTATCCTGCCTGCCGTGGGACGCTACACCTGGACTCTTGTGACGCTCGCCGCGTGTGGGCTCTTCTGCTTTTCCTGTACCTCTTCCGGCGGGAGCGACAGCCCCGGCTACAGCGCCGGAGGCGCTGGCGGAGCCGACGCGGGCACGGGTGCAATGGGCGGCAGCGCCGGCGCGGGCGGCAGCGCCGGCGCGGGCGGCAGCGCCGGTAGTGCCGGAGCGGGCGCCAGTGCCGGAGCCGGCGGCAGCGCCGGCGCGGGCGGCAGCGCCGGCGGAACGGGCGGCGTTTCGGGCGCGGGCGGCAACGCTGGAACGGGCGGTAGCGGGCCAGCCTGCGGCGGAAGCTGCCCCACCGGCTACACCTGCCAGACGGCGAACGGCATCGACGTCTGTCGCGCCAAGAGCGGCGTACCGCTGTTTTCCCACGTGTTCACCATCCTGATGGAGAACACGTCGTACGCGACGCTGCTGAAGGCCATGAACGGCAGCGGGGCGCCCAATCTGGCGAAGCTGGCGCAGAACCACGCGACAGGCTCCAACTACCACGGCGTAGCCCATCCCAGCCTGCCGAACTACATCGCGCTCACGTCGGGTCGCACGCAGGGCATCAGCTGCGACTGCAATCCGACCGGTTCGCCCTGCAACACCCTCAACTGCAACGCGCTGATCCACACCTGCGGCTGCAACAAGGCTGCGACCAACCTCGGGGACCAGCTGGACACGGCCAAGGTCTCCTGGAAGGCGTTCGGCGAGAACATGGGCACCGCGTGCAACCTGAGCAGCAGCGGCAACTACGCGGTCCGCCATATACCGTTCGTCTACTATGACAACATCCAGAAGAACGCCTCGCGGTGCAAGGCGCACGTCGTTGATCTGTCCAACTTCTCGCCGAGCACCGCTCCGCGCTTCACGTACATCGCGCCCAACCTGGTGCATGACATGCACGACCCGTTCCCCGCTACCGCGCAGAACATCAAGAACGGCGACAGCTGGATCGGGCCGGCGGTGAACGCGATCCTGGCTTCTCCGGCGTACAAGCAGGGCGGCCTGCTCGTAGTCGTGTGGGACGAGGACGATCTCTCCGGCGGCGTCACCGGCACGGACGATCCGATTCCGCTCTTCCTCGCGTCGCCGTATGCCAAGAGCGGCGGCTACGTGAGCAAGCTCAAGGCCGACCATTACTCGCTGCTGGCGACCCTCGAGGACGGGCTCGGACTTTCGCGCCTCGGCAACGCGGCTACGAAGCGGGCCGGCATCGCGGACACGCTGTCGGACTATTTCCCGGCGAAGTGAGCCGGCGCGGCTGGTGGCGGGGGACGCGCCCGTCCGCCGCGTCGCGCGAAGCCGTCGCTCGTGCCCGACGGAGCAGCCCTACGGGATCTGTACCAGCGGATCCACCAGCAGCTGGAGGTCCTGCGTTACGTCGTAGTAGTGCACTTCGAGCACCGGAGTGACGCTTGCGCCGTCCTTCTGGTTCACCGTCAGCACGAGCAACTGGCCGAAGTCGGCCGAGTAGTTCGGGTTGGGCTCGACCTTGTAGGTCCCCTGCAGCGTGTGGCCGTCTTCGGTGCTGCGGGTGAACGTGTTGTCGCTCGACAGCGTGAGCGTAGGCGTCAGCGTCTGCGACTGTCCGCCGGACGCGATGTCGACCTTGTAGGACCAGGCCCCCGTGATGTCTTTGGCGGAGCCGCTCCCTTGCCGCACGTACGGTGCAGCCGAGAAGTAGGTCGCGTCGACGTAGAACCCGGAGGTGCGCGCGCTCTGCACCGGCTTGGTCAGATCGGCCGTGTCACACGCCGTGTTGTCACGCGTCTCGAGCTTCAGCCGGCCGTCGGCGAGCACGGACCAGGTTCCGCCCTGGGGGCCGCTGCCGGCCGCGTCGTCGTCCTGGCACCAGGTGTCCTTCGTGAGCTTGTCCTCGGGGCGCTCGAGTACCGGGTACACGCCGCCCGTAGTGGTCTGGTTGTCGTAGACGAGCAAGGTCCACGTCTGGACCAGCGCCTGCTCCCGGGTCGGGAACACCGCCGCATGTGGCCACACGGTCTGGTTGCCCGCTTCATCGGTCGCTGCGACGTGGATCGTCAGACCGGGCTTGGCCGTCGTCGTGATCTGCCACAAGCCGTTGTGCAGATTCGCAGACTGGTCCGCGATGGGTTGGTTCGAGTCGTCGAGCGCCTGGACGGTCAAGTTCTGGGTAATCGTGATGTCGTCGGTTGCGAACACCTTGAGTGTCAGCGGCGTCGGAGTGGCAATGACGCGCTGGGTGTCGCTCTTGCCGAGGTCCAGCGTGCCGGTGCCCAGCGTGGCGCTGACCTGGTTGATCTCGGGGGGCGTCGTGTCCTTGGGGGCGGGTGTGCTTTTCGAGCCGCCTCCATTCCCGCAGGCAACCAGAACGCTGCTCGCAGCAACTGCGATGCCGAGCAGGCGTGCTGTCCGCAATGCTTGCGTTCCGGGTGTTGACACCGCTCCACCCTCGTGCGCCGCACTTCGACCCGACGCGCGCTCAGTCATCCGGCAAGGATACCAGCGGAGCCTCCCGTGTCAATTCGGCGAAAAAGAGCTAGGCTCCACTTGCTTTTTTCGTTGGGTGCACGGCCAGCCAGGGTCGTCGAACACAATCCGCGCTTGCGCGGTGCAAGAGGTTTGTCCATGCGTACGTTTGCACGTCTGACTGCTTTGAGCTGTTTCCTTGCTCTCGGATCGAGCTTTGCCGCGACCGGTTGCGGTTCCTCGGCTGACAACAACAGCCCGGCTGGCCCGAAAATCCTCTCTGTCCAGCCCACGGTCAGCCCGGAGAACGTGCTCGCCTACACGCTCACCGTTGACACGGACAAGGAGACGACGATTTCCGTCAAGGTGACGCCGGATGACACGAGCGTCGATCCGTGGACCATCGCCGGTCCCGCCACGGCCGCAATGCAGAACCAGGTCGTCATCGCTGGCCTTCGCGCGGAGAGCAAGTACGCGCTCGAGGTGACGGCGACCGACGCGGGCGGCCGGAGCGCAGTCGACGACTCGCAGACCCTCACCACCGACCCGCTGCCCGCCGAGTTGCCGCCGATCAAGGTGACGAACAACGACCCGAGCCGCATGGCGCCGGGAAACACGCTTTTCGACATCTTCGGCTGGGTTCCAGGCGGCGGACCGGATCTGCAGAGCGGCTGGCTCGTCATGCTCGACCCCGACGGCCAGGTCGTCTGGTACGCGCACACCCACAACCGTGCCGAGGATGCGCGGCTGATGCCCG
>Ga0114931_10000213_pt1 | contig 66731 bp, 61 predicted proteins | sample 2SBtaG_FD_89579 | JGI IMG/M metagenome (GOLD analysis project Ga0114931, IMG submission 89579) | Deep subsurface microbial communities from Kolumbo volcano to uncover new lineages of life (NeLLi) - 2SBTROV14_V59a metaG | ecosystem: Environmental > Aquatic > Marine > Volcanic | place: Kolumbo... | reverse complement strand
TCTGTATCATTTTTTTGATCTTCAGATGGTGGTTCATCGCCAGATAATTCTGTATCATTTTGTTGTCCTTCTACAAAAGGCGATTGCCCAAAAATTGATGGTTGAGTTAATTCATCAGAATTTTTAGAATCATACTCATTGGTATCATTAAATTTTTTCTTAGTTTGTTTACTGTCGGGAATATTCGACAACATGTCTTGATTATTGGGTTCATCATCGGATACCTCATTTTCGCCATTTCCAACAACATTATCATATGATCCATCTGAAGATGATGATGATGTAGTTGTGCTTGAATCATCAGATAAATCATCAGATAAATCTTTAGACAAATCTTCAGGCAAATCTAGATCATTGTTTTCTAAATTAAGATCTAGACTAGGCGTTTCTGAATTTGAATCAGTATCATTAATTAATCCACCTAAAAATGACTCAAATCCACCATCATATGGTATAGTAAAATCTGTTGGATCCATATTATATTATAATATATATAATATTAGTTAAAGAGAATTCAATTATTATAAATTAAAGCGTTCAAGCTCATTTTTCTTAGAATTTAACTTAGTTTGGATATAAGTATATATCATTTTTATAGTTGCAATTGGAATATCATCAATTTTAATTTGAGTCCCATTACCCTTTGTTTGAATTTTTTTATCTTCAACAGAGTTTATAATCATTTGAAGAATATCTTGCCGTTCTTTTATTAATAAATCATCTATGTTGTGTTGAATATAATCAATCATATCTTCAGTAGATTGTTTAGAGTCTTTTTCCATGGTATTATATATACATAATATAATTTTAATAGTTATCGTTTTTGAGTTTGACATAATTTCCAATATAGTAATAATTGCTTCATTGATGCAGGTGTTGGATATGATTCCATAAATCCTCGTAGTGATTGCATATACATTAAATATTGCATTAATATCATTGAAGTTATAGAATATAAACTAGCTGAGACTATTAAATTATCAGATGATGGTGATGGTGAGATTATTTTTTTGGACCAGAAAAATCGCCGATTACTTTTATGATCAGCAGCAGGATATATTATTGTACCTGTATCAATTTGTTGAATTTCTTGTATATTAAAAGATACTGATTTAAAATTATATAAGGAAACAATTTTATTATGTTCAAATTTTTGATTAACTTTAAATGGATATAATATATCTTTAAAAAAGGCGTATTGTTTTTGCATTTTAAAAGATTTATGTTGTTCTTCTTCCTCTTTAATTTGATCTAATATTATATTTATTTTAGCTATTTCAGTATCAGACATTACCGATTGAACCGTATAGTAAATTATCTGATCTGATAAATAAGCTGGTGTATATAAAGATGCTATAACAGAAATTTTATTATAATTTGGGATATACCTAACATGGTGCACCAATAAAGGTATTGAATCTCCTATTTTTATAATATTTGCAAGTTGTTCATTTTCAGAGTTTTTTACAATTTTTATAATTGCATGTTCATGTTCAGCAATAATAGTTGTTGTATGAATCTCTATAATTTTACATTGATGAAGTATTTCATTTTCAGATAAAATAATTCCTCCAATTTCAAATTGGATATCTACATATGCTCCTCCATCTAATCTATTATCAACCATTTTAATACTAGATCGGCGAATGATTTGTAAAATATCTAGAATTAACATACTTTGGTAACATTTCTTCTGATATCTATCTTTGAGTTTAGTAAGTAAAAAATCATCTATATTGGTTTGATATATTTCAAATGGATTTAATAAATCAATAGTAGTTTGTAAAAATTTTTTTACATACATTTATCTATATTAAATGATTAATCAATTTTTATATAATAACTATCATGGATGATCTTCGTCAAGAAATTTTAACTTTGGAGCGTCAATTAACACATAAGAAACAACATTTATTTATTTTACGATTTTATAAATTAATTAAAATGACTGAAAAGGATTTATTAGATTTAGGGATTACTAATATGAAATTATGTATATTTAGAACTCGATGGGAGATTCAATATGATCATTATACGGATAAATATGATGAAAATTATTATAATCATGGTGATGATTCAAATAGTGAAGCGTATATTTATGCAAAAAAATCGCATATTCAGTTTGGTTTAGATAAAAAATATTATATTAAAAATAACAATAAACCAACTCGATTTAAAATATATCGTAATCTTCGTAATGAATTACGTTTGATTAATATGGATTATGATATTGATCTAGATCTCGAAGAGCAATATGAATTAATTCAAAAGTATATTGATGATAAATGCATTCCTGAATGGTTAGCATTATATATATTTATGTATTTAAATATTAATGATTGGCAAGATATTCATTTAATTAATCATTTGAATATTGTTTAAAATTAATAAAAAAATGAATAATATATTCATATTATAATGGCTAATATAACGATCTCTAAGCAAGTTAATTGTTATATAGATTTTAGTGAAAAATTTATTGCAGATTTGACTGAATCAAAATCAAATAACATTCAATGTTTAATTTCATGTCAAAATATATCTGATATTTCTAATAACCCTCAATTTTGGACACCAATTCCAACTCGAACAATCGGCGTAAACAAATATTATCATATTGAAGCATTATATAATTATATTAAATATTATAATTTTATTAATGTGCCAGATCCAACACGAAATTTTTCAAATATCGATTTTATGATTCCACGTATATGTTATAATTATCAATTATATTTAAAATTAAATGACCAAAATAGTAATCTAAATCAATTTAATATTGATATATCAGCTATTATTAATACTGATATTGCTACAAATCGATTATCCGATATTATTAATCATTGGAAACAAAATAGCTATACTGAAAATTTAATTCAAAATTCTTTACCTTATGGTATCAATATTTGGAAAAAATGTAATTTGGTATTTACTCAATCTCCAGAAGATATTTTACGACATTTATCTAAAGAACAACGATGTCCTGGTGCATTTTTTATCCGTCGATCTTCAAAAGATCAATATAATCAAAATGGCCAAGCAACCATATTTACTGTTACATATATTACTAAAAATAATAATGTCAATCATATTCGATGTCTTAGTGTGCATTGCGTAGGAATTTATTTATTAACTACACAAAGTCGAAATCAAGATTTTACATATTTATGTAATAAACCATCTATGCAAACTATGTTAATTAAAGATTTATTACATGATATAATCGGATCAATTCAACCACAATATGTATCACTTATTCAATTACTAGAATATTTTCATTTGCGTAAGGTTATTAATTTACGATATATTATTACACCATAAGTTTAATAATTATACTTTTTTTGGCAATTTAAAAACATATAACATATAATATATGGTAAATGACATTATTAATTATTAGCATTATTATATTAATATTTTTAAATATCGGTGTTTATGTCTATAACAAGCAATTTCCAAATTATAAACAAACTGATAAATATCTAAGATCATCACAGGCCGTGGCATCTCTTTCTACATTTCAATTAGATAATTGGTTTAAACGATCTACACAAACACCAGAGAAATTTACCAGTTATATGGATGCGCCATTAACAAAAAATAACAAAACTTCGGAATCAAACATACCAAATAAGTTAGTAGATGCAGTCAATTTAATGTTCCCGATTCATAAAAATGATTCTGAAAAAAATATAAGTACATATAAAAGTAACACAGCTATGTTTGAAAAAAATATGGAAGGAGTTCGTGCACCAACACGTATAAATACTAATCGGCATACTGCTAAACCTAGTGAATTAATACCTAATGTTCATCGTGATGGATATCATGATCGATAAAATAATCATTCTACTTAAATCATTTTTTTTTATTTATAACAATATAATGTCAAAATCATCTCGAAATAATTTTAAAAACTTAACGCAATCATATGGTAAAATTCGTTATTCATCCAATGGCAAAAATCCTACTCGACGTAATGGAAAAAATTATGGAGCATATGATATGGTTTATTCCGAAGTATATCAACCAGATCAACAACCAGATCAACAATTGGATCAACAACTAGATTATAAACACGATGATAATCCTGAACAAGAACTAGCTGAACAAGAACCCGCTCATCAAGAACCAGCTTATCAAGAATCCGCTCATCGTCCAGTTGAATTAAATCCTTTAATATCTGATCAAGAAGTATTAGAATCTGCTAAAGCCGAAGGTCAAATAGAAGAACGACAAAAAAATCAAACTGTTATTAATCGCTTAGAAGCAGATAAAAAACGATTAGAACAACAATTAGCTCTTTCACATGCTGATCCTTTAGTAACAGCAGAATTAACGCGCCAAAGAAATCAATTACAACAGGAATTAAATAGAGAACGAAGTCTGCGCAGATTATATGAAACCACTAATGGACCGCGATATTATCTAGAAAATCCAATACAATCAGCGGTTAATTATATTGAAAAACAAAGATTAAAAGATGAATTAAAAAAGGAGTTGGCTGAAGAGAAAAAAATGCATAAATTATCAAGCCGATCACCAAAACTTTCAACTTTACGTAAAAAAAGTCCAGTTCGTCAACCTTCACGTAAAAAAAGTCCAGTTCGTCAACCTTCCCGTAAGAAAAGTCCAGTTCGTAGCTCATCAAAAACAAGAATAAATAAAAAAGGATCGAAACATGCGCATAAAAAGTCTAGTAAGAAATAAATTATTATTAATATATAATATGACTCTTTATCTTCCCCAAGATGATCCAAAATTAATTGAAGATATTATACAACGTAAAGAATTTTATATATATAAAAGATGGAATTTGGATACCACTAAATCTCATTATATAGATATTATCCCACGATTTTTATTAGATGATGCGATTAAAAAAAGTAATAATTTGCGTTTAATGTCTTATCAACATTTTGTAAAAAATTATATGAACCCTAATACACCTTATCAACGATTATTAATTAAATGGCAGACCGGTACAGGCAAAAGTATTGGAGCATTATCTATTGCTATGAACTTTATACAGTATTATAAATTAGCTAAAGAAACTGGACAGTCCGAGATTGGCACAGTTTTTATTATTGGATTTTCAGAGCGGATTTTTAAAAGTGAATTATTGCGATTTCCTGAATTTGGATTTTTATCACGATCTGAAAGAGCTAAATTAGATCATTTAAAACGATTAGCTGTGACTGGTAGTGCTGCTGATATACAAAAATATCAAGAGTTAATTATTAAAATTAAAAAACGTTTCAGTAATCGGAAAGGCAATGGATTTTTTAAATTCTTTGGATATAAAGCATTCGTCAATAGAATATTTATTTCTCCTCCGCATATTAATTTAAATACATTATCGGAAGAAGAAATCCGTGTTTTATTATCTCAGAAAACAATTACTTATAATGAAGAATTAATGCAACAATTCAAAAACTCCTTGATTATTTGTGATGAAATTCATAATGTGTATAACAGTGTGGAAAAAAATAATTGGGGTATTGCTATTCAAGCTGTCTTAGATAAGGAAAAAACATGTAGAGCTGTTTTTACATCAGCGACTCCTCTCAATAATAGTCCAACAGAAATTGTTGATTTATTAAATTTGTTATTACCAAATGATCAACGATTAACTAAAACTGATTTATTTATTAATGATAAAGATTTAAAACCTGGCGCCCTTGAACAAATTGCTAAATTATCTCGAGGGCGCGTTAGTTATTTACGAGATGTTAATCCTCAATATTATCCAAAAAATAAAATGATCGGCGAAGTTTTAAAAGAGATTCCATTTCTTAAATTTATTAGGTCACCAATGAGTCAATTTCAATATAATACATATTCTCAAGTATATACAGGTGTATTACCACAAGATAGCCAATATTTGGTTGATTTTGTTTTGGAAAATCCGGATTCTGATCAAACTATTGGTCTATTCCAAACTAATACTATAAAAAATAGTTTAACACATGCGCCATTAGCATGGAAAAATAAATATGGACTTGATTTTAAAGATGGTAAAATTATTGGACCAGCATTAAAGCGTGATCGGCTACAAAAATATTCAACCAAATATGTTAGAATGTTAGACGAACTTATGAATATAATTAAAGAACATCGTGGTAAAGTATTCATTTATCATAATATTGTTCATATGTCAGGTGTTTTATTTATTGAACAAGTACTTTTACAAAATGGGTATTTAAATGATTTAATGGGACCAAAAGATGATACAATTTGCATAATTTGCGGAAATACTCGAAAAGAACATAGTTATCTTGAAATCCATGGATCAGCTGATTATAAAAAAGAAATAAATATTATACGTCAAGTTAGGACGAGTCATCGTCATAACCATAATTTATCGAATCGGTCAACTACCAAATATAATTTACTTTGTTATTATTATAATAAACGCATGTTTACAATGAAATACAACAAAAAGTATTTTTATATTTTAGCATCAGATTTAAATAATAGTCTTATTCAAGGAAAATCATATGCATTACAGCATTTTTCAAATGTATTAAATAAAATTCACCCCAAGCAGATGCTGATTCAAGCGCCTAATTATGCTCCACGATTTTGCGAGTGGCTTCTACAAATCGGTTTTAAAATAATCCGACAAAACCCAAGATATACTATCTTTTATTCAGCTCATAAAAATGGTAAAATACCAATTGATGTAGTTAATAAATTAGCTGGTGCACGAGATAAATACAGTAAACATCAATTTATACCAGCCCGATTTATAATTATTCATAGCGAAATTGATAAAAATTTAATCGAGCATAATATTGAAAAATTTAATAATCCAGATAACACTGAAGGACATCAATATATGATATTAATCGGCTCAAAAATTATGAAAGAAAGTCATAATATTAAAGCTGTTCAAAATGTATTTATTATGGGGCGACCAGACAATATTCCAACTTTATTACAGATTCGCGGACGAGCCATTCGTAAAAATTCACATAAGGATTTGCCTGAACAAAATAGAGAAGTTCGGACTATGATATTTACCACATGTTTACCAATTAAACAAAAAAGTGGTCCAGATAAAGGTAAATATCAACTTAGTTACGAAGAAGAAAAATATAAAGAAAAAGCAAAGTTATTTAGAACAATTCAAAATATCGAAAAAATTTTACATGAAAATGCTATAGATTCATTAATTAATTATGATTTAATAAATCGCCCACACGCCGAAGAAATTGATCCATTAGAAGCATTACCATTTACACCGAATATACCTAAAAAATTTTTAAAGGAAATGCCATTATCAAAATTAAATACATTAACTTATGATATTTATTATTCACAGTACGAAATTAGTATTCAACAATCTATTATAAAACGATTATTTATTGAATTATCATCAATCTGGGAATATAATAACTTATTTCAAGCTGTTAAAGAAGATCGTTTACAATATGTAACAGAATTAAACACGCACTTGTTTAATAAGGATTATTTTAATATTGCTTTACATCAACTGACATGGAATAATGATAATCAATATATAGAACCATTATTTAATAAACAAGATATCATTCAAGATTATGAGACTCGTATTATAGATAAATTATATGATTCAAATGATAAGATTATTTCTATCCCAAATGGACAAGATAGTATAATTGTGCCAGTTTCAGATAATACTCGGCAGTATTATATTTTATTTCCAATTAATAGTAACACAAATGAACCGAATATTGACATTGAACAACCTCACAGAATTTATAAACCATTTTCAATACAATTAATCAATATTAATAATTTTATTCAGACAAAAAATATTAATTTTGATTATGATGATAAAAAGAAATTATTTTATAGAAAGTACTTTGATGTTTCTATTGAAAATATGGAACATGCTATCTGTGAATATGGAACACACTTTCATATTAAATTTCTTGAAGAATGTATCGAATATGTTTTTCGTGCTTGGACAGATCCTACACTTAAAATGAGCGAATATCATGATTTTTATTTTAAAATGTTATATTATTATGATTTATTATCTTTATGTTTATGGGCATACACCGCCAAGCCACGCGTTTTTAATGAATATAAAAAATATGCTATACCAGTAAAAGCCAAAGATATTAAATTAAAACAATTAGACGCATATCAAAAAAATCAAAAAGACATTGCAGATATTAGCCCAGATGATAATAGCGATTTAGCCACTTCAGGTGTGATTAATTTATTGAAATCAAGTATTAATCGTACAAGTAATGTATGGATACCTAAAGAATTTCGAGAACAATTTAATAAAACACTTGAAGAATCATATAAATTATTTAAAGGACGTGTTAAAAAAAATAAACAAATTAATAAAGTATCCGCTCGATTATTACCAATCGGCCATTTTATAAGCACATTTCCTCGTATTTATCATCCCGAAAAAGGATGGACTGAAGACCCGACATATGTACAACATGATCAAGAATACATTGAAAATGATATTATAATCGGTTATGATGAAAAATCAAAAAATGGAACACATGTTAGATTTAAAATTCGAAAACCCATTCATAATATTAAAAAATATAAAGATATTCGATTAATAGAAAAAGGCACTGTATGTAAAAGTAAATCTAAATCATATTTAAAAAATGTAGCAAAACGATTAGGTATTGAATTACTTGAAAAAAATAATGTTGATAATTTATGTCTTTTGATTCGTATTAAATTAATTAGACTAGAACTTAAAGAGCGCATCCAAAAGTCCAAAATTAAATATTTTTATTTCCACTATGAAAGTCCTCAAACTGTTGTTTAAATCTAAATTATTGATGATTCATCCAATATTTCGCCTCTTGAGGTGTATTTGTATCTTCCCACCAAGTCTTGCTATTATGAATATAAATACCACCAAATGGTTTTCTCCATTTAGCATTAGGCACATCATATTTATTACTATAAATATAAACAGGTACATCGCCACATTGACCTTTAATGAAATGAGGATTAGACTGTTCGTGCTCTACTGAATCTATTTCAGATTTATCTTGCACATTTAGATTCATTGATTTATTATCAGGCGATGTTACACTCATGGTAGAAGATTTAAAATCTGGCCTAATATAAACTTTATATGGTTGATAATACTGAGATCGGCAAATGAATTGATGTTGAAAAATATAAAAAATACTTATAAGAATTATGACTATAAGTATATGTTCTGTTAAAATACACATCTAATATATTAATGGAAATTTAATAACAAATATTTATAATTTAATGTAGCATAGATATTGTCTTTATTATTTAATACAATCTGGATAATTTTGGTTAAAATCTGTTCTAAATGTTGTATAATCATATCATTTTTTTTACTAAGCGACTCTCGAAATACAGTATCTGATAAAGGATTTTTATTATATTGATCGTGCAATTCTTTCATAAAACGAGTTGCTAGATCTTGTAAATCTTTGATGTATGTGACCAAAATTTCATGTAACGGAAATTTGCCAGCTGAGTATTCATGTGTAAATGTTAATTTAGTTCCAACTTTAAACATTGATAATATTACTTTAATAAATGTATCTAATATTAAAGAATCATGTAATATTTCATTAATATGTCGATGTGTTAAAATTTTTTTTCCGTCATCGTATTTTTTATAGATTATATCATATCTGATCACTTTCATTATTTTTAAATATACATCATTTTGCATAAGTTGTATATCAATTTCTTTAGCATTTTCTTCCAAAATTTTAACTGAAAGTGGTTGAAGTAAAAACATATTTTCAATCGAACGTTGTATAGCTACAGTATGATAATTTGCGATTCGATTGGGTTCATTTGGATTTTTAATAAATTGGATTAATTGTTCTAATTTATGTTTAGGGATACTATAATTATTATTACCATAAATCCATGGTGCCAATGCTCGATATTGGTTATGATTAATAGATTCAATGATATAGCATTGTGTTGATTTTGGATTATCAAGCTCACCGATTATTTCATAATGTATATCCCATGCATCATTGGCTTGTGTTGGTAATATTTTAATTATATCATATTTATCAATTAAAGATTGTGTTAGCCCATACTCTTTATTTGGTAAAGTAGAACATTCTAGTAATTTATTTAAATAATATTGTATTGGCGTATATGTGATATGATACATTAAAATAAAAATTAGATTATTTTTCTTGGCATATTGTTTAAGATTAATACGTCCCGTAATTTGATTATTTAATAATTTTGTTATTAAGGTCTTCCATGGCATCAAATCTGTTAATGGCATTAAACCAAATCTTTTATATGGCGGATTTTTTAAATGAATATCTTTGGTTTTTAAAGTATTTTTAATATAACCCGACATAAGAAAATCTTTATCTTTTTCAATTTGTGATAGTATATATTCGGAGATATGTTTGTAAGGTCCTTTATGATAATCTAATAGTTTCTGCATAATAACGGCATAAAGATTAACAGTATTTTTGTATGAATAAAATAGCGTCTTCTGAATATATTTAATTGATGTGATAATATTATCCATAGCATATAAATAATCTTTATATAATTTTGAATCATTTGGCATCTTATAATAAATTTCAAGTATTTGTAAATCATTTTCATGATTTAGTTTAAATAAATGCACACAGATATGAGCTAAATATTGTACTATAAATAAATCATTTTCTGCATGTTTATTTAAAAAGATTTGATATTGCAACTTTAACTTATTAAAATAATCCATAGTTTCCATTTTATATGTTTTAGACATTATGTCAGAATTAATATTTGGTGCCAATAAATACCCTTGATCTAGTGTATTAAATAAATAAGTTATTTGCATATAAAAATGCTGAATTGTATGATATATTGTAAAAATTATATAAGTGCCTTTTTCAAAAGTTATTTTACATGATTGACATAATATAACATTATTAACCAATTTATGTTGGTCAAATATTATATGATTTTCTTTTAATAAGTCTTCTATTTTATTTTTAATTTTGGGAAGAGATTTTAATATTTCTTGTAATTTACTATATTCAACATCAAACTGATATGTAATTAGAGGTTCTAATCTTTGAAGATATTCTTCAAATAAAGCAAGTATTTTTTCACTATCTTGTATTTTTTTTTGAATAATAGAACTCATAATATTATATTTATTATAAAGATTTAAAAGTTAACTGTATATGTTATTATGACTGAAAATATACCACGCCCTATTCATGTCGCACCAGTTTTACCCGATTCTTATATGCCACACGGAAAATCTAAACCCACGGCTTCAGTAGATCAATTATTACGTGAAATGGGTGAAGATTGTGATGATTTTCATTCAACTATATTTAATTCTAATAAACCAAAAACATTTGAAGAACAAACACGCTCTGCAAATCATCGATCGGCTAAATCATCGGCTCCAGCCAGTTCAACATCTGATCTAACTAATAATCAATCGACTTCAGATAATACCAATACATTATTAATTATTATATTTGCATTAATTGTAATTGCCTTAGTAGCTATTATTGTTTGGATGGTATTAAAACAAAATGAAAATAAAACACAGGAAGATGAATTAAAACGGCATGTAAGACCAAATATGTTATATTATAATCGTATGCCTTATGCTCCACGCCCTCAATCGGTTGTATCTCCGCCTCAAAATACTTTAAATAAATCTCCATCTACGGTTAATCCGAATAAAGTAGTAGCTGACAAAAATGAAGTTGAGAATATTCTTTTACAAACAACAGCATTATTAGATTCTAATTCTCCAACTAATGACTCTACATCCTCTAGACATCATACATCATCACCGACTATTCAAATCGAAGATATTACTAATCAATCTGTGGACCAAACCGTAGAACAAACAGAACAGTTCGTGGATCAAACCATAGAACAAACCATGGATCAGTCCGTAGATCAATCCGTAGATCAAAATCTGCGATCATCAAATAAGCCAAAGGATGATTCATCTACTAGCCAAACAGATCAGCAAAAGACTAAATCTGCTGGCCCAAAAACGCGATCTTCCTCACAGTCATCAAAAAAACAAAATGTATCTAATAAATCTGCATCTTCTGGGACTAAAACAACTTCGACGAGAACAAAATCGAATACAGCTAATACACCCGATATAAATTCCAATTCAGCTACAGATCTAACTACAACAGATCATATTTTAATTGAAAAGTTTGCCCAAGATATTAATTATAATGTTGATTCTGACGATGATGTTAATACATTAGAATAAATTAAATTTCATCTAAAGTTTTAATACTTGTAGATATATCTTTCTAATATGGCAACAACACTCTCTCTTGGTACAAGAGGTATGAACGGTCTTAAATCTTCGCAATTAACTAAATCTTATCGAATTCTACCTGAAAAACGATCTGTATCCACAAATATGACTAGTCAACTACATCCATCAACTAAACTTGTAAAATCTTTAAAACCAATTCGACAAGCAAAACCTATTAAACCAACCAAACAAAATAAATCAGTTAAATCTGTTCGTTCTACTACAAAGTTAACTAAATCAACAAATACACGCTCTACAATGAAAACCAATAAACAACATACACGCCCTCGGCAAAATAAAGCCACTACAACTTTATCAAATAAAACTCGGAAAATTTCTAAATCAATGCCCAAAATGAATAAAGTTTCACTTAAATCGACATATACATCTCATCGAACTAAAAAAATGACACCTCTTAAAACAACTAAAAAAGAAGTTGAACCCACTAAAATACGTCGTCCTCATAATATTAAACCAACCACTCTTGATGTTACTGGTATTGGAATTGGACCTGCTCGAGTAAAGGCTGTTTTAATTAATGAAGCATTAAATCCTAGAGAATTTGCTGTTCAAAAAGAAATTCTGCGGGCTGAAAATCGTTCTAAACGACCTAGACCAACTAATGATAATCCTAATCCTGAAACGCCCGAACAAGGTCCTCAGATCCCATTAAAAGATTTACCTAAAGATGTCCAAGATGTTATCAATGAGGCCGAAGAACATTATAAATCATCCCTATATCGAGCTTATGAAAATGATGTATTATCTGAGTTTGATGATGATACAAAAAATCGATATATGGAACAGCGTAAAAATGCGCTGGAGCAATCAAAACAAAATTCTAACGAATTTAACCTTATTGAATTTAATAAACAATTTAATCCAACCTTTTATGATAATTTTGAAACTTGGCGTGAAAAAAATGACCATTATGCTAATTCCGAAAAATACAATGAATGGACTCGAGCAAATGCATTAGTTAATAAATTGTGTACACGGTTATCTGGGCATACTCGTAATATTATTGCATCATTTTTAGATTGTATAGTCGAACAATATGCTAATAATGGAATTCATAATTGTTTATTAGAAGAACGCCATATTGTTCAATTGCGACATGCCCTTTTACAAACTGAAGGATTTGAAAGTCGTGTATTGCTTCATCGATTTGTTAGTTCATTTGATCAATATGATATCGCCCTAAACTGGATTGAAGAACTCCGACAGACTAAATTAGAAGTCAAGGCATTGCGGGATGCTGGTCAAGAAGTGGAATTTATGTTACCTAGTTATCCTGAGTTAAATGTCGATTATGAATTTGAGGGATATGTGAGTGAGATTTGTCGAAGTGTTAAAATGAGACTAGCAATGTCGCAAACAAAAGAAGATGTTCGATCTAAATATCTTAATACATCTGTTTCTCGAGAATTTAAAAAGTTTTGCTCATATTTAGTTCATGAAGCTATTGTACGCATCGGCCGATGTCTTCGAACAACTATTGATCGATTAGGAGTTAAAACTATTTCAGATCAAATGGTTTTATATATTTTGAAACAGATCCATAATGTTTGTGGTATGAATTGGGAAGAGACTAAAGCCATTATGGATATGCGATTAGAACAATTTATTAATTGGCGTGTTCGACGTCGTGAAGAAAGACGACGTCAAAAAAAATTAAGAGAAACATCAACTACTGAAAATAAAAATGCAGATGATGCAGATGATGAAGCCGATGAAACCGATAAAAATAATGATTCTGAAAATAAGAATGTGTCTAATAAAGAAAATCAAGTTTATATGAATGGCACAACACATGACATGTCAGATGAAGAACAAAATGAAACACCTATCGAAGCATTAGAAGATGACTTAGAATATGATGATGACGATGAAGATTTGGAAATTACTTATGAAGATGATCTTGAACAATAAAATGCCAATATTAAAAGTCCGATATTAAAATTCCAATATTAAAAGTCCAATATTAAAAGTCCAATATTAAAATTCCAATATGAAAACTTAAATATTAAAATCCTAATATTAAAAGTCCAATATGAAAACTTAAATTTTATTTTTTTTTTTAATTTTGAATTTTAAATTAATTGAATATATTCATAAATGACCCAATATTTAAAAACGTCCAAAAAAATTTATAATATATTAATACAATTAGAAAATTTATATAATGACCCAAATGTTATTAAAAAATCTATAGCCGCAGCTCGATTAATGAATATACGATATTGTTCTGATCCACCGGCGATTATTGCAGCATTACTACATAATATTGGCGAGTTATTACCAAATAATAATCAAGATTCTCTCGAATTAGCAAAAAAATATTTAAAATCAACAGGATTTCCATCATCAGTTTATGAACCAATCAGCTTATATAACCAATCTAAAAGATATTTAATAACTAAATATCCAAATTATGAGAATCAGTTACAAGATAAAGTAATGTCAGATCAAGAATGTATTCAATTTGAAAATAATCAATGGTTTGATCCCAGCATTTTATTACGAATTGTTACGGATAAAAGTCAAAAATTACATATACATAATGGATATAGCATTCTGGAATATCAAAATCAACTTAAACAAGTTCTATTAGACCATATAACAATACAGGGATGGAAATATAAAATAACTTAACTTATGTGATTTATTATTTTAAATCTTTACACTGGAGCTCAATTGCATGTTTTAATTCTTTAACAAATTTATGAACTTCTTGAATTGTATTCTGATCACCAAATGATATTCGAATTACTCCTCGTTGAATAACTTTTGGTGCTCCAATTGCCGTTAAAACATGGCTAGCATGTTTAGATTCAGTTGCACATGCGGATCCGATCGAAACAATAATATTTTTCTTATCTAATGTTTTTTTTAAATCAACATTACAAAATGGACGTCCTCGATTTTTACAAATAGCCAATAAAACTGTATTTGGCAATATACATTCTTTTAAATCTTCTGGTGGTCCTAAAGAAACTAGTTCTAAATCATTTTTAATATCTTCTTCATCAGAATTTTTTGGAAAGACATAATTTGTATATTCATTCATTGGGTAAATATTTTTTAGTTGAGTAAGAAGTGTTTGTCGTAATTGAAATAATTTATTATTTTTTTGATGGCGTGATATAAATGTTGTTTTTAAAGCCGTGACCATACTAGCAATACCTGCTACATTTTCGGTCCCACCTCGTAGTCCAAATTGCTGAGCACCATTAATCTCGCCTGTCAACTGATATCCTTCAATTAAAGTATTACTTATAATTAATAAACCAATACCTTTTGGGCCATAAAATTTATGTGCTGATGCTGATATTGCATCAACATTTTGTTTTTTCATATTAATTTTATATTTCCCAAATATTTGAACACAATCACTATGTAAAGGAATTTTATGATCATGAGCAATTTTTCCAATTTCTTGTATATTATTAATAATAGGAATTTCATTGTTTGCATACATAATAGTAATAAGACATGTATTTGATTTAATTTCTTTTTCAACGTCTTTGGGTGAAATATGCCCATATATAGATGGCTGAATCTGTGTAGCTTCAATATCGCCAACATCTATTAAATCATTTATACAATGTAGTATACTTGGATGTTCAGTAGCCGATAATATAACATGTGGTTTTAAATAACTTTGGTGTTCTAATAATTTTTTTTTATATGCTTTCACACATGCACGAATAATTAAACAATTACTTTCAGTTCCACCTGATGTAAAAATTACTGTATGTGTTGCTATAGACACCCCACAATGTGATAAAATATCATCACTTGCTTTCTGAATCAAAGTTTTAGCGGGTTTTGCTAATTTACTATCTATAGATGGATTATAAGAGTCCATCCATTGTGCAAACGTATTTTTTGCTGCTTGGCTCATTAATGTCGTGCCATTATTATCAAAATAAATAATATTGGTATTTTTCTTATTATTCATTATATATTTATATATAGACTAATTCTCTTAATTAAAAAAAAAGAATAAATATGTATTTTTAATCACTTTCATCATCAACATTATTTTCTCGCGATTTAACTGAGTGAGATTTTTTTACATTTGTCTTTTTTTCAGGCGATGTATCAGATTTTGATTTTTGTTGACCAGATTGTTGTTGTTGAATAACGCCGATTAAATATTGTTCACGAGTATTGGTAAAGACCTGGAATTTGCCAAACACTAGATCTTGTTGGGCCATAATTTTATCTTTAAGTTGTTCATATTCTCGCCTTAATTTAATAAGAGTTTCATGTTCTGTGCGATATTCTTGTTCTAATTTTTTAAGAACATTTTCAGGAGATAATTGATCTGATGATGGGCTCGATGATTGATCTGATGATGGGCTCGATAATTGGCTCGATTGTTTTTGATCACTCATATAATCTATATATTTTATTAAATACAATCTTTAAAAGATTTAATATGTCCTAAAATATCGACTGAATGTCTACATCTTTTTTTTAAATGACGATCATTATTATTTAATGTAACATATTTATCATTTTTATCTGTTTGAAGTTTTAATTTATCAAATGTTTTATCTAATTGTAGATGAAATATTACAATACCCTGCTCTTTTTGTATTAATGGGTGTATTTTATTATTAAATTCTATAATCACTTGATCAATAGAGCCATAATAATTTGGCAAATATTGATTAAAAGGGATCGATTTAACAGCATCCATAAATGAAGTAAACCAATCGATTTGTGTTATATATGCTGGAATACCATCATTATGTAGACCATTTGCATTTTTTATATATACATAATGATTTTTTTCAAATTGTCGTATAATTGGATTACCAAGTCTAATATCGTATTTCTTTTCACCATTTTTTATGTATGAAAACCATGGTTCTGGCACAGAAAAACTGGTCATATTGAATATATAACAATATTTTATCAAATGTTATCTTTAGTTTAAAAATCAATTTTTTTAATAGGATAAATATACTCAAAATATTATTATATTTTTTTACATTTCTTTATTATTTTTAAAAATCTATTATATAATCTTTTATATGATTTAGGATCAAGATTAAGAAATTTTAAGTTATTTTTAGTAATCCATTTAATATCCGATACTTCAGATATTTGATATTTATCATAAAAATTATATATGGCATCCCATTCTCCTATAGCTTTAGCATAAAAATATGTATTTTGATATGTTATCCCAAAATCTGTATAAGTTTCAACAAATGGTTTAATATGCCATAAAATTTGATATTTAGAGTAATCAATACCTGTCTCTTCACGAAATTCTCTTATGGCCGTTTCAACATCACTTTCATTAATATCATTTTTTCGCCCTTTTGGAAATTCCCAAAGTGTATCAACATTTCGCGAATTAGCAATTAATTGTCGTAATTTTTTTCCACCATCTCGCAAAAATGTAAATTCGAATTTATTTTTTTTTCGAAAATATAAATTAGCCCATGTATTATGAGAATTTTGTAAAAATACTTTATCTGGATTTTCTAAATAAATTCTATACCACATATTTTGAAAATTTAAAGATAAGATATCCATTTTTTCATAATATGTCATATTATTTAATAATTTCATAATATGAGCTTCATTAAATTTTCGATAATGACCTGCAACAAATTCACAAAAATGATATGTAGTTGATTTTTTAATCATTAATAACTGTATACCTTGTCGACTTGGCCGATAGCAAACAATCCCATATGATTTTTTTATTTTTGGCATCTTTATAATATATTGAATTAAATCTTTATAAAATTAACCAAATGTTTTTTCCGATGATATAGATAGATATAAAAATCCATCTTCATCAACATATTTATTATATAACTGCTGCATAGATTCAGAAGCAGGAGGTAACATTCCATTTGAAGTAAATATAAAAATGGCAGTTTCTTGTGAAATATTCATATGTTTTCGTATAACAAATAAAAACTGCCCAACTGTTAATTCATATGGTACTAAATATTTCTTTTTATCTAATTTTAACGGAGTTGGATCATCAATAACATCGCAGATAATTGGACATCTGGTAGGATATTTCTTTTTTATATTAATTGATTCTTTACAACGTTTTTCAAAGGAATATTTTTGTTTAAAATCAAAACCATTATCATATCTTGATGAAGACATATATTATATTAAAGATTTAATTTTTAATATAACTTAATTTATATGTTTAGATTACCAATGCTTATATCGTTCTAATAACCCTTGTTGATGTAAAATTAAATAAATAAGTAGATCATGTATTAATTGACCTTCTCGATTGGCAATTTCCTCACGATATTGAATCGTTTTTAACATTTCTAAATCATATATTAATGTATTTTTACTTCCAACATGACGCATATAATAATTTTTAGGATTACGATTTGATGAATATATCCATGAGCCAATTGTATAATTTCGGGTAACTTCTGGTACTTCGATTTGTAATTGGACATAATCTTCTGGATCATGATAGTATTTACATTCTTTATTTTTAATAAGACTTTTACAATAAATTCCATAATCACATCGAGCTGAATTTTTAGTTTGATATTTTACAATATTAGCTAAATTACCCTTAATAATTATGCCAAAAATATTAATAGCATATTGTTTTAATGATTTAATATAATAAATATGCCCAATCGGAATATCAATTGGGTTATTAACATAACAAACAGGAATATTTATAGATGGAAGAATAGATTTACATTCTGTTGGATATAATGTTCGCAAAACAGCATGATCATTTTCAGTTGGATATGGATTTATATATTTAGAAATATTAGAGGACTTCTTTTTTTTATATAATATTAATTGATTGATATTATTTGAAACATCAGCTAATCGTTTAGATATTGCCTGAAGTGTTTTAATGGATTTTTGTAATGTGATTACTTTATTTTTTAATTGATCTGGTGTTAAACCTGCACCAAATTTATAAACAAATTCCTGTGTTTGATCAGCTAATAATAAATAACTTCGTAAAGTCTTATCCATGGTATGTCATATATTCATTATTATTCTAATATTGAATATAATATTTGATATAGATTATAATCTATGAATTTTACATCAATTTATAGATATAAAAAAAAAATCTAAAGTTGTTATTAACTATAAAAATAGTTATATATGTTATGATAAAAATGGTAATATAAAAAACATTTATTTCTTTAATATTCCTAATTCACATATTTCGATATTATATTATAATACTAATTTCTCTCTTTATAAACCGTTCCAATATAAAATATTTCAATATCGAGTATTTCAACATCGAGCATTTCAACATCGAGCATTTCAATATCGAGCATTTCAAGCTTCATCTTTAGAGCAACCTAGTCTATCAAATTTAAAACCGATAGTTCTATTTAGTAAAATGTTCCATAAAAATAATCATATCAAATATTTGAAAAAAAAATATTTTAAAAATGGATATATATCACAGTATTATGGTATATCATATGGATATAATTCAATAAATAAATTATGGCTAAAAAATGGACAACGGTTTTTAGAACGATATAAATACATGGTGTATTTAAATAGTCTTTCTTTATTTATGCTTCTTTATATGATATTATACATAATCAATATTATTACAAGTTAAAGTTGTAATATGGTTATAATCAAACCATATAGCAGCTGTAAAAATATCATTTAATCCATATAATAATAAATGTTTGATATCCGATAAATTTACTAATTTAATATCTGATAATAAAGTAGATGCATTACCAATTTTTGGTACGGCTATACACCGAGACGGGTTACTTACTTTTATGATTTTTTCATTCTTATGAGCATAATTACAAACACGTATAGAACTATTATAGTATTTTGCCATTTTTTCTCTTTGTTCAATACATGCGACTAATGTACCATATTTACATTTTACAGATTTTGTTTTATTTGAATCTTTAGTAGAATCAACAACTGTTGGGAAAGCAACTTTAATATATATGCCTGGTAAAATAGAACAATATATTCCGGGTGGATTTTTTTTATCTTTATTATTATTATAATAATAAAACATACTTGTTATATCATGAAGTTGATTAACTATAGGTAAATTTAATGAATAATCTATTTCTTTGATATAATATTTTTCATATCTAGGTATTTTAGTTGCCTTATTAATTTTTTTTGTGTCTTTAACTATGTGGTCACGTCCTAAATACGATAACATACCATTTGAAGTTTCATAAACATAATCTTCTTTAGGTAATGTGGCCGATAAATCATCATCTATTTCTTGAAGATATTCTTCACAATCAGATAGTAATGCTTCTAATGAATTTAAATGCATTTTAATGTGGTTATATAATCTTGTTCCATTAGTTAAAAACTGTTTACATTTTTTTCGAGTTTGTTTAGAATGTGATAATAATTGTAATTTATTGTATTCTTGGGTTAATTGTGAAAATTGATAATTTAAATGAGACATATAATCAGTTGAGGTCATTTTCATTTTAAAATGTGTATATTAATATTAATAATGTCCATTTAAATGAATATGATTAAAGAAGAATTAGATCAATATATTAAATCGCTTTCGGATGTACCAAAACAAAAATCATCTGATTGGTATCAATTACGAAAAACAACTATTGGCGGAAGCGAAGTATCGATTGTTATCGGTATAAATCCTTTTTCGAATATAAGAAACTTAATTGCACAAAAAATTGGATTAACACAATTTAACGGCAATCCATCGACTCGATGGGGTATTTTATTTGAATTTATAACAAAGAAATGTGTTGAATTGTTTTTACATCTTCCAATTAATATTAAAGAATTGGGAAGTATAGACGGAGTTATTCAGGGTCAACGATATAGCCCCGATGGATTAGGTATTGTGAAATTACAAAATTATAAAAATCAGCCAGAATACTATATTATATTATTTGAATTTAAAGCCCCATTAAGAATGATTCCTAAAGGTAAAATACCTGAACATTATGCTGCACAAGTGCAAACTGGGTTATTAACTATTCCCATAGCTGATTATGCAATATTTATTAATAATAGTTATAGAAAATGTGCATTAGAAGATATTGGATTTAATAGTCGATATGATGAAATTTATCATGCTAGTGATTTTAAAAAATATAAAAAAGGTTTGACAACACATATTCCTTATGCATGTGGTATAATATGTTTTTATCAAACACAGCCACAATATGACAACTTTTTACAATATTTACAAAATAATGATAATCTAGAACAGGAAGATCAGTTATATAATCAGGTACAATATAAAATGATTGATAGACAACTGTTATTAAATGAAAATTATTTAATTGATTTAGGCAAAGCAAATCATCTATTATTTAATCGATTATTAGAATTATATGATCAACATGTCATTAAAGCCATATATTATCCTATTATTTTGAATCATTCTGAAATTAATAATATACCATTTATACAAACTCATAAATTAACTCATACTACACATAAAACAATGAGTTCAGATGATATTATGAAATATACAAATAAATGCATAAAAACATTTAAAAATAAATGTTTAAAAAAACAATATATCGGGATTGGTTATTTGCCATGGAAACTAATGATAAGTGACATTATCTTAGAAGAACATAATCCCGAATGGTATAATATTATTTGTGATCCCATTCAGGATACTATAAAGACATTATATTCTATTCAAAATTCTAATGATCCTATTCAAGAGTATAATAAACATTTTCCATCAGATTTAACAAGTACTGAATCATGGCAGGTATCTAATATAAATTTATCTATGGATTTAAACGGATTTATGAATCAATCTTCAACAGATTAAAATTAAACATCTGAATCCTCTTGTTCGGTTTCATCTAAAACATCTCGATATTCATCTAATTCATCTTCTGATTCATTTTGGTTTGATTTATCTTCTGATTCATTTTGGTTTAATTCGTCTTCTGATTCATTTTGGTCTGATTCATTTTGGTCTGATTCATGATCTAGAATATTTCGGTTAGGCCGAATTGTTTTTTTACCAGATATTTTAGATGTAACCTTAGGCGATACTTCATCTGATAAAGTATTTTCTCTAAATGAAATAAAATTACCATTTTTGATTATGACAACTCGATAATGTATACTTTCACCGGCAATATCTGAAAATGATCGAATTTCAATAACATCACCAACTTCAGCGCCAATCCAAATACACTGGACATCATCAACTAAAATCTTGGGTAAATTAACTAAATAACAACATAAATCCGAATTTAATAATTGATCCACTTCTTTATATTCTAATATTCTATGGGGATAACATAAGGGTCCCTTTGGAATAATTAATGAAAAATGCTCGTGTAAATAATTTTTAATTCTTAAATGTTTAAAAATAGCAAAAATTTTTTTGGAATAAACTTTAAATAATGCTTCAGTTACTAAAATCACATCTGAAGGTTCACGAATTTTAACTAATAATCGTTTTAAATTTTGCGAATTATTAAAATATTTACTATTCTTAATAAATAGATAAATTAAAACGGGCTTTTCAAGCTTAGTATTAATAAAATCTAATCTAATATATTGATTAAATTGTATTTGTTTTCGAAATATATCTTTATTTAATAAATTTGATATTGGTTTATATTTTCGCCAATCTTTAGCAAATATATATAAATTTTGATATTGTTGATATTGAATATCTGACATTTTATATAATTATAAAAATTCATTTTTAGAATGATTATAAAATTTATTTTTAGAATGATTATAAAAAATGAGTATAAATAAAATTGAATATATATTAAATTATATTACCAATTAGTATATATAATATGAAGCATTCTTGCGGGGCCATATTATATACCCGATCACCGGCAGGTGTATTTGGGATTATATTAGGACTTGAAGGAAATAGTTGGTTTCCATTTAAAGGATGTAAACAAGATAATGAAACATTTGAAGAAACAGCAATTAGAGAAATATATGAAGAAACATGTGGAGTTGTTAAAGCTTCATCAATTTCACTGAAACATCACTTTAAAACGAATCACAAATATTATCATATTGGATTATATGAAGTACCATACAATATTATTCCAAAATTCTTTCGTGCCATTAAAAATGAAAAACGAAAAGCATTTTTAGAAAAAAAAAGTATAAAATTCTTTCCAATAAATGTGGTACATAATATCGAAAATATACATAGTATAACATTATCAAGCATTAATTTTTATCGTAATGAATTAGATCATTTAGAAAAATACTGTACCTCAAAATATAATAATGATAATATGAGAAAACATTCTGTTTTAGTTCAATTTGCTGAAGAACAATATCAAAAATTAAACCATATTTCATCACTTGATAAAATAACTATTCGTAAACATACTCCACCAATGGGTAAAAAATATATTACATATTCACATTCAGTTGAGCAAATTAATAATTACTTAAATAATCATACAAATAATCATACAAATAACAAACCTTTCATTGAAAATAAATTTACAGAAACTAAATATAATCAATATCTATACAATTTAAAAGATAAGTCAAAATTGACCAATAATCAATCAAATAAATTATTAAAACGTTGTACATGTATCTCATGTTTGTTAAATATGCCAAAGATAACAAGTCCCAAATATGAATCATGTTCTTTATCAGCTAAAAAATGGCATAATGAACATATTCAAACCAATTCATTTATTCATGATGATTATTACTTAAAAAAAATCAAATCATCACAGAGAGCCAATTAATTATTATTAAAAGTTAATTCTTTTTTTAATATTATCAAAATTTGATTTAATATTTTAGCTGATTGAATATAATATTCTTCATATTTGTGCCCGTATGGTAATAGTTTTTTTCTTAAATCTAATATTTTAGATACATACCATTTAATTAAATTAATTCGAGCCTGTGTAATATCTGGTGAAACATCCATATCTTTAATTTTTAATTGTGCTAATTTTATAAGATGCTTCGGTGGAGATTCTCTCTTATAAATATCTTTAACTACTGGTTTATGTGGTTTATTTTTTAATATAGCTATAATTTCTTTCTCAATTTTTTTATAATTCGGTAGAGGTTCCTGTGGATTTAAATGTCGAATTACTACTAAAAATTCTTTTAATGGAAATTCTAACAATTTTTCTAATCTTCGATGTGGAACTTTCATACAAAATCCAGCATATTTAAACTTTTTAATAGCTTGCACCAAATTATTAATTGGTTTTTTAAGTCCTGTAATTTTATAATAAATTTTGATTTTAATCGGTTTTGGTGAATTTAGAAACAATAAAATTGGCGATGATGAATCCAATTCATAATCATTATTAGCATTATTCCATTTATTTATTAATGTTTCCCAATTATTTAATGGGTCTTTAAGCCCATGATCTTTAATATATTGGTCACGTAATTTAATAAATCTTTCAACTATATATTCAAAATGATGTCTTATAAGTGTAAATAAAGAATATATTACAATACTAACAGGTTCATATAGCATAAATTGTTTCATCATACATGTTATATGAGCATAAGCTGGTAATAAATATATTTTTTTTACTAATGGTAATAACATATCGCGCAAATTTTTATTTTCTTTAATATTTAATAATTTTATTATTTGATCAAACATATTGGCATAATTTAAATTATGATCATATACTTCTAAAAAAGTACCCCAATCAATAAATAAATCTCGTAATTGTGTTTTAAATTTATCAGTTAATATGTATGCCGTATCATCGACCGTTAAAATATCATGACGGTCTGTATTTTTTGGTTCTAAACCACCAGTACAATACATAATCTAAAATATATTAATATAATTATAATAAATATATGATAATGAACAGTCCATATGATAATCAAATTATAGGTAGTCGATATAAAAAGAATCATAACCCATCAATTGATGTTCATTCTAAAACAGCTGAAAAAGTTATTAATAATATATCTGAGTGTCATTTTACAAATGACAAATCTCCAGTATGTTCTCCTCGATATGTTGTTAATACTATGAAAGATTTTATACAAAACAAAGGTATACCTGTTTCTTCTAATCATTCACAAAAGATTGTTCAAACCATGAAAGACTTATTAAATTGCAAATCCGAAAGTTGTATTTTAAAACGGCCTGATTTTCAAGAATTTGCAAAACACCACAATCTTAATAATGTGTTAGATAGATTCTTTAAACCAGAAGGACCTTCAACAGATTTTGGTCTATTAAGTAACTTTAATATTGATGATGTATTAGATCAATTTGAAGAAAAATTTAAACATCGCCACTTTTTACATATTCCATTTCAAATGCGTGATTTTGAAAAAATCGGTACACAATTAGCAACCATTGATCTAGCAGATAAATTTCGTAATGGTTATAAAACATTTGGCGTTGTATTAAATACAGATGTTAGTAATGGAAAAGGCGGAATCCATTGGTTTTGTTTATTTGGTGAAAAATTTGATGATTATATTCAGATTGAATATTTTAATTCATCTGGGCACAATCCTTTACCAGAAGTTCAAGCTTGGCTCCATAAAACAAAACATTATTTACATAAAGAATTAAATCTACCTATTCATCTTTATTATTCTGTAGGCATTCAATATCAAAATGACGATCATTCCTGTGGTGTTTATTGTTTATGTTATATATGGTTACGTTTAGAACAAGTACCCCCTCATTGGTTTAAACCTGAAAATTTTAATGACCACTTTATGCATAAGGCACGTTTTAATCTATTTCGGCATGAAATTTAATTAAATATAAAATATGAATATATATGCTTTCTAAATATAAAATGTTAAAATCTAATGAAGAGATTCCTAAAATACGAAAAAAGCAACCAATTAATGCAACTGGTTGTGCAGAAATTACATGTGCTATGGTTGGTAATGTTGATTCCGGGAAATGCTTTGCAGCTAGGACACCAATAATGATGTATGATGGTACTACAAAATTAGTTGAAAAAATTAAAATTGATGATATGCTCATGGGTGATGATGGTACACCACGTAAAATATTAAGTACAATCAAAGGCGAAGATCAACTTTATTATGTTCGCCAAAATCATAAACTTAAAAATTATATAGTTACAGCTAAGCATATTTTATGTCTAACTACTCTAAAATGTAATACAATTTGGTATAATTATACAATAAACAAATGGATTTTACAATATGCCCAATTTAAAAAAATTCATCACTTAACATTTTCAACATATGAGCAAGCCCGACATTCTTTACAATATATATATAACTCATTAAATTATATACCCAATTATACTAAATTTAATTTAACAGTCGATCAATATCTTAAATTACCTAAAGCTGTTCAAAAAGTATTTTATGGATATCAAGCTAATGGATTAGAATTTGATTCGGCCGCATTAGTTAAATCACATCTTAAAATATGTCCATATGTTTTAGGAGTATGGTTAGAAAGTAGTTTTGAAAAGGTTTGTTATGAAGAAATAGCAAAAAAATTCTTTGAATATCTTTCAAATATTAATGGTTTAGATAAATATTTGATTCAAGGCCAAGAGTTGCCGGATTCAACAGATCCCACACATAATATAATTACATATCGAAAAAATCCCATTATTGTATATAATGATTATATTTATGCTGTAAATTTAAAAAAATTTAATCAATACTTACAAGAATATGGGTTATGTATTTGGCGCCATATTCCTAAAGAGTATAAATATAGTTCAAAACAGATACGTTATCAATTACTGGCCGGAATTATTGATTCAGCCGGCATAATACAATATACGCCTACTTCATCTACGTCTACCCCATCCATAAATAGACATATTAGTCAGATCCAATTTTTAGAGTCATTAAATCAAATATCTTTTATTATTAAAGAGCGACAATTACGTGATGACATTATATGGTTAGTTCGTAGCCTAGGTTTTCATATAATATCTGAAGCTATACTTGTTCGAGTTAATCAATATCAACAAGAAATTCAATGGGTATTGACACTTTATGGCAATTTATATCGCATCCCATCTTGCCGATATTTATATTACTTAAAAAGTCAATCATCTAAAAAATACAATTTAGTATCACCAATTGATATTAAACCATATAAGCATATGATGTATTATGGATTTACGACAGATGGGAATCAACAATTTTTATTATCGGATTTTACTGTAAGCCATAATAGTACTACTGTTGGTATTCTTACACAACCAAAATTATTGGATAATGGCAAAGGGCTTGCCAGAGCACATGTTTTGATTCATAAACATGAACATACAACTGGCAATACTTCAGATATTTCATATTGTTACTATCATAATATTGAGCAAAAGAAAATATATACTTTTATTGATCTGGCTGGTCATGAGAAATATCTTCGCACAACAATTACAGGTATTTCAAATAATAATCCTGATTGTGCCATTATCTGCATTTCAGATAAAATTACTAAGATGACCATTGAGCATTTACAATTATTGATAAGTTTAAAAATTCCATACATAGTAAATTTTACTAAAACAGATTTTATATTACCTATTCATACAAAAAAATTAATAGATCAATTAAAAAATATTTTACGCCCATTAAATTATAAATTATTTGAGATTCAAAATGATAATCAAATTAACATTATTCATCCCAATGAAAAAATTATTCCATATTTATTAACTAGTAATAAAACAGGTAGAGGTATTAATCTATTACGTAATATATTAAATATTTATCCAAAACGCCATAAAACGCCAATTCGTGGATTTATTATAGAACATATTTTTAATGTTCGTGGAGTTGGGACAGTAGTATCTGGTTATACTGGATGTTGTATTCAAAAAGGTAGTAAAATGTTCCTAGGGCCTATTTATAAAAATCAGTTTATACCAATTAAAATCAAATCGATACATAACGATTATTATTATGAAGTAGATCAATTAGGTCCTAATGTTAGAGGATGTTTATGTTTAGTATTTCAAGAGAAAAAATTTCTACGATGCGGTTTAATTATTTCTCCACAAATTTTACCAGTATATCAAAAATTTCAAGCCAGAGTTAAACTATTTCATCATCACACAACAATTAAATCCGGTTATAATACATATGTTCATTGTGGGTGTGTTAAAGAAAATGTGGTATTTGATAAAATTATGATTTATAATCGGCAAAATAAACAGCTACAAGAAATACAGGATAGTATTAGGTCAGGCGACGAAGCATATATTAATATGCAGTTCAATCATCATTTTAATTATTTAGAAATTGGACAAGAAATTATATTTCGCGAAGATAAAGTAAAAGGATTTGGAGTAATTACCCAGCTTATAATTTAATCTAAATATATTATGTGATATTATATATAAAATAATTTATATATGATTCATATTGAAAATATGACAAAAAATCAAAAAAATGATAAAACTAATGAAGCCGATGAAATGGATATCTCAGTTCGACCATTAACTGATGATGATGTATTATTAGAGATGTCTCAAATTAACAAAGTTGATAAAACTATAATATCAGATATATTTAATTCATATTATCAAGAAATTCAAAGTATCTTAACAGCAGCATCACGATTAACGCAAGAAGAGATAGAAATTGTTGAGCTCGAACGATTGCGACGATTAATAAGACTTTTACCTATAGAAGAATTATTTATTCGATCAAAAGATAAAATTTGGGCCGTTCGAAATCATATTCTTAATAAAAATGCTGATTATTTTCTAAATAAAGATTATAGTAAAATTATAAAAAAGGATAAAAAACAAGGATTTATCGAATCAATTATATCTATTATTAAAGATCGATATACTGAAATGGATGATGCAAATAAAGAATTTTATTGGCAAAGAGCTATTAAGTTACTTCATTGTGTGGCACGATTAAAAAAAGAACTATCGAAATTAAATGAATAAATTATATTATTATATAACTTTATTTTTTTATCTAAAAGAAATATAATAATTTTATTATAATAATTATGTCAGCTACGAATGTTAAAATTAAAGAATTACGAAAAATCGTTGGTGATCATGGTATTAATGATATGTTTGAAGAAATGATGGGAATTAAAGATGCTGATCCCGAAATTATTATACCTAAATTTGTTAAAGCACGTAACTTAATTATTCATATTTATAAAGTTTTAGATCAATTTTGCAATTTTAAAACATTACAAGATGATTTTCCTAAATTAAAACCAGCTATAGATGATATTAAAAAATTTATTATTCAAATGCAAGAAAATATATGTTTTTCACCTAATATAGAAGAAACGGAAAATAAATATCATTCATTAGATAAAGTTCAGATTAATCAATTATATAAAAAATTTAAAGATAATCAATACGTCAAACGATTAATAATTAATTGTGGCAGATTAAAACAATGGCATAGTTGTTTTGATGATCCTAATAATCTTAAAGATAATTTTATTGGTCAAGAACCAGGGTTATCACTATTTATATTTGATTTTTCGTCATTAAATCTTAAAGAACTATGGGCCGACGATAAGCAATTAAAACCAGTAGTAAAAAAATACATTCTTAATGTTATCCATATTATATGGAAGGATTTGTTCGCATTATATAAAATTATTACATCTCCCGATGTAGATATTGAAAAATTTACACAAATTTTATTAGAAAGCATTATGCAATTACAAAAACAGCCTGGATTAGATCGATGTAAAAATGCCTTTCAACGAATTAAAAATTCTGTTGAATTACTTAATAGTAATTTTGATAATTATTATCGTGAATCTGTTGCAAGTAGTAATCCAAATATGATTATTGAAAATTTTATTATTGATGTCAGTAATCAAGGTGGCGCTAATGCTCAATTAACACGAGAATTCCGTGTAATCATTCAATATATGCATAAGATGAGTGCGCAAAATGGAAAAAATCAGGACCCAAATGTCAAAAAACTTTTTAAAATGTTAAATAAAAATTTTGAAATCATGGAACAACATACAACTAAAAAAATAGAAAAACAACAGGAACCATTAACGAATAATCGATTAAAAACATCTTCAAATTCTTTATCAGATGCTACAAATTTATTAGATTCAATTGATGATTCATCTATTTTAGAAAATAGCCACGTATCATCAAATAATGAATATGTTCCAATTTACCATCCAGCCAAGGATTCAACAATTGTTCGAAATAAAAAATATAAACGAAAAATTAAATATAAAAAGGCGTAAGATATTTTCACTTATATAGTTACAAAATGAACTTATTATGTTTAACATATTTTATAATTTTATTAACAGCCATATTACTTTATTATCAATGTTCATGTCTTATTATTCTTTTAATTTTACTGAGTATAGGTTATATTCTTATTTATTATCAGAATCTGAATAATTGTTTTATATCAAATGACAACCTAGCAAATAATACGCCCGATATTAAAAAAGAATATCATCATGAACAAGTTAATGAATCAGTTAATGAACCAACTAATAAACCAGTTCAAGTTAATGAACCAACTAATGAACCAGTTCAAGTTAATAAACCAGTTCAAGTTAATGAACCAGTTAATGAACCAGTTCAAGTTAATAAACCAGTTCAAGTTAATGAACCAGTTAATACATCAGAGTCATCAGATTTATTATTAGAATCACAAGTCGATTCATACGCATCTATTCCTCCATCATATGGTATAAAAGATTTTCATACAAAAATGGGATGTTGTGCTGATACACGCTTATTTAATCGTATGAAATTTATGGGTATTCAACCACAATGGTCTAAAGATATCCGAGCGGCTTGGAATAAATACTCTTTACAACCGTATCTTGAGGATGAATTACGTGAACACGCGGATAGAATATGGTGGAATTCTGATCATTTAGAATCGGAGTTTTAAAAAATATTCGATTATATATCATTTGCCGATTCATACCATTGATTTATTATGTCATAATTAGGTGGATAATATTTATAATTATTTTTATTTTGTAGAGAATTCATAGAAATATATAGATTCGGTATTTTAAATTGTATAGACATAGAATTCGAAGGCGGTAAATCATTTTTAAATAATTTTAAATCACGTAAATCTTTACGAATCCCTAACAAATAATCACCTGGTCTAAAATATGCATGATTTTGATCAACGCAGCAAAATATCTTAGACGGATGCACGTGTATATTTTTTAATAATGGCGCCCATCGATCATCAGTTGATAAATACTGAGATGATGCGTCTTTTTCAATTTTATTTAAAATAATGCTTATTCCACGTTGAGCATATTTTAGCAATACATCAATTGGAATTTTATTGCAACTAAACCATTGATAAGAATCACTCACACCCGATAATAAACATGCAACACATGCTCTAAATAAAGTTAATTCGCCATTATAATACATTTTGACAGCATTAACATGAAATTTTTTAACCATTTTAGCTGGTTCATATGGAATATGAAAAATGTCCATTGGTCGACTTAACCCAGGTCCATAAATTTTATATTTAATAGATGACATAGTAGTTAATTTTTTTATATAAACTGGACCGCGATGTTCACAATTCTTCTTAATTTGTTCATATAAATGTTTAACTCTATCATAAAATATAGCTATATTTTTTGTTGTAATACTTATATCTATATCAGCTAATTGATTATAAGCTACTTTCTGTGTCTTGTTAGAGTCACAATCTATATCTAATTTAGAATCAACTGTATTAATTTTTTTTTCTAAATGATTTTTCATTATAGAATTTTCCATTATAGAATTTTCCATTATAGAATTTTCAAATACATCATCTTCATACATAATACTAATATTATTTATTACTGATTTTTCGACGGGTGCAGTTAAGACTTGCTGTTGATAATCAGTATCTGTTAAACTAGCATATCCTGGATAATAATATTCTAAATAATTAAGAAATTGTATATCTTCAGTATTATCTGGAGTTTCAATCATATAGGGATATTTAATAGGAAAACTTCTAGGTTCTATAGATATTGTATTTGCGAAATTTTGTTCTAATGGATTTCTATGTACACATGGAATTAAAATTGATCCTGTAATGGCCGCTCCAAGACTTTTAAGATCGATATTTTTAAATGCACCAGCGGTGGCTAAATGAAATCGTCTATAAAATTCATCTATACTATTAATATATCTTGGACCAACTAAATAAAATGGCATACTTTTAGTAATATCATCTGAACCTGTAAGTTGTAAAATATATGGATGTAAATCAGGATGTTGGATATTAAATATGGGCATTGAAGCAGCTTCCTCTAATGTAAATAATACACGATATTTCAAATTAATCTGGCTCCACATAATAGTTTCTTCTTGTCGTAGTATATATTGCGCATATATAAAACAATATCTAATTAAATCAGCAAGAAGTTGATTTTGTTTTATATATGGCATAAATAATCGCCATATTTCAGGACATTTAATAATATGGCATTCTTTAGGATTCAACATTGTATATAATAAAATTATTATCGATTGTTTTTTTAAACCAATATCATAATATGATTTAATGTATTGTATAATTATTTGTAGATTAGGATATTGTTTAATTGGTAGTATTGGCCATTTCAAAAAATTATTTTTTTCTTGTAACGCTTCACGAATTTTTTCTTCATCTATATTTTTTTTCTTAATTATTTGAGTTGGATAATTATTTTTAATAGCATCAATATTGGCTTTTGTCCATTCTTTATTTTCAATATTAAAGTATGGTAATTTACGTTTTTCAAATAAATATAAATTATAATCTTTATAATTTGTTATATCATGCCATATTTGATCTGCTCGATATAATTTTTTTAACTCTGTTTTGAATATTTTATAATTATTTTGTTTGATTACCCATCCAAAGATTTGATATGCATTATGAAGCAATGATAATAGTTTATGACCATTTATATTAAGTATATTTATAATATTATAAAATATCTGTTGATCTGATTGATTAAATGTTATGTTAATTACAATTTTTCTATTACTTAAATCGATATTATAAGTAAATGTCTTTACATTTAAATATTTTAAAATATCAAATGAAGATGTTAACATCTCCCCCAGATTACTTTTAATTATAATTAAAAGTGTTAAGTCATAATGTTTTTGGAATTGATCCATTAAATCACATAATAATGGTATAACTAAATTATGGAATTGATTATTTTTTTGATTTACTTGATTAGTTTTTAAATTAGATTGCTCATTTGGTAATGGTAAATTCGGCAATGGCTCATTTGATAAATCTTGTTGTTGAGTTAAATCCATAGTAATTACTAAATTTAAAATGAATTTTCAAATTTGAAATTATTTTAAAATTAATATTTGAATACCATGCGTTATTTTAAAGCAACGAATAACAATGATTACGATATTTTACGTGTGGTTACTGAAATGATTAATATTGATACTAATACAACATATTATGATACACATGGTAATTTATTAGAAACCCCTAAACCAAACCACAATTGTTATAAAATTAATGATATAGAATTTACTATTATGCCAAATCAAGGTGCTGTTTTGATATTTAATTCGGTCAAAAAATCTAAAAGCCAAGAGCTTGCTAATTCTATTCTTGAACAAATCGAACAAGCTTATATTTTAAAACGTGAGGAATTAAAAAAAATATATCCTAACGTTGAATATGCATCGGCTGATAGTGTGTCAAAGCAACATGTATTTATAAAACGAATTAAAAAGGCAACTCAACGAGTATTATTCATTAAAAACGAAGAGATTGAAGAACATGATGAACATTTAAAACCTAAAGCATTTACATGGCATTTAAAGTCTAATGATTTTGAAATGGCCTCTCAAGTCTTTTGGTTACCATATTGTTCACATATTCCTTGTATGGGTTTTATTCATAAAAATGCTACATTATTAACACCATCATCAATTATATTAGATATTGATAATATTGTAACTTTGGAAGATGGCCATCATAGGTGTGATGGACCTGTTATAACAGATTATACTTTATATAAAGAAGGACATATTTATCCAGAGAAAATACATATTGATCCATGTTATGGGGTTATGTTAGAAATTGCTCGAAATTATACAGATATATATGCGCATATAAATTTGCCATATAATCTTTATCAAAGATTTAGATGTTCGAACATAAGTAAGCCAGTATACTGGCTTAAATGGGAAAATTTCAATCCAGCCAGGATACTACCTCATATTCCTTGGGAAGATCAAATTAATCAAGGTGATTATTCTTTGTATTCCGATATTGATAGAAACGGACCACATATTTCTCATGATGTTAATTACACATGTGCATTATCTGGAATTCCCATTGCTGAGGATTGTTATGTATTTGCTATTTATCAACAAACTAAAAATATATTAATACCTGAAGAATCGTTATTAACAGTTAATAATCAATCATTAATTAATGAACAGATAAATGAACAGATAAATGAACAGATAAACGAACAGATAAATGAACAAATAAATGAACAAATAAATGAACAAATAACTAACGATATTGATCCAAAGGCAGACGATCATATCACAGTAATTATCTCTCAAAATAATAATTCTGATAATAAACATATAAAAAATAAATCTAAAAAACATAATAAAAGGAAAACTAAATCAGATACGTCCTTATTATCAACTAATGAACAAAAGCCTAATAAATTAACACAAGTTAATATTCCTGTAGATGAAGGAATAATTACGGATTTGGATATACAACCATTGATTAAAAAACCTCGAAAAAAAAATCAAAAATCAAAAAAGTATATAAATCAAGTCGCAACTATACGATATAATACACCTAAATATATACTAGTATCTGGATATGCAATGCATTATAAATATGATTATGATATAGTAAAATCATTTGAAGAAAAAACAAAGACAAAAATTATTGTTTATCGAACATTTTGTCCTCGAACATGGAAATCAATAATAGATGAATTAGATCGTCCACCGATATATAAAAAATTATTACATGGATTTAATGAGTCATTCCAATTAATTCTATTATATAATCGACGTGCATGGGTCCATTCTGAAGGAGATGAAGTGCGAGATAATCGATATAAACGTTTATGTGTCACACATGACTTATCATCACAAGTATTGTTTAATAAAGATACAGAAGCTGAAATATATGGATTAACTTACCATTAATTATAAACAAGTATATTTCTATATATAATTATTTTTTTTCCATATTATGAATATGTTGAACTATATTATAACCACGTTCTACATAAAATTTCTTTCGAACATACCATTGATTTTTAAAAACTGTTTTCATATCAACAATATCATATATATGTCGTTCAATAGACTCATCTGAGCTTAAACGAAAAATTCTTCCCACATATTGTGATATTTTTGATTTACGAGGTGTTGTTAATATTAAACTATTCATTTTAGGAATTGATTTCCCAGTTCCCATATATTGATATGTCGTAAATATAACCTTGGCCTTAGATTCGGCAAGTTGAACTTCTTTAGGTGTGCTTTGACCCACAATTCGCATATAATCAGTATCATTTATCATCATTTCAACATAAGTTTGACTAATCTGCGTTATTAATTTATCGCGTAATAATGATAAATAATCGCGCCGATCAGCAAATACGAATACATATAAATTCTGTTTTAAACATTGTTGAATATAATCAATTATTAATTGACTACGTTGTTCATCCATACATATCATATTTATTGTTTTTGATGGTGATATAAAATCCGATCCATCATTTCGTAAAACTTGAGTATAAAAATCTGGTCCATAATATTTAATTTGGTGAACAGTTGCTTTAAATTGTTTTTTATGTGTCATATACCCTGGAAGTGTTTCAGCATCAAGAACAGGACCAATAGACCACCAAACCAATTTATCAAATTTATAAGTATGTTCTTCTGGTGTCGCGGATAATCCTAACATATATGGTGCTTGTGCTATATAAAATGCCTTACCATTAAAATTATTCGCATATAAATGACATTCATCATATATAATAAAACCAAATTGATTATAATACTCAATAGCACTAAGTATAGTTTTATTAAATATATATGTTGTATTAATAACCGAATTAATAACCATAATAATCACATCACCATCTATTTTTTTTTGACCATAATAATATCCTATACTTATAGTTGGATAACAAGCTGATATGACATCATGCCATTGTTGAATCATAGCGGTACTATGAAGAATAATTAATGTTTTTTTCTTAAAAATACTCATTAAATATGCGGCCAGATATGTTTTTCCTTGACCAGTGGCTAATTTTAATATACAGCCAGCCGAGCCATGTTTTACTCGCTCTTTGGTATAAATATGATCAAGCATATATCGACTAATTATATCTTGATTAGGCTGTAAATAACCCTGCCAATTGAATTTATCTATATTATGACCAGGTTTAAGTTGTGATATAGTTGTATATTTCTCCAGATGAAATTTCTTAGATAATATTTCAAATATACCAAATCGTGGCACAATAATACGTTGATTTTTTTTATCAACATGACATCTTTTACGCTGAATAGGTTGGCCGATAACTGATATAAATTTTAATGTAAAATAATTTTCAATACGTCGCACAATTTTAAATAGTCTATCAACTGTTGTATTAATATAACTGAATTTAATAAATGCACCGGTTTTAGTAATATAAATAATTTTATTTGATTCCCCAATTGGAGTATAGTTAACAATATGACCTGAAGTATTATTGCATGATTGATTTGAGCCATTTTGAAGATTTGATCTGTCTGATAATGAGCCTGGCGGTAAACTCAGTGGTTCTTCATTGGGCAGCAAATTTACATCATTTTTTATTAATTGGATATAATCGTTTAATCCAAAGCTAGTCATGTCTTACTTAATGGATGGCAGTAATATGGTGTTCTATAAGTATATTCAAACTTTAGTTTGATATATTTATAAAATTGATATAGAATATATAATATTAAAATAATAATTACCACTATTAATACATAAAATATTTTTTGATCATTTTCTCCACCACCTTGAATTCCTTTATTTGATTTTTTTTCTTCGTTCGAATCGGATTCTAATATATTACTGATTTGTGTTTGCAATGCTGATGCACATTCGGGATTTTGGGTTTGTATATTGTTCAATATAGTTGTAAAAGATGTTTTAATGTCCTCCATGTCATTATCCCTTTTTTTTATACCATTCAGAATTTCTTTATAAAAATGATTAACAATAGTTTCTAAGTCTTCCTTTGTTAATTCTTCCTTTGTTAATTCTTCCTTTGTTAATTCTTGATTATTTGACAATTTTTTTATAGTCCATTCGTATTGTGATTCATTATATGAAAATATAAAACCATCTAATGATGGAGTTTGATTACTAATTTGAACATATATTTTGAGTAAAATATTAGTTATATATTGAATAGATACGTTTTTCTCTTCCAATTGTTTTTTTAGATTAGTTATATGCGTAATAGTTTGATTTGGCTGACTTAAATCTAAAATTGTATTTATTTCTTCTACTATTAATTTATATTTTTCCAATTCCTTTGTAGAATTAGATAATTGGTTTTGTATCATATATAATTCGTCTTCTAATTGGTTACGTTGCCTTTGACATTCAGTATATTCGTTGTTTAATTTTGTATTATCTTTATTGCATTGGTTTAACTCATTTCGAAGTATATTTTTTCCAGATTCTAAAGATTGGATCTCGCTTTTTTGTTCGCTTATTTGTAATTCTAATTGTTTATTTGTTTTTTCCAGTTTTGTAATAGTATTTAATACATCACGATATTGTCGTGATAATGGATTATTTTCATTTTCTGATTCCTTAATCTTATTTTCCATTATCTGTACTAGATGTTCACATTCTTGAAGCTTTTTATTTATAGGTCCTAAGGATGGTGGCTCCTGTTGTAATTTTTTGAGCAGTTCATCTTTTTCTGCAATTTGTTGCTTTAATATTGATATTTCATCTTGTTGTTGTATAAAATGTTGTTGAAGAATTCTAATGATTTCTTTAAGATTCATTTGAATTTGTCCAAAATCATTAGATTGTTCTGAACTTAATACGGATTTTATTTCTGAGAACTGATCCTCTAATGGGACTATAATAGATTTTAATTGTTCAATTTGATCGGTACTTAATGTTTGATGTTGCCCCTTTTGTTCTAATTGCTTTATTTTCTCTATAGCTTTAGATAGTTCTGTATTGTTATGTTCAATAATTTGAAGTTTTTCTTTTAATTCAGTTGATAGGCGTTTGTTTTGTTGATCAAGTTGTTCATTTTGTTGACTAAGTTGTTTGTTTTGTTGACCAAGTTGTTCATTTTGTTGACTAAGTTGTTCATTTTGTTGATCAAGTTGTTCATTTTGTTGACTAAGTTATTTGTTTTGTTGACCAAGTTGTTCATTTTGCTGTTTTAATTGTCGTATTGTATTATTTATTTCAGATAGTTGGGTTTGGAGATTTAATATGGTATCGTGATACTCTTGATTTACCTTATCTAATTGTGTTTGAGCCATCTGTAAATCACTAGTTAATTGGCGTATATGCTCTTCAAGTTGATTAATATGATTATTTAACTGTCGTTTTTCATTTTGAATTTGATGTCTAATATCGTTATTGTCATTTTGTAGTGTTTTATAGTTTAATTCATATTGATCAAGTTGATTTTTTAATGAATGGATCTCATTATTTTTTTGTTCAATTATTTGAGTTAAATCATTTTTTTGTTGGGTTAATTGGTCAATTTGACTAGATAAAACCGGTATTTTTTGTCTTTGTTGATCTGCAACTTTAAGTCTTTGTTTATTCTGATAAAGAGCTTCTTTTAATTTTTTATTTTTTTTTAATTGATCATGCATTTTTTGTTCAAGTTCAGTTTTTTCAAGTTGTAATTGTTGAATTTGTTGAATAATTTGATTGTATTGATTTTGAAGTGCGCTATGATTTGCTAATAATTGTTGTAATTGTTCATTAATTTGTTGATATTTCCTATTTAATAGAGCTTGTTGTTGTTTATATTGTTGTGCTTTTCCTTGATAAACATTAGATCGGCGTTGACATTGTTGGAATTGTTGATGTAATCGTCTGTATAATCTATTTAATTCATTAACACGTTCTTGAGTTAATATAAATTTAGCTTCTAATGCATGTTTATCACGTTCGAGACGTGCAATTCTATTCTGGCATTTTCTATCATCTTGATATAAATATATATAATCCGTAAGATAATCGACTGTACCAACAGTATCTTCAACCATTTTTATAAAACGTGTTTCAGCATTATCAATTATTGTTATAGGATCTTCTGTAGGTAATTGACCATCTTGAAGAGTGATATTAAAACGCCCATCAGATGTTATATCAGAAGATTTTAAATCGGCTTTTTTTTGTTCCAATGATAATTCAGCTAATCCTAATTTATTCATTTGTTTTGATATTTTTAGAGCTTTATTAATTTCTTCATTTGATAAACGAGCTTGTTCGTTAATAATTTCTTTTTGTTTATCTGTTGGTTTTTTAGATACATTCATAACATACTGTGTAGCTATTGATATATGTTGGCGAGCTTGATTAGCTCTATCTTCTACATGTTTCGACATATACAAAAAATAAAATCTAATATATTATGAATGATATATTTTTACTTAACTTTTATACAATAGATTTACATTCTTCAATAATTAAATTTAATTGTGTGTCTGGCAATCGTTCTTGATATTTATCACGTAATTGATCAATTTGTTTTCTCATACAATCAGTTAATTCTTTAACTTGTTCTGTGTTTTCATTATTATTATACGCCGTTTTTAGTTCATCAGATGCTGATCCATTTTCTCCAACATAATCATCCACAATTTTAGCCGATAATTCATATATTTCATTTCTTAGAGCTTGTTTTGTATTTAAAACGCCTATCTCTGGATTCTTATCTAATAAACTCAATGATTGCCATACTTTAGGAAGTCTTCCAGATAAACAAACTACATGATCTCCTTCAACACAATCTTGAACAGCTTCTCCAAGAGCATCACGTAATTGATTAAATGATTTTTTATTATCAGGATGATGAATACGTTGCCAAACAGTTGTTAATATATCTTGTTCATGTGCGTCAGGCATAAAACTTATAGGATAATTATTATCTAAATAAGATAAAGTCTTATTAATTTTTTCATATGCAACTGGGTCATTTTGATAACGCATTTTAAGCCAATTACAACAATCTGAATATGTTTTTAATTGCAGATCGCTAACTTTAGCATTCTCATTTCTAACCTGTTGATATTGATGTTTAAGATCATTATGTATAGATGAATCATGAACATTTTGACTATCTGAATGCCATTGTTGCTTAGCTAATAAGGTTTTTTGTGTATATTCGGGATCATCTTTATTAATTTTCTTATTACGTTGATTATTTATAGAGTGATGCATAGTATTATAATATGCTAACAAGGCATCTTGAATGGGTAGGTCTTCAACATCAGGATAATCTACAAATTCATCTTTATAATCATCAATTCGATCTAAAATAAATGGTATATCAATAGGATCAACACGACCTTGTCTAATTTGATCTAATGCTTGATTAAAATGTTGATGTGCCCGTTCTATATTACGAGCATTAACCAAATATACTGCACCTAATCGATAATGGTCTAAAGCATTAGGCTCAGTAATTTGTTCACCATATCGAATAGCATTTTTTGCTTCTTGATCAAATTTATCACCATGAACATTATTAAAATACAATTTGCTCTGTTTTTTATAATAGTTATTAATAGCTACTACAATGCCTTTATATAACTTATATATAAGATATATAGTTAATACTATAATGATCAACCAAGTCAAAATCTTTATAGCTGATTGATTAGATGAAGACACTTTAGTTTCAGACGCTTTAGTTTCAGATAAATACTCATTTAATTTAATATCACCACCAAATGTGGTATTTGAATAATTAATTAATGGACTTTTTTCAGTGAATAGTGACATTTATATGTATATAACTATAAACAATCTAATTCATAAAAATTTTTCGTAGATTTTGTCGGGTTAATTGTTTTGCATGAACTAATCGACGAATATCTTCATATAAGATTGCATCAAGCCATGGCATTTTAACTTTTCGAATCGTATACATATCTAGATCAGGTTTATTCTTTATATATTGTGTATCAAATAAGTTACGATATTGCATAACTTGATCAATCATATTATTTAATTGTTTTTTTGACGGACGAATAACTAAATGTTCTTTAGACATTTTATATAAAATCCAAAAATATAACACAATCAATACTACTATAATGATAGTCATATATATTATACAAAAAATAGATAAATCATAAATATAATATATGATTATGTTAGGTATTCATGTTAATAAATCTTCATCAACATTATATAATGCAATTTTAAAAGCCCATACTGATTTTCAAATTAATAGTGCCCAAATTTTTGTATATGGTCCACAAAGTATGATCCCAATTAAATTAGATCCAAAAAAGTTAAGAACTATATCTACTCGGCAAATACCAATTAAACTTGTTATACATAGCTCTTACCCGAGTATTAGTATTTGGAATATATCAAAACATAATATATCAACCAAAGAAAGTCAACGACAAATAGCAAATATTTTAGACCAATTAATAATTGGTATGCAGATTCAAGCAATGGGTCTTGTCTTACATATTGCTAAATATCCAGCAGCATCCATTGCCGAAACAATGCTTCTTTTAAAACCATTGGCAAAAAAAACTCAAGTTCCAATTTTATTAGAAATGGTCAGTAGTAAATCATCCCCAAATACATATGAGACGCCTGAAAAAATTAACAATTTAAGTAAATTAATCGACAATACTACAAATACTTCATGGTGGGGATGGTGTATTGATACGGCCCATTTATGGGGCGCAGGCATTGATATTCGTTATTATAAACAAATGGCACAATGGTTAAATCAAATTAGGTATAAAGATAAAATTAAATTATTTCATTTAAATGGATCATCTGTAATCCGTGGTAGTGGAAAAGATAAACATGAAATTGTTTTTAGTCAATATGATAAAATCTGGCATAATATTTCACCAAAAAAAAGTGGAGTTTATGCGATTGTAAAATTTGCTCAAAAACGACAAATTCCAATTATCTGTGAAATTAAACGAGGCACATTAAATGAAATACGTAAAGGTTTAAATATACTTAAGTCTTTATTAACTACACATTAAATTCATACCCACAATTAAAACATGTGATATGCAAATTAACTCCCTCATCTAATGATCTATTATATAGATTTTCAATAAAACATTTACTTTCTTTACATTTGCGACATTTATACATTCGACTAATTTTAACTGTATGACTAATATTTTTACTGGCTTCCATACGTTGTATTATTTTAGTATATTTTTTTGGAAATATTTCACAAGATGTTAATTTTGGTAACATTGATATTGGGATTTGTTTATTTAATAATGATTTGGCAAAATCTGGATTATTGATTAAGCTTGTTGAATCCAAATTAACACTGATTTTATAACAGGTTGTATGATAAATATTACAAAATTCCTCAATATCCCAGCTTGGAATAATATTTTCCTTATGCGCATAATCTATTGTCGCATTATAACAAACTCGTTCAATTTGTTTTAATAAATTGATTTTATTATGATTGGATAATTGTTGATATTCATTGTAATGAGATAAACTTGCTCCAAATAACATAATTTTTGCGCGTCTAATTACATTATAAGGAGGTTGATATAAATCTAATGACAATGGTATCGTATGATTAAATTGTTCTTGTGGCCGATTGGGTGCATTTGTGATTGGGTGTTCTGATGAATCCACTATCGGCTTATTTTGATTGATTGACATTTTTCAAGATTTTAATCAACTATATTATAAATTAATATTTGTTTTATATATTTAATTCAATTTTGAATATATTATATATATTACAAAAAAAATGTATTCTATTATAGTTGCTGTAGATAAAAATAATGGAATAGGACGCCAACAATCTATACCATGGAATTGTCGAAAAGATCGAGCATTTTTTAAATCTACCACAATGGGTCATATTATTATAATGGGCGCAATCACATATAAAAGTATTGGGCATCCTTTGCCCGGCCGTATTAATTGTATAATAAGTCGTACATTAACAAATCAAACTCAGGAAGTATCATCTAAACAATCATCCGGCCAATCATCCAAACAATCATCCAGTCAATCATCCAAACAATCATCCAGTCAATCATCCAAACAACCATCCAGTCAATTATCCAGCCAATCATTCAGTCAATCAGCCAAACAATCAGCCAGTCAATCATCCAAACAATCGTCATCAAATGAAAATATTACATCAATACATTTCTTTTCAAGTCCGATGGAATGTGTTCGATGGTGTAATCAACAATATATTCATTCTGGAAAAAAACTTCGAGCATTTGTTTGTGGTGGAGAATCTATTTACAAATGGTTTTTAAAGAAAAAATTTATTTTTGATGAATATATAACTTATATTGATTTTGATTATCATTGTGATAGATTTTACCCAGTTCGACCTATAACTACTCTACCTCAATATGATATATTGACATCAGCATCATCATTGGTCTCATCATCAGCCTCCTCATCAGTCTCATCATCAGCCTCATCATCATCGGCCCTAAGTTTATCAGAATCAATTAATTCTAATTTAGAACAATTATTACATTATATTTGTCCTAATCCGACTAATGATGAACATGATATTGACTATAGAATAGAAGCAATTGACGAATTTACAATGGAAAATAATATTTCGGTTCGAATTGTTAGAAAAATATATAAAAATCATGAAGAAATTGCATTTATTGAATTGCTCTTACAAATCTTATTATATGGCCATTATCAGCTTGATCGAACAAGAATCGGTTGTTATTCTTTATTTGGGAAACAATTACATTTCGATCTTACAGATAATCAATTTCCTTTATTAACAACACGCCCAATGTGGTTACGAGGTATATTTGAAGAATTGATGCTATATTTAAGAGGACAAACTGATACAAAGATATTAGAATCAAAAAATATAAATATATGGAAGAAAAATACATCTCGTGAATTTTTAGATTCACATAATTTAACTCAATTACCAGTTGGCGATATGGGCCATAGTTATGGGCACAGTTTTCGTCATTTTGGTGCATCATATATAACATGTAATGATGATTATACTGGACAAGGTTATGATCAATTACATAATTTAATTGAACAACTTAAAATAAATCCTTATAGTCGTCGATTGATTATTAGTCTATGGGAACCAAATCATATGCATAATGCAGCTTTACCACCATGTTTATATAATTATCAATTTTATGTACATGATCAAAGAATCGACAATTTTCAGAATAATCATCCACGTTCCTCTAATGAACATATTCCTATTTCTCAATGTAAATATTTATCATGCATGATGACACAACGTAGTTCAGACATTATGACTGCTGGTGGGTGGAATATAGCGACCGGTGCATTATTAACCATTTTATTAGCAAAGGCCTGTGATTATGAACCATATCAATTAATATGGAATATAGGTAATGTGCATATTTATAAAAATTTAACAAATAGTGCAGTTAAACAAGTTGGTCGATTACCTTATATTTTTCCAAAACTTTATATTAAAAAATATAGAGAAAAGATAGAAGATTATCAATATCAAGATTTAGAATTAATTAACTATTGTTCTCATTCACAATTACCAATTATTATGAATACATAATAAAAGTTTTTCTAAAATGATTTTTAATTTCTTGTGGCATATTATGCCTAGTAAAAGCATATGTGTTAACTACATTATAATTTAAATCATATTCTGTATATTGGCCAGATATTGAAATATTATTTGTTGATGAAGTATTCTGATAACACTCAATCTGAGTTTTTTTATTTCCTTGTCTATCATAACTTATGAATAATCCATTAAGTTTATGTTCAGAATATTCACATTGATATTTTAATTGTCCATTATCATAGTATTCTTGATAAATACCATGCATTTTTTTATTTCGACATGTATATTGTTGTTGTAATTGACCATTATTATAATATATCCGATATATGCTATGAATATGTTTATGAGAGAATATAAAATAATTCTTTATTATTCCATTTTTAAAATACTTTTGTTCATACCATTTTTTTTTAGGAAAAGGAACTTTCTTATATGAAATTAAATTATTTTGATAAGCGTCAGGCTTAAATTGATATTTTTGATGATATACTATATTTTTTATATAATACTTTATTTGATATAATGTAAAAGGATCATAATCATAATGATATTTATCTTGATAATTATTTTTGTAATGATTTACAAATAGTAATCGACCTTGCTCAAAATATAATTGGTTACCATTTTTTTTATCTAGTCTATAATTTGTCATAATATCTATACACCCATATTTATCATATTCAATAGAATAACCATGTAACTTACCATTTAAATAATATTGAATTGTTTTAACATGGCCCTTATTAAACTTTATCAACGGGCCATGTGTTATGTCATTTTTAAATGATTTTTTTAATATTAATTGATTATTTGGTGCAAATCTTTTATTTATTCCATGATATTTATTTTTATACAAAGTAAAAGATTCTTTTATATGCCCTGTAGAATGAAATTTTTTACAAATATTATTTATATTATATAATTGAGTTTTACCATTACTGAAATATATAATTGAGTTAAAATAGGCATTTTTTAAAATTCCATTATTATAATAATATAAATCATAATAATCACGATTTGTTTGTATTTTAAAACTTAATAAATTTGATTTTTTAAATGTATATTTTTTTATACTTTCCATCTTTAATATATACTAATACTTTAATTTCAAATTTTCATTGATTGAATTATATTAATTACTTTACATATTTTAATATTTGCAATTTATTATTTTTATCATATGTACGGATATTTTGAACTTTTGGAGAATTCTTATTATATATTATTTTATTTTTAATATGGCCCGTAGAATTATAATCAATCGTTTGACCATGACGTATACCATAATATTTATTATAAACATGGCTAATTTTAGAAGAATTAGTATATTCAATTTGAATATACGATTTTCCAAATAATGTGGTATAAGTTAAGATATTTCCATGCTTGTCATATATTTTTTTATATTCACAAGAATAACCATTAAAATATGTTCTTATTTCCGAAGGCATACCTGATAAATGAAATAATATAAAACGACCATGAAGATGATTATTTTTATAATAACATATTTTTTTTAATTGACCATTAATATTATAAGTTCGCGACATTCCTTGTCGCAATCCATCGATATATAATGTTTGTGTAATAGTTTGGTAATATGAATCCACTGTGGTTGATAATCCATTTAAATAATGCCCATGAAATTCTTGAAAAGAATATATTTCAAAATTACCTATATCATTTTTATGTGTTTTTAAAATCACAATATCATTAAATAAAGCTCCGCGCTGTTTTTTGATACGTCCAGTATCATAAAATAATATATAATTTTGTTTATCGGCACTATATATTGATTTTGGTAATCCATTTTGATAATAATGATAATATGTATTATCTGGATATATCATAGTTTTCACAATACCATGATTATAATATTTATAAACAATATCATTATAATTTTCAACATTGCTATTATTTTGAAACATCATTTTGAATGAATATATATATTCATATTTTATTCATTATATATAATTATTGTCTTATATCAAAATTATTATTTCGCTAATATATACATAGAATAATATTCCACCCAAAACTGTAAATATTTTAAAGAATCAATAAGTGCTTGAGGAGGAATCAATTGATAATAAAAAGACTCTTTTAATTGAGGATTAACTAATGCATCTTGTTTATATTGGCTAGCCCATTTAATATATTTAATAAATCCATATATTATTAACGCTGCTATAATAATGGTAATAATAACGGAGCCTAGATAACTTATCATGTATAATATATAATAAAAAACAAATTAGTATGGCAGAATTATATGAAACTATTAAAGATCCTAAATTATTATCTCTTCTTATTACTGGAGCTACATCTTTGATTGATACAAATGATCCGAATTTAACTAATCAAAATACTATAGATTCAACCCATATAGATAATTCGCCATTTGAAGATGATGATTGTGAAATACAATCTTGTGATACTATGTCAAATCATTCTATCTTGCAACAAGTAAATAATGTATATAAACCATTATCACAAATTATTGAAACATTGACATTAGATATGCAATTAATTAAAAAAGAAATTACAAATTTAAACTCACAAGTCGGCCAGTTGGCGACACATATAGAGAATCTTCAATATACTCAAGAATATATAATTCAAACATATAAATTAGAAATTCAAAATCTTAAAAAGCAACTTGTTGATACTCGTACGACACTATTACAATCCATCCATGCTCAAAATAAATAATTAAATTTCATTTGTATTTTCTGTTGAAATACCAATGGGTATATAAGCTGGTCTATCAATATCAATAATCAGTAGATCAGTTGGACGATGTTTATGTTTATTATAATAAGTATTTTCTCGACTATTATCATAAATAATCCATTCTTGTTCAGTAAAAAATCTATTTTCTCCATCGACCCAAATACCACTTTTATTTAAAGATGATATAGATAATGGTAATATACATCGTAAAGTATAATTAGCTATTTGTGCCGGTCCACGCTGTTTTATATTATTAATAGTTTTAGGTGCGATTCTTTTAATAAAAAGTGATCTAATATCTGGTATTGATTGAATTAAATTATGTAATTTTGAATATTTATGAATATTTGGATATAAATGATTATTATAATATAATAAGCATAAATTTGATTGATCTAGGTCATTATTTTTTTTATACTCTTCAAGAATTTGTTGAAAATGTGTTGGTTGTGACAGCAACTCTAAAGATCTTCCAACATCATCTAATGTAAAATAGCATTTTGGTTTTGGTAAAAAGATAAGTAATAACATTGTAATAATAATTAAAGCAATAATAATACATCCAATTATAAAAATATTCATTATATAATATAATACTATGGATAAAAGTTTATTAAATATATCAAAATCAACCGAGTATTTTAGCAGGCACTGGCGACATTTTGATAGTTTACTTGTCTATATTTCTCCTAATTTTCAGTTTAAATCGGATATAATTATTACCGAATTAGATAATTGCATGATCTGTTATGAACCTATTCAAACTATATATAAACCAGTTCAAATAAAAATATTTAATAAACAGTTTTTACATAAGCTAAAAGCATCAGAGGCTAGTATAGTTATTATTAGTAATCAAATTAACATGGGAAATTTAGCAGTCAATTTTATAAAATCTAAAGTCGAAATTTTATTACAACGATATTTTAATATCCCGATTATTGGATTCTTTTCTTTGAAACCAAATTATTTTATGAAACCACATACAAAAATCTGGCAATTATTAAATGCTTATTATCGTGAATATGGCAAAAGTAATATTCATAAAACATTGGTTGTGTCCAATGAAGGAGGTATTTATTCAGTTCCTAACGATAGAAAAAAAATATGGCAATTTAATGATACAGATCGAGCTTTTGCTGTTAATATTAATGCCCAATATAAAACAATTGATGAATTTTTAAATGGTACAGTATCTGAATTTCAATGGGATCCAAAAATTATTGCTCCTAATATACGTCAACTATATATTAAAGAATTAAATCAACATACTCCTCCAAATATTATACAAGAATTGCTTAAATTTGGTAAACATGATATGTACTTAATTATGATTATAGGCGCTCCTCGATGTGGAAAAACATATTTAGCACATGAAATTCTTAAACAATGGAAAAATTCTTCATTAGCTAAAACACATGCTGTTATACATTTAGATACACAAATAGCAAATAAGATACGTATCAAACAATGTTCTAAGGCATTACAAGATCGTATTAGCGTAATAATTGATGGAGATTGTCATACTGAGATTCAACGACAACAATATATTAGAACTCGTCCATATGATTATACACCAGTTTTATGTATTGAAGTAAATTGTGGTCTACAAATGGCACAAGTTTTTAATCATGTTTGTGTTGAAGAAGCATCGGATGAAACAACATTGCTTTATAAAACCCAAAAATTTTATTTATATAAAAGCATGTACCAAAAACCTATAGAAAACTCTTATTTACGATATCTATTATATTTACCGAATATAAATCTACGTGATACAATTACAAGATTTAGATATTAAATTAACTTAACCAGACTTTATTTTTTGCAAGACCAAGCCATGGACTTAGGAATGACGATGCTTCCTTCACTCAATCGGATGGTAACGACCATTCTTAAGGAGTTGCCCGTTTTTTCCAATTTCATATTCCAGGGCATATGATCGGTTGATGCGCTTGGACTTGTAAAGCTGGATAAAGGCGATAGCATCAGCCCATGTACTCTTCAGTTGACGAATGACACCGTCCTGATAATCAATGCATACATCCCACAAATGGCATGTGTGACTAAGATCAGGGATATAGAAAATGCGGAATGCATTGGGAGGCGGCGCACTAACGACATGGATTTCATCTAATCCAGTTTGTTCATCTGCATCCTGACTAGTAGTGCTAGCTGCGTTATGCTTATGGATGAGATCTTGGATGCGGTCATCAGATGCGCTCTTGTCGCCTAGACGCCATTTATCCAGGAAAGTGCACATTTCTGTTTCCATTGATGAATGAACAGCATCTATATAGGCGTTGTACATCGTAGATGTCTTGGCTGGTAACTGATAGATGCTGCTCATCATATTAGCCAAGCTCAAAGGCGCCGTCTTCGTCGGAAGAATTGTTTGAAAACTCTGAAGTTGATTGGTAAGTGGTGATGCAGAAAATAGAAGCAGGTACTTAGCGTGTTCTGAATCAATCCAGTCCTTTCCTGGAAGCTGACGCAAGTTTTTAATTGAATCAGCGGAATTGATTGGCAATGGATCCAATTCAAACCACATCTCCAGAGACCCATGTAAATAGGCAGGATCAATATACTTTGAAAGTTCCTGTCGTGTCTCTGATGAGATAGGTTGCCAATCCCAACGAATATGCGAAAGAGATGATGCGGGTATGATTTTAGTCATGGTAATTCGATTAAGAATGTCAATTTCACAAAATGAGTTGATAACAACAAATAGCATAAAAAAAATCAATTTTTTTATTGGTTTGTAATAATTAATTTATATTAGTTTTTAAATTATAAAAAATGAATTAAATAATTATATTTATAACGTATTGCTCTATGTCTAAACTTCTTATTGTTTTTATTGGTGACATTGGTGGTGGTAAATCAACGGCAACAGATATATTAGTTAAATATGGATTTAAAAATTTAGCTTTTGCTGACCCATTAAAGCAATTTGCACTATCTATTGGATTTACATATAAACAAATATACGGTAATCAATCTGATAAACAGGAAATTAATAAAATCTGGAATATTAGTGGTCGTGAATTTTTGCAAAAATTTGGCACAGAAATTTGTAGAAATATATTACCAAAAACAATTCCAACTATGAATTTACAAAATCAATCATTATGGGTAGGTGCTATGGAACAACAAATTCAACAAAATGACTATGTCGTTATAAGTGATTGTCGTTTTCCAGATGAAGCTGCTCTTTGTCAGAAATATAATAGTATTTTGATACGCCTTAAACGTTCAAAATGTCCAACAACTATATCAGGACAGTCTAATAAATCTAATACATCTAATACATCTAATCAATCTAATCAATCTAATCAATCTAATCAATCTAATATATCTAATCAATCTAAATCACCAACATATAATGAACAAGCTCATTTATCTGAACAATTCCATAAAAAAATTAAAGCAAATTATACAATTATAAACAATGGATCTATTAAAGATTTAGAAAATACTATTTTAGCAATTATTAAAAAATCTGCAAATATAACCAGTTGGCCTATTCAATCATCTGATGAAATATTATTTAATAAGAAATATAACAGATTAACAGTATCTCCTATTATGTTTAGTGATATCTGGAAGTTTTATAAAACTCATGAAGCAACTATGTGGCATGCCTCAGAAGTTAAATTAGATAAAGATTTAAATGATTGGAATAATAAATTGTCTGCTGATGACAGATTTTTTCTCAAGAGGGTTTTGGCCTTTTTCGCATCCAGTGATATGATTGTTAATGAGAATTTAGAAAAGAATTTTATTCAGGAAGTCCAAATTACTGAGGCCAAAATTTATTATGGATTTCAGGCTATGATGGAAAATATACATTCCGAAGTTTATTCAAATATGATTGATGCATATATTTCTGATATGAAAGAAAAAGATGAATTATTTAATGCAGTAAACACATTACCATGTGTGCATAAAAAGGCAGAATGGGCCAATAAATGGATTACCTGTAAGAATCCTTTTTGTGAAAGATTAGTTGCTTTTAGTATTGTAGAAGGTATATTCTTTAGCGGTAGTTTTTGTGCAATCTATTGGATCAAAGAAAGACAATTAATGCCTGGATTAGCCAAAAGTAATGATTTTATTGCACGAGATGAAGGAATTCATGTTGATTTTGCATGTTTATTATATACAAAATATATAAAAAATAAAATGTCGCAAGATCGATTTAAAGAAATTTTATCCGAAGCCGTTCAAATTGAGTTAGAATTTATTACTGAATCTATTCCATGTAATCTGATTGGTATGAATTCCAAATTAATGAGTAAATATATTAAATTTTGTGCTAATCGTTTAGCAACACAATTAGAACATACACCTATATATATGGATGCTGAACAACCATTTGCATTTATGGATCAGATTTGTCTATCCAATAAAAGTAATTTCTTTGAACATGAACCAAGTGAATATAAAACATTTACAGAAATTGAATCAAGTCAAGACGCGTATAATGATTTGTAGGATATATATATCATCCATGGATTTTATCTTTTATAGAAATTTATTTTATAACATATATATCATGGAATTAATTAATCCAATATTTGCGTTTATTTTTACATCTATGTTTATGGCAAGTTCCATAACAGGAATATTAGTTATTATTCTTGCGCTGACAATTAATACAGAAACAATAAATCCTTGGGTTTATTTTCTTATTATATCTATTACCCCTCCTCTAATAACAGGATTATCTATAGCTATTACACATTATTTAATAATATAAATTAAAAAATTGAAATTAAATAATTTAATTAACAGATTTCAATCAAAATGGATTTTTACCATAAGATGGAGTCTTTTAATACGGGAGAAAATAAATATGATCATGTCCAATTTATAGGCCATTATATTAATAGTCTATCTCCTGTGGCTTCCATGGTTAATTCAAATAGTAGGACTTTTTATCATCTTACGGCCAATCAGATTACTGTCAATCCCGATCATTATCAAGAAACACCTGAACATGTTTTTAAGAATGATGTTCTTGAAGCTATTAAATATGTCCGACAAAATTACACATCTTTCATTAAAATTGATGATTGGTATATTACGCCAATTACATCTGGAAGCTGGTTTGGTGATCCCAAATCAGAATATTACAATGCAGATGAATTGAATTTTGTGAATTCCTGGAATAATCAATTACTTACTGGATTCTGGAAAAATAATATGATACAATTTATTATCTTTTATAAAGAAAAAGATTTTATTCTAACTAAAGATATGGTGGCTTATCGTCTCGGTCAAAAGCTAGCATTAGATAAAATACTCACTAAATAATGCCATTTTAAATTATAATATTATATTTTTTATATCATATATTAGGACATGCAGTCTATTTCTGAATTAAACCAATTATCAAAATTATCAACTGGAGCTCAACCAGATTATCCGTTATGTTTTTTATGTCCTATAACAAATAAATTAATGCAAAATCCGACTAAATGTTTATCTGATGGTTATAATTATGAAAAAGCTGCGATTAAAAATCATATTCGTCAATCCAAGATATCACCCGTCACTGGTGCAACATTAACAACATATAAATTATGTGAACTACCATTATTAAAAGAAATTATTAATAAATATATAAATCAATATTCATCTGATATTACTCAAGCGTTACAATCTGTTCAAAATAATTGTACAGAATATGATGTGATTTATCATATTATTAAATTTAAAGTTCATCATATTGACGAAACTAATACATATTATGATATTCGCAACATGACTATTAGTATTTTTAAAATTCTTATGACACGCTCATTAAGTGCGATAACTATTTCTAATATTGTATATGATACATTAGCTAGTATGGAATTATTAGTATATGTTAAGACCATGCAGATATTTAAATATTATAAAAATATTAATAAATCATGTCTTAAACAATTTATATCAATAATCACTATGGAATTACGATATGATGTATCTTATTCAATTGCATTACAATTAACAAAACAATATCAATATATTTATGCTAATTATGCAACTCAATCGATTATTAATTATATATTATTACAAATTTTAACTGATGTATTTAATTATTATTTTAATTATGGGCAAAATCAGATGATCTCTGATGATATTCGTGATGCTGTACAAAATGCATATGAATATAGTTTATATATTTATCCATCTAATGTTATTGATACCAATCAGATACCAAATGAAGATCTTGTTCTTTTTAATAGAATAAAAAATACACAATATAATAGACTACAGTTAGAAATTTATCGTATTATCTATTATATTGTTTATGATTTATTACAATCAACACATTTATCAAATGATTGTGTGCCTAAAAAAGACCAAGAGATGTTATCTGGTGAGGGTAAACTGACTAAAATTATAGAATATAAAAAAAAGATTGCACATGTTTTAGCACATCATTTGTGTCATGAATTTAAAACCATACAAGATTGTTATATATTTGCTGAATATACTGTAAAAAATATTCTTGAATTATATTATACTCTGAATAGAAAACATAAAGAATGATTTTATCCAGAACATAAATCACATTCATTTTTTAAGGGTTTCATGAAAGTATCTGTTGTTGCTCTTTGTTTATATTTTTCTAATAACTGTTTCATTTCTTTTTCTTTTTTCGGATCAATTGTAAACTTTTGAGGATTAGCAGCTGGTCGACTATGTAAATAGTATTTTGCAGTTTTAAGACGTCCTCGCCATGCCTGGAAGATTAATTTGTTAAATTTATCCAAGCTTACATTTTCTAAATATAAATTTAATGATTGTGATTGATCAACAAATGGCTGTCGATCTATTGCATATTGAACAAGCACAGATTGATCAATTTCCCATACAGTTTTATATAATTTTTTTATTTCATCGGGAATTCCTTCAATCGCTTGGATAGAACCTTCTAAGCATTTAAGATATTCCATAATTTGTTTATCCCATAATTTTAATTTATATAAATCATTAATTAAATATTTATTAATCATAATAAACTCGCCAGCTAACGTTTTTCGTTTATACATATTACTGGTAAATGGTTCAAAACATTCATTATTACCTAATAGTTGTGATGTTGATGCTGTGGGCATTAATGCAATTAATAAGGAATTTCTTATACCATATACTAATATGTGTCGTCGGAGTGTTTCCCAATCCCACATACCTGATAATTGTGATTTATTTAATCCATATAATTCCCAATGAAATTTCCCTTTAGATATTGGTGAACCACCATTCCAAAGCATAGATGGATATGCACAAATTTTTTTGGGTATATCCTTGGGATTTTTATACACTCTATGATATTCCTTATAATTAAAAGAGGTATAATAAGTAACTTGGACTGATTTTTTTTGTTGGCATTGCTTACATAGCTGTTGATATTTTTCTCGGCAAATACGGGTAGACTGAGATAATGCTGCATAATACATTGTTTCGGCAATTTCTTTATTTAATTTGGCCGCTCGAGGGTCATCAAATGGATATCGCATTTTTAAGAATACATTTGCTAATCCTTGCATTCCAATTCCAATAGGTCGATGTCGTATATTAGATCGATAGCTTTCCATTGTTGGATAATAATTTTTATCAATAATATTATCTAAATTTTGTACAGCTATTTTAACGGCATCTTTTAAACTATGAAAGTCAAAATAAGGATTTATAGGAAATTCATCATCGAGTTGTCGACGCATGGATGGGCTCTGTTTTAATTCTTCAGGACTATATATATCTTTAACACATTTGGCCAAATTAATTGAGCATAAGTTACAAACAGCCGTTTCATTGGCTGAAGAATATTCAATAATTTCGCTACATAAATTTGATGATTTTATGACACCTAGATTTTGTTGATTACTCATTTCATTTGACCAATCACTGAAGACTATATATGGAACACCGGTTTGAACATTTGATAAATAAATTGCTTCCCAAATTTCTCTGGCACGCAATTGTTCTGTATATACTTTCTTTCTTTCTAATTCTAAGTATTTTTCAGTATAATTTTTTTTATTACCATAATCAGCATAATTTGATAAATCATCAGTTTCATTAGGATCAAATAAAGACCATAATTCATCATTTTTTACACGTTCCATAAATATGTTAGGAACCCAAACGGCATAGAATAGGTCATGTGCTCTATCAATTTCGGCTCCACCAGGTAGTTTTAATTGTAAAAATTTCATAATATCAGGATGATGCGGCATTAAATAAATAGCCGCTGAACCCAGACGTTTCCCGCCCTGATTAAATGCTCGCATAACATTATTATAAATGCGTAAAAACGGTACAATACCTGAAGAATGACCATTAGTACTTCGTATTAATGCACCGCTTCCACGCCATTCATTACAATGAATACCGATTCCTCCGCCCCATTTACTAATGATAGATGCTGCATCAGCTGTTTTCATAATACCTTTACGACTATCATCTGTTCCCAAAAGAAAACAACTTGAAAATTGGTTATAAACCATGCCAGCATTAAAATAAGTTGTACTTGCTTGAGTATATTGTTTAGTTGATAACATATCATAAGTTTTCTTAATTAGCGACAATTCCGTTTTCAATCCTTCTTCTGTTTTATCACATGTTAACATATGGATAGCTATTGCTGTTCGCATAAATAAATCTTGAGGGCGTTCAATGATTTTTCCATCAATTTTAATTCCATATAGTCTCTGAAAAGTACGAAATCCAAAATAATCTAAATCAAAATCTCTTTTATAATCAATCATTTTTTCTATAGCATCTTGATGTTTTTCAACATACTTAAAATATTTATCTGATAATAAAGAATGTATAGTATTTTTTTTATCCGGCCGAAGATATGCACAACGCATTTTATCAATAAAACTTCGTTGAGTATTTTTTTGATGATTATCAATAACAATACGTCCTGCTAATTTCATATAATTAGGATTAATTAAACTCATACTAGCAGCCGCATTACCGGTATATTCATCAATTTCATAAGTCGTGATATTTGATTTTAATCCTTGAATCACCGAAAGCATCAAATCATATGGGTTTATATGAGATATTTTTGGCGAGCGCTTTGTTAATTTCTGTAAACGTTTGACAATTTTATTGGTATCTAATACTTCACGCAGACCTGTTCTAGTTATTACATAACAAGATTCTTCTTCAGTATCACTTGATAAATCATATGGCGATGACGATGGCGATAATTCTTTATTTTTATCTCTATTTGTATCTTTATTTCTATCTCTATTTGTATCTTTATTTTTATCTCTATTTGTATCTTTATTTTTATCTTGATGTATTAGTTGGCCATTTTTAATCGGATAAGTAATTATATCACTGTCCGGTTGAGATTTGAAAAACGATTGAAAATTAATATTTGCCATAGAACAAAAATTAGATATATAGATATATTAGAATAATAATTCAAAATTAGATTTTAAATATTTATTTTTGTTAAGTTGGCCAAAAAACAAAAAAGGAAAACAGCTAAATGCAAGAACTACCCACGGCGACCTACATCATTTAGCTATTTTCCCAATAATCTAAATAAAATTCAATTTTCATTGTCCCAATGCCAATGCTTCTGTCGCGCAGTTAAAAGCCGTAGATGTGTTATTTTTTTGTTTGATTGTATAATTAGTTATTAATTGTTCAGCCGGTATAGTTCTTTCTAAATACTGAATTTTTTGACTTAATGATATCATCATATTTTCTAAATTATCTAATTTTTGACATAATTGTTTAAATTGTTGACTTGGGGTATCAATCTCATTAATTTCAGCATAATATTGTAGACATAAATCTTGACGTTCCGATGTAAACTCAGATAATTGTTGCTCTAACACTTTATTTAATTCTTTAATTAAATCGCGTTTTTTTTCGGCATCTTTAATGGTCATTTGCTGTAATTTAATCGAATTTTTTGAAAATTCAATTTGTTTATTAAGATTTTCAATTGAAATATTATTAATCAAGATTTTCTTACTAAGTAAGTCATATCCATCATTAATAGTAATACTTGACATTTTATTAGATATATTTAAACAACTATAATTTTAAAAGATTAAAATTCTTAATTATTATAACTGCTTAAGTGGATTAAAATGATTTATCAAATATATTATTATTAATATACAATGATAAAAATAATATATATATTAGTCCTTATATTATTAATATTAATTTTTCTTCAGATTTTTGATTCAACTAATATTCTTTTAAATTATATTTTTATTACAGCTATATCCTTATTATTTACCATTGGTATTCAATTTCTCTGTTTTTCTGATATGCAATTTCATCAATCTGATTATAACATAACAGGTGGTAGTTCATCTGATATGTATACTTATAATAAACAAATTATACCAATATCTGGTCATGTATTTGATAAGTTTGTATGTGATCAACTATCACCTACAGTAAAAACACTTTTGGAAGGTAAACCAATTAAAATTAGCCATTTGGATGATAATCCAATTAAAGCACAACGATTATCACGTAAGTTATATCCAACAGCTCCAAGAAAAAAATATACACCAAGACCATTAGAATTTAAACGTGTATTGCATTGGGGTCAATTAAAACTAATGTTATCTGAAATTGAATTTTTAACTATCGTGACTACAGAATATGCAAAATTAAATAAACGTTCTACATCTAATCGTCCTATACATATGGTCTATGCTGGTGCTGCCCCTGGCTGCCATATTCCTTACCTACATAAATTATTTCCACATATATATTTTCATTTATATGATATTAATAAATTTAATTTACAACCAACTGACCATATTAAAATATATAATCAGCTATTTTTAGATACTGATGCGAAAAAATGGGCCAAACTAACTAAAAAATATTACATTGTACTATGCTCAGATATTAGAACTGAGCCTGCAACTGAAAAGAATGTTAAAGAAAATATGAATATGCAACTAAATTGGTGGAAAATTATTCAGCCGGAATTATCCATTTTTAAATTTAGATTACCATGGCAAGCCGGTTATACTGAATATCCGGACGGGGATATCTATTTTCAAGCATTTCCAGGACCAACCTCAACTGAAACACGTTTAGTTGTAAAAAAGAATGCTAAATTAGTTAAATATGATCACTCTAAATATGAGGAACAATGTTATTATCATAATACAGTAAATCGCTGTAAATGGTATCCAACAATTCTTGGTGAACTAACTCTTAAAAAGGATAGCGTTGATAATTGTTATGATTGTGCTTCATTTATAAAGATTATAGAAAACTATTTAAAAGCTCGCGATATGAATAGACCAAATCAGAATAGTTCAAATGCTCAATATAAAAATGAAATTCGTCAATTATTAGATGAAATACAATATCATAGTAATAAATCATCACAAAATATATATACTCAAACAATCAAATCATTTAATGAGATTCTAGATTATATATATATTCGATTACATGCATTTTGTGATAAATCAAAATGTCAGTTATATTGCCAACAAAGAAAAAAAGATTCTCAATGGTTTATATCACACCAAAAACAAGCAGCATATTTACAGCAAGCTATTCAAGATGCCCAAAAAATTAAAAATGATAAGCACAAATCGGCTGAAATTACACGTCTTAAAAACTTAGCTATGAAAGATCTATTGAATGCGTCTGAAAAGGGATGGTGTGAAGAAGAACCTCTTGAATTAATTAAATAACTATGTATAAATAATCTAAATATTTTATATAATATGATATATATTATATAATATGATATATATCAAATATCTACCAAAAAATAAACTTTTATTTGAATTATGGAAATATGCACGTCCATCACATTATATGTATTATTGCCCAGAAAAAATACCATCGTTAACATTAGAACAAGCTACTTTGGATATTTATTATATGATTAAAAATAATCGTCCCATTAAGTTAACAACATATTATGGTCGTTTATTACATATCAACTTATCAAATGATTATGTTAATTGTGATTTATATAATTTATTAAATGGCCGTCAATATTTAGCTGAACGGATCATCCAACAGATTATTTATCAAGAACTATGTCTATGCTACAAAAAATATTATACTTTATTTTAAAATATTGAAATTAACTCTAAACATCTTTAAATTTGATATTTAACAGCACAATTTTATTTTTTAGATAAATGCGTATATACTGTTCGATTGCCCCAATCATATTCAATGATATTGGCAGTATTAAATGGATATTGATATTCCTTTAAATAAATAATTGTGCTTGTTAAGTCATTTTGACTATCCTGATCAGCTACTGAGATATCATCAGCATGATTATTTTGTGGCAAAGATATTTCGGTCCAACATCGATATATTTTGTTATAATATATGTGTTCATAAGTAAATTGATCACAAATGGCCAGTCCTTGATTATTTAAGACAGGATCATAATAATGCTCATAATATATTAAGTTTCCATAAACGTAAATTCTATAAATTTTATATTTTATATCTAAAGAAGAACATATTGTGCATACGACATTAGGAGAATATTGATATATATTATAATATCTATTTTTATTAATATACATCATAAGATAACCTCTTATATGCCATCGATATATTTTATAACTAGATGTATCTGATCTATGCAGAATATAATATTTTATACGATGACGTCTATTCCATTGATAACTTAAAAATATATTATTAAATCGATATATATTTTTATATCTTATGATACCCGGATAATCTCGAACATATAACAATATTTTATATTGATCATATTGAATTTTTTTAGAATATAATTGGTTATGATTATTCCAGTAATACATCAGATTGGTTTGATTCGTAAATATATTTCGAATTGAAATTAATTGATATTGAATTCTATTGACATGATATGATACATATTTTTTTTCATTAAAATTGACTGTCTTTACGTTTATTATTATATAATTATAAAATTTTAAATATAATGGAATTGACCATGTAATCTTAAAATATTTATGTAATTGGTTATAAAAAAAATCTAAATCTATTAAATCTCCCAAATGATTAATTAGCAAAACATGTGACAAATGACTAGTAATCTGTATACAGCATTGATTTGTCTGATAGCTTTTCCAAGTATAGCTAAAATCAAAATCCATAAATTATAATTAAAAATAAACTTTAATTAAAAATGAAATTTTGGATAAAGAAATAAATCAACATCATGTCTTTGCATAATATCAACTATATCAGTATATAACTGCTTTAAACAAATTGATGTTTTTAATTTTTTATCTATTTGATCCAAAATCGTAGGTATAGTATAGATTGTGTCATATATAACAGTATTTATAATAATACTAATAGCTAATGTCATTGTAATTATATTATTTTTATTTATTGTTTGTTTTTTTATTAAAAATTTAATTATTGATGCCATTTTATCAATGTTATAATCAAAAATAATATCATGATATTTGATAATCCAACTCATAGATTTATAATAAATCTGTGTTTCTCTATGAGTTAATGATAGATCGATTTGATCATATAATTGTAGATGTTTAGTTATATTATGATTATACCATTGTGGTGTTTGAATAGAAATATGATGCGTATAGGCAAAATCCAAAATTAATTCTAACATTTGATATGCACTTGGCCGATCATTAGGATTATATGATAGCATTTGTGTAATCCATTTCCAATAATTATTAGTATATAGTAAATGTTGGGCATTTCGATAATAATAATATTGTAAAACCTCAATATATGTAATAGAATGCATATCTGATTTTAATAAATTTTTGTATTTTATAGATGGATATTTTGGATGATTGAAAAAGTTATCAAATTCAGTATAATCAAGATTATTTAAAACAAGTTTATACATTTCGTTATTTGTAACCATATCATATAAAATGATTCCCACTGCCCATATGTCAATTTTCTCATTATATTCTATAATTTTATCTTGTTGATATAGAAAAATCTCGGGAGCCCGATGTGTTATAGTTGCAACATTTTCTTCTAAAACTATATCATTTGTCCTAATTCTAATAGAATGTGTAAAATCAATTAATATAGCACGAAACTTTGAATCTAATAAAATATTATCTGCTTTAATGTCACGATGCCATATATTTAAATGATGGCATAAACTTAAGGCCGAAAATATATCTACTAAGATTTGAAGAATATGCATATCACTTCGAATATTTAATTCTGGCAAAGTATAAGGATATTTTGGTAAAGTAAGTTCATGATAAAATTTATTTTTAAGATTTTTTGAATTATTTTTTATAGTATATCGACAATATAAATATTTAATAATATTCGGGTTATTATAATTATATAAATACATCAAAATAGTATATTCACGCAGCCAATAACAATAATCAAATTGCACATATTTTTTTGCAATTTGAGCATTTAATTCAATAAAACTGATAGATGTCTGTTTATATTCCATTTCGCCTATCCGAAATAATCAATGATATATAAATCAAATTTTTATAAAATAAATAATCTAATTTAGAGTTATATTTATCAATCTTTTTAAAGTCTTAAAAATAAAACTTAAAATAAAACTTAAAAATGAAACTTAAAAATGAAACTTAAAAAATGAATCTTAAAAATAAAACTTAAAAATGAATCTTAAAAATAAAACTTAAAAATGAATCTTAAAAATAAAACTTAAAAATGAATCTTAAAAATAAAACTTAAAAATGAATCTTAAAAAGAATATCAATACAATATATAAATGAACTGGTTAAATTTACTCTGGCCTTTTACATCTAATATACCTGCATCAGTAGTAGATGATAATGAATTTACTGTAGCTGTAGCTGAAAGTGTCACTGCTGGAGCTTTATCGAATGCATTGTGTGCTGAACCAGGATCATCTCGATTTTTTAAAGGAGGTATTGTAACATACTCTATTCAAAGTAAAAAAGAAATTTTAAATGTTGATATAGAATATTCTGAAAAAAATAATTTTGCCAATGTGTTTACTACTTCAGAAATGGCTAGATCTGTTGTTAAAATTTTTAATTCTCGTATCGGCCTTGCCACAACAGGGTATTCATTACCAATGCAACGTGAAGAAAATAAAGAGTTAAACCAATGCGCTTTAAATATTAAACATCCATATGCATATATTTGTTTATATGATAGTCAAAATAATAAAGATATTATTCGTGAAATTAATTTTACATATGATGAACATCAATCACCTAAAATGCAACGTGCCATGGTACAAACAAAAGTTTCAATTGAAGGACTAAATTTGTATAATGAATATAAACAAGCAAATTGTAAAAAAATAATCTAATATATTATATATAAATGGACGATCAATCTCAGTCAACACAATCCGATTCTTTTGTAAATGATCAACCACATCGTGAATCCCCAGTAATGAGCATCTTATTATTACAAGAAGAGCCAATCAAATGTACAGTCATTAAATTAATTGGATGGGCCGTTATTATTTCGATTTTAATTTATTGGTTATTTTATTTTGGAATATTACAATCATGTTATACAGATAATACAATTCCTTTAATGAATATATAAAATTATATTTCAACAATGGCAGACGATCGGAATCCAGTAGGTTGATATGGATAACCTTTTGGATTAGATATCACTCGGATTTTATTAATGGTAGAATTATCTCTAATATGAGTGTGTCCGTACCCCCATAAAATCAATGGTGAATGAAATAATTCTATTAAATTTGATTCATATGCACAAGAAAATAAATTATATTTATAATTTTTTGATAAATATGGTTTATGATGCGTTAAAACAACTAATTGCATTTTATTTTTTTGGGCTCGTGTTAATTGTGATTTAATATATCGTACAGCAGTATGATGCATATTAACTACATCTTTAGCTTTTAAATGTCTAATTTGTTTTAAATGTTGGTCATATACATAAATAAATTTATAATCATTCATTGCCGATTGCAATTGGATATATTGATCACTTGGAATATATGACCAAAGAGTAGTGCCAATTATTAAATAATTCTTTTTATTTATAGTTAAAGTCATTGAGCCATTATTTAAGAAATGTAATTTTGGTGATTGTTTACAAAAATTTAATAATTTTTTATTGCATCCATCAATAGTATTATTTTTTTTTGGTAAAACACCTCTTTTAGATGGTTGATAATAATACTCATGATTACCAGCAACTAAAATAATATGTTGAAATTTAGGCAAATATTCCATAATAAATCGTTTATATAACTGAAAATCATCATCTGAACCTACACAGCAAATATCACCTAATAAAGCCAAAATTGGGGCAGATGGTACAATAAAATTAAAGGTTTTTTTATTAGCCCAAAATTCAACATGAACATCGCTTACAATTTGAATTTTTAATGACATTATAATATATTATATTATAATATCAATTTTAAAAAAATAACAATCAATATATAAAATTGTATTTTATAATTGATATTGAAATTCTGTCATAGATGAATGTTCAAGTAAAATTGATAATTTTTTAATTATCTCAACTAATGTTTGTGTTGGCATCCAATGATTAATAGTATCTAAATAAATACCTTGATTATTGAATTCTTTTAATGGCTTAACAAGTTGATATGTTAAATATATTAATGGATAGTCAAATGGATAATTAGTTAAATCTAATTTAACAATAACTTGGTGAATTAATATTATTGGTGATATTATATTATTATCCATAATTGACACCGAAGATAATTTTTTAATATCAGCTAATTCTTTATTGATTCGTTTCTCTAGTGGAAGCGCCATGATTTCTCGATCTTTAATCTTTTTATAATATTGTAGTATATCATTTTTATCCGAAATTTTAGTACCGGTTTTAATTTTAAGCAAATATCTAGGTAATAAAATATTATCATCTGGTATAACATAAATACCAGGTGATTTATTAAATTTTTCAGGATCTTGAAAAATTTCAACAACAGCTACACATTGAAATTTCTCTTCAGAACTACCATATGTGCATGCATATGTAAAGCTATCAGTAAGATAGACTCCTTTGCCATAAGCAGTTCCATTTTTCATGAATTGAGTATCTGACATATTTTTAATACCGTTTCGTAAAATAGAGTGCCAGTTACATATTGGTGATCCATGAAATAAATACCACCGAGATTTATATTTAATATTTAGTATACGTTCTGACAATGCGGGATAATCAAATTGATATTCTGTAATATTTGAATGAAAATTATTACCATAAAATATAATTTTGATAGGAATATCATATATATATTTTAAAAGTTGTTGTTGTTCTTCAGTAGGATTATCTATATCGGTAGATATAGAAGATAATAACTGTTTTACATAGTTATAATCTTCTATAGAATATGGTTTGAATTTAGTTATATTTGTTTTATTTTCTGAAGAATCGGATAATATACTATTTGTTTGAGATGCAGACCCTTTATGGCGAAAATATTCAGGAAAAGGATAAAAAGTGTTTGGTTTAGCATATTGTGCCAATTTTATAAGAAATTCTTTAGTATTTTTTTCTCTTTCTAATCTAAGTTTCTGCTGATTAATAACAGTGCTATTAGGATAAGCCATACTAATTATTATTTAAAGTAAACTAATATATATATATTATATTCAAATTTAGTAATATTAATATATATAATTATGGGCGTATGTTGTATATCAGCATATCAAATGTATAAACTAAATCACGCAGAATATCATACTACAATGGAGCCATTATATACTTTTAAAAGGGCCAAAGTTGTTAAAGTTTATGATGGTGATACATTTTGGATTGCTGCCTGGTTTGATTCTGATATTTATCGATTTAAGGTTCGATTATATGGAATTAATTGTCCTGAATTAAATAGTCATAATCATATGGAAAAAGAACGTGCTAAACAAGCCAAACAGTTTGTTATAGATAAAATATTAAATCGTGTTGTTCAAATTCATGTTTTAAATCATACAACTATTAATAATAAAAAAATCGAAGAAAAGTATGGAAGATTATTAGCCCACATTAAATATAAAGAAAATGGACAAGAATATGATTTATGTCAAGAATTATTAAAAAATAATTTAGGTTTGCCCTATTATGGACGAAAATCATAATTATATTTTTTTTATTGATATAATATATTAATATATGTGTGATAAGCATGAAAATTTAAGTTGCCCAACAGGAATTGATATTACTCTAACCCGGTTAATTGCATCTGATCAAGGTACCGCAGAGGAACCATCAGTTGCTTTTTCTAAAGCCTTAGATACAGGATGGTATTTAAATGCCGATGGAAATATTACATTAACAACTCAGGGTTCAGATAGTATAATTCATCATTGTCATACTATACAATATAAAAAACCTTTATTGTTATTAGATCAAGATATGTCTTCTACTCATTTCGATAAGTGTTTTACTGAAGGCGGTGGTTTATTATATAAAAAAGCAAATCATTCTGGATTATGGTGGAAAACCAGTGATGCTGAAATTGATTTAACTCAAATTTCATCTCAAACAAATTCACAGTCCCAGCAAGCTCGTTCAGATAGCAAATCTAATCAAGAACAAACATTATATCTAGAAACAAAAAATAAAGCTCAAATTATTGATGTTGAAATACCCAAAGCATTAGATAGTGCATTACCCAAAGAATTAGACCGTGCATTACCCAAAGAATTAGATCGTACATTGCCCAAAGAATTAGATCGTGCATTGCCCAAAGAATTAGATCGTGCATTGCCCAAAGAATTAGACCGTGCATTACCCAAAGAATTAGATCGTACATTGCCCAATATGGTCTCACAATCATTACCTAAAGAGTTGGATCGTGCATTGTCCAAAGAATTAGATCGTGCATTACCTAAAGAATTGGATCGTGCATTGCCCAAAGAATTAGATCGTGCATTGCCC
>Ga0114931_10000212_pt1 | contig 66828 bp, 58 predicted proteins | sample 2SBtaG_FD_89579 | JGI IMG/M metagenome (GOLD analysis project Ga0114931, IMG submission 89579) | Deep subsurface microbial communities from Kolumbo volcano to uncover new lineages of life (NeLLi) - 2SBTROV14_V59a metaG | ecosystem: Environmental > Aquatic > Marine > Volcanic | place: Kolumbo... | reverse complement strand
AGAAGAAGGAGCAACCTCGTCTTCACAACTTTTTAGAAAAGCCATTGCAGTTTTTTACGAAGCATGATCACAGTATATCAATGAATTCGAGCTTTATTGATGTTACAATTGAACATATTATGGACATTACTTTGATAATCCCCTGTTACAATGAGGAGGCAAATATCCAGAAAGGAGTTCTTGACCGAATTGGCAACTTCACGAGCCACGACAAACGATTTAAAGAAGTGATCATTGTCGATGATGGATCGACTGACTCCTCAATACACCTTATTGAAAAAAAATACCTCCCTTTATTTCCTCAGTTTCGACTTCTTAAAAACAAGCATTTGGGAAAAGCATTTGCAGTCATTCGCGGAATTCAGGAAGCAAAGGGCTCTTTCACGATGTTTTCTGATATTGACCTTGCAACGCCGATTGAAGAAGCAAATAAACTCATTGATGAAGCTAAAAATAATTACGACATCGTGATCGGATCGCGTAATGATCAACGAAAAGGAGCTCCCCTGACACGAAAGATCATGGCTCTTGGGATGATTTTTATCAGGCATTATGTCATTGGTCTCAAAGGAGTGCATGACACGCAATGTGGATTCAAGCTTTTCAAGTCAAATGCAGCAAAAAAAATCATCAGAAACCTGCAAGTATTCAAAAATCGCCAAGAAAAAAATGGATCCTCGGTATCAGCGGGATTTGATCTCGAATTTTTATTTCTTGGATCAAAACTGGGATATACCATCAAAGAAGTGCCGGTTATTTGGCGCCATGTCGAAACAAAAAACGTAACCTTTATTAAATCCTCTCTCGAGAGTTTGCAGGATATAATCTCTATCAAATGGTATGACATTCTCAAAAAATACCCTCAGTAATATTATTGCGCCAATTGTTCTGCTATTGATAAGTGGCATAATTATTTTCTACAAATTTCCGCTCATTCCTCAGAATGTAAGTTTAGATGAAGCGGAATTTATTCGACTTGCACAATCCCTGGAAAACTCACCGTACATTCCATATAGCCAAATGGCAACTGGTCATGCAACGCTCTATTTTTATATTTTGCTCGCCTCGATTAAACTATTTGGCACCACTGTTTTTGCTGTCAGATTACCTTCTGCACTTTTTGGTGTTATTAACGTTGCTCTTATATATTTTGTCTTCAAATTGATTCTTGGACAATATAAAAAGATCGCCCCGATTGTCCAATCTGGGCTTCCGTTTCTTATGGCATTTACGTTTGCCACAATGCGTTGGTATTTTAATTTTGCTCGATTTGGGTTCGAAGCAAGCACCGTCCTTTTTTTTGAACTGTTTGGCCTTCTGCTATTTCTCCTCTTTCGAAAATATAAGCGTTATGGATTACTTGTCGCCACAGGAATATTCATTGGCCTCTCTTACAACTCATACACGCCAGGTCGTATATTTTTCATACTCCCTCTCGTGATGATGATATTTGAATTTTAGAAAGAAAAAATAAAAAAAAAAGAAATATTCAAACAATTACTATACTTACTCATTCCGTTTATAATACTCATCACTCCACTCAATTTATACTTTACTAAACACGAGGATAATCGAATATATGAACAGTTCTATTTACAAAACGGGCAACTTTCAATCCAAGAAAAGTCTTCGTTTCTTTGGCAAAATATCACCAAAGTTGGCGGGATGTTTTTCTTTCAAGGTGATATGAATGGGCGGCACAATTATCCTGGCAAACCAATGCTTAATCCAATTATTGGAATGTTGTTTGGAATTGGAATAATAATGAGTCTGAAAAACTGGAAAAAATTTTCACACCAATTGTTTCTTCTGTACTTTGCACTCGGTATCCTCCCACCGCTCCTCACGTATCCATGGGAAAATCCAAACGCACTCCGCGCAGTCACTGTACTTCCTGCAGTTGCATTCTTTGTGGGGCAAGGCCTTCTCCTTCTCTCAAAAATCCCTATTAAAAAACAGTACGTCATGTTTGGTTTGTGTATCATTGTTACTCTTTCAGCGATTTATGAGGTGAGAACTTATTTTGTATTTCAGTCTCTTGTGTTTCCTGCATCATTTGAGATTCACCAAAACTTATTACAGCCATATCTCCAAGGAAATTATATATTTGATCCAGAAAAACTTTAACAGTCATGAAGAATATCGTACAAAGCATCAAAAATCACTGGCAAGTCAGCCTTTATCTGCTTTTTTTTTCCATAATTTTTTCAATTAAAATCATTCAAAACCCCTTTCCATTCTTTGACTGGGATGAATCAATTTATGCACAGGTTGGAAAAGAAATGATAAGTGAAAAAACAATTGTTCCACTGTGGCAAGGACAGGCATGGCTCGATAAACCGCCGCTTGTTCCTCTTTTTTATGGCATCGTGATGACGATCACCCCATTTATACAACCCGAGATATCAACTCGTCTGGCGACACTTTTTCTTTCAACATTGGCTCTGGCACTTTGCTATATGCTCTATTTCAAAGTGGTCAGAGATCAATGGCTCTCAACACTGGTTGTTATCATTGTTTCACTCAGTTCAATATTCTTACAACGAGCACAAGTCCTGAATGTTGATATTTTCCTTCTGGTTGGCTGGCTTGGGTACCTATTGTTTTACCGCAAATTCTGGACATCACTCATATTCTTGTCATTTGCAGTGTATAGCAAATCTTTGATTGGATTTTATCCCGTTGGCATTATGGGGCTCTTTTTCCTCTATCGATTCATGTCAAAGAAAATCGATTTAAAGAAATTACGAAAAGAGCTTGCTCGACTATTTATTCAGTTTTTCATACTTGCAATTTGGTATATCGGCATGTTTGCTTATTATGGCAATAGTTTTTTGTACCAGCATTTTTATGAAAGTCATGTCAAACGAGTTACTGCTTCAATCGAATCTCATTTTGGTCAACGAACATTTTATGTTGATCTCTTGGTCATCGAGTTTGGGAAATACATCTGGTGGTCCGCACTTGGTTTTTTGATTTTGGTGTATCAATGGCTGAGAAAATATATTTCAGACAAAAAACTCCTGTACGCACTTTTTATCCTGCCATGGTTTCTCTTTTTGAATCTCACTAAGACAAAAATATTTTGGTATGGTCATCCGTACATTCCTCAATTTGCATTTCTCATGGTGTATCCGCTGACTTTGTTTAAAAAAGCACGTCTCATATCTTTTTCAATAATCTTTTCTATTATTTTGATTTTGGGAAATCAGTATTTTATAAAAAACACGGTATTAGATGACTTTTATTCCTCAAACAACCCTCATCATATCATTGCTAAAGTTGCTAATACCTACTGTGACGATCTCAATGTCGTCATCGATCCTGAAGGACGCGAAGCCTATCAAACACTCAAAAATATGGACTTACTCATCACAACAAGCAGATGGTGGGGGAATCATCCGTCGATGGTATATTACTTTGACGGCGATCTGCATTTTATTTATACCCTTGATGAGTTGAAAGAAAAAAATACTAATACGCAAAAAGGGTGTTTTGTCATAAACAAAAATGATGCTGAGGCAGCAAAAATACTTAATATGGAAATTCGGTATGTCAAAGATCCGCTTCAGCTCTATGTGAATACACAGTAGCATTTATTGTATACTTTACTGGTATGTTCTCAATTGAATCAATCATTTCCTATCTCAAAAAAACATTCACTCGATACGACTTTCTTATCATTCTTGGAATTATCTTTCTCTATGGGATTACTCGTTTGACCAACCTCGAAAACTGGCCCATTTTTTCTGATGAGGGCATATATATCAGATGGGCAAAAGTTGCCTGGAAGGACGCTTCGTGGAGATTTATTTCAGTAACTGATGGGAGGCAGCCTCTCCAGACCTGGGCTACGATTCCGTTTCTCAAAATCTTCCCCAATAATATGCTCCTTGCGGGGCGCCTTTTTTCAGTAACAACCGGCTTTATTGGCCTTACGGGAATGTATAGTCTTCTTCTGTATTTATGGGGGAAACGCGCGGCGATAATTGGCGCAACACTGTTCGTATTCCTTCCTTATTTTGTTTTTTATGATCGAATGGCACTGGTTGATTCTGCAGTAAATGCTGGGTTTATTTGGATTCTTTTCTTTTCCATTCTCCTTATTCGTAGCAGGCGCCTTGATCTTGCACTCATTCTTGGGTTTATCGGTGGATTTGCACTGCTTGCAAAATCTTCTTCTCGTATGTTTTTGATGCTTGCTTCAACAGCTCCAATTATGTATTTAAAAGAATCAAAGAAAAAAATAGTATCACAATCAATAAACTATTTTGTTCTTCTCGGTGTATCCCTTGGAATCAGTTTATTGTTTTACAATGTTCAAAGACTTTCACCATTCTTTCATTATGTTGCGCAGAAAAACACGACCTTTGTGATGACATTTGATGAATTTTTAAAAACACCTTTTGCCTATGCACACAACTTCAAATACATTCCACTATACATTTCTTGGGAATCGGGATGGCTCATAATACCCCTCAGCATCATTGGATTGTATTTTCTTTTCAAAAAAGAATCTCTCTTTGCATCGTATCTTTCCATGTTTATTCTTCTCCCCTATATTGCAATATCGTTTTTTGCAAAAATTTTATTTCCACGATATGTGCTATTTTACGGCTCAATCTTGGTCATTACCGCTACGTATTTCTTTATCACGCTTAAATCTCGATTTATGGCTGGCATTATTTTTACTGTTCTTTTGATTTCAATGATCATTTACAACTACCCACTTTTGTTTGATCCTGTCCGTGCGAATTTCCCACCAGTAGACCGCGGGCAATATATATCTGGAGTCACCTCTGTATGGGGAGCTGCAGATCTCATGAACCTCATGCGAGAAAAATCTCATTCAAAAAAAGTATTCATCCTTGCTGAGGGTGATTTTGGGTTGGTCTCCGATGTTCTTAAGGTGTATCTGCGCGATGACGATAACATTGAGATTCGTGGATTGTGGCCACTTGATGAGCGACATCTCATAGAATATCAAAATGAATTGCTCGATAAGCAAGTGTATGTTGTCTTTTCCCATCGAGAGACATTTCCTGAAGAATGGCCAATAAAATTTGTTCAAAAATATGAAAAGCCAGAAGGTGATAAAGCATTGTACCTCTATGAGCTTTTACCCGTTGCATCTCAATTTCCAATAATCTCTAAAAAATAAACTCATCCAATGGTATGGCAGCATCAAAATTCACGTTCTCAAAACTCATCTGGATACTCATCATTACCACTGTTTTGTTTCTTGCTCGAGACTTAAATCCATTTGATACTCAAACATTTGTTGGTCACGATGAGACACAGGCAGCGCGTATCTCAGAGTTTAGCCTTAACCTTCAAAATGGCATCATTCCACCACGCATTGCTCCTCATTTTTCATTCAATCTTGGCTATCCGATATTCAATTATTATGCACCAGCGGCATACTGGATAACATCAGCCATACATATTATTGGCATCCCAATACCTCAAGCACTGGAGCTCAGCTACATACTTGCATTGATGGTCGGTGGTATTGGAATGTATCTATTTTTGTCACATTACTTTGGAAATCTTTCGGGACTCGTCGGATCGATCGCATATATCAGCTCCCCATTTATCGCAGTAGAAATATTCGTTCGGAGCAATCTTGCAGAAATGTGGTTTTTTGCATTGTTTCCACTTGCACTCTATTTGTTGATCAGCGTTCGGAAAAAAACACTGTTCCCCACTGCTTTTATTTTAGCCGCACTCTTTACATCACATAATATTTTTTCATTGGTGTCCGTACCCCTGATCATCGTGTATGCATTCCTTCTGAAAAACAAACATGCGTGGCTTGCCATTTTCGGTGGGGTCATGTTGAGTCTGTACTTTTGGATCCCCGCACTTGGTGAGCTAGCTCAAGTACATGCAACACATGTTGCAACGCTCACTGAATTTACGGATCACTTTTTATGCCCAATCCAATTGTGGAGCTCTCCATGGGGATATGCAGGATCAGCTCCCGGATGTGAGTTTGACGGAATGTCCTTCATGCTGGGGAAAGGACAACTCTTGTTTGCTGGGATCGGTGTGCTATTTTTCCTCAAAATGTTTTTAAGTCGAAAAAAGAAAAAAATAGATGCCATCATCCCACTGGTAGCAATTCTCCTACTTGGTAGTATGTTTCTTACCGTTTCATACTCAGCATTCATTTGGAATATATTTAAGCCACTTCTTGCTGTCTTTCAGTTTCCGTGGAGATTTTTGTTATTTGTCATTTTTGGCCTCTCTTTCTTTGTCGCATACAGCGTCAATATCATGCCACGGTTTAAATCATTGTTTGCCGGAGGGGTAATATTCATACTTCTGATCATGAATGGTTCATTTTTCACTGCACAAAAAATGGATATACATACCTATGAAATGCAATATATGTCGGATGAATACATCTCAAATACTGCCGCATTCAAGGTTCCAGAATATCTTCCCACAACCGCAAATTATGAATTCTGGCATGATCTTGAGTCAGTTGATGTGTCTGATTTTGGCTTCAACAATGTCATTGTTCCTTCAGCCAATTCACGACAATCCAGAAGCGACTCTTCACACAACCCATTCAACAGATCGTTTGAAGCTGAATCAAATGTGCCAATAACACTCAATATCCATTCGGCATCATACTGGAATATTCTGATTGATAATCAAAAATTTACGCCAAAAATACTTGATAGCCTTGGTCGACCCATTATTGACCTTGCGTCAGGAAAAAATCATACTATTAAAGTAGCCTATCATCAGACGCCCCTCCAGCAATTTGCAAATATTTTGACTGTTTTGAGCAGTATAATGCTACTGTTCTATTCATATAAAGAATTCATATGGAAAAAAAACACAAAACACTAAAGAAAAACTCTATCATCAGTTTGATGAGTCTATTTTTTCAGAGTGGATACTCTGCGGTTCTTGGTTTGGTAGCAAACCTTGTCCTCACAATTGTTCTTGCACCTGAAATCTTTGGAATCTACATTCTTACTCTGTCGATTATTTCATTTTTAAATTATTTTTCTGATATCGGGCTTGCAGCATCGCTCGTGCAAAAGGACTCAGTCACAGATGATGATCTGCGTACGACATTTACTGTACAACAAATGCTGATCATCACGTTAATTACGGCTGGATTTCTTCTCACTCCCGTTGTGAAATCTTTTTACGAACTTCCTCCCGAGGCAATATATTTGTATTGGGCGCTCCTTATTGCATTCTTTTTCTCTGCTTTGAAAACAATTCCATCAATAAAACTTGAACGAAAGGTTCAATTTCAAAAAATAGTACTTGTTCAGATTGTAGAAAATACGGTATTTTATATCACGGTATCAATACTCGCGATTCTCGGATTTGGTCTTATGAGCTTTATGTATGCAGTACTGATTCGCTCAATCACCGGAACCATTCTTATTTATTACTTGTCTTTTTGGCTTCCGCAGATCGGTATTTCTACAAAAAGTCTCAAAAAATTATTGTCATTTGGCGTTCCATTTCAAACTAATACCCTTCTTGCCCTAGTAAAAGATGATCTCATCCTCCTTTTTCTCGGAAAAGCTTTGGGGCTTGAAGCACTTGGGTATATTGGTTGGGCAAAGCGATGGGCAGAATCTCCGATCCGAATGATTATGGATAATGTAAATAGAATCCTATTTCCCATTTTCTCTCGCATGCAAACAGAAAAAGAACGTATGTCGCAACTTCTTGAAAAAGTTATCCGGTATCAAACGCTTATTCTTGCCCCGGCATTTGTTGGAATGGTACTTCTCATGGATCGTTTCGTGCATCTCGTCCCAAAATATAGCAAATGGGAGCCAGCACTTCCCATATTTTACTTGATTGTCATTTCGGCTTTTTTTTCATCGTTTTCAAGCCCATTTACCAATCTGTTCAATGCGCTTGGAAAAGTAAAAACGACCTTTAAATTTATGGTGTATTGGACCATAATGTCGTGGATTTTGATTCCAATTCTCACCTCGATGTATGGCATGATTGGATTCCCGATTGCGCTCATTATCTTATCCCTTACCTTTATTGCAATCATATTTGTAGCTAAAAAATATGTTACCTTTTCATTTATCAAACAGATCTTTCCTGGAATTATCTCGAGCCTCTTTATGGGGGTGTTTGTGTACATTACGCTCTTTCAAGCACCGAGTTGGATACAGTTTGTCGCATCGATCGTAATTGGCGCCATTTCATACGTCCTCATATTGTATCTGGTGTTCAAGATCAATATAATGAATGAAATTACATCCCTAATAAAATATGACTGATATATCTGTGCTCGTCGTAGCAAAAAATGACACGGAACACCTCTTTGATACAATCAATTCTGTTGTTCCTTGGACTAAAGAAGTGCTGATTATAGACATAGGAATTCCAAAGGAGGTTCTGACAAAACTCAAAAAAACCAAAGTTATCATAATCCCCAACAAGGGCGAGGTAACATATGCAGATCAGATTCGAAATAAAATCACCAGTTATGCATCATCTTCATACGTGTTCTTTTTAGATCCAGATGAAATCTTACCAAAAGATCTACAAGAATATATTCAAGAAAATTACCAAAAATATGACGCCTTGTCATTCCCAAGAAAAAATATCATTTTTGGCAAATGGATCCAGCATGCAAGATGGTGGCCAGATCATCAACTCAGACTCTATAAAAAAAAGGTAGGGACATGGGAACCAGAAATACATTCAAAACCTGCAATTAATGGAACAACTCACACAATAGAACCCCAAGAAAAGCTTGCAATCGTACACTACAATTACAAGAATCTTGATCATTACATTGAGAAAATGGCCCGTTATGCCAAAGCGGAAGCAAATGATTATATAACTCAAAGCAGAAAGCTTACCATTTCAGATGCATTCTCAAAAGGTGTCCAAGAGTTTATCAGCAGATTCTTTGCTGGTGATGGATACAAGGATGGTATGCATGGATTTATCCTGTCATTCCTTCAAAGTATTTATTACCCATTGGTTTATTTTTATTACTGGGAACAAAAAAAATATTGTAAAGTCGGTGAAGATGAAATAGCAACTTCCGTACAATCCTATTACAAAGAGTTATTCCTCCAATCTGCTTATTGGGCTCCAATAAAAGGAATGAAATCGTTGCTTTCACATATACAATATTTCATCATTTCACGCCTTACAAAATGAAAATACTGAGTTTTGTCCAGAAATATAAACTCCTTATTTCAATAATCGCTTTTGGTGTTGGGGTACGGCTTTTTTTCGCTTTTTCATTCAACCACCTCTTTGACTATTTCAATATTCTTGTTCTTTCAAAGTCAGTAGCAGACACCAATAGCTTGCTTGAAGGTTTTTTTGTCCTAAAAAATGCCATTCAACATGAATCTCAGTTGTTTGGGAAAATATACTATCAAATTATTGCCGGGTGGCTTCATTTCCTTGACGCAATAAAAATTATTGATCTTGGGTTTATTTTTGATACAAAGCCGTATGACCCAAAAACTCCATACATGAATGGGTTTGGTCACTGGGGACCATTGCACTATCAAGTGACAGCGATCAAGATGATTCAGTTTTTGTATGAGGGCATATTTTTATTCTTTTTTTTATCCACGATTCGACTTATCAAAAAACACTCGTATCATGCACTCATAATTGGAGGTCTCTTTTGGGCCCTCAACCCATTTATGATATATGCCACATATGTGCCATTTCAGTCCGATCTTGCGATGACGACATTTCTTCTCGCAGGAGTCTATTTTGCGATTAAAGTACTACAAAAAAATGAAAAAAAGATAACATCTAAAGAAATGATAATGATGAGTATCTGCTTTGCAATTGGCGCAATTATTAAACAAGTCCAATACTGTTTATTGTTCCATTTCTCATACTATTGACTCCATCGGCGAAATCATTTTTCCTCAATTCAGCCATTTTTGGGACTCTGTATTTGCTTGTTTCTCAACCATTTGCATCAGATTCAGGACTGATGAAAACTTTTTTTCTTGCATCGGCAGAATCCACAGCTCTTTTTAACTTTACACTTAATAATGCCTCAGTCATGATCATGACGTACGGATTGATGCTCGTGCTCATTTTTATAAACAGATCAAAAATTAGAAAAAATCCGGTGAATCTTCTCCGTATTGCAATCATTCTCCTCTCATTAATATATATTTCTGAAGATTTATCATTCCTGTATGCTCAGTTTAATATCTGGATCATGCCATTTCTGATGATAATGGCATTTGTTGATCCAATATTTGCGGTTTTCTTAATTATCCCAGTTATTGGATTTTATCGATGGATTATTATCGACAATGGTGCAACTACTGGATCAATGTGGTTAACCTTTGGAGCTCCACTCGATAAAATACCTTCGTTTGAGAGTCTGATGAATACTATTCTTCAACCAAAACTTATTCATCGATTTATCAATTCGTTCTTTATCCTTGGACACTCTCTGATCATTTTTTATAGTCTAAAATACTGGAATCATACGAAGGTATTTATAAAAAATCTACCTCTTGTATATGTCCCCATTTCCCTTGCAACAATCTATTTGTGCTTTTTTCTGTTTGATTTTTCTGTACGCTCAAATCTCACCCAGATCACCAACATTAAATACTTTGAAACTCACCAACAACTTCTTTCAAATAATCCAGTTTCATTTATTATCCTCAATCGAGATAAAAGGCCAATAACGGGCATAGAAATTGCACTGATGCGGAAAAGTATTCAAAAAAATGACTTTGTAGTTCTTGAAGCAATGAATGACGATGGGTCTATGCTGATTCATAAAGAAGTAAATGATTACACCATTCCAAACGGTTTTGGTGAATTTTATATTCCGTTTGGAAAAAAACTTCACAATGAAAAAATCATCATAACTGTCCGTAAAAAATATGGACAGAATCAAATTCTTATTCAGCAATCCGATACCTCAAGCTTCGAAAGTAGTCGCGAACAAAATTATGGACAGTATGATTCATTTTATGACAATAGACCAGTAAAAATATCCTTCCCAAATTCAAAATATAAAGTAAATATTTTAGGATCATACACCGTAAATGACATGATTGGCAATGTGAAACATCATATTAGTCAGCGTCCAACCTTTTATTATGCATATTTTAGTCTTTTTGTAATAACATTCCTTGGAGGAGGAATTGCTTCTGGTGTATTTCTGTATAAAAATCGAAAACTATTTCATGAACACTCTTAAAGAAACACTTGTGTATCTTAAAAAACATCCATCGCTGTTTTTTATCATTGTTCCCGCTGCATTCCTGACACTCCTGCCGTTTGTTTTCGATGGCCAAACAGGCTGTGTAAATAATGTATGTGGATTTATTGTCGGCACCAACTATCGTGATGGGATCTGGTTTCAGGCAGTTGCTGCAACCTCTTTCAAGACATTCCCATTTCAAATGCCAAACTTTGCAGGCGAAACGTTGAGTGGGTATCATTATATACCCAATCTCGCTGCATACCTCCTCTCACTTATGGGAATTCCCATTGCAGTAACCTATTACAAACTCATTCCGATTTTTTACTTCTTCTTCTTGACTACACTCATTATTCATCTCGGCAGAAAGATAATGAATAAACCACTCTTTGTTGGAATACTGTTGTTTATTACATACTTTGGGATGCACCTTTCTCTTCTCACATCACTCTATCATTTTGGAGAGATTCGAAATCAAGTATTGATAAATACGTTTCAAGCAACTCGAATTCTTGAAAGTCCTCATACTGCAATCGCACTCCTTATCATGTTTTTCATTCTTTCAATGCTGTACATTAAAAACCTCAACTTCAAACATCGAACTCTAATCAGTATAATGGTTTTTCTTTCTTTTGGAATAAAATTCTATGTAGCCTTCTCAATAATGATTTTTCTTTTTGTTTTTGAACTCATTCAAGCTATTCAAATAAAAAAAATAAAACCCTTCATCATCCATAACAGTATGTATGGAATTGGCGCGTTACTGGCAATCCTCATATTTTATGATCCATTTGGCAGGTCAGAATCGGTATTTATTTTTTCACCGTTTTCTACCGTACATCACCTCATTGAAAGTCCAAATTTATTTTATTCTAAACAGTTGGTGCTTGCACGATATTTTTTATATGAAAACGGCTGGTCACCACGACTGTTATTGATTGAGATATATTCTGCGGTTCTTTTCATGGTCTTTTACTTTGGAACCCGTATTCTTGGACTTATAGATATTGCTCATCAAAGTATCATGAGAAAAATCAAACCGATTGAGATTTCAATTGCAGTATCAATATTCATCTCAACACTGGTATCTATCATGTTTATTCAGAAGGGAGATTGGTTCAATCCGATCCAATTTGCAGTACCCGCTGCATTTTTAATGAATATTTTTGCTGCAAAGTTTTTATTTAATAGTATAAAAAAACATAAAATGTTGGGGACGATTCTTCTTTTCGTTGTAGTGCTTATTACCTTTCCAGCAAATCTCTTTAATGCGACATACCTTTCTAATCCTGGAAGATTGGTGATTCCACAGGACGAGATGAATGCACTCAATTTTCTTAAAAACCAACCTGAAGGAACGATTTTTGCACCGCTTGACGCAAATGACATGGCATATGTTTCCGCATTTACAGGGAAGCCAACGTATCTGAATTTTATGTCAGTATTAGAAAATTCGGAGATCAATGTGAAAGATCGCTCTTTGATTCTAACACACCCAAAAACTATCATCACAAATTCACTAACTGATTATCAATATCTTCCAAAATCTTACGAATTGACTGCACAATTGTATGCGACATGTGCTGCTTCAAAAGAACATACAATCATATTTGAAAATAAAGAAGTAGTGATATGCTCAAAGAAATAATGCTATTCTTCCATTGAGTTTGTACTCATACGAAAACCAAGAAGTTCGTTTCTTCCCTGAATTCTTTCCAACTGAACAGTATCGATACTCGTCGGACAGTCGTATCGATTTACATAAAGAATATTTCCCTCTTCGGTAGAATCATCTATCTCAGGACAAGATGATTCTACAAATAGTACAGAATTAATAGAAGATATCTTCACATCTTTTTCAAAAAATTCAGCGTATTTTTTTCCAAAATTGTTTGAATAAAATAAATAGTAAATCGCGGATGTTCCCTCTGACGGAATTATTACCCGATCATACTCATGTTCATGCTGAAGAACATATTCAACCATCTGTTTGTATCCATCGTTTCTTCTCAGAGATGTTGTCAAATCACTTTGCACCGAGTATTGATGCCAAAAATATAAAAACTCTGTTGATATCATCAGAACTACCCCAAAAATAAGGATTTTTTTATATGGGAGTAAAGTCATTTTATATGCACCATATGCTACAGGGATCACGAGCAAAACACTCATAAAAATCGATCTGTGAATGTTTGGCGATCCAGAGAACGTAAGCGCTGCTGGTACAGGAGCCAAGAGTAATAAAAAAATGAAATACAGTGCCATTTTGTTATCTATCTTTACTTTCAACTTTGAAAAAGGAATTACTGACAAAATAATGAGGAAAAAATAGGTGTAATAAATTAATCCCTGATCTGGAATACTATATCTTGATTCAGCACCAAAGCTTGAAATAAGAAAGTTTGGAGAAAAATAACGCACATATTGAGTAATAAACTCGCGGCCATATCCAATAATTTTATTGTGAAATATTCGCGCTTGTAAAATATTTCCTTGTCCAGTTGCGTATATTTGTTCCTGAATTTTTCGCTCTACTCCAGCGAGCGGACTAAATATAGATGTTTGTTCAAAGCGGCCGGATCCCCACGGCGTTGTACTGATATACCCCGTTAGGATTATAAACCCAACAACAACCAATATGGTGCTTAATAATGTATTTTTTGCTTTCCATAATTTTGGGAATAAAAAGGGAAGGGGGATAAACACCATTGGCGCATATATTCGAAATGGATGATATACAAAATAGGTAATGAGGAACAATGCTGCGGCACTAAAAAGATATTTTACCTTTCCGCTTCTGGCAAAATAAAGCAGAGCACAAATCCCTGTAAGAAATATGGTAGTTCCAATAATACCCTCAGTGGTTGATCGTGAAAGAACTAGATGCCATGGCATTATTGAAATAAAAAGCGCTGAAATCAAAGCAATAGATTTTTTTTGAAAAATCAAATAACTCAATAATGCTGTGGGGAAAACAACAAGGCTTCCGGCTAACGCAGCTGGAAATCGTACGGCAAATTCAGTAACTCCAAAAACAATGGTGCTTAAACCGACGAGATACATGGGCCCGATAATGTAATAATCTCCAAACTTATCAAAATACCATAATGGCCAACTATTTCCATAGAGATCAATACCATTTTGGAGAATGAATCTCCCCACATAGCCACTTAAGACTTCATCTTCCATGAAATTCATGGGAAGAGTACCCAAATGATACAATCGTAAAAATAATGCACTGAGCCAAAGGACACATATCAAAAGGAAGAATTTTTTATTATTCATTATCATTTTATCTCCTTAATCTCTCAACAATACGGCGCCAAATTTTGTAATCCATTTCGGATTAGCTGTATACACATAAATAATAAATCCAAAAAATAAAATACTCATCAAACTTATCATTTTGCTCACAAGGCGGACTTTTGTATCTTTAAATACAAATCGCAGATGATGCTCACCCGGGGGCACATTCACCGTTATATAACCTCTATGTGCAGGATCTTGCCATTGTATGGGGATTTCTTGCTCGTCAAGATATGCGTGCCATCCTGGAAAAAAGAATGTATAATCTGCGACAGTCAGATCTCCTTCTCCAATGATGCTCACTTCATGCTTTGTCGGCGAGATTGTCACCTCCATAACCTTTCCTTTCCCTTTCACAATCTCTATCTTTTGATCTTTTACTGGATAGTTTTTTGACTCATCCATCCAAATAGTGTTCATCATAACCGAGTGGATATTATCAATGTTATGGTAATATCGATCAAAGGTTGGATTATACTCACTCTTGGTATATATCTGGGGAAGTCTCAGAAATATAATTATTAACGCACATATCAAAATAAACATCTTTTGATATTTTTTCATTGAGTCCAATACAATAGCCAAAATCATCGGTGGTGCAAGAAGAAGAATATTTAAGAAGCGGTATGGAAACTGTACAGATCCTAACAAAGACACTTTCTCGTACAAAAATTCAGCACTTTGTAATATGAGAAGTGTTGAAATGCTCCCTAATACAAGAAAGTACCCCAAGCTTCTCCTATTCTTGTTCTTTGTATTAAAAATGTAGAAGATAAACCCAAATCCAAGAAGCGCAATCTCAGGAAATCCCACCTGCACGCGATTGCATCGTAACTCAACGGTATCTCCATCTGGACACGTATAATCCCATTTCTCAATGAACAGTTGTGAAGGAGTTAATCCACTCCCTTTTGCAAGCATGTTTCCCGCCTGACCGATGTAAAAATACTTTAACTCAAGTTTCAGTGGTAATAAATAAAAAGCATTTATACCGATCGCAAGTGCTATTGCTGATGAAATCGTGATCCACATAAGAAGGCTTCGATGAAAATACAGGAGAAATAATAAAGTCATCAATCCTGCAAAAAGAATGTACATCGGGTGTGTGAACAATATGAGAGAAAACCATACAGTAATATTCACAAATACGCTCAGCTTATTTTTGTTTTTTATCGAATCAAAAAGTGAGTACAACAAGAATGGAAGAAATGCTGCTGCTGCAAACTCCGGAAGAGCTCCACGAATATATAAATTTAATATTCTGTAGGCTGACAAAGAGTAGAGTAAGCTTCCCACAAGTGCGGGAAACAGGTGAACAAATCTTCGAAGAAGAAGGTAGCATCCAAATACAGATATCAAGGAAAAAACTGCCCACAACAATTTGTAACTTAGTATGGGATTATTGGTAAACAACGAAAAGACTCCACCCAAATAACTCGTCATCGGGTGGGCAATAAGACCAAATGGAAGTCCATAATTGGCAACTCCCTGCGTCCAAACGACAGGAAAATAATGCTGTCTTAGGGCATCATGAAATTGTGCAATCATCGTTACATGGGAGGGAGTGTCAAATGAGGACCACAATCCAACTATCACAAATATTGGATACACGAATGATAAAGCAATAACAGAAATGATTACTGACACTGAATATACTCTGTATTTTTTTAAAAATAGATCAGTTAATTTATTTATTTTCATTTCATCTGTAATATAGAAACTTCATCATTTTCATATCCTATCGCAAATGTCTGATCAAGTTTTTCTCCACAATGATCTAAGATTGTTCTATCATGCCCTTTCACATAATAAATATAGTCAATATCATCAAACAAACTACAATCATTATCATTCACTCGTGCAAGTCGCTTGGAAAAATCGACCCCAATAATATTGAGTGGTCCCATATGGGCAAGATACAATTGCTTGTTGGTAAATGCAGCAACATATCCTGATGTACGATAATCAAGAAATGAGTACCCCTCTGGCGCCTTGAATGAGTTAAATATGACTCCATTTGGTTGGTTTTTCAAATAATTCATTGCCTCGACTTCTTTTTGCGATATGTAGAGAGTATCGGGCCTGGTAAACGAATATACTGTCTGTATTGTCGTTGGGAATGCAAGAATCAATATGCTTATTACAAAGACCAGTGATTTTTTTCCAAATGTTCTCATTGTATCATCAAGCAAAATAACGATCATAACATTTGAAATAAAAATTCCATAATACCCAAACTGGACCGTATTCCACCAATCCCCTTTTTGTATCAGAAACACTGAAAGAGCAATGGATGCAAAAACAGTTCCCAATAGATACAGGTCAAATTTTGATCGTTTAACGATAGCCTTTATGGACAAATATACTATGCCGATTATTCGAACACCAAAATTGAAAAATATGTACAGCACAGTGCTGAGAAATTCGATGTACACCAATCGTGGGCTCCATCCATGTTCATACAAATAATACCTTGCGTTGACCATATCTTTCATATACACCATATTGGGAGCCTCAATCATAGAATGCACTGTGGCAAATGGTGAAAAGGTAAATATTGAGCCAGTCTGTGTGGCCTGAAAAGGATTGTAGAATAAAATAACACTGCCTATGGTAAACAAAACGAAAATTAATGCCGGTTTTATTAACAACTTGATATTTTTTTTATCAATCACCCAATCTAAAAGATAGAAAAATAAGATGAGCAGGCTGATCACCCCCCCATAGAATTTGAGCCCAAAAATAAAGAACGTAAGGGTACCCATCACGATGACATCTGACAATGATCTACTTTTGGATTTGAGAAGAGTTAGCTGTGCAAGAATCATGGGCAAGGTAAGAGCAAACTGTGTGTTGAGAAGGGTCGTCATTGACTGAAGGGAAAAAGATTGAGTACCTTTAAATATTGATCCGTCATGATAGAGTTGGAGAAAATATCCAAAATGCCCCGCAAAATACACAAAGAACAAACTTAACAAAACAAATTGTTTTGTATCACGAATTTTGCGAGCAAAGGAAATGGTTAAAAGAGTGTAAAAACAAAACCATATGATCGGTACTATTTTAAATAGAGATACGATTGATGGAATACCAATCAATGAAAAGCCATACAAAATAATATCCATCAAAATATTGTATCCAGAGAGAATAGAACCAGCATAGGTGGGTACTTGAAATGGATACGTACGAAAGGCGACATTTGCAATCTCCAAATGCCACATACTATCGTGACTGTGCACCCCCCAAAAATGGATACCACACCGACCTCCTAAGCAAAAATCTGTACCACTTGGCATCATGACAAGCATTTGAAAAATAAATGCTGGAATGATCAGAAGCAGTAAGAGCTTGTTCTTTTTGATATAATCAAATGCATGGCCAAGCATATTGCCATTATAACCGTTGTCTATAATAATTACACGATTCTTGACGAATTTTGTAAGTCGCTACATAAGCAATCTTCAAATAATTTTCACCTTTATATTGCCGACGCATCCAACAAGAAGCAGTCAATCGCAGTAGCACAGATCTCGCATACTATTCTCCCTATTGAGAATAAAGGCTATGCTCACGGGGTCAATGCTGGATTAACTCAAGCAAAAAATGACGGTATTAAGAAATACTGTGTCATTAATGATGATGTTTACTTTGAAAAGACACTTACCGCCGATTTAGAGAAAACTTTTAAGTCTCATCCAAATACTCTTTTTGGTGGAAAAATTTATTACGCCTCAGGATATGAGTTTCACAAAGATCAATATGAATCAAAAGATTTAGGGAACGTGCTTTGGTATGCGGGTGGCTCTGTTAATTGGAATCATGCAACAACAATCCACCGGGGAGTTGATGAAATTGATCAAGGACAGTATGATCATGAAGAAAAAACACAATTCATCACCGGCTGTCTCACTTGTTTTGATAAAAAAGCTCTTGATACTATTGGCTTTTGGGATGAACAATATTTCTTATATTATGAAGATGCGGATTTTTGTGAACGAGCAAAACAAAAAGATATTCCACTTTTATACGTTCCATCAATAAAAATCTGGCATAAAAATGCTCAATCAACTGAAGGATCTGGATCAACTCTACACCAAATGCAGCAAAAAAAATCTCATCTGAGATATACCCTTAAATATGCCCCGACGAGAACCAAAATACATGTCGTAAAGAATTATTTTTTTACAAAGTAGTACTTTCGAGCCAAGAGATATGCGATATTGAGTCCAAATGCTACGTAAACAATACTGTATTTTATACTCATTTGTTCCCAGTTTCCAAATCGAATAAATGGATAATATGAAATAAGAAGTCCTGTAAAAAAGAAGGAAAAATTATGTATCTGTTTTGGAAATAGAGGGAGAAACGCAAATATTGTCAAAAAATACCACGGTCGCAAATCGGATGTAAATGACAAATAAAGGACGATTCCAATTTGAATCATAAAGAGCAATTTATTCCATTTAATGGTTTTATCGCCTAAAAACAGAACCGGAAGCGTAAGATATTTTATTCCGACAGATGCAAGAAAAAATATTCTCGAGTACATAGTTTTGGATCTGCTCAGTAAATAAATTCCTATGAACGCAAGCACAACACCAATCAGATCATTGTGCGCATTCATGAGACCCTCAACAATAATCAATGGACTTGTTGCAAATATCATTGCCCACTTCTTGTCCATTTTATTCAAAATGTACACTCCAAGACCATAAAATATGAAATTGAGCAGTTTGAAGAAGAGAAAATTGAGTATAAATTTTCCAAATCCCAAGAATGATGGCACAAGCGTCAGAGGTAAAAATACTGGACCATAGGGATATGATCGGTGCGTCCAGTGCATAAATCGAATCCACTCATCATTTGGATAACTCCCGGGAATATGAGTATATGGATTGTCTCCATAGAATGTCAAAATCTTTGCATCAAAAATATAATTGAACAAATCATGAGATAAAAAGGGATATGAAAGTACCGAAAAAAATGAAATAATTCCAATAATTTTCCAAAGTGAATGTCGTTTGTAATTCTTTACAAAATGCCAGTGAAACAGAAAGAGAAGAAAGAGTAAAAGAATGTAAACTATGGTTGAAGTTTGTCTTTGATAGTAGCCAAAGTATACTAACGGGTCTCGAAACGATACCCAAAGTGGGTGATTAATCAAAGTAAGATTCGGATCAATGAGCGCATAAGAGTATACAAACAATCCAACAAGGACAGGTGCAAAAAATATCAGCATCTTAAGGTTTTGAAATTATTGAGAATGAATCGTTCTGCTCTAAAAGAGCATAATCAATATTATTTTCTTTCAAATTATTTAGCGCCCAATTTCTCGTAATTGCAACAAATGGTTCATCCTCATTATTGAATAATGCAACGAGTGTTTTTCTATCTCCCAACTCAAATGCCACCTGTCGCATATGTTTATCTGAGTAATACAATGCTAACGGTAGAAAATCATCGTCCAGAAATATCGTTTCATCATATTTGCTTACCCGTTGAGAAATATCTACATCATCGGGAGTATATTTACTTTCTGGTATTACTTCGTGGTAAAAAATATTCATCTGCCAAAAAGCAATAAACATAATTGCACATACATATACACCAGAAACAACAATAGTATTTTTCAAAAGTTTTCGAATAAAAGAAAATGCTGAATTATTTACTCTAAGTAAATTATTTAAGATGCAAATGAGCCTCTCCTCAAGATCCCATAATCCATATGAGACGGTAAGCGCCAGAGGTATATACATTGGAATCAAGTGCCAAAGCTGAGTTTCATCAGAGGTTAGAAAGGGATATAAAATTACAATATTTAGAACGAGCAATGGGAGCACATTTTTTTTGATAAATCGAAAGGAAACAAGGATATAGCCCATTGTCAAAAGCCAAAGATAATACCACTTGCGAACACCCATATGGAGATAATAAAGAGGCAACTCTGCTTTAATATGAAAATATGAAGCAAAATCTTTATTTCTTGTACCAATTTTTAAGAAATGATGTTGGATGAAATCTGAATAAGAAATATAATTTATATAATACCATGGAAGCACAAGAGCCAAAAACAGTCCGATTCCCAATAAGAAAATCTTATGGTTCTTTTTTACCTGTATTATCTGATAAAAAATAATGATAAACAGGACTGGTGCTGCTGATAATCCAATAAGTGTCTTCGTGAGCATAAGTGCCCCGAAAGATAGTGACATTGCGGGAAACCAATAAATTTTTTCACGCACCTTCAGCGCAAGATATATACTAAGGAGATAAAAGAATACAAATAATGAATCAAGATTCCCGGATCGTACACGAATTACATACCAAACTGATGTGCCAAGTATCATTGCTGCTGAAAATCCAATGACTTTTTTTTGAAACAATTTTATTGACACTTGATATATCAAAATAATACTTAATAGTCCTGCACTAGCCGATGGTAAACGAGTCGAATATTCGCTAATACCAATCAGTTTGTAGGTTAAAGCCATTATCCAGAACCCCATGGGGGGGTGATCATAAAAAGGGATTCCATTCCACGTTAGCAAAAAAATATTCCCTGATCTGAGCATTTCCCGTGCTATTGATGCATACCATGCTTCATCCCAACTTCCCAGTGTTGTCCAATCAAGGCGGTAAAAGAATAAAAACCCGAAAAAGAATACTAATAAAAGAAGGTAAATATGCTTAGAAACAACATTAAGTATCGGTCGCATAGACTATCGAAATATTAATGAATTCAACATGTTTGGATTTGAAGGGATCTCAACTTCTTCAGGGGACAGAGTGTATTTATGAAGAAAAAACGTTGGAGAAAATTGTCTGATCTCATCAGGCTTCTTTTTAATCCGCACATCATATAATTTCCAGTCGACAGAATTTACCGCGTGATGATTACCTGGATCATCGATGAGAAGATATGTTGTTGGTTTTTTTTGATATGGAAAACCCGTTTTATCAACATTTTTTCGATCCTCATAATGAAGAGCATATTGAGATGAATATCCAAATAAATCTGTAGTAAATACATAATACCCAAACTCCGATGGTGCATCTTCGACGACCTCTTTTGCTATGGAATGGAAAAATTTCCATCCTCCTCCAACTCCTTCATGATCGTGAACATTTTTTTTATAAAGCATATTTATATTGCTGAGAAGAATTATCGTCACGATACTTAGAAATAATTTTTTCCCAATATATTTATGTGAAGACGCAACAATAATGCTGATTATGCTGACAAACGGCCAGTAATAGTATCCCCAAAACGCTCCTTTATATGGCAAAGTAACAACCCAATAACCCAAATACATCACAATAAATAAGACATACGGATTTTTAAATGTAAGTTTTTTAACTCCATGAACAATTCCCGACATCATACTAAATACGATCAAGAAGGTAATCCACAACACATTTGAACCCACCATTCCAGGCGTATCATTTATGAGAGTATTGATTCTCGAAATAAGCAAATCATAAAATGAGATGTCCACTTTTCCGGTATTTTCCACACCGCTCAAATAGTTGAAAACTGAGTGAATCTGCAAAAAATTATGCCGTAGTTCAAACAACGCATAACTTGAAAGTGGTATAACGATAGAAAGAAATGCTGCAATATGAAGAAGTTTTTTTTTCTTTACTTTTCGAAATATCTGATACAGAATGATAGGCGTCACAACAAGAAGAAGCGGTACTCCAAATGCCATTTGAAATTGAATAATACACCCAAGAACAAACATCGTTGCACCAAGAACATATGGATTCTTTTTTTTGATATACAGCCATATAAGATACATAAATAATGGTGCGAGCAAAACAGCACCGGCAGGATTGAAAAATGCATAAACCGAAGCACCGGTCGATGAAGCAAACAGAAGCGACCCAGCCATTGCTGTGGTCTTATCAAACATGTTCTTCCCAACATAATACACAACGCCTATGCTCAAAATAAATGCAACCAGCCAAAACCAACCAACTATGACAGGATTTCCTCCACCAATAATATATGCAGGCAGATTGAGATAGAGCCACAATGGACCATGAAATACACCTGGAATCCCACCTGAGTGTGGCCCAATGAGAGTAATATTTTTGTTGTAAAATACATCCTCTAAAAGAAGGAAGTCGCGCGCAATGTCTGTATTGAAGTCAATGTCCCCCTGTAGCATCGGCCATGCAGAAAAAAGAATGATGGCTGAAAGAATAACAATAAATACGATTGTAGAAAGCTTCTTCATTATTAGTTTGGTAATCGGTTTGAAATTTATTCTGTGCTCAAGTGTAAAATTATTATACAATCTACATACATCAAATGATAATTGAATATTGTAGCAAATACGTAACGACAAAAATTGCATCAACAATTTTACTCCTTTATTTTGTATTCTTGCTTGTCCTCCAAATGTCTTTGCATTGGAAAGATTATTCGCGACCATTTCAAAAAGAATTCCTATACACCCTTTATTACAACTCACAATGGGTAAATCCCGAAAGCAACTATGGCATTGGGGATGATGGACTCTACCAAGTAGCTGGACATACACTTGCGACCAAACATGAATTTTTTACTATCAACCCCGAGATGCCACCACTGGCTAAGTACATATATGGATATTCTATCCAATTTTTTGGAAATGCTGAAACTGCAGCAATGATAATGTATGTACTTGCGCTCTTTGTTTTTGCGCTCCTAGTACGGAAACACCTTACAGATCAATTATTGCAAATAGGTGCACTTATTTTTTTTATCACCGATCCTCTCCTTTTCGAGCAATCGTACATCACAATGTTCGACCTTCCCCAACTCTTATTTTTGCTCATGCATGTCTTTGCAATGACATTGATGGCAGGGGGGGAAACCACTAAAAGGCGCCAATTGATGCTCACAGTGTCTGCAGGTTTGACACTGGGGTTTTTCATATCAGTAAAAATTGCATTTCTTGCAAGTATCATCATTTTAGTCGATATCTACACATTATATCAAGCACGCCGTTTGTGGCGACTCATCCCTATCGGCATTCTTTCAGGACTCGTTTACATCTCGTCATATCTCATGTATTTTGTTCAAGGCCACAGCTTCATAGAGTTTCTAAAAAATCAGAAATGGATGGTACACTTTTATTTATCATCAAATGTAAAACCGGTATTTGGAACAGCTTTCACGACTCTTTTTGCAGGAAAAACCATCGGCTGGGGTGATCAATCAGCATGGACACGTGTTCCCCAGTGGACCATTCTCTGGAGTGCATATGTCATCACTTTTATTTTTGGTGCAATTAACATCATGAGGACTGCAAAAGAAAACACAGACGCTTCGTACATTTCAATTGTCTTTCTTGCAACAGGACTCCTTAGTGCATATACATTTCTTCCGTTTTTCACGAGATACTTGGTTCTTTTGATTCCGCTGTTTATCATTATATTTTTTAGAACATTAGAATCACTTCAAGTAAAAGATCAGTATCGGTATATAATTACCGCAATGCTCTTTATTATTCATTTCTCTTTTTTCTGGATCATATGAAAAATATCAGCGTCATTATCCATACGAGAAACGAGGAATCAAACATCAAGGATTGTATCGCGTCCGCAAAACTCCTCAGCAACTCAATTACGGTCATTGATATGGAAAGCAGAGACAAAACCGCTTCAATTGCAAGAAAAGAGTCTGTAATTGTCAAATCATTTCCATACTCACAATATGTTGAACCTGCCCGTGAGTTTGGCATCAATCAGGCACAAACCGACTGGGTATTTATCTTGGATGCAGATGAGAGAATGACGAAAGAGCTTTCAGAAGAAGTTATATCTATCATCCAATATTTTCAGGAGAACTCTCCAACCCATTTCTTCATTCCAAGAAAAAACATATTTGGCAAAAGAAAATGGTTAAAACATGGCGGGTGGTGGCCAGATGAACAAATAAGGCTCATATATAAACCGTCATTTATTTCCTGGCCAAAACAAATCCACTCAACCCCAACAATCAAAGGACAAAAAGGAAAACTTCAAAACTCTCTTCTCCATTACTTTCATGGAAATATTCATCAGATGGTTGAAAAAACAATGATTTTTGAAGATATCGAATCAGACCTTTTATTCCAAGCTGGTAAAAAGGTACACACTCTCACCTTCTTTCGAAAATTTTTGGGCGAGCTGTATCGACGACTGGTCAAACACCGCGGATTTTTGGATGGACAGGTTGGTATAATCGAAAGTGTCTACCAGGCATACTCGAAAACAATTACCTATCTTTTTCTCTATGAAAAACAACACACGCACGAAACGAAAAAAAGTGGGTCTCTATGACCCATTCCTTGATGTCATGGGTGGCGGTGAACGACATATTCTCTCAATCCTTCAGGTACTCGACTCTGAAGGATACGATGTTACCATCTTCTGGGATCAAGATCTTTCGACTCAAATAAAGCACACGTTGAAACTTCAATTTCGTTCACTCTCCTTTGAAAAAAATGTCTTCAAAAAAGGGACCGCTTTTAAACGCTTAAAAGAACTTCAAACCTTTGACCTGTTCTTTTATGTGACTGATGGGAGTTATTTTGTATCATCGGCACACAAAACCTTCATCTTCTGTATGGTTCCGGATAAAAAACTCTACAATATGAACCTTGTAAACAAAGCAAAGACAGCAAACGCTCTGTTTATTGCAAACTCGATTTTTACCAATAATTGGCTTGAAAAATGGGGACTTCATTCGACCGTCATTCATCCGTATGTTGCAGAAGAATTTATTGATACTCCAGCTCGTCATCCGAAAGAAAAAATAATACTTTCAGTCGGGAGATTTTTTCCCCACCTGCACTCAAAACGTCAGGATATTGCAATAAAATGGTTTTCAAAGCTGAAAAAGCAGTATCTAATCTTCAAAGACTACTCACTCCATCTTGCAGGCTCAGCAACACAAGAAGATAAAGAGTATTTGAAAGAACTTCGACTCCTTTCTGCTCATGACAAATCAATCGTATTTCATGAAAATATTGCATATGAAAAGCTCGTATTCCTCTATCAATCTGCGCGATATTATTGGCATTTTGCAGGAATTGGCATTGACGAAAATATTCATCCAGAAAAAACTGAACACCTCGGGATAACTCCGCTTGAAGCAATGGCGAGCGCCTGTGTCACTTTTGCATATAAGGCAGGTGGCCCAAAAGAGCTCATTTTTAATGGGAGAAATGGCTATTTATTTGAAGATCAAAAACAACTCTTCTTTCTGATGGAGCAAGTCCATCAGAATCCTCAACAACAAAACATTATAAAAGCAACCGCTCAGAAGTTTGTCCGGGATAATTTTTCCTATGAGGTCTTTGCAAATCGAGTAAAAGAAATTCTCTTATGAAAACCCATATTTCGGTCATAATCCCAACATATAAAAATAATAAGCTCCTGCAAAATCTGGAGACAAATATAAAATTCCTCAGTGAATGTGAGGTTATTGTGGTAAATGACAACCCTGATAACTCCATACCTGACCAGCTCTCTTCAATGAATGTTCGAGTCATTCATCATCTAAAAAACAAAGGCTTTGCTGGTGCAATCAATTCAGGAGTACATGCTGCCAAAGGCACGTACATATTTCTGCTCAATGACGATGTACTTCTTCAAGATAGCTCATTTCAAAATGCGGTAAATGATTTTGAAAATAATCCCCATCTGTTTGCGATCTCATTTGCTCAGATTGAAAAAAATAAACAAATTGTTGGGAAAAACATTCTCTTTTTTCAAAATGGATTCATCCAGCATGATCGTGCAGACAATCTGAAAAAGGGCCCGACCGGGTGGGCTGAGGGGGGATCCGCGATCTTTGATGCAAAAAAAATAAAACAGCTTGGAGGAATGGATGAGCTCTACTCGCCATTTTACTGGGAAGATATTGATCTGTCCTACCGAGCAAAGCTCCTTGGCTATGATGTCATTTTTGATCCTGATATTCAAGTAATTCATCACCACGAGACAACTATCGGAACACAATTTTCCAAACAGAAAGTCAATTCAATCGCCTACCGAAACCAACTCATTTGTATCTGGAAAAATATCTCCTCACCATCACTCATCATTCAACACAAATATTACCTCCTCAAATTGCTGGTGCAATCAATCCTCAAAGGTGATACCATTTTTTTGAACGGATTCTTTCAGGCATTCCTATTATTTCCTCAGATTCTCATTAAGCGATTTTCAGTTGCGCGCACATGCTCCGATCATGAAATACTTAACAAACATACTCAATAAAAAAGAGTTTCTTATTATCGCCATCTTTGTGCTCATTTCTGCTTTTTTGCACCTGCGACAAATCGGCTTTCCGTGCATGAACTCTGACGAGGCTTCATTTGCATACAATGCATTTTCTATCTCGGAAACAGGACGAGATGAGTATGGGTCATTCATGCCGAGCAGATTTTTGGCATTTGGAGAAAACAAATTACCAGTGACCATTTACTCAATTGTCCCATTTGTTGCTCTTTTTGGACTCAATGATATCGCAGTTCGGCTGCCATTTATCTTAATTGGCATTCTATCACCACTATTGTTTTATATTCTGAGCAAGAAATTATTTGGAAATACGAATATTGCTCTCATTGCATCGTTTCTCGCAAGTATTTCACCATGGATTCAGATACTTTCACGGCACATTCATGAAGACACCATTATGCTTGTAATTACAATCGGCATACTCATTTTTCTTGCAAGACTGTATGATCAATTCAAAATGCAAACCGTATTATTTTTGGCACTCATTACCGGCATTGGACTGTTCACCTATCATATCGGTAAATTTCTCGCGTTATTTGTACTCGGATGGGTCATTTTTCTCGGTATTCGAAATAAAGTATCGATCAAAAAAATCTCAACATATGTACTGATCCTCATAATTCCCATGCTTTTATTCTTGATTACTGAGCTTATTCATCCATCAACTCGTGTCGGAAATCTTCTTTTTACCAGCAATCCAGGGTTTACTCTTCAGATCGAGGAGCTCCGCAAAGAACATGATTCACGAGCAATACATAATAAACTAACCCAATCTATTTCTGTGATCACCAATCAGTATTTATCGTACTTTTCACCAGAATTTTTGGTAACTGAGGGTGATCTCAACAGACGATTTGGCGAGAAAGGTATTTCTCCGATTACCCCAGTTGAGTATTTGTTTGTCGGTATTGGCCTATATTTTTTATTCAAACGAAAAGAAAAATATCGCTTTCTCATTCTATCACTTCTTCTCACCGCCCCACTGACTGCAACCCTTTCTTGGCAAACACAGTCACTAACACGATCATATCTGATGATTATTCCACTCATCCTCATTGCTTCATATGGGCTTTTTCATAGTATTACTGCGGTAAAACACAAATATCGGCTATTCTATTTCCTACTGCTCATCTGCGTTCTTTCTTATTTCTCATTCCTGACCTGGGACTATTACTTCAATCATTACACCAAGCATCTTGACGCAACAACAGCATGGCAATGCGGATATAAAGAAATGTCTGAAATAGTACAAAGAGAATACAATGACTATGAGCAGATAGTCATCTCAAAAAAGCTCGGACAACCATATATCTTTATGCTTTATAACTTGAACTATTCTCCAAAAAAATATCAAAGCCAGGCACAATTGTCCGATCTGGACGAATATGGATTTGGCCAGGTTGAGAAGTTTGACAAATTTCAATTTTCATTTACCTCCCCTACTCCCAATCGAAAAAAGACACTCTATGTGGGGCTACCTGAAGATTTTAATGGAACCAATATCACTTCAGCAGATGTTGACCGGGTGAAAATAAATGACACAGATGTATTTTGGCTCTATCCAAAATCTACGAAATGAGAAGATATATGCTTAGATTGTAGAATGCGTGAATAAGTATCGGCACCATAACGCTTTTTCTTTGTAGATACAAAAATGAAACAGCAAAACTCAAGAGTATATCTGTTGCCATAACCTGTAAAAGAACCACTCCATATAAATTTGGATTAGTAAAAAGAATGGGAATGTGAAGAAAGAAAAATAAGAAGCTCGCAAAAAATACTGAACCAATCATACTCTTTGAATCTGCATACAATCTTTTTAGTATGAATCCGCGCGAGAGTATTTCTTCAGAAAAACTCGAGGCAAAGGCGATGATGACATAGTAAAGTATCTGCAGTATTGAGATCCGAGAAAGAGTTCCCAAATCGCCGGTTTTAAAATACTGGACAAAAAATCCAGTGAGAAAAAACACAACGCCGATCCCCAAGCCAAAGAACACATGCTGCTTCATTTTTGACGTTTTGAGATCGACTCCTTTCAAGAAATCTGTCTTTTCGAATGTTGAGATATAGTAATAAACAGGAGCTAAAAAGATGATTGGTTTTGCAAAGAATTCATCAAACCAGATCGGTAAATTTGTTTTGAAAGAGATTCGATATATTGCCCAAACAATCATTACAATTGCCCAGGTATTGAGCACCTTTTGTATTGACTTTACCTGCTTTTTCATCATATTTACTGTACACCTCTGTGTCTGCAGATGCAAGAAGAAGTAGTAGTTTGCATTAGTCGAGAAAGTCTCTCAGTTTGCGCGCTCTTGTCGGATGTTTAAGCTTTCGGATTGCCTTTGCTTCAATCTGTCGAATGCGTTCTCGGGTAACCTTGAATTCTTTTCCCACTTCTTCCAAAGTTTTTGGCTTCCCATCTTCAAGTCCAAACCGCATAATCAATACTTTTTTTTCTCGTGGAGACAATGTTTCAAGAACTTCTTGGAGTGCATCTTTCAGGAGTTCAGAAGAAACGGCATCATACAAACTTGGCTTTGAGCGATCGGCAATAAACTGCTCCAGCGTTGCTTCTTTGTCATCCCCCACGGGAGTTGAGAGAGATTTTGGTTGCTGAGAAATTTTCATGAGATTTTCTGCATCTTCAACCGAAATTTCCATCTCTTTTGCAATCTCCTTTATATCGGGGTCTTTCCCGTGCTTTTGCATGAGTCTTCGTTGTGTTTTATAAAATCGATTGATCTGGTCCACCATATGAACCGGAATTCTGATGGTGCGAGATTGATCGGCTATCGCACGGGTGATTGCTTGACGAATCCACCAAGTGGCATAGGTTGAAAATTTATACCCACGGCGCCAATCATATTTTTCTACCCCACGGATCAATCCTTTGTTTCCCTCTTGAATCAAATCGAGAAATGAAAGTCGTCGTCCCAGGTATTTTTTGGCAATCGAAACAACAAGTCGGAGATTTGATTTAATCAGTCGTTCTTTTGCAGTCAAATCTCCTTTTTCAGCTCGTTTTGCAAGATCAATCTCTTCCTCAAACGTAAGAAGCGGTGTGCGCCCAATTTCTTTTAAGTATTTTTTTATCGGATCAAGTGACTCTCCATGCTTGCCTCCAATCAGTTTTTCGAGTTCCTTTTCAATCTCTTCCGCAGATTTATTGGCTTCCTCCTCTTCACGAGTAGAGCTTGTTTCAAAAATATCAATTCCCTTCCGGAATGCCGTGTCAAAAAAATTATCAATTTGTGCAACCTTCGCTTCGGGCTCAGGAAATACGACTAGGATGTCTTCTTGTACCAGAAATCCATCATCTTCTCCTTGTTTGAGAAGGTCTTTTAAACTTTTGGGCATTCGATTGATCATAAACTATATGATACCAGACTAATTTGGCAGATAATGCGCATTCATTCTACAACGATCGGTACGTTTTTTCCATATGTTTTAACTTTTCTGAAAGTGCACTTAGTTTTACATCGTCGGTCGTTTCAGATTCTTTTAGCATTGATTGCACACTTTGCTTCAATTCTCCAATACCCAATTCAAACCCAAGTTTGAAGAAACTTCTATCATCCATATTTGGCAGATCACTGGCAAATAAAAACAACTCATCTGCAACAGATTGCGTTTGTGCAGGTAGTATTTGAACAAACTTCGTATAATCAAATTCTTCTTTCATCTCAGATACGTACTGCTGTAACTGCTCAAAGATTGATGCGTATGAAGGAATTTTGAAAAATTCTTTTTCTAAAACCATGTTTTCAGAATGGAATATTGCGGGTAATTTTTTATGTTGGAGTAAAAAGCTCAAAAGATATTTTTGTACCAATTCGGTTCGTGGAATTGTTTTTTTTTCATTTTTCTTCGATTTGTATCGTGTTTTCATGTGAAAATCTTGTTTCCTCAAAAGTCGCTCAACACTCTCTTCTTGAACATTTAATATTCCTGCAAGTTGACGGATATAATGTGAACGCACGATTGGATTTGAAATCATCCGGATAAATGGAGCAACTTCATTTCCAATCTGTTTTTTATGAAATGATGAATCTTCAGGATATTTCTTCTTTGCTGAATCAATAAGAAAATCATAAATCGGCCGCGCCTTTTTAACATCTTTCAGAAACTGCACCTTATCTGCTCGGATGGCTTCATCAGGATCTTTTCCCTTTGAAAACGCTACGATATGAATCTCAAAATCCATTTTTTCTGCAATCGTAATCCCTCGTTTCATCGCCTCAATGCCGGCAGAGTCGGTATCGAGCGCCAGCGTCAAACGCTTAGTGTACCGTTTTATAACATTCAGTTGCCCTTAAGTCAGTGCCGCCCCTTTAATCGCAACAATATTTTCAACACCATATTGATACGGTGTAATGAGATCAAATTCTCCTTCGACAACTATGACGTTATCACGTTTGCGAATTGCCTCTTTTGTTTTATTGATACCATACAAGTGATTTCGTTTGTGATACACATCAGTTTCTGGCGTATTCACATATTTTGCCGAGCGGGCATCATCTTTTAACAGTCTCCCAGAAAATCCAACCACATTATCTCGTGCGTCACGCAATGGAAACATGATTCGATTTCGAAAACGATCATACCCATGCCTTTGATTTTTGAAAATGATCAGCCCTGATGCAGCAATATCTTGGAGACTGAAAGATTTTTTTTGAAGATACTTCGAAAGTGAATCCCAAGATGATGGCGCATATCCGAGTTCAAATGTATTGATGATTCTCTCGTCCAGCTTTCGCTTCTGCAGATATTCACGTGCAGCAGCACCATAGGATGTTTTTGCCAATAAATACTGATAATATTTGAGCGTTGCACGGTTGATGGCGTACAACTTTTCCTTCTGATCCCATTTGGTATCTTCAAAATTGCCACTTTCGAGCTTGACACCTGCTTTTTCAGCAAGCTCTTTCAATGCTTCGTAAAAGGTAAGATTTTCCCATTTCATCAAAAATGAGATCACATCACCACCAACGCCACAGGTACCAAAGCAATGCCATATCTGTCGATCAGGTGACACAACAAATGAAGGCGTTTTTTCTTGATGAAATGGACATAAACCTTTAAAGTTGCGCCCAGCCTTTGTCAATTTTACAAATTGTCCAATGTACTCAACAATGTCAATTTTTTCTTTTATTTCCTCTGTTTGATCGTTCATTGTATTATTTCTATTCTATTTTTGACGGTTCGTCACCATGATGGTAAAGATTGATCTGTCAATTCATATTATAACCGAACTTTCACTTGCTTTCTCAATCTTTATGCCATTATAATAATTTTAATGCTATACGTATATCTTGACACGACTCAGATCAAACTCATGCTCCTCAAAAAAAGTTTGCTTGGGCAATATGAATCGTCGTTTCATCAAAAAAAACTCCAAATTGAGATGCTGAAAGATGGACTTCCCGTGAACTCAGATATTATTGCTTCTGGACTCAAAGAAGCGCTTTCTGGATTTACTGAACAGCCAGTCAAAGAAAAAGATGTTGCACTTATTCTTCCTCAAGAGGCGTTTTTGTTTTTCCGAGAAGATATGCCGATTGATGTTGCTGATGAAGTTTTGGAGACCTATCTTCGTGAAAAAGCTCGATCATACCTCAATTCAGATATGGACAATAGTTATTTTGATTATTTGATTCGTGAAAGTGAAGGAAAAAAGAAAATTTTATTTTATGCAATCAAAAAAGAGGCAGTCCTTGCATATCAAAAACCACTCGAGTTGCTCGATTTCAATCTCAAGAGCATCATTCCAGAACCACTCACCTATTTCAAACTCTTCGAAAAAACGCTCCGTGCAAACAAAAAAGAAATTATTTGGTATGTAACATACAATCAAGATACATTATCCGGATATGTGTATGATTCATATGGGCTCCTTGAAACAAACCGATGGACTGCTGAAATTACAAAAACCAAAAAAATTGAGGACATCCTTCAAAAACAAGCTGCAAAATACAGCACTCAATCAATTAAACTCAATCGGTTAATTCTCTCAGGTGCACAGTCTGACACCATCCGACAAGACACGTTCACCAAAAATGTTGGTGTTTGGACTAATCCGATAAAGCGAATAATTCCGCATTTTTATGGAAACTACCTTAAAATGCTCAAGGGTCAAACAGCTAAAGATCTGCCGATTTTGACTCATGACATGCTGATTGGTGCATTTATCTTTACAGCAGAGGAAAAAGAATTTTCAATGTTCAAACCATCGAAACGATCTTCGAAATCATCCCTTTCAAAGCCGTCATTTTCTCTTCCATCAATCAATATTCCTAAAAAAGGGGTCTTTTTGTTTGCACTTTCATTTCTTGTTACGTTTGGCATTTTATTTGGTCTTGCTCAAATGAATACGAATATGTTCGCGTTTAAAATGCCTGCAATCTCGCTCCCAAGTTCTGCAACACCTACTCCATCACCAATACCCGCAACACCAACGCCAAGCAAGCCAACACCAACTCCGACACCGCCAGTGATCCGAGAAGAGCTCAAGGTGAAAGTTTTGAATGGATCAGGAGTAGCCGGAAAAGCAGGAGTAGTAAAAGGTTTTTTGAAGGATGTTGGGTATGAAGATATTCTGACCGGCAATGCACCATCATTTGATTACGAAACAACGGTGATCCAATTCAAAAAAGGTCAAGAAAATGTAAGAAACCTTGTCTCCAAAGATATTGCATCAGAGATTGAAGACAAGGTTGCATTCGAAAGCCTTGATGAAGAAGAGGCAGCAGATGTCGTAATCATCGTTGGAACTGATTTTAAATAATGCTAAAATCACTTCAAACTTTCAGCTCAATTGAGCTGGTATGGTATCATATCCTATCATTATGTCTACCAAAAGGAGACTATACTTCGCTATAACCCAAAAACGATATGGACGACGAACTAAAACAAAATTTAACGCAAAAATTTAAAGAGATTCGAACCAAACTCAATCCTTCTGAAAAAAAAATCGAACTTCAATCTCTTGAGGCTCGAACCTATGAACAAAACTTTTGGGAAGATCATGCAGCGGCGGGAGAAGTAATGAAACGAATAGCAGATATTAAAAAAGAGATCAATGATCTTGAGATGATGGAGCTTCTTTTGGCTGAAGGGGAGCTTGCAGAAGCAAAAAAAATAATCGATGTCCTTGAAATTCAACTCTTTCTTTCAAAACCACATGACCATGGCGACGCAATATTCTCTATTCATGCGGGACAAGGTGGGACTGAAGCAATGGATTGGACCGGCATGCTCTTTCGAATGTACACCCGGTACTTTGAACAAAAAGGGTGGAAATGGGAAGAGGTTGATCTTGTATCTGGTGAAGAGGCTGGAATCAAAAGCACCATCATCAATGTGCATGGTCCATATGCATATGGACTCATGAAAGCAGAGGCAGGAGTTCATCGACTCGTGAGACAGTCACCCTTTAATTCTGACAGCTTGCGTCAAACCTCATTTGCATTGGTTGAAGTCCTTCCGGTAATCAAAGATCGTGATATCGAAATTAAGGATGAAGACATTGAGTGGCAATTTTTCCGATCAGGTGGACATGGTGGGCAAAATGTTAATAAGGTTTCAACGGCCGTAAGACTTATTCATAAACCATCTGGAATCAGCGTTACCTGCCAAAAAGAACGCTCACAACTACAAAACAGAGAAATTGCCCTTCAACTCCTACGCGGGAAGCTCTGGGAGATTGAAGAAAAAAGACGCGAAAGCAATATCGATACGTACAAAAAAGATACCCAAGCATCGTGGGGGAAACAGATCCGGTCATATGTTCTCCACCCCTATAAAATGATCAAAGACCTGAGAACAAACTATGAAGACAATCAAGTTGAAAAAGTCTTGGATGGTAATATCGATCCATTCATTCAAGCATATATCAAACAGACAAAATAGTGTACAATTTTTACGTAAGTCAGTTACTAATTTGATTTCGAATCATGGACAAATCATCAAAAACATTTTCTCCAAAACATATACTGCACAATTTTGACACAAAAACACTATCCTCAAAAGGTAATTGGCCACTGGTTGTTGGAGTAATAATGGGCGCTCTCATTCTTGGTATTGTGTCGGGGTATGGCATAACATTCATGACCTCAAACAGCGGACCCACACAATCAACTGCAAAAACTGGCAGTGGGGATAAATCTTCAGATGCTGTTGATTCCGCAGGTATTTTAGATAAAGAAACATTTAAAGATCAGGCCGAAGGAGTTCTCAAAGAAGGCGGGTTTGAAGGTGAAGGAAGCTTTCATCTTGAGCGCCCCGGTGGAGATGATCAGAATGTCTATTTGACCTCAACGACCGTCGATCTTTCCCAATTTCTTGAAAAAAAAGTACGCGTTTGGGGCGCGACATTTGAGGCTCAAAAAGCAGGATGGCTCATGGATGTAGGATATATCGAAATCCTCAAATAACTGTAGCTCTCCTCTAGACATCAATTGCGTGTGTACGCTATACTGTAACCATGATCTCATTTCAAAATGTTTCGGTACGATATCCTCTGGGAAATAGTGCGCTTGATGGAGTCTCTTTCGATGTTGAGGATGGTGAGTTTGTGTATCTTGTTGGTCCCTCTGGCGCAGGTAAAACAACTATTCTCCGACTGCTGCTCAATGACATTCAGCCTTCTGAGGGCTCCATAACAGTCAATGATTTTGAGATATCTAAAGCTAAATTTAAACAAGCCACCCAACTGAGACGACAAATTGGCATTGTCTTTCAAGACTTCAAAATTCTCCCTGAGTCAAATGTGTTTGAGAATATCGCACTCAGTATGTTGGTCAAAGGATATCAAAAAGCACGCATTGCAAAAGAAGTCGAAGAAGCACTTCGATTGACTGATATAGCGAATAAAAAATACTTGTTTCCCGCACAGCTTTCTGCAGGAGAACTGCAAAGAGTTGCAATCGCTCGAGCTGTAGTCGGCGATCGAACTATTATTCTTGCAGATGAACCAACGGGAAATCTTGATCCTAAAACAACCTGGGAAGTCATGAAAATTTTTAAAAAATTGGGGAAGAAAAAAACAGTGCTTTTTGCGACACACAATGTTGATATTGTAAACAGCATGAAACGACGGGTCATAATACTTAAAAATGGTAAATTAATCAAAGACAAAAAGAAAGGAGGATATGAACTATGAATGAAATCATCAATTCATTACGACGTACACCGTATCAAACGTTTGCAGCATTATCGGTGTTATTTTTTACCTTACTTCTCTCGGGACTCCTCTTTATTTCTCTCACTTTTCTTCAAGGATTACTCAACTATGTTGAGACACGACCACGTGTCATTGTTTATTTTCAAATCAAAGCTGATGAGAAGCAGATTAATGCAGTGAAAGAACTGGTCAAAAACTCAAATAAAACGTCTGAAATTAAATATGTATCAAAAGAAGAGGCATATGAAATATACAAGGAATTTACTCAAAATGATCCGCTTCTGCTGGAGATGACATCTCCAGAAATTTTACCTGCATCGCTCGAGATTGATGCAATAAAACCAGAATATCTCCCAGAACTTGCAGATATGCTCAAAAATCAACCCGGGGTTGATGAAGTCCAATATCAAAAAGATATTATCGACAATTTACTGAGTCTGACCTCAAAAGTCCGGAAAATCACAGCTGTATTTTTTGGATACCTCATGTTTATGTCAATCATCGTCCTCACTACCACCTTGTCCTTCAAAATTGCATTAAAACGGGAGGAAATTGGCATTCTCAAGCTTCTTGGGGCGAGTAATATGTATATCCGCAAACCATTTATAGGAGAAAGTGTCTTTCTTGGCATTATAGCTACGGCACTAGCAAACATCGTGCTTATTGGAGCCTTGATCTCTATGAACACCTTTTTGCATGAATATTTTGCTGGAGTTCCCAATCTCATGTCATCATTTGTTGGAATACCCTTGCAGGTTTGGCCATTTAATCTTACGTTTGCAATCGCTACTCTTTCTGTAACTGCAATCTTTAGTCTCTTTATCACATTAGTCTCGAGCTACGTCGCTACAAATAGGTATTTATAATACTTGCGACTTTTGTACCTGATCCATTACAATGAGGACATGACGAAAAGAACTTTTTCCTATATTATTTTGTCCCTCATTTTTGGCATGCTTCTCTTCCGCCCTTCCGCGTACTTATCAGCACAAACCTCAGATTCAAATAATCAAGAGGATGTATCGTCTGATGCTGCCCAAAAATCTGAGCTGCAAAAAAAAATAGCTGAGTATGAAAAAAAGCTTGAGGAAGTGCGTGCTCAAAAAAATACTCTCGCGGCACAGATAGACTACATGGATACTCAGATGTACATTGCTCAGCTGAGAATGGATGAAACAGAACAAAAAATTAAAAATGCTGAAAAAGAAATCAATGTATTGGGAGTCCGAATTGTGAGCCTGGATACGTCTCTTGATAAACTTTCAAAGCAGCTTTTGAAGCGTGTTGTCGCAGGGTACAAGAATCGTGATGTCACTCTTGTAGACTTGATTCTTGACAGCAAAAATACTTCAAAATTGGTCAACAGATTAAAATATTACCAACTTGCACGTGAGAGAAATAAAAAATCGCTACTACAAGTTCAGGAGGCAAAATCAAATTTTCTTGAACAAAAAGATCTGCGTGAGAAAAAGGTTGAGCAACTGGATGAACTACATAAAACGTTGATACAACAACAAGCTGCACTTGATCAACAAAAAAATCAGAAACAAAAAATATTAGCTGATACTCAAAACAGTGAATCTGTGTATCAAAATCTGCTTCGGCAGGCAAAAAATCAGCTTGATTCTTTTCGATCTTTCGTACAATCTTCTGGGGCAAGTGGAATCATTGCAACAAACGCTTTTGGATCAGGATCAGATGGGGCATATTTCTCACAACGTGATGCGCGATGGGCAACAAATCTGATTGGATATTCGAATGAAAACGTGCTGAATGTTGGCTGTCTGCTTACTTCAATTGCGATGGTAGGCAAGAAAAATGGTCAAGATGTTACTCCCGCAAGTCTCGCAGCTGATATCAATCGTTTTTGGGGTAATACTGCATGGATGGTTAAACCATGGCCTGGTTTTGCAGGAAAATCATATACCTCCGTCAGTAACCTTGACTCTGAACTGAATGCTGGTAATTATGTTGTGGCAGGGGTAAAAATCAACAACTGTAACTCAGGAGGAAATCATTTTGTAGTAATAACTCGAAAAGATGGCGATGACTATATCATGCACGACCCAATTTACGGTCCTGATATCACATTTAGCTCGCACTATTCGACTATTTGCTCTATGGCTACATTTAAATAATATTTCGAGTACAATATTCTTGTGAACTCCTTTTTGATAGGATTTATCGCCGCTGCCCTCATCTCTCTCACTATTTTAATACCATCAGCTTATGCGCACGCTACTCCCAATGTCGTGATTAATGAATTTTCAATTGAGCCCGAACAAACTATCGAGCTCCTCAATATTTCCGCAGAAATGATTGATGTTTCTGGTTGGCATATTGATGACAATGGGGGAACAACGTATATTACTATTCCAGAAGATTCACGCATCTCTCCTCATTCTTGTATTGTTATACAAAAAAATTTCAATCTCAATAAGTCATCTCCTGATACGGTCAGATTGTTTGATAACACCGCCCCACCCACTGATTCATCATCAATACTTATTGATTTTTATGACTATGAAAAAAGTCCCGGAAATGGGAATTCACTTCAACGCAACCCTGATGGCACTGACATCTGGGAAGCTGCACCATCATCATTTGGCTTTTTCAATGATACAAATGAACCATGTCACAACCTACCAACTGGCATACCAACTCCCTCTATTCCGCCAACCCTTCCGCCATCACCATTCAAAAACATCTTCATAAGTGAGGCCATGGTAGCCCCCGATTCAGGACAATCAGAATGGGTTGAACTCTTTAACGATAATGACTTTCAAGTAGATCTTTCTGGCTGGTATATTGATGACATCAAAGATGCTGGTGCATCGCCAAAAATGATTTCACTCTCTATTGATCCCTATCAATATGGTGTATTTGAACTGTCAACCGCACTCTTTAATAATTCAGGCGACTCTGTACGATTGCTCAATTCAAATGGCGATGAACAAGATACCTTTTCCTATGCATATTCAGAGAAGGGAAGAAGCTGGGGATGGCGCACATTAAAAAGCACCTTGTTCTGCACTCAATATCCATCGAAAGGAGTACAAAATAGTGATTGCTCCCCTGAAGAAACAGATTCGACAACTGAAGAACCCTTTTTCAGTACAAACACCAAAAGCGCAATCTCGCCTTCAGACAAACCGACTCCTGCAATAGTCACTCTCACGCCTTATCGCATCAGGCACTATACATCTTATGGTATACCAATCAAAACAACACTTCCTCCCAATAATCCCATCCCCGGTCATGATCCTGATGTTCTGGGCTCGACATCCATAGATGAACTACCGTATCAAAATACCGTTGATCTTTCACCTCTGGCCATAGGATACTCTCTCCTTTCCATTGGCTCTTTGATTTCAAAAATGATATATTCAAACTAATCATATGAAGAAAATTCTTACCCATTGGCTCCCCCCCATTCTGTGGATGTCATTTATTTTTAGCTTGTCTTCTCGACAACGAATTGGTTTGTCAGAAGAATATATTATAAATTTTACTATATTTAAATCCTTACACGTTATCGAATACGCTGTGCTCTATTTTCTCTTTCTGCGTGCATTTCTTACATCACTTTCAAAAAATAAACATCGTGCATTTATCTACGCTGCAGTTGCCTCTCTGATGTTTGCCATGAGCGATGAATTTCACCAATTATATGTTCCAACACGAGAAGGATCATTTCGAGATATTGGCATAGATTCTATTGGCATTGGATTATGTTTTATGTATACTGAGAATAACCTCGAAAAGTTGAAGCAATTGTTATGAATCGTATCAAAAATACCCTGTATCATCTGTTTATTCCAAGGCACACGAACAACTATCGTGCCAAAATTCTTCACCATGATTTTCTCACCATCTATTTGGTTTTTGCTCTTGCACTTACCGTTGGTATAACACATTTACAAAACACATCCGGATCGATTCTCGGATATGCAACCGATATTTCAACAACAAAGCTATTGGAACTGACCAATATTGAGCGTACCAAAAACAATCTTCCGGTTCTTGCATACAACGAAAAATTAGAAAAAGCTGCACAAGCAAAGGCGGAAGACATGTTTGAAAAGAATTATTGGTCCCATTATGGACCTTCGGGAGAAACCCCATGGGAATTTATACTCGCATCAGGATATCAGTATGAATATGCAGGAGAAAATCTCGCAAAGAATTTTTTATTCAGTAACGGCGTTATGCAAGCCTGGATGAATTCTGAAACACATCGTGAGAATATTTTACGGCCGGAATATACCGACGTTGGATTTGCAGTGGTAAACGGCGTTATTAATGATGAAGAGACAACGCTGGTGGTTCAAGAATTTGGGAAGCCGCTCTATCCAGTTACATCAACTGAATCAACTGCTCCCAATGAACAATCAAACCCTGTTTCCAATACGATAAAAGATGATTCGTCACAACCAATTGTTCTTGCAGATACATCAAATACTCCTTTTTACTCGTCGTACCTCGATATCAATTTGGTATTTTTTGGTGTACTGATATTGGCATTAATTCTTGACTTTTATTTTGCTTCAAAGCTCAATCTTGTCCATATTACAGGGAAAAATCTCATTCACATTCTCTTTATTGGATTTGTGATGATCGGAACCTTTATCGTTATCAATGGCTCTATTCTCTAAAAGAACATGGAACTTTTCAAAGAAATTACAAACGAAGTAAAAAAACATCCATTTGACTATCTTCTTTTTGTTACCATCGGCGTGTTCTTTATCCTTGCACTCAACATTTTCAAAGGAGAACGCCTGCTTGAATTTATTATTCTTCTGGCATTCGTGACGTTTTACATCATTTGGGGTATTTATCATCATATTATTGAAAATACGATTCATCTGAAAGTTGTGTTAGAATATGTGCTCATAGGGTTTACATTGCTCTTTTTGCTCAAAATATTTATCCTACCCTAAAATTACTTATGAAAGGTATCATTCTTGCTGGAGGTCGTGCGACACGACTTCGTCCATTGACAAAAATAACATCAAAGCAGCTTCTTCCTGTCTATGACAAGCCGATGATCTATTACCCCATAGAAACCCTTACCAAAGCTGGCATTAAAGATATCCTCATTATTGTCGCACCTGAATATGCTGGGCAGTTTTTAAACTTACTTGGAACAGGTTCTGAGTTTGGTGCCAAATTTACTTATGAAATCCAAGAAGAACCACGTGGCCTTCCTGATGCGTTTATTCTCGGAGAAAGCTTTATTGGAAATGACAATGTAACCTTGATTCTTGGCGATAATATTTTTGATCATAATTTTTCAGAAACAATTCAACAGTTTGAAAAAGGAGGATACGTGTTTGCGAAAGAAGTACCCGATCCAGAACGATATGGTGTCATAGAATTTGATGAAAACAACAATGTTCTCTCAATAGTTGAAAAGCCGGAGCAGCCAAAAAGTAACTTCGCCATGGTCGGGATATATATTCTTGACAATCGAGCAACCTCATTTGCAAAAAAAATAATGCCTTCTGCGCGTGGTGAGCTTGAAATTCCTGACGTAATCAATCAATATAAGGAACTTGGAGAACTCAAGGTAAACGTCATCGATGGATCGTGGCATGATGCTGGCACATTTGACAGCCTCCTTAAAGCAAACAATTATTGGGCAGCAAAAGCAAATAAGTAAACCATGATTGCTTTTTGGTATACTGATTTGTACCGTTTTTTTATTAATATATAGTGCGACTATGGATACCATTCAAATACTGCTCCTTATTGTTCTTGTCATCTCAACACTATTTCTGACGGTGGTGGGTATTCAACTGACTCTTGTTCTCTTTGAACTGAGACGCGTCCTAAAAAACATCAATTCAGTCGTGAAAGGATTTGACACCATTGGAGTGGGATTAAAACACGGTATCGGCGAAGCAACGGGATTTATCAATGGATTTAAAACAATTCTCAAGGTGATTGATCTATACAAAGATACAAAAAATGAAAAATCAAAAAAATGATTCTCAAAATTTCTGGTCCGGCTATGCACTCGGAATGCTCGGTGGCTCACTGCTTGTGTATGCATTTGCAACCAAAAAAGGACGAGAAACCATTGTAAAGATCCTCAAACATACAGACACTGTAGAAAATAATATTGAAGACATCCTTTTACTCATTCAAAACAAACTTTCATCTTCTGAAAATAATGATACATAATGCGTTGGATAAATAACATTGACTTTTGAACAATTATACTGTATATTTATCAGATTCCCCTAAATATCTAGGGATTTTTTTTATTTGTTAAAAACTTCACCACAATCACCGAAATGGCATCAAAATCAATTTCTCAAACCGATTCAAAAAAAATTCTTCTAGGTACTGAAGAATCATTTATGAAAGATTTTGACCTCATCGCGGTACAAAAGGATTCATGGAAACGGTTTCTCGATGTCGAACTCAAAGAAACAGTGCAAGAATTCTTTCCAATAGAAGACTACACCGGAAAAAAACTAACGCTTCATTTCGAAGATTTAATTTTTGGAGAAACACAGCATGACTTGAACCTGTGCCTTCGAAAAAAACTTACCTACGATCAACCAATCTATCTCAGACTCACCATTGAAAACAAAAAAACGGGACAGAAAAAAACACAAGACGTGTACTTCTTCAATCTTCCCGTAATGACAGATCGGGGAACATTTATCATCAATGGAATTGAACGAGCGATTATCAGTCAAATCGCACGATCACCGGGTATGTATTTCACGGCAGAGATTGACAAAAATACTGGTATCACCCTCTACAACTCAGAAATTCGACCATACATTGGATCATGGATCGATGTCGGCATCAATAAATACGGCATTATCGAAATCAAAATTAACAAGCGAAGAAAAATGATTGCATCGGTCTTTCTTAAACTTTTTGACGGAGAAACAAATACGGAACTCATGAATCATTTTAAAGATATGGATCCTGAACTGGTCGAAAAATATATTGCCCCCACATTAAAAAAAGATAAAACATCCACCAAAGATGAGGCGGTGCTTGAATTCTATCGAAAAGTCAAACCAGGTGAACCATTGGTTCTTGAAAATGCTTATAAAACACTCAATACATTATTCTTTGATCCAAAACGATACTCGATGAGTCGCATTGGACGATATAAGATCAACAAAAAGCTTGGCGTTAACATCCCCAATACGCCAGAAAACTACCTCCTTCAAAAAGAAGATATTATTCAGGGACTGAAATATTTAGTAAACCTTACCAAAGGCCAGGGGAATTTTGATGATATTGACCATTTGGGAAATCGAAGACTCCGAACAGTTGGAGAACTGATTGGCATGTATGGCATTCGAGCTGGTATGATTCGTGTTGAGAAAGAAGTCAAAGAACGAATGAGTTTGATCACCAGTGATGTCAATCCAACGCCATCACAAGTGCTCAACAACAAACCACTTATTGCAACAATCAATATCTTTTACAAAACAAATCAACTGTCAACCATCGTTGATCAGACAAATCCATTATCAGAACTGGATAATCTTCGAAGAATCACTGTGGGTGGACCCGGGGGAATTGAAAAGCAACGCGCCTCATTCTCAATCCGAGATATCTCATCTTCCCAGTATGGAAGAATTGATCCAATCAGATCACCAGAAGGACCAAACATTGGTGTGGTGACTTATATGGCAATGTATGCACGAGTCAATGATTATGGTTTTCTTGAAACGCCATACAAAAAAATCAGCAAAGAAAAGCAAGGAAAGAAAACAATCATTAAAATTACAGACAAAGTCGATTATCTTCAGGCTGATGATGAAGAACAGTTTTATATTACTTCATCTCAAGTGAACACAGATGAAAATGGATTTATTACTGATAAATACGTTATCGCTCGACATGAAGGTGAAGTTATTGAAATTCCCGTAGAAAAACTTGATTATATTGACGTCAGCCCTCGTGCTGCAATTGGACTTTCTGCCGCAATGATTCCATTTTTGCAAAATGATGATGCCAGCCGCGCACTGATGGGAAGTCACATGCAATGTCAGGCCGTTCCGCTCATCCGACCACAAGCACCACGAGTTGGGACTGGTATGGAAGAAATTGTCTCTGCTGAACTCGGACGAACCATAATGGCTCCAGAAGATGGTGTTATTGAATATGTTGATGGAAAGAAAGTTATATTCAAAGGTAAATCTGGGAAAAAGTCTGAGTACAATTTGAATCGCTTTGAACGAACCAATAAAAACGTCGTATTTGATCAAAAACCACGCGTTGAAGCAAAGCAAAAAATAAAAAAAGGTCAGCTTATTGTTGACGGACCTGCTTCAGAAAACGGTCAACTCGGACTCGGACAAAACTTAGTTATTGCCTATACCTCGCTTGAGGGGCTTGGGTATGAAGATGGATTTGTCATTTCAGAAAAACTTCTGAAAGAAGACATATTCACCTCAATAACGAGCAAGGAATTTGTCGCAGATGTTGTTGATACAAAGCTCGGACAAGAGGAGCTCACGCGAGATCTCCCTAATGTGCGAGAAGAAATTTTACAAAACCTTGATGATGAAGGGTTCGTCATAAATGGTACACAGGTCAAAGGTGGAGACATCTTGGTTGGAAAAGTCGCACCAAAAGGCGAGCGGGAATTGACCGCTGAAGAACGACTTCTGCGCGCAATCTTTGGAGAAAAAGCAAAAGATGTCAAAGACACTTCTTTGCGCATGCCATATGGTGATCGCGGAACAGTCATCAATATTGATACCATCGACTCTAAAAAAGATCCGAATGAACTTGAGCCAAGTATATTAAAACGAATTTTAGTACATACCGCTCAACTGCGAAAAGTAACGGTTGGAGACAAGCTTGCAGGACGCCACGGAAACAAAGGTGTCATTTCAAGGATTCTTCCGGAATATGATATGCCCTATCTTGAAGATGGAACACCGGTTGATGTCATCATCTCCCCGCTTTCAATTCTTGCCCGTATGAATCTGGGCCAGTTGTTTGAAACCATTCTTGGATGGATCGCACAAGAAAATAATAGCTACATATCTGTGCCAGTTTTTGAAAAAATCAAAGAAGATTATATTTTTGGTGAAATGGACAAACTGGGACTTCCACAAAATGGGAAACGGATAATCTATGATGGAAAAACCGGAAAAGCATTTGAACGACCAGTACTCGTTGGTATTGGATACATCCTCAAACTGATCCACATGATCGAGGATAAATTTCATGCACGATCAGTTGGACCATACTCATTGGTGACCCAACAGCCGCTTGGCGGAAAATCACAAATGGGAGGACAGCGATTTGGAGAGATGGAAGTATGGGCACTTGAAGCACATCGCGTCCCCCATACCCTCCAAGAAATGCTCACCATCAAAAGTGACGATGTTCGTGGACGACAAAAATCCTTTGAAGCAATCATTAAAGGCTTGGATATTCCACAATCAAGCGTACCTGAGTCATTCAATGTGCTCGTAAAAGAACTCAACGCTCTTGGATTATCAATTGATTATATTTCTTAAAACTTTTTTTAGATATGGACGACACTCAAATGCTCGACTTTTCGGGACTAAAAATCCGGCTCGCATCACCTGCTGATATTCTCGGATGGTCTCATGGAGAAATCACAAAACCTGAAACGATTAACTACCGCACCTTTCGCCCAGAAAAGGATGGACTTTTTGATGAGCGGATCTTTGGACCTACGAAAGATTATGAATGTTACTGTGGAAAATATAAACGAATTCGATATAAAGGGATCGTTTGTGATCGCTGTGGAGTCGAAGTCACATCTTCTGTAGTTCGTCGAGAGCGAATGGGCCATATTAAACTTGCGACACCAATTGCACACATTTGGTATTTTAAAGGAGCTTCATCTCCACTCAGCATTATTTTAAATATTCCGACTCAAACACTTGAAAGAATCGTTTACTATGCACTCTTTTTAGTGACCGATGTTGATACAGAGAGGCAACAAGTTGTCGTAACCGAGCTTGAAAAGCTTCGAGATATTGAAGTTTCAAAGCAAGAAGAATGGTACGAAAACGAAAAAATAAAATTGAAAAAAAATTACGATAAAGAAAAGAAGACGCTTGAGAAAAAAATCCCAAATGAAGAACAACGAGAGATTACTATGCAGGAGCTTGATCTCAAAGAGCGTGGTTCCTTTCGCAAATTATCTGATCGATTTGTGGATCGAAAATCAAAATATGTCGCGATGTATGATCGCTTGATCAAAGTCGTGAAAAACTTGTCACCAATGGACACATTTGAAGAAGAGGATTACCTCTTCCTGAAAGATTATGAACTCCATGACTTTGTCGAGGTTGGAATGGGAGCAGAGGTTCTTCAAGAACTATTATCTCAGCAAAATTTGAAAGAATTGCTCTCAGAAACCATGAGTGATCTGTCAAAAACAAAGGGAGAAAAACGAACTAAATTATTGAAAAAAGTTCGAATACTTGAATCATTTATTAAAAGTGAAATATCTCCTGAGTGGATGATGATCTCGGTATTACCAGTCATTCCACCAGACCTCCGACCGGTTGTGCAACTTCCTGGAGGAAAATTTGCAACCTCAGACTTGAATGATCTGTATCGACGGGTCATCAATAGAAATATTCGATTAAATCAATTAATCGACCTTGGCGCACCAGAAATCATCTTAAGAAATGAAAAACGAATGCTGCAAGAGTCAGTTGACTCTCTTCTTGATCTGCAAAAATCACGGGGAAGAGCACAAACACGCCGTTCAGCAAAAATCTTAAAATCACTTTCTGATGTTTTGAAAGGAAAACAGGGTCGATTTCGACAAAATTTACTCGGTAAACGTGTCGATTATTCCGGACGGTCTACCATTATTGTCGGACCAGATCTTCGAATTGATCAATGTGGTATTCCAAAGGAAATGGCGCTTGAGCTTTTTAAGCCATATCTTTTGCATGAAATTATTATTCGCGGACTTGCACCCAATATTAAAAGTGCAAAAAACTATCTCGAAGAACGAACCCCAGAAATTTATGATATTCTTGAACAGATAACCAAAGACCATCCTGTCTTACTGAATCGTGCACCAACGTTGCACAAACTTTCAATTCTTGGATTTTATCCCGTATTGACTGATGGTAACGCAATAAAACTTCATCCAACCGTCTGTTCTGGATACAATGCTGACTTCGATGGTGATGCGATGGGAGTATTTGTTCCTCTGTCTGAAAAAGCAATCGAAGAGGTTCGGACACGAATGTTGCCATACCAAAATCTGTTGAAACCAGCGGATGGTTCACCGATCGTAATCCCAAACAAGGAAATGGCGCTTGGTGTGTATTATTTGACGACTATCGATAAACACGCAGAACATGACGAGAAAAAAATAAAGCACTTTTCAAATACCGAAGAGGCTTTGAAAAACTATTACCTTGATAAAGTAACCTTGCGACAACCAATGCATGTTCGCGTTGAAGGGAAAACAATTATTACATCAGTTGGTCGCATCATGTTCAATGATACCCTCCCTGATGTCATAGATTATGTGAATGAAGATGTTACTGCCGCAGGAATCAAAGCACTTATTGTTAAGTCGATGAATCATCTCAATCAAAAAGAGGTTGGTAAAATCATTGATAAAATTAAAACGCTTGGATTTTGGGGTGCTACCATGTCATGTGGTCTTTCTGTCTCAATCTTTGATTGTAAAATCATTAACGATAAAAATAAAACGATTCAACGAGCAGAGGATGAAGTTGCCGGAATTCAAGAAAATTTTAATCAAGGCCTTTTGACACTTGATGAGAAAAAAAGAATCACGAACAAGCTTTGGATTGATGTGACCGAAGAACTTGCTAATAAAACATGGGATGAAATCGATGATGAAAATCCAGTAAAAATTATTATTCGATCAGGAGGAGCGCGTGCTTCACGCGAACAATTAAAACAACTTTCAGCAATGAAAGGACTCGTTGTTGACCCAATGGGAAAGATTATCGAAGTACCAACAAAGTCAAATTATCGTGAAGGATTGAACATCTTTGAGTATGTCATTTCAGCACGTGGTTCTCGAAAAGGACTGACTGATTCAGCCTTAAAAACGGCTGATGCAGGATATCTCACTCGAAGACTCCATGATGTCGCACATGACATGATCATCAGAGAAATTGATTGCAAGACTGATAAAGGGCTTGAAATCACCTCGCACGGTGAGCGGGGAGATAAATTTCATCTTCGAATTGAGGGAAGATACACTGCAGAGCCGATCAAAAAGGGAAATAAAACATTGATTGCATCAGGCACATTAATTCGTGCGGCTGAACAAAAAATTATTGCTGATAACAAGATTGATCATGTGACTGTCAGATCTCCTCTTTTTTGCCGATCAGAAATTGGCATTTGTCAAAAATGTTATGGTATCGATCTTTCAACTCAAGACATTGTTGAGGTTGGGGTACCCGCAGGAGTTATTGCAGCTCAATCAATCGGAGAACCAGGAACACAGCTTACGATGCGTGTCCGCCATTTCGGAGGAATTGTCATCGCAGATGTAACACAAGGCTTACCACGGGTTGAAGAATTGTTTGAAACACGAAATCCAAAGGTTGTTTCGCCAATTACTGAAATTGCAGGAAAAGTCTCAGTTACTGAAGATAGTGATCGAGATATGTTTAATGTTACTGTTACTCCAACAAATACGCAAGAAGATCCTGCAAAATTTTCAATCCCAACAACACAAAAACTGAAAGTCGCAGATGGTGATATGATCCCATCTGGTACCCAACTTTCTGAGGGATATTTGAATATTCGAGATATTTTAAGCATTAAAGGACTTCATTTTGCACAGCAGTACTTATTGAATGAAGTACAAGATGTGTATGAGTCTCAAGGAATAGGCATCCATGACAAACATTTCGAGGTAATCATTCGCAAAATGAGTGATAAAGTTGCAATCGAAGACGAAGGTGATACCTCGTTTACCAAAAACCAAATTGTATCACGTGTCCGATTTGATGGAGAAAACAAAAAGACACTTGCAGTTGGTGGAAAGCCAGCTGTTGGAAAAGTCACCATTTTCGGTATTACTCGTGCATCAATTTATACTGACTCATGGCTTTCAGCTGCATCATTTGAGCAGACAACCAGTGTTTTGAGCAAGGCAGCGATACAAGGACAAGTAGACAACTTGCTGGGCTTGAAAGAGAATGTTATAATTGGACGTTTAATTCCAGTAACTAAGGACCTTATAGATAAATATCAATTACAGTTTGCAAAGAAATATGCCAACGATCAACCAACTAGTGAGGAAGGGTCGGTCACAGAAGACGAAGAAGTCGAGAGCGAAAGCACTAAAGAGCAACTTTAATGCAGTCAAACGTCGATACGTCGAGACCAAAAGCCCAATGAAACGAGGGGTATGTACAATTGTACGGACTATGACCCCCAAGAAGCAAAACTCAGCACTTCGAAAAGTTGCACGAGTTCGTCTCTCAAATCGCATGGAAATTACGGCCTACATCCCCGGGGAAGGTCATAATTTAGCAGAGCACTCAATCGTACTGGTTCGAGGAGGACGGGTAAAAGATCTGCCAGGTGTCAAATATCACGTAGTACGAAACAAATTTGATACAGCTGGAGTAGACTCTAGAATGACCTCGCGATCTAAATATGGTACTAAGCGACCAAAACAAGCTAAATAATAATTTTAACAAAGAAATAATGCCAAGACATCAATATAAACGGCAATCAGCACAGCCTGATTCGATTTACAATAGTTATGAGGTTTCAAAACTCATAAACTACATCATGAAAGATGGTAAAAAAACAGTTGCAGAGCAACTCGTCTACTCCATGATTGAACGAATCAAATCAGAAGACAAAGATCCATTGGTGACTTTGAACAAAGCTATTTCCAATGTCACACCGGATAAAGAAGTTCGGCCACGCAGACTTGGCGGTGCTTCGTATCTGGTACCGACCGATGTTCGAGAAGATCGAAAAATGTATTTAGCACTGAACTGGATTATCGATGCAGCGCGATCACGATCAAATAAAGAGTTCCATTCATTTGATTTGAAACTTGCGGAAGAGATTAAAGAAGCAGCAAAACGTCAAGGACCTGCATTTGCAAAACGACAACAAACGGAAAAATTGGCTGCGCAAAATAAAGCCTTTTCACACTTAAAGTGGTAAAATAAATCTCACCATTAGTTCTTATTTCTTTATTCCTTGTATCATTAACCATATAATTATTGGTGTTTACAATGAATGCAGAAATAAGATTTTATATTAATTTGAAGATTTAGCAGTTCATTCATATCTATGGCCCCTCAAAATATCATTACCTCAAAAAATCGCAATGTTGCTCAGGATAAAATCCGCAACGTCGGTATTATTGCGCATATTGATTCCGGAAAAACAACCACCACCGAGCGAATTTTGTTTTACACCGGACGTAGCTACAAGATCGGTGATATTGATGAGGGAAGCACCCAGATGGATTGGATGGACCAAGAACGCGAACGAGGAATAACCATTGTTTCTGCTGCAACAACGACGTTTTGGAAAGGGATGCGTATCAACATTATTGATACGCCAGGTCACGTTGATTTTACAGCAGAAGTAGAACGTTCACTTCGGGTGCTTGATGGAGGGGTTGTCGTATTTGACGCTGAAGAAGGCGTACAATCACAATCAGAAACAGTTTGGCGACAAGCTGACAAATACAAAGTGCCACGACTTACATTCATAAATAAGATGGACAAGCTTGGGGCAAATTTTGAAGGAACCGTCAAAGAAATTGAAGATCGCCTTGGCGCAAACCCTATCATAATGACCTACCCAATTGGAAAAGAAGACACCTTTCGTGGCGTCGTCGATCTTTTGACAATGAAGGCGCTCATTTGGGGGAAAGATGAGTCAGGCGTTGAGTATGATATTCTGGATGAAATTCCTGAAGAGGTTCAAGGAAAAGCTAAGGAGTTTCGTGCACGAATGATTGAACAAATCGCAGAGACCAATGACGAAATACTTGAAAAATATCTCAACGGTGAAGAACTTTCCATAGATAAATTGAAAGCTGCTCTCAGAAAAGCAGTCATCGGATACAAGCTCATCCCCATTTATGCAGGGACTTCCCTTCGAAATAAAGGTGTACAACCGCTCCTTGATGCAATCAATGACTACCTTCCCTCACCAAAAGATTTAAAGGAAGTAAAAGGACTAAATCCTGATACGGGAGAAGAAGTAACTCGACAACTGGTACCTGATGAAACATTTTCAGCACTTTCATTTAAGATTCAACTCGACCCACACGTTGGAAAAATTACCTATACCAGAATTTACTCTGGAACTCTGAAGTCCGGATCATATGTATACAATGTAAACAGTGGAAAAAAAGAACGAGTAAGTCGAATTCTCCTTATGCATGCAAATCAACGAGAGGAAATTGATGAGGCTTACTCGGGAGAAATTGTGGCACTGGTTGGACCAAAGGAAACAAAAACAGGAGACACTTTGGCTGATGAGGATCATCCAATTCAACTTGAGCAAATTACCTTCCCAGATCCAGTCATTTCATTGGCAATTGAACCAAAGACAAAGTCTGATCAGGAAAAACTATCCTATGCTCTCCAACGACTCTCAGATGAAGATCCCACATTCCGCGTCAAAGTTGATCATGAAACAAATCAAACAATCATGGCTGGCATGGGAGAACTGCATCTTGAAATCTTAGTCGATCGTATGAAACGAGAAATGGGACTTCATGCAAATATTGGCAAACCACAAGTTGCGTATAAAGAAACTATCACAAAAAGTATTGAAGCTGAAGGAAAATACATAAAGCAAACTGGTGGCCATGGTCAGTATGGTCATGTCATGATCAAACTTGAACCACTGGGAAAAGGAGAAGGATTTGTTTTCGAAAATAAAATCAGAGGAGGATCTATACCTTCTGAATTTATTTCATCTGTTGAAAAAGGTGTAAGACAAGCGCTTGAAAAAGGAGTACTTCTTGGATTCCCGCTGACCGATTTGAAAATCATTCTATATGATGGGTCATATCATGATGTCGATTCTTCAGACGTTGCATTTCAAATCGCAGGAGCTATGGCAGTCCAAAATGGCGTAAAGCAGGCCGGAGTGACCTTGCTAGAACCAATTATGAAGCTTGAAGTGACGGTCCCTGATGATTTTATGGGAACTGCAATTGGCGACATCTCAAGTCGTCGAGGAAAAGTGCTGGGAACGGAAAAACGAAATAAAGTCACTGTCATCAAGGCATACGCACCACTCGCCGAGCTTTCTGGATACGCAACCGTTCTTCGATCTCTGACTGAAGGACGCGGAGTATTTTATATGGAGCCATCCCACTATGAAGAAGTGCCAAAGAATGTCATTGCTTCAATGCAGTCACACTGATCATTATGGCAATAAGCCATTGGTATAAGTAGCATAAAAGAATAATTCTCTCTTTTTTCATGAAAACGCTCATCTTTTCTGATTCGCATCTGACCATGCGATTTGAAGAAAAAAAATTCAATTATCTCCATCGAATTATTTCTTCCGTTGATCGGGTCATTATCAACGGTGATTTTTGGGAAGGATTCTGGATCACGTTTGATCAATTTTTCAATTCAGAATGGTCAAAGTTATTTCCCTTATTAAAACAAAAAAATACCATCTATATCTTTGGGAATCACGACAACAAGAACTTAAATAATATTGAAAAAATACAGTGTTTTTCAGATATTCAAACCGCCATGTATTCTTTTACTGAAAATGGGGAAACCTTTATTATTGAACATGGAGACCGACTGTTTCCTACGGAAACAGACTGTATTAATATTCATTCGCCAATTTTTAGAACAAAGATACAGTTAATAAACTTCACTGAAAAATTGCTTTCAAAAATGTGTGGGAGCATGTATCAAAACTTACTCCATCAATATAATAAGAAGATTAAGCAGAACATAAAAAATCAAAACACGAATGTAACTCGTATTTTTGGACATACCCACTGTCCAGAAGTTGATGCAAAGCATCATTTCATAAATACTGGCATCATTAAACACGGACTTGCTCAGTACGCACTCATTGAAAATGGAAATATAACAATAGTAAAGGAACGATATAATTAGCAATATGAATGGCACTGTGTTATGTCGCAGAAAGAATCAGACTCATTTCTCGGAATAATAAAAAAAGAATCGCTCAGAAAAGGTGTAACATATGGGCTTATTGCTATTGGCCTTCTGGGAGTAATTTCTCTTTTTTGAGGGCTTGATATATTGGACAGTTCTGATGATCATGCTTTTTTGCTGGACAGTACTCTCGTCCATACGCAACCATCCGCATTGTAAACTCGACCCACTCTTCTTTGGGCAGTAATTTCATCAGGTCTTTTTCAATCTTATCTGGATTTTGTTCGGTTGTCAGCCCATAGAGATTACTCAATCTTCGCACATGGGTATCCACTGCAATTCCCTCTACAACCCCATATTTATACCCCAATACCACGTTTGCGGTCTTCCGAGCTACACCAGGTAGCGTTAACATTTCTTTCATTGTCTTTGGGACGATATCATTATATTTTTCATGAATAATTTTTGCGGTTGCCAAAATGTTTTTTGCCTTATTTCGATAAAATCCTGTTGGACGAATATCTTGCTCAAACTCCGACAATGATGCATTTGCATAATCTTGTACTGTTTTGTATTTTTTAAACAAATCTTTGGTAACAATATTCACTCGTGCATCAGTGCATTGAGCTGATAAAATAACTGCCACCAAAAACTCAAAAATATTTGATGCATGCAGTGATGGTTGAATGTGTGGATACAATCGTTTCAGTGTCTTAACAATAACTGCTGCTCGTTTTTTTCTTCGTTCTTCCATGAGGTTTCGCATAAATTGATATATACACTATTTAAGAAAATAGCTTTTGTTATTTTGAAAAATCATTTTCTCACTTACTAACTCATCAAAAATGGATTGTAATCGAGACTTCTCATATGAAAAAAGCTTTGAGACTGATTCTTTTTGTATTGTACCATTGGTAAGTAATGTTTTGAGAATCTCTCCCCGAATCTGTCTATTTGACCCCTCAAACCTTGACTGTTTACTATAATGCTTACTTCTTCGATTTGGATTGGGAACAACCTTTGAGAGCCATGCTCCATAATCCATCAGAGCATAATACCATTCACGTGGATTATTGTGATCGACGACTTTCTCAATAAACGGAATGATCTGACCATCAGTTACATCGTTTTTGTTTGGGAAAAAATGATAAATCATCACTCGCCGAATATTGGTCTCGATAAAAAGTTCAAAGGTATTATGCACAAATGTCGCAATTGAACAAGCCGTTGCTGGACCAATTCCTGGCAATTCTTCAAGGTGAGAAATATCCTTTGGTAGTTTACCCTTATATTTTTCAACGACAACTTCAGCAGTCTGTTTCAAAAATTTTGCTCTTCGATTGTATCCCATACCATGCCATTCAGAGAGCACATCACGCAATGGTGCTTTTGAAAGCATATCAAATGACGGAAACGATTTAATAAATGATGGATATTTTATTCGCACTCGAGAAACCTGTGTTTGTTGTAACATCACTTCGGATATGAAAATTGAGTAATCGTCAAGATCTCCATTTTTTTGAATAGTTAATTGAGGTGGTCGCCACGGTAATTGGCGTTTGTAAGATTGATAGTAGTCCCAAACTACTTGCTTACACTCCTCAATTTTTTGTTGATTTCTCATGAATAATGTAGAGATAGATATCAAGAAGTGCCACAACTGCTGTGATAAAAATAAATAACAAGCTTTGTTGCAAACCCCTAAAAAGAATCAAAAACAGGGTAATAAACACGTTTGAAATTGACCAGGTTCCTAGTATTGAATGGAATACTTCATTGCTTATTTTTGCAAATTGTTTCCCCACTTTTGAATGCAGCTTACTCAGAATGCCAAATTTTTCAATAGTATACAGAAGAACAAATGCAAGCATTAACGCTTCATAGAGCAATAATACTGTGTGAAGAACTGATGTTGAAAAATATGCTTTGATATCACCAACAAATACTTCGTATGCCGTTAATACAGCAAAACTCAAATATTCTATGATAGTTGTAAGTGAAAACTGTGATCGAAGAGATATTTCTGGGAATTTCAAAAAATCATCACCTAAATAAAACTCTTGCATTTTCTGTTCGTATCCAATTGCCGTTGTGGTAATTCGATATGTCCCAACTGGCAATGCAATAAACACGTATCCATCTTGATCAGAATAATACGGTTGGAAAAAACTTTTTGCAAACGGAGCTTGGGGAAATACATCATTAAATACAACAAATTCTTTTCGGCTTTCTTCAAAGCGCTCTATTTTCAGATGGGCATTTTCAATGGGATTCCCATCAAAATCAATAATCTTGATCGGATCTGCAACTTGATAAGAGTACGGGAGAACGCGTTTTGTATATCCACCAAACTCATCTTTTATCTTTAAAGTAAAATAATATTGATCAACTCGGTGTGGTGTCATTATTTCAGCGGAGAATACCCCGGGAGCAAGTTCGATAAAATCTACCTTTTGAAAATTAGGAGAATGCGCCGTCGTCAATCCCAATACCGAACGGTTTACAAACTCACCCTCGAGAAGTGAAAGTGATTCAGCATTATCAATATCAAGGGTTATCACGATCGGAACATCACGCGGAACTCCAAGATTTTTTACCGAGCGAGAATTGAGTCGAATATTTTGCCAAATAGTTGCAGTTGAGTGTACTCGTACAGCTATGTCCTCTTTGGCAGTATGAAAAGTAAATATATCACTAGCTATTGATTTGTCCAGTTCGTTGTTTCTTGCAAAAATCTGAAAACAGTACACACTATCAGGGGTAAGCTGCTCAAAAGTCACTTCATGATATCGTTTATATTCCAGAGAACGGATCTGCTGACTCAGTGCATCTGAAGAACACAATCCATAGTTCACTTCAAGATTTGAATCAATATTGGTTATTACACTTATTAAAACTTCTTCAGCGCCTACATCATCAATTCTTACTTTCTCAAAAAGAGAATTTTGTGTGTGAGAAAGTTGTGGTAATTGAGTTGGAGAGGGAATAACCGTATTGGTTGGACCTACTGTGGGTGTGTCTGAAACAGGAGTTGGTGTTACTGTATTTGACGGGGTAGGGGTATTAATATACAAAAGATCATCAACTTGTGGAGCGTGCGCCGCGCCATATGTTGCATCAGCATTTGCATAGGTAATGATTCTATTTGTGGTAAGAAACGAATCTTTTGCTTGCAGTTGGAAAGATACTTCATAGGGTGTTGCGTCATGGGAAACCGATGGCATAGTCCACGTGATGGTATTATTCAACAGATCAATGATAGGAGGTGTAGAATCATGCGCATTTGTTGCTGATCCTAATACATAATTATACGCATCGACATATGTACTCGTTCCCTCGATCAGCCCCTGCTCCCATGAACCAACTATAGTCAATGGAAACCCTGTATACGAATTAGCTTGATATGAAATAGTATAGGTAACAATTTCTGAGAGGGCAATTTCTGATCCTTCTGCTTTGTCCGAGCTGATACTAATTGTGAAATCTGATGGCTGTGGTTGGATAGTTGCTGTTACGTCAATATTCTCTTGGTCTGCTAAGACAAATTGGGAAGACAAGAGAACGCCGATAATTATCGCTACAAGCAATTTTTTCAGCATTCTCATACTATTTATTGTACTAAAGAGACTGAGGGATTTATTCATGAACCATAGAATCTTAGGATCCAAAAATAATCAGCTCATCTTCTGCTCGAGTTACAGCAGTGTACAGCCACCTTTTCCACTGGAAATCATTCATTTTTTTAAACCGTTCTTCAAACAATACTACTTTTTTTGCTTGACCACCTTGCGCCTTATGGACAGTTAAAGCATAACCAAAATCAAAAAGATCACCTGCCATGATTTTTGATCGTTTATCTGTAAAGTTGAGAGCGGCATTACTATCAAATTGCTCCTGAGAAATACGCCCGTTATAGATAACCCCATCATCCATATTGATTTCAGCCTCATACCAACTTGCGCTACTTGGTTTTATCTCAACGATAGTTCCGATCATCCCATTGTAAATGTGATGCTTATGATTATTACGCAAACATATGATGCGGTCGCCTGACGTTGGCTCACTCAGTTCAAAGCCAAGCGTACTTCTGATAGAACGATTTAATCGCTTTCTTGTCGTATTATATCCACACAGTACGAGCGTATTGTTATTATAATTTTCAAGAGCTTCTTGCATTTCCATGTGAAAGTCGGGATCTGCTGGTGTGATTTTTTTCACTAGTGCACTATAGTTTCCTGGGCGAATATACCCATGTTCCCTTGCTTGAATTGAGAGCCCGATAATGGGATTTTTTTCTGCTTGCCGATGAATGTGAGTCAGAAGTAATTCTGGTTTTGCCATGAGGTTAAAGTTGCCTTGAATTGGGGGCAGCTGTCCATGGTCACCAACTGCAATAATTGGGACATCAAATGAACACAAATCGTTCCAAATGATCCTATCCACCATGGATGCCTCATCCATTATGATCAAGCCAAATTCAATTTTTTCTTTCTTTTTCCACCCGACAATTTCCTCCTTTTCGTTGACAATTGGTGTATAAATCAGCGCATGAATAGTGCTGACTGAATCATTTTTTAAGGCAACATGTCCATCTGCAAGTCTTGTATGAAGAACGCGCGTTGCCTTTCCAGTGTATGAGACAAATGCAACTTTGAGCTTTGCATTTATTGAAACAAGTTTGTTTCGGAGCACAGATATAATGGTCGTTTTTCCCGTTCCCGCATATCCTCCTAAGGTTATATGTTTTTTTGTTTTCGATTCTGTCTCAAACCAGTGAAGGAGTGCGTTCACCGCAATGGTTTGATCATTTGAAAGGGTCATCATTGGAATCTCATTGTACTATGAACCTGCCTCGGCTTCCATCTGTTTCAACCGAGTATAATAATCAGGGATTTCTTTGAGATGAGCAAGAGCAATTTTCCCGGTCATAACCTCATCTCCGTTGGTCACATTTGTTTGAGGATCACTATTTCCATGCTCTAATTCGACTTCCAGTCCCATACGAAACTGCTCAATATCATATGTTTCCCAATCGATACCAATCTGATCACCAATAGTTCGCGCTTCCGCCATCGTGAATGATTTCATTCTGCATCACCTCCAATCGAATTTGTTGGTCTATATGTATTTATCATATAGCTATTTATTTCTAATCTTTCATTTAATTTTTGTCTCTGCTTTATTTTATCAGTTCAGACGTATTTCTGATGAAATGTGATAAGATTATTTTGACAGATTGCACCATCTCCCATACTCCTTGTAATATCAACGGTGCTCATAAGTAATCACCTGTTTATTATGCTACATAAGAGTCAATATCTCTGGTCAATACTGTCTGGAATGATCCAAATAATTTTGTATCGATCGGGGCCATTTTTCATGCATTTCTCCTTAATTCCTTCTGCAATTCAAATCATATTGTGTCCTAGATTTGCAGTGAATTCTGTACTCTCACTTCTCTGCTCTACTATATTTAGCTTACATATACTGTATTATGCCTATTGGACAATGCAACTAACATATTCATTTTCTGACGTTGCCATAATAGCACTCATTTACCACTCCCTCTCTCTACTGTCTTCTCTGATCTCCCCTTCTCTCCCAAACCAGACCTTCAATAAATTAGTAGAATAGTTTAAGATAACACTATGAACAAAAAGAGGCGGAATGCAAAACAGCTTCATCACCCGTTTCACGTATCATTTTTGACTTTTTTTCCGCTATTAATCCTTTTTACTGCAGCCCTATTTTCCTTTTCTCTTTGGAAAGCTCATATCGATTTGAAAAATATTGGTCAATTTCTCCGATATGAATCTGCTGATTTGAGGGTCAGAAAAACCTCAATATACTATCGGGTTCAATTTGGAGATACTCTTGAGTCGATTGCAAGAAAATTTGATATTTCGGTCGAATCGATTCAATGGGCAAATGAAGATATGCCAGAAGGTGGTATAAAGCCAAATATGATCATAAGTATTCCGCCGGTAACCGGCATTGTTCATACCGTTGGGCACAATGAGACAATAGATAGTATTGCAGAGAAATATGGAGTCGTCCCCTATGACATCATCAATTACCCCTATAATGAGTTTACTGCTGATGAAGAATTTCCAATTACTCCGGGACAGATACTGATTGTGCCGGGAGGAACAAAAAATCCCATAAAAATAAAGGACGTGTTGGGTGTTTTTTGGAAACGGATGTGGGATTAATGCTTTGCAGAGGCACCGTCACAAAATTATTCAACCCCCGCGGTTGAAACAATCCTGCGCACCTCATTTAGCGATAACTCTCAACTTCGTGGCTTCGATGGGGTGTAATATTATGCAGCATCAAAACGTGCTTTATTGTCGGCCATCCACTTTTGCATTCCAGCAGTTTGTTCTTCTTCTGATTTTTCACTTTGTTGCTTCATAAAATCAGCATGTGCTTCGGCATAATGGGGCTTCATGGCTTCCATCCACTCCTCAAAAGTTTGCGCACTTTCTTTATGATCGCAGAGATCACATTTTAGTGTCTTCATATAAGTTCTCATTTATTACTATTAGTCGACTGCTGTATTTTACCATAATTCAACCCCCGCGGTTAAAACATTGTGCCAACGAAGTTGACGCGCCATTTAGTTAATTATGGAGTTTTCCAATAAAAAATATATTTGACAAGATGATTATTTTTTTCTACTATATAGGGGAGGGGGTATGCAATAATTTTTCAAGTTCATGCGTATGAAATAAGTAAGAAAGTATGAAAATTGCAAATCACATTAAAGATTGTCGAAAAGAGAATATTGATCATATCAATAGAATTCAAGGTCAAATAGAAACCCTGAAAAAATATATGTTTGAAGACCGATGTTGTGTAGATATAGCACAACTCACCACATCAATAGCCAAATCTTTTGATACTTTGCGCACAAAAACGTTGGAGAGGTTTATCTGTAATCAGTTATTGGAAGACAAAAAAATTCCTAAAGAGCAAATGGATAATTTAAAGCGTATATTAAATCTTTATAAAAAATAATTTTATGATAAAACTTACCTCTGTTTCAAAACAATATGGCGATCAAATCGTGCTTGACAACATAAATTTTTCCGCTGATGAAGACGAATTTGTCAGCATTATTGGAAAATCCGGCGTAGGCAAAACCACGTTGCTTTCCATTTTAGCCGGCATGGTCAAACCGGATAGCGGGAAAATTATATTTCAAAATCAAGACATTACCGACTACAACGAAGAGCAATTTGCCAATTTTCGCCTCATGAACATAGGTATTGTGTTTCAGGATTTTAAAATCATCCCCGCACTTTCCGTTTATAATAATGTCTATCTTGCGCTTCACCCTCGCCGAGATTTAAACAAACAAGAAAAGGATAAACATATCAAAAATATTGTTTCTCAGGTGGGAATGTCGCACAAAATATCTCAAAGGATCGATGACTTGAGCGGAGGAGAAAAACAAAGAGTAGCTATCGCCCGAAGCTTGGTCGGCAATCCCAAATTGGTTTTGGCCGACGAGCCGACAGGAAATTTAGACACGAAAACTTCAGCCAGCATAATGGAACTTTTTCAAAAGTTAAACAAAAAGCTAAAGACAACATTTGTTATTATCACACATGATAAAGACATTGCGGCAGAGACTCAGAAAAAATACGAACTCACGGATAAAGGTCTTATAAATCACAATTAATTTTTAAAAAAACTATGAACAAAAATATTCTCCTTGCAATTATTATTTTCGTATCACTAACAGCCGGATTTTTTTATTGGCAAGCAAACAATAGTCAGTCAACAAATGAAAATCCCGCCGTTCAAACAAACGATAAAACAGCGAAAAAACAAACAGTTACCAATCAAGCGGTTGCAGAAAATGTAATAGAAATTTTTTATCTCCCTCACCCGCCTGCTTTGGCGATAGTGAAAAAAGTTGAACCGATTATCGCAGAATTTCCCGGGTTTAAAGTTGTAAAATACAATTTTGACGATCCCGCCAGTAAAGATAAAATTGCCGAGTACCATTTGGTCAACCATTACCCCGTGGCAATTTATATCGGGGGCAAAAATTCTTTCATAGTTGACGGAAAAACGGTGTCTTTGCTCAACTTTCCGCAAGGCGACGCCTTCATTCCTACATACGAAGGGGGATGGACATACGAAGACCTGAGAAAAATTCTTAATAGCTTGAAATAAGTATGCTCAGAAAAATAATTTTCAGAAATCTTATTTTTTATTGGAAAAAAGTCGTCTTGATAATCGGCTTGATGGCCTTGCTTTTTTTTGTTGGCATAGCTTCAATCGTGTTTACCAATCGTATCCAGCAACTGGCAGATCGACCACTTGAAGCAATAGGAACTGAAATCATCTTACAAAAAGATTCGGCAAATAAAAATCCGGCCGATATCAGAACACAAGGAGTAATATTTCCTTTTAATCTGCAAACATTTTCCAAAAAATCAATTGAGGCAAAGCTTCAAGCTATACCGGAAACAAAAGATTTTTCTACCGCTTTAATGCTTTGGCAGTTTGATTTAAAAAATAACAAGACAATTGTCGGATTAAGTACGGAAGATCCGAAGATAGGTCTGCGTAAAATTGAGGATTGGTTGATGCCCGGTAGTCGTTTTTTTTCACATGATTCAGCCCAAGAAATTATTTTAGAACGCCATTTTGCCAAATTATTCGGTTTTAAGCGAGGAGGAAAATATTCAATCAACGGACACGATTACGATATTATTGGAATTGTAGATTTTACGGAAGAAAGCAATTTATCCAACGCTCAAATTTTTATGCCGTATAAAACAACTTTGGCATTAGTATCGTCCAAAGAGCAAATCATTAACCAGGTGTATGTTTCACTGAAAAACGCTTCTTTACTGTCAGAAGCTCAAAAAAACATAGGTGAGGAATTGCCAGATCTTACTATAATAACCAAGGACAGGTTGCTCAAAAATATATCGGCATTTAATCGGCTGATATACCAGTTTGGCAATTATTTTGTTACGGGTATGGTTTTGATTGCCACAGTTCTTTCGTTTTTTATCTTCAAAATGTTTAGCCTGGAATTTCAAAATCAAACAACGATTCTAAAAACAATCGGATGGTCACAACAAGAAATACATCGCTGGAAGCTTGTTGAAATAATTTTTATTGCCGGCTCTGCTTTTGTGATCAGCCTGTTGTTCTTGGGAATATTCAATTTTACCATTTTGCCAAATATTCATTTTGATAGCCTGTTAAACCAAAATTTTACATTATGATTTTCAATTATTTCATCTCATTCTGTCGCGCGAATAAAATAAAAACAGCCGTTCTTATTGTTAGTATCGGCCTATATTTTGCATTGGCCGTAAGTCTATTGGCTTTGGATAAAATTTTACCTAAGCTTGCTTCTCTGCCGTTTGAGAAAATCGGCGTGCAAACAATTGTACAAAAAACGGGCGTTATACCCGAGCATATGACCGGTGTTATATTTCCGCATTCCAACGGTCCGATATATTCGAAGGAAATTACCAATCTAAATAATCTTGATTTCGTGGAAAGTGCAGACACCGGACTTTATTTTTGGTATTTCGGAGATGTATACAAAAATGCTTTCGGCGTGGATGAAAACGGACCGGTGTTTGCGCGTTTACTTAAGCAAAACATAGCAGAAGGCAGTTTTTCATTAGCGGATCATAAGGTTTTGGTTACCAAGGATTTCGCTCAGAAAAATAATATTTCGTTGGGCGATGAGATTAGTTTCGGGCAGGAAATATTTACTGTATCTGCCCTCCTGCGCTCAAATGTGAGCGGAAATATCGTTCCGGCTGATGTTTATATGTCTCTCCCAGACAGCCAAAATTTGGCCTTTAACTCTTCTGAAATGAAAAGAGCTTACAAATTTGCAAATAGTAATTTTACAAATGTTGTCGCTTTAAACTCAAATCCAAATTGGCAAGGAGACAAAGAGAAGTTAATCAAAAATCTTGACAAGGATTTGATCGTCTTCAGTCAAAAGACTTTTTCCAAAGAGGTTGCCGATCAACTCAAGGTGATTTCTTCTTTGGGAAAAATCGTTTTTGCCGGTCTTGGATTGGTAATGCTTGTCATTTTCAGCTTGCTTGCGATGTATAATTTTAAAACCAGAGAAAAAGAAATTGCCATTTTAAGAATGATAGGCTGGGAGCTAAAAGATTTGAAAAAACAATTTATTGCCGAGGGTATGATTTTGCTTACGATAGCTTTAATCATCGGCAATATAGTAAGCCTTGTTGTTCTGGCGTTTTTGAAAACACAACGCGTGACTATGGAATTGCCGTGGGAGCTTTCTGCTAGACCGCATTTTATGCCACAGGAAAATGCGATTGACAGGGTTATTTCTGCTCATTTACCTGTTCATTTTGATCCAGTTATGTCAGTTGCCACAACGTTTATCTTTTTTCTTATTTTTGGGATTATTTATTATGTTTCCTTTCAAAGGATTAAAAATATTAAACCGTCAAATTATTTAAAATAATAAGAAGTTTTAGGCTTTGATAACTTCGTGTGTCCGCAAACCTTAGACAAAATAATTTGAGGACACCGCTATGAAACCCCGAGATTGACAGTAGGCTGTTGGCGCTTCTTAAGATAGGCATCATAAAACTGGTATGCCCAAACTTTTATCCAATCGTTACATAACCACCATACAATGGCATAGAGCCAAATATAACCAGCCATTTTCCAGCCAATTGGTTTCATGAAAAGGCCATATACAGCAATCAGTGTACCAACCAAACGTGAACCGAATGCTGGTAAAAAGAATTTCCATGAGGGAAATGGACGATGCCAAAAATGATTCCTTCCTGTACGAGTGAGGTACAGTGTAGAATGCCCTGCCACATCAAGCTTCAAGAAAATAAGTGTTTGCAGAATTGCAAGCGAAAATCCATTCACATGAAGCCAATAGAATAAACTAAAGGAAGAAATAACACCAGCTATCCCCAAGATTGAGGTAATAAAAAGCGTTTCTCGCATATTCCAACGCACCGGCTGGTTATGCGTGGGAGCATTATCATAGGCAATAGTCATAACAGGAATATCATTCAGAAGAGCCAACACAATGATCATGACTGCTGTTAGAGGAAATGAATCAAACAGTAAAATGGAAAGTGCTATAAACAAAATTATTCGAATTGTTTCTGCAATCCGAAACGTAGCATAACTTTGCATGCGAGAAAATGTTTGACGTGCAGTAGTAAGGGTATCACGAATGACCAATAATCCAGGACTCAATAAAATAAGATCTGAAGCAGAACGAGCAGCATCAGTTGCTCCCAAAACAGCTATGCCAATATCTGCCTTTTGCAAAGCTGGGGCATCATTGACCCCGTCACCGGTCATTGCAACGATATGGTTGTGATGTTGGAGTATTTCAACCAATGCGTATTTGTCTTGGGGAGTCACTTGCGCAAAACCATCTGCCTCCATGACTATTTTAAGATCATCATCATCTCCTTTTGTTAGTTCTGCCTGTTTCAGTAGTTTGGTATTTCTAATCTTGATGCCAATTTCCAATAGTGCAGCAATATGCTTGGCAATCGCCATCGCATCGCCGGTGAGCATTTTTATACTAATGCCTGCCCGCTTAACTAAGTTTATGACTGTTTTAGAATCATCACGCGGTGGATCAAACAAAGGAATCAACCCACGAAGTATAATTTTATTTTCGCCCTGCTTACTGGCGACTACTAAGGTTCGATACCCCTTCTGTGCATACTGTTCTACGAGTTGTTGTAGACGATTGATTGGTTCAGTTTCGTCAACCCATTTCGCCACTACTTGGGCAGCACCTTTCATGATGACAATTGATTCGTTTGTTTGATCGTGGACTACTGCTTTCGTGTATTTTTTATTTGGGTCAAAAGGCACAAATTTGTCCCGCTGGTACTGTTCCAGTCCAGTTGTATAGCCATTTTCTTGCGCATACACAAACAAAGGCATCTCAATGGGATCGTGGTTTTCTTGACTACTTGCCAGCAGAGCCAGTTGAAATAAATATGCCTCATCTGTATCATTGAAAAGCTCTGGCGTGGCAACCGTCATTTTATTTTTTGTCAGGGTTCCCGTCTTATCAGTGCACAAAATATCAACTCCAGCTAATTCCTCAATAGATTTGAGGTTGGTTACAATGGCATTTTTCTTAGCAATCGCAGTCGCGCCAACAGCCATCGTAACAGATAGTACCGCTGGCAATGCCACCGGCACTGAAGCAATCGTTACTACTAAAGCAAATCTAATAGTCTCCAAGAGGCTATTCCCACGCAAAAGTGACACCACCACAATAATGGCCACCACCACCAGAGAAAAAGCTATCAAAAAATTACCAATCCTTATAATCGCTTTTTGAAAATGGCTTTCTTCAGTCTCAACAGCATTTTTAACCAACTGACTATTCTGGCCAATAAATGTGTAAGCGCCAGTTTTCGTTACTTCGGAAATCATTTCACCCTCTCTCACGATGGAATTTCCAAAAACTTCATCCCCTATATGTTTGGTGACGCTGAGTGATTCCCCGGTTAAAGCAGATTGATCAATTTCTACATATTCACCTTCGCGCAAGACTACATCTGCTGGAACGATGCTACCAATTGTTAGTTTTACAATGTCACCGGGGACCAAATCGGCTGCCGGCAACTCGGTATACACACCATCTCGTTTAACCAGCGCCGTTCTTGCCAAAGTATTACGAAGCGCCTGTAAAGCTCGACCAGCCCTTTCTTCTTGAAAAAAATCTATCCCAATATTAATTGATAACAGCACAAAGATAATCCAAAAATCTTCCCATCTTTCTGCAAGCGCTGAAAGCACCAAAGCAACCTCAATCATCAAAGGAATCGGAGCAATAAGCTTTCTCAAGAAACGCGTCATTATGTTTGAGTGTTCCTTTACTAATTCATTCTTGCCAAATTTACTTTGCCTACTGCGCACTTCAGCATTTGACAAGCCAGTATTGACATCCGTTTTCATAGAAAAAGTATAACACGAGCACGGTTACAAACTATATATGCGCCTTGCTTAAAACTTTGTCCAAAGTATCATAAATCTCCTCTCTCTCTCCCCCTGCTCGAAGGTTGTGTCGAAAATGATGTGATTATTCCTTTATCATCATTAAACTGATAAAATATTGATGGAAGAGAGTATCTCTGAGAGCAACCCAATTTGTTTCGTCTATTTTGATTATGAAAAAACATACAAAGTCGTCATTTTCACAGCTATTAAACCATGAAACAAAAAGAGGATTACTGCTCAAATTTATTTTGTTGAGTTTTATACTTATTGGCTATTTTATCTATATGTCCTTTAAGTTTGGTACAACAGATGGATTTTTTGTTACGGTACTCACCTGGACCTTTTTTGTTTTTTGTACCCCTATTGCTGATGCGGGATTGTTACTTGCACTACCAGTACGATTAGTAGTAAAGGTTAGGATGATGTATACGCAGCTGGCGTCATTTATTATTGCTTTTTTTCTTAACTTTTATGCCATTTTTTTTACACCAATAATATATACAAAAACAGCAATTTTAAATTTGTTTTATCACATTCTGACGCAACCGTTTCCCTTTTGGGGCATAATTTTTCTGTCAATACTCGGCACATTATTTTCAGTCTATTTTGGAGACGAACTTATGGATGTAGCAAAGCACTCAGATCGTAAAAAGTTTCATAAACACAAGCTAAAACATAAAATAATTATCACCATTTTT